>Ga0123396_105926_pt1 | contig 40237 bp, 28 predicted proteins | sample T10HLNO3metaT_FD_89924 | JGI IMG/M metagenome (GOLD analysis project Ga0123396, IMG submission 89924) | Methane-oxidizing artificial microbial communities from Washington, USA to study methane cycling - T10-HLNO3 metaT (Metagenome... ...
CTGGAGCTTGGGAACTAGCGAAAACCTAGCATAAAAAACACTAAATTAGGAAGAAAACGAATGGATAACTTTGTTTTTCGTAAACACGACAATGTTGGTGCAGCAGCTGCAGAACATGACTCTCAGTTTCTTGACGACTGTTTTGTAGATACTGGAGACATTAAGTTTCTATTTGACAGAAAAAACCCGAAAAGAATTATAGTTGGCAGAACTGGAGCAGGAAAAACTGCGCTATTGTATCACTTAGCACATTCAAATAACAATGTAGTTGAATTATCACCCCATGATTTATCACTTAATTTCATTGCAACCAATAAAGTATTGGCGTTCTTCGAAGAAGCAGGTGTTAATTTATCTCCATTCTACGTTCTCCTATGGAAACACTTACTTGTTGTAGAACTTATAAAAGCAAAATTTAAAATTAAGGACGAAGCGTCCTATAAAACTTTTATGAGAACAATCAGTTCAATTATAAGGAAAAAAGATAGAAATAAAGAATTAGCGATTGACTACTTTGAAACTTGGGGCAATAAATTTTGGTTAACCACTGAACAACGGATTCATGAATTAACTAGTCGAGTTGAACAGAGCCTGACTGCTGGTGTTAATGGAAAATTCTCTAATATCACCTTTAACGCCGAAGGAGCTAAAAAATTATCCGTTGAACAACGTGCCGAAGTCAAAGAACATGGGCTGGATGCCGTTTCAAAAGTACAAATACGTGAACTTGAGAATATGCTTACAGTTTTAGAGGATAACATCTTTGATGATGAAAAAAGGCCTTACTACGTAACAATAGACATGCTAGACGAAGATTGGGCCGATGACCGGATCAAGTTCAAACTGATTAGATCCTTAATTGATGTTGTCAATCGATTTAAACAATTATCAAATGTCAAAGTAGTTTTAGCAATTCGACACGACCTTCTATATAAAGTACTTCACCTAGAGACAATAGCAGGATTTCAAGAAGAAAAATACAAAGCACTTTACCTAAACTTAAAATGGGAAAAATCAGAGCTTGAAAAAATAGTACAATATAGAATCAATAAATTAATTAAGCATCATTACACAAAAGGCGACGTATCATTCAAAGATGTTTTCCCTGCTCATGTAGATACAAAAGATACTTTTGATTATATGCTAGAACGAACATTTTTCCGTCCAAGAGATATTATTGTATTTGTGAATGAGTGTTTAGAGTTATGTACTGGAAAACCAAGAATTACTGCAACCATAATTAAAGAAGCTGAAAATAACTATTCAGCCGAAAGATTACAATCGTTGTCAAATGAATGGAGCATAATATTGCCAGACCTAATGCATACATCTCGGCTTCTTTATGGATTAAAAGACCATTTTGAAGTTCGTATAATCACCCAAGATTTTTTAGCGGGAAAGTTTGAAGAAATTGTTTTTTCTCTAAATGAACAAAGCACGGACCCAATCACAAAATCCCTTTATAGCTTATACTCGGCTAAAAGCGCTAATTTTGACTCTGTACGAAACTATATTTTGCGGGAATTTTACGCAATAGGCCTTATAGGTATAAAGACAGGACCAACTGACTCCACGAGCTGGACTCGCACAAACAATCTTACAAGACTTGAAGCCGGCCAAATACGTCCAACATCAACTGTATTTATTCACCCAATGTTCTTTCGCGCTTTGGGCGTAAGATTGTAGCCGGTGTCGGAGGAGCTCGATGCGGTAAACAATGTGCACCGCATCAATCGCATTGGTGCTGTTTAATATTTACCAAACTTCAACCTCCATCCCCACTCACCATAGCCCATGACACGCAGCCGCTACCGAGTCCTGCAAAACCCTAGTCCGCACTTCCTGACTGTGACGATAAACCATTGGCTGCCTCTGTTTACCCGTCCAGCGACGGTGAATATCGTCCTGGATTCCTGGCGGTTTTTGCAGCGTGATAGCGGGTTTCAGTTGTACGGTTACGTGATCCTGGAAAACCACTTGCACCTGATCGCCGCTTCGCCGGATTTGAGCCGGGATATGCAGCGCTTTAAGGCTTATACCGCCAAGCAAATCATTGGTCATTTGCAGCAAAGCGGTGAGGCGCGGGTACTGGAATTGTTGGCGTTGTTGAAGCGGCCGCATAAGATCGAGAGCGAGTACCAGGTTTGGGAGGAAGGTAGCCATCCGCAGCTGATCGAATCCGAGGCAGCGATGCGGCAGAAGCTGGATTATATTCACCTTAATCCGGTCAAGCGCGGTTATGTGGATTTACCTGAGCATTGGCGCTATTCCAGTGCGCGTAATTATGCGGGAATGGCGGGCTTGATCGAGGTGGTTAAAGACTGGTGAGGATTTGGGAAGCTGGAGCTTCCGATGGCTGGGTTCCCAACCTGGAGCTTGGGAACCAGAGGCCTAAGGATCGGATTACATTCAGCAGTTTAAAGCAACAAAACTACAGTATTCTAGCCATGAGTAGCACTCTCTGGAGACCAGCCAGTGTCAGTGGTCGAGAGCTTCTGCGCGATGGCGCAACGGCTGAGGTAAAGCCAAGCACTTGTTTTCCACTTGGTTTATTCCTAAGCTAGCCGGCTATTTATCTCCATAGAAGACAGCCAATGCGCGGCATACACACGGAATCGAAAAAAGAAGTTTACGACGTCGTCGTTATCGGCGCGGGGATTGGTGGCCTGAGTACCGGCGCATTGCTGGCGAAAACCGGCAAATCGGTATTGCTGGTGGAAAGGCACGACAGGCCGGGCGGTTATGCCCATGGCTTCAAGCGCCGCCACTTTCATTTCGATGCCGGTGTGCATCTGGTCAGTGGTTGCAGTCCGGAAGGCTACGGCAACGGCAGCACTATGAATAAGATTTGCCGGGCGGTAGGCATTGATCCACAGAGCTTGTTTATCCCTGTCCCTTCTTACGCCCGCGCGGTTTTTCCGGATTTCGAAGTCCCGTTGCGAGCCGGCGAAGCGGCGTTCGTAGCCGGCTTAACCGAAAATTTTCCGGCAGAAAAGGAAGGTCTGCTGGCGTTGATCCGCCTGTGCAAAGTCCTGGCGGAAGAAGCCATGCTGGCCGAGGAAGTGTTGTCCCAAAGTAAGGCAACGCGGGTTTCGCCGATGCAAATGCTGGGCAATTTATTCCGCTACCGGCGCACCACGCTGGCGGAGGCACTGGACGAGTTTTTGGTGGATGCCCGCCTGAAAAGCGCTTGCGCGATGCTCTGGCCTTATTTGGGTTTACCGCCGTCGCAACTGTCTTTCCTTTATTGGGCGTCGATGATGGCCGGATACACCTACGAAGGCGGCTATTACTGCCGGGGCAGTTTCCAGAATTACGCCAATCAACTGGCCGCCGCCATCGAAAACCAAGGCGGCGAAGTTTTGCTGAATGCTAGCGTGCGGCGGATTTGTGTCGAAGCCGGTAAAGCTTGCGGCATTGTTTTGGAAAACGGCCAGGTAATCCGGGCCGAAACGGTGGTTTCCAATATCGACATCCGGCAAACCGCCGAATTGTTGATCGGCCCGGAGCACTTGCCAAGCGGGTATGGCGAGGGCTTGGCAAAGCTTTCGCCGTCCTTGTCGATTTTCGCCTGCTACATCGCCACCGACCTGCCGATCTCTGAGCAAGATCATGCCCATGAGGGCTTTTTCTTTGAAACGTTCGACCACGAAGCCAGTTATGCCTGCAGCCAATCCGGCCAGAGCAACTGGTTTTCGGCAACCCTACCCTCCTTCGCGGACTCCTCATTGGCGCCGCCCGGACAAAGCATCATGATGCTGACCACCTTGTGTCCGTTTGACGTGGGCGAATCCTGGCGCATCGCCAAGAGCGGTTTTCAGCAGCGTTTGCTGGAAAAAGCCGAACGGCATTTTCCCGGCCTGAACGACCATTTGTTGGTCGTGGAGTCCGGCTCCCCGCGCACCCTGGAGCGCTACACCCTAAACCGCCAAGGCGCAGCCTATGGTTTTGCGCCCACCCCGGAGCAGATCGGCCCGAATCGCCCCAGCGTAGTCGGCGCCCTGCCCGGCTTGTTCCACACCGGCCATTGGACTCGGCCAGGCGGCGGGGTAGCTGGCGTCAGCGTGTCCGCCTTACTCGCCGCGCAGGCGGTACTGGGTATCGCTACGCAAGCGGATTTTTGGAAAACCTTAGGGCTGGACAACTAAGGACCTTAGACACTTATTTTGCACGGGAAAGAAGCGCCTGCATCCGCGCCAGTTTCGGCGATACCACCGGTACCGTCAGCATGGTACTGAGCACGGCCATCAACAACAAGGCAGTGAAAGTCTCGCTGCTTATTATTTGTTTATCCAGCAACACGTTGGCAAAGATAATCATGATCAAGGCTTTGGTTTGCAGCAGCCAACCTATTACAGACGCCTCGCCGCGCTGCCATTTCAGGATTTTTCCAGCGACATGAATGCCCAGCAATTTGCCGAACACCGACACCAATAGCAATAGGCCGGCGACCACCAACACCGCCGCCCCGCCCATGGCCCAATTGGTTTTCAAGCCGGTGCTCAGGAAAAACACTGGCATCACCGTCAGTAATAGATGGTGGCGTAACAAGTCCATCTGGGCTTGATTGAACCAATGGCCATCCAAGATAGCACCGGCCAAAAATGCCCCCACCATAAAATGCAAGCCGGCCCAGTCCGCGGCAAAGCCCGTCGCCGCCAGAGCGATGATGCCGACATACCAGCGGTCAAGCTCCGGCAGCCAGGCCATTAGTTTGCGAATCCCGTAGGCACTGATCGCAAAACCTAACAAAAACGCACCCTGCCGGCCTACCCGGTCCCAATCCAACAGAATCAAGGCCAGCACCGCCCAAATCGCTATATCGTCCATGCTGGCGTAACGCAAGATGCGTTGACCGATAGGTTGCCGCAGCACTGCCAATTTTTCCATCAGCAAAATCAGTATCGGCAACGCCGTCACTGCGCACGACATACCGATACCGACCACAAATTGCCAAGACATGGCCTTGGCACCCATCCAGCCCGGAAATAGCAGCATCCCCAAAGCGGCAACACACCCCAAGCCCAAGGGTACACCCAAGGCCAAGCCAGCCGTAATACTGGTTTCCAGCCGGTGTTGCCAGGCTTGGCGCAAATCCAACTCAATGCCGGCGACCCAGACAAACAACATCACCGACCACCAGGCGATGCCGTTCAGTGCCTGTATGACCTGGGTATTGAAAACAAAAGCATAGTAATCGGGAAATGCGCTGCCCAAGATACCCGGCCCCAACAAAATCCCGGTGATGATTTGCACCACCACCAAGGGCGCGAAGTAATCGGTCCGGCCGATTCGCCAAATTAGGTACGGCAAGCTGTAGATAATGGTCAGGGCGATCAGAAATATTTCAGTCGTGTTCATAGTGCCAATCGTTTGGAGTCAGTCGCGTAAGGCAGGTATTATGGCAAATTTACCGCCGATGAACCGATGCAAGCCATTGCTTAGTACAGTGGCTCGAACAAAATTAAATCCACCGCCCCTAGTCCCGATTTTTCTTACACAGGCAAAACAGCATGTCACAATCTGAACGTTTCGATGCCGCCGTCATCGGCGGCGGTCCCGCCGGTACCAGCGCGGCGATCATCTTGGCCAAAGCCGGCAAGCACGTGGTGTTGTTCGAGCGCTCACGCTTTCCACGCTTTCAAATCGGCGAATCCTTGTTGCCGGCTTGCTGGGAGCTTTGGCGGCGGCTGGGCGTGACGGAAAAAATCGAAGCCGAAGGTTTTACCGTCAAGCAAGGCGCAAACTTCGGCATGTTCAATCAAAAACCCGATGTATTGCTGCTGACAGCGGAATATCCGGGGTATTTCGAACGACCCTATACCTATCACGTGGAGCGCGCCCGTTTCGATGAAATTTTGCTGGAGCATGCCGCCGAATGCGGCGTTGATGTGCGGCGGGAGTGGGCGGTGGCCGACGTATTATTCGACGGCAAACGAGCGATTGGCGTGAGCGCCGGCCCGAATGATTCTGACCCCGCGCCCATTCATGCTTCAGTGGTCATCGACGCTTCAGGGCGTGAGTCCCTGATCGCCCGTAAGTTAAACTGGCGACGCCCCTTACCGGAATTGAATAAAATCGCCCATTTTGCCCATTTCAAAGGTGGCTTTCGCCGCGACCCGCACGGTTTTATCAATTTTGGAGACGTGATAGACGGTTCGGTCACCACCGACATTCATACCATTGATGGCGGCTGGATTTGGTACATTCCGTTACGCGACGACATCGTCAGCGTCGGTGCGGTCTTGGATACCCGCTTTGCGAAAAACTTGGGCGATTCGCCGCAACAGCGCTTTGACGCCGCCATTCAAAGCTGCGACTGCGTGCAAGAGTGGCTGGCAGACGCAGAGCAAGCCATGGACATCAAAACCATTTCATCCATTGGCTATATGAACGAACGTTTTCACGGCGACGGCTTTATGCTGGTGGGCGATGCGTCGATGTTTGTCGATCCGGTATTTTCCGCCGGGGTAACGCTGGCGATGCGCAGTGGGGTTTACGCGGCCGACGCGGCGCTGGAAGGTTTTGCCAACTGCGACGATTTCAGTGCCGCGCGTTTCAGTCATTACGAAGCCCGCATCCGCGAACCGATGGGGCGGATCTTTCAAATGATCTACAACTGGTACCGAATCCTGGAACAAAAAGACGCCAACAATATCATCTTACGTTCCCGGCAAAGCCCCATGCTGCGCGAACGCTTTATTGTCTTGCTGTCCGGTGGTTATGACATGGTCAGCATGAAACAAATTCTGGAGGCCGGTCAGGAACCGAGTTCTACTTATTTGATTTCTTGAACTTGATTGGCGTTTTAAGTCAGCCAATTAAAAGACGCCCAAATATCCAAAGCTTACTAAGCTCCGTGCAGCTAGCCGCGTAACGTTAAGGCGATCTTAATATTGCCGGCTAAAATGACTTCGCCGACGGTTTTAAAACGTTGGCAACCTAATAACGACACTACCGAGGCACACATGAACAACATCAACACATTTTTACTATCGGGCGCGTTGCTGGCATTTTTTGGCTTGGCGCAACCCTGCTTCGCCGGCATCGAAACCCCGCGCATCGACCAGCGCCAGGAAAATCAGGAAAGACGCATTGAGCAGGGCGAGGCTTCCGGCGCCTTGACCGACCGCGAAGCCAACCGTTTGGAACACCAACAAATGCGCATAGAACACCAAGAAGCCGCAGCGAAAGCTGATGGTGTGGTCACTGCCGGCGAACGAGCCCGATTGACCCATCAACAAAACAAAGCCAGCCGCAATATCGCTCGTAAAAAGCATAATTTAAGACGGGATTAAGCCAGCGCAATTCAGCCCGGTTCGGCGTTCCCGCGAATGCGGGAGCGCCGTAAAATCAAAAACCAGGAACCCAGTATCTCGGTGCGCTTTAAAATGGACTACGTAAAAACCACACCTAATAGCCGGATTCGTTGCCTGTTTAAGCTTCGCCTTTCATCAAATTCAGCAGTTCATCAGCCGACACTTTGCCGCTAATATCCGCGCCATCCAACAAGCTGTCGGCCAAATCGCGTTTATGGCTGTGCAGCGCGACGATTTTTTCCTCAATGGTATTTTTTGCAATCATCCTATAGATCGTCACCGGCCGCTGTTGGCCCATGCGGTGCGCGCGGTCTGAGGCTTGGTCTTCCACCGCCGGATTCCACCAAGGGTCCATATGAATCACATAGTCGGCGGCGGTTAAATTTAAACCCACGCCGCCGGCCTTCAAGCTGATCAGGAACAATTCGCCGTCGCCGCGCTGAAAGGCGTCTACCCGTTGCTGGCGCTCTTTGGCCGGCGTACTGCCGTCCAGATATTGATAACGAATGCCGCGCTGTTCAATGTAGTTTTTAATCAATTGCAAATGGTCGACAAACTGGCTGAACACCAGAGCCTTGTGTTTGTTATCCAGCAATTCGTCGACGATGTCACCGAACGCCGCCAGCTTGCTGCTGGGCAAAGCCACCGCGGCGTTGGCCAACAAGGTATTGCAGCAACTACGGCGCAATTTGCTGATGGCCGCCAGAATCTGTAATTGTTTTTGCCCGGCCGGTGCATCGGCGCTAGTCAATGCCGCCAGACTATCCCGGCGCAAGGCTTCGTAGAAGGCCATTTCCTCACTGCTCAGCTCGACATAAATCGGGATTTCTGTGCGGGGTGGCAGCTCCTGCAATACCTGGGTTTTGGTGCGGCGCAGAATAAAAGGCTGGATCAGTTTCTTCAATTGGAAACGGGCCTCGGCACTGCGGTCGCGTTCGATAGGGCCGGCAAAGCGTTGATTGAACTGTTCCAATGAACCCAATAAACCGGGATTGATAAACCTGAACAAATTCCACAGTTCGCCCAAATGATTTTCCAAAGGCGTGCCGGTCATGATCAGTTTAAACTCGGCTTGCAGATTCATCGCCCCCTGCGAGCGGCGGGTGGCGATGTTTTTGATCCACTGCGCCTCGTCGAGAATCACAGTCTGGAACTGGATTTTCGCCAACATTTCGGCGACTTGTTCCTGTTGCAACAAGCCGTAACTGCAAATCAGTAAATCGTAAGGCCCCAGGTTATCCAGCAAGCGCTGGCGATCACCGCTACCGAGAATTTGCGGATGCAGAGTCGGCGCAAAACGGCTGGCTTCGTTTTCCCAATTCATGCACACCGAAGTCGGTGCGACGATCAGGCTGGGGCCGTTCGGGGCACGGTCAACCAGCAGGGCCAAGCCTTGCACCGTCTTGCCCAAGCCCATATCATCCGCCAGACACGCGCCGACACCCCAGCGAGCCAGGCGCGCCAACCAGCGATAACCGTCCATTTGATAGTCGCGCAATTCGGCTTGAAAAGTAGACGGTACTTTAGGCTGATAGTCTCGCGAATCCTTCAGACGCTGCATGTGCGCTTGCCAATGTTTATCGGCTTTGAAGCCAGCCTCGTCCTGCCAGTCTTCCAGCGTCAGGGCAGCCAACGGATTGATCCGGACTTTCTTGCCGTGCAGATCCGCGTAGGCGCGTAAATCGTCGAGGCGGCGGCGAAACTCTTCGGTCAAAGCAATGAATTGACCGTCCTGCAATTTCAAGAAGCGGCCTTCGCGATTGTTCAATAAACCCAGCAATTGCTGAATTTCGATGACGGTATCTTCATTGACCTGCAACTCGCCCTGCAGGGCAAACCAATCGTTGTCGCGCTTGATTTGCATGCTAAAGCCGCTGCCGTTGGTTTGCCCCAACAACCGAAATCTGACGCCTTCCGGCCATTCCAATACGGCTTGTTCGGCCGGCAACGCCTGTAATTGCAACAGCAGCTCCAGACATTGTTCAGGTTGATCCAACAAATAATCACCGGCACCATCGCGTTCCGCCTGCTCCAACACATCGCAAGCCTGCAAAACGGCTTGCGCGCGCTGTTTTTCCAAAGCCAGATCGCGTTTGGTCTGGCAATGGCTGCCGTCGATTTCGGCTAACACGCTTTCGCCGCCATGCCCAGGTTGATAATAGGCGCCGCCGCTGGCGAACGGCCGGATCAGCATCGCCACGCGCAGACCTTCGCCCCAGGGTAATAAATGCACGCGCGGGGTGGCGTCGGCCTGGACTTGCTCGGCGCTACTGGAACTGCCGCCTATATCCGAATGTACGGTCAACAAGCCGGAAATACTGGTCAGAGTTTGCAAGACTCGGTCTTGCGCCGATACCGGCACCTCCAGGCCCTTGGCGCCCAATACCGCGAGGATTTTATGATGGTCGGCGGTGAACTCCAGCACGCGCAAGCGCGTGGGTGTTTCCTTGGCGACATAGAATTTTTGTTCGTGTCCGGGCACGGGTTCCAGGCTGATTTTGATCTTGTCGCTACCAGCCAGTTTTTTCACCCGCAGTTCGGCTTCGCCCTTGACCACATCCACCCGTACTTCGGGCGCATCGGCCCAAAACAACAGCGGGTGTCCCAGCAAGGCCTGCGGCATGCTATTGTCGAACTCAAAATAAGTGCCGCTGCCGTACCAGCCGCTATCGCGGTATTCCTTGATATGCGCGCACAGCTTAATGTCCTGTTCGGTTAAATAGTCAAACTTGTTGGTTTCGTGCGCCAACCGTTTCAAGGCAATCGCCCTGCCCTTACTCCAGCCGCCTTTGGCTTGTTGTTTTTGTTCGCGCGGCTCGATGTCCAGATGATGGCTAATGTCATCGTAACTCAACAACCAGACCAAGCGCGTTGGCTTGTCGATAAGCGCGGCGGTATCGGCTTTTTTTTCGGCCTTGGGCAAATTTAATAAGGCATCCAGTGCCAAGTCCCAATCCGGGCGGCTGGCAAATAAATCCGCCAACGCCGGCCTGGCATCGAAAAAGCTGCAATCCCATTGCAGGGAACGCGGCGGCTCTATATGGGTAAAGATCTTGGCTAATTCGGCGGCCGGCCAACGATAACCGTTGTCCACCAGATGCCGGTACAGCTTTTGACTCAGTGGCGTGACATGATTGAATTGATCGGCTTTAACCCAAAATTTGATCAGGGTTAAAAACACATGCAGCAGTAATGGCGGAGTGAGCAAGGTGTCCGGGTAGCCGCTTTCCCGATAGCCGCTACTGATTTTATAGGTCAAATCGGTGTTTAACAGTTGCTCCCGCAATGACAAATCGCCTTGTAAAAAACGCTGAAACAAGGCCAACTGATGATAAATGCCCAACCAATAATTGTCGGCTTTGATCGCTTGATTGATCAGTGTGCTGAGTTTGGCGCGTTGTTTGGCGTCATTGTTTTTCAGGATAGCCAGCGGGTAAAACACGCCTGCCAAGCCGTAAAAATAGGCAGTGCGTTGTCCGGAAACCTTGCGTAGCTGTGCCAAAGCGCCCTCGAAACGGCTGACCGCTGCCGCGTAATCGCCGCGCAGAAAAATCAATGTCGCCGCGAGCGCTTGCAGCTCAGGATCATTTTGATCTGCGACCCGTTGCTCGACTGCATCCCAGTCACCCCGCAGCAAGCGTAACTCCAAAGCGACGCGGTTCAACAATTCCTGCTGCACACCCTGGCTAACGAACAATAACTGCTCTAAAAAGCCATCCAATTTTTCGTCGGCATACAGATACAGCAGTTGATGTAAGCCCGAAAACCCGGCCAGCCCCAGCAATAATTGCGGATGATGCGTAGTAAACCACGCGACATCCAGCGGGTTTAAAAACCAGGAAAGATACAGTTCGTTAACCGGCGGCAGTTTACCGAGGTAGTGGGCACCGGATTCCAGGCACTCGTCTACTTTGGCGTAATCGCCGCGATAAAATTGGATCCGCGCTTCGCGAATGCAGTCGTCCACGGTGCTGTAACGATAGTAGCCATGGCCGGGCGGATTGTTCATTTGTACGGCGCCGGCAAACAAATCAAACTCTTTGTCTTCGACCGCTTGGCGGGTCAACACTTCCGCTAGGGTTCGGCAGCACCGGGTGCCGCCGGATTTGAGGTTTTCTTCCAGCAAACCGGCTTTGATCAGCGGCTTTAGCCGGGCTTTGACAGCTTCCGACTTAAGTGTTTTCTCACCCTCCCTGATACCCAAACTGCCCAGGCATTTCGCCAAATTGATCAGCGAACTATAGCCGTAATAAACCGCCAGCAACTTCATAATAACCTGTTGCTCTGGGGTTAATGTTCGAAAAGTTTTAAGGCGTTCGACTAAACGAGAAGATTGCATGATTCCGGCAAAACGGCAAAAGAGGGGATGTTACCAGCTTGGCAGGGCAAGCTAAAGAACCTCAAGTCAACACAAACAAAAAAGCCCGCCGAAGCGGGCTTTATTTTAGCGGTGGGTAACTTACAGCTTTGCCAATACCTTAGCCACTGTCTCACCCATCGCCGCAGGAGTTGGGGCAATAATCACTCCCAACTCTTTGAGCATCTCAACTTTCTCCGCCGCCGACTCGCCAACCGAGGAGATAATCGCTCCAGCGTGGCCCATACGGCGGCCTTTCGGAGCGGTTAAACCGGCGATGTAGGCCACAACGGGCTTTGTCATATGTTCTTTGGCAAACATACCGGCTTCCACTTCTTGCGGTCCGCCGATTTCGCCGATCATCACCACGACTTTGGTTTCCGGATCTTGCTCGAATTTTTCCAGAATATCGCGGTGCGAGCTACCGTTGATCGGGTCGCCACCGATACCGACTGAAGTCGACACGCCGATGCCTAGCGCTTTCATTTGATCGGCCGCTTCGTAACCCAGGGTACCGGAACGACCGACGATGCCGACGTTACCAGGTATATAAATATGCCCCGGCATGATGCCCAGCATGGCTTTGCCCGGACTGATGGTGCCGGCACAGTTAGGGCCGGTCAGCACCATGCGTTTTTCCTTGGGAAATTTGCTCAGGAAGATTTTGACCTTCATCATGTCCTGAGTCGGAATGCCATCAGTGATAGATACACAGTATTTGATGCCGGCTTCGGCGGCTTCCATGATCGAGTCCGCGGCATAAGCCGGCGGCACGAACACGATGCTGGCTTCGGCGCCGGCTTGTTCGACAGCGTCCTTGACGGTATTGAACACCGGGCGGTCCAGATGTTTTTGCCCACCCTTACCCGGCGTGACGCCGCCGACCACGTTGGAGCCGTAATCGATCATCTCCTGGGCATGAAAAGTACCAATCTTACCGGTAAAGCCTTGAACGATGATGCGAGTGTTTTGATCGATAAAAATTGCCATGTTTGTTCCTTAAGCTTGCGCGGCTACAACTTTGTTACGGGCTTCGACCGCTTTCTCGGCGGCTTCCGCCAAGGTATTTGCCGTGATGATCGGCAAACCGCTTTCTTCGATGATTCTGCGGCCTTCCTCGACGTTGGTACCGGACAGACGGACCACCAGCGGCACCTGCATGTCGATTTTTTTCACCGCATGCACCACGCCTTCGGCAATCCAGTCGCAACGGTTGATACCGGCAAAAATGTTGACCAGCATGGCTTTGACGTTTTTATCCTGCAACACCATACGAAAGGCTTTTTCGGTGCGTTCGGCCGAGGCGCCACCGCCGACGTCCAGGAAATTCGCCGGCTCGCCGCCCGCCAGTTTGATCATGTCCATCGTCGCCATCGCCAAGCCGGCACCGTTGATCATGCAGCCGATGTCGCCGTCCAGACCGACGTAGCTCAAACCTCTATCAGCCGCAGCCATTTCCCGTGGGTCTTCTTGCGTTTTGTCGCGCAATTCGGAGATTTTTTGCCGACGGAACAAGGCGTTGTCGTCGAAGCCCATTTTGGCATCTAGGGCGATCAATTCGTCGTGGCCGGTAATGACCAAAGGATTGATTTCCACCATATTGGCGTCCAGTTCGCGCATGGCACGGTAGCAGCCTTGAATCAATTTCACTGCTTGCGGAATCAGATCGGCGTTCAAGCCCAGCGCAAAGGCCATTTCCCGCGCCTGGAAATCCTGCAAACCAACGGCTGGCTCGATGTAGATTTTTTTGATCGCATCCGGATTGTTTTCCGCCAGTTCCTCGATCTCCATGCCGCCTTGCGCGGAGCCAACCATGACGATCCGTTCCTGGGCGCGATCAATCAGCAGGCTGAAATATAGTTCCTTGGCAATATCGGTGCCGGCTTCGACATAGAGACGCAAGCATTGTTTGCCGGCCGGACCGGTTTGATGGGTCACCAGTTTTTTACCCAACAAGGATTCGGCGGCATCGCTGACTTCGTCGTGGGTTTTGCAAACTTTGATGCCGCCGGCCTTGCCACGGGCGCCGGAATGAATCTGGGCTTTAACCACCCATACGTGACCGCCGATGTCGCGGGCACGTTGCACCGCATCTTCCGGGCTATAGGCCAGACCGCCGTCCGCTATTTTCACGCCGTAATCGGCCAATAGCTGTTTTGCTTGGTACTCATGAATGTCCATGGTATCTCTCTTGATATGATAGGAATCTCGTAGGCTGGGTGGATACACCCAGCAACGCTTTCAAGCCGGGTTCCACCCAGCCTAGGTTTGACTATTTGGTTTTGGCGGCAATCGCGTCGGCGGCACGGACGATGTTATTGGCCATCCGTTCGGAAGCAGCATCGATCAAACGACCGTCCAGGGCCGCAGCGCCTTTGCCTTGCGCGGCCGCTTCTTGCAAAGCCGCCAGGATGCGCTTGGCTTTTTCCACTTCCGCAGCGGGCGGCGTGAATACTTCGTTGGCCAAAGCGATTTGTGAAGGATGAATGGCCCACTTGCCCTCGCAACCCAAAGCAGCCGCGCGGCGGGCACCGGCTTTGTAGCCCTCGGGGTCTTTGATGTCGCCGAATGGGCCGTCGATAGGCCGCAGGCCGTAGGCGCGGCAGGCTACCGTCATTCGGCTGATCGCTGCGTGCCATTGGTCGCCTGGGTAATCGGGATTCAAACCGCCGATATTGACGGTACGGGCACGGTTGCTGGCCGCGTAATCGGCGACGCCAAAATGCAGGGCTTCCACCCGACCGCTAAGCGCACCTTGTTTGGCAATATCTTCGACGTTGGCCATGCCCAGTGCCGTTTCGATCAGGCACTCGATGCCGATTTTGTTTTTCAGGCCTTCCTGCATTTCCAGCTGCGACAGCATCGCGTCGACCATATAGACATCGCCGTAGACGCCGACTTTGGGAATCAACAGCGTATCGATTTTAGCGCCGGCTTGTTCGACCAAGTCAACCAGGTCGCGCACCATATATTGCGTATCCAGACCGTTGATACGTACGGACAGCGTGATGCCGTTACCTTTCCAATCCAAATCGTTGATGGCCTGGATGACGTTTTTCCGCGCTTGCAGTTTATCGTCAGGCGCAACGGCGTCTTCCAGATCGAGAAACACAAAGTCCACACCACTTTTTAAGGCTTTTTCAAACATTTCCGGACTGGAACCCGGTACCGCCAATTCGCAACGTTGCACGCGCTGGGCATTAGCTTCGTAAAGAGTGTGACTCATGTATGTTTCCTACGGTTGGTTGGCCGGCTAAAAAACCGCGCCATGTATGGGTTGAAGAACGTGACATTTTACTTTCAGGGCCTGCAATGTCAATTGCGCTTGTCAGCTTCGGTGCAGGTTTGCGCCAGTAAACGACTTGCCGAATCACGGCTTCTGTGGCAACATCCCGCGATTTTCTAAGCTTCCAAAATTCCAAGGAGACACCAGATGGCAGGTCGCAATCACCTATTTGTTCCAGGGCCAACCAATACCCCACATGAAATTCTGAGCGCGATGCATGTGCCGATGGAAGATCACCGTTCGCCTATCTTCCCTAAATTGCTGGCGCCGATTTTGGAAGACCTGAAAAAAGTGTTCCGCACCGAAACCGGCCAATGCTTCGTATTCCCCGCCACCGGCACCGCCGGCTGGGAAGTGGCGATGACCAACTGCCTGAACCAAGGCGATAAGGTATTGATTTACCGCTTTGGTCAGTTCGGTCATTTGTGGGCGGAAGCTTCAAAAAAACTGGGCTTTGACGTGGAAATTCATCAGGTTGAATGGGGCAAAGGCATTCCTTTGGATCATTTGCAGGCGCGTCTTAACGAAGATAAAAACCACGAAATCAAAGCGATTCTGGCGACACATAACGAAACTTCTACCGGCGTCACCAGCGACATCCCTGGCGTGCGCAAAGCGCTGGATACGGCAAGCCATCCTGCGTTGCTGTTCGTCGACGGTGTCAGCTCGATAGGCAGCCTGGATTTCCGTCAAGACGAATGGGGCGTGGACGCCAGCATCGCCGGCTCGCAAAAAGGCTTTATGTTACCTGCCGGCCTGGCAATTCTGGGCTTCAGCCAAAAAGCCCTGGCCGCGATTGACAACAGCAACTTCCCGCGGTCTTTCTTCTCATTGAAAGACATGGCAGCCTCCAATAAAGACGGCTACACCCCTTACACGCCATCCACACCAATGTTGTACGGCCTGCGTAAAGCGCTGGAATTGTTGCTGGAAGAAGGTATGGAAAACGTCTACGCCCGTCATCACCGCTTGGGTGAAGGCGTGCGCCGTGCAGTCGCGGCCTGGGGCTTGCAAACTTGCGCGCAAGCAGGTTGGGACTCCGACACCGTCACTGCCATCGTGGTACCGGCCGATAAAGATGCCCGCCACGTCATCAGCACCGCGTACAACAAATACAACATTTCATTGGGCGCAGGCCTTAGCGAAGTAGCCGGTAAAGTGTTCCGCATCGGCCACGTTGGCGATATGAACGATGTTTCCTTGTTGGGTGCGATTGCCGGCGTGGAAATGGCTATGCTGGACCATGGCTTTGACATCAAAGCCGGCAGCGGCGTAGCTGCAGCCATCGAGTATTACCGCTCAACGGCTAAATAACATTCCCTAGATTTGGCGGGTGGCCTGCTTAACCAGCCACCCGTCATTCGATCAGCTTGTTATTCCCTCCGCCCTAGCCCCCCATCACAGCCCAAAACAGGCGGATATAGCACTTCCCTGTACTTTAGAACACGAGACAAGCAGCTGTGTTTTGTGCTTTAAGCACCAAAACTAACCATCTTTTGCACCATTCCACACCAAAAACACCTGATTTTTCACATCAAAAACAATGAAAACATCAGTAATTATTTAAAATAAAAGACTTTTTAAATAAGGGCATTGCTATTGCTTGATATTTTTTTGAGTTATCTTCTGACTCCAAAACCAAAGGAGAAAATCATGAGACACCGCCTATTGTTGTTAGCAGCACTGATCGCTCCTGCTCATGCGGAAATTCATGAACACGAGCCCACTGAAGTTCACCATCAAGAATTGCTAAAAAACGCCACTCAAAATAGCTTGGCGCCAAATTCCGACTTTTTAGCACCCGGCCTATGCTGGCTACCCAGCAGCTTAACCGGCAACCATAGCATCGACCAGATCAACACTTGCGTTATGGAAGCCATTTACACCTCAGGATTAAATCGCGGAAATACCATAGAAGCGCGCGAAATTGGCGCAGTGAACTGGTCCGTGATGAACTATCCCGCCATCAGTAGCGGAGCCTGGTCATTTATCCCCGACATTGGTTACCAGTTTCTAATGGAGAAAACCGCAGATGCCCAACCCGGCCAGCCAGACGTTGCGGTGCTTAGTGAAAAATCCTTGTCATCTATGCCCCTCGCCACGCTAACTTGGTTCGTATTGGGCTGCATGCTGGGTTCTTTAGCGTTGCTGCGTAGGAACCAAGAAAAGCTGGCAATCGTCACCGATTAAATTTTTAGCGGACGTTTGCACTGTTAATTTCAATTCTTTATAGTCCCATCTGCCGGTGCTTTGTTCAGCACCGGCATTGTCTGGGGCTAGTCCGCTATCTACCGATCATCAGACGACAAAGCGTTGGGAGATGCGAATATGGCAAAAACTCTATATCAACTGTTAAACATACCCGAGTCCGCCGACGACGAACAAATCCATCGCGCATTCAAGGATATTGAACGCCATTTGCTAAAACGCGAAGACGACGCCGGCATCGATACACTGAACCGAACCCGAGAAGCATTTGTAATCCTGTCCGACGCCAATCGGCGCATCGCCTATGATCGTAAATTGGCAGCCAGCCGCTTGCCGCAGGATCTATCGCCACCCGCCACTATCAACCGCCATCCCGTATCACCATGGTTGCAACGAGTAGCGATTGCCGCACTGCTGCTATTTCCAATTGGCTCTTGGCTTTATCACGATCATCAGCAAACCAAACAACAAGCCGAACTAGAGCGCATCCAAAATGACAAAGCTATTGAGGCTGCCGAATTGCTAAAAAACCAGCGGGAGCAAGCGTTACGCGAAAATCAACAGATTAGCGCTCAATACCAAGACGAACAGGCAGCCAAACGCGCGGAAATGGAATTAAGGCTCAGGCAACAGCAGCTGGATGACGCCAGAATACTGACCGAGCAACAGCTGCAAAACCAAGCTAGCGGCCTGGATTTAATGGAGAAACGTCTGAACACGGACGCGCGTGCACAAGAACAAAACATCGCCGAACGCCAAGCCGAACTGCAATACCAAAAACCGGCGATGGCGATGGCCTTGCAAGAGCAAAAAGACCAACATTTGGCCCTGCAGCGGCAAAGATCCCTAAAGCAACACGATGAAAACATAGCCAGCATCAATAGCCTGCGGGCAGCACGCTTAAAAGCCTACGACCGTGATCACGGTAATGGCGGCATAATGACCTCCAACCCGGCCGTCGATCCTTAACCACCTCACCACCGATTCTAACCTGAAAGTACCTGAAGTTTTACGATAGGAAATCCCATGAACAAACCCAAAGTCCTGCTTAGCCGCCGGTGGCCGGCAAGTGTTGAAGCCAAATTGCAAGCGCTTTACGACGTCACACTGAATCTCGACGACCACCCCTTGAGTGCTGACGAATTTAGGTTAGCTTTACAAAATTACGATGCGGTGTGCCCCAGTGTTTGCGATTCCCTGCCGGCCGAGGTGCTGAATGTCGCGAACAAGCGCTGCAAAATCCTGGGTAATTTTGGCGTGGGTTATAACCATATCGATATTGCCGCCGCCAAACAACAGGGGCTAATCGTCACCAATACCCCGGGCGTGTTGACACAAAGCACGGCTGATATTGCGATGACTTTGTTACTGATGTCTGCACGGCGCGGCGCCGAAGGCGACAGACTAGTGCGCGCCGGCGCATGGGCCGGCTGGTGCCCAACGCATATGATGAGCAGTGACGTGACCGGCGCCACGCTCGGACTAGTCGGCTTCGGCCGCATCGCCCAAGCCATGGCGCGCAAAGCCCATCACGGCTTTGGTATGAAAATTTTGTATCTCAAGCCCAGTCCGGCAGACCCCGCCGTCGTTGACGAACTAAAGGCGGAGCGTTGCGATACGCTGGAAGCACTATTACCGCGATGCGATTACGTGTCGCTGCATTGTCCGGGCGGCAACGAGACTCGGCATTTAATCAATGAAAAAACCTTGAATTTAATGAAACCCACTGCGCATTTGATCAATACCGCGCGCGGCGATGTGGTAGATAGCAAGGCCTTGATCAAAGCCTTGCAAGAAAAACGCATCGCCGGCGCCGGCCTGGATGTTTACGAAGGCGAACCCAACATAGATCAGGGCTTTTTGGCGCTGGAAAACGCCACACTGCTCCCCCACTTGGGCAGCGCCACGATTGCAACGCGCACCGCGATGGGGGAAAAGGTGCTGGAAAATCTTAAGGCTTATTTCTCCGGCAAAGACATACCGGATCGTATAGCTTAGAATCAAATTATTTATTCTCGAAAGTAAAGTATCCTCCGGGAAAGCGCCCGTGGGGGCTGTTGTGAACGGCTAAAAGCGGTGCTCAGAGGTAGGTTTCCCTCGCGAGTATATGAAAGCATCAAATCACACTCAATTTTAGGCTGGTGCCGTCATTATCAAAACGCCATTGTCGACCTGTTGGTAGTTGAGGCAAAATCAGGTTGGCTTGGTTAAAATCATCCGTGCGAATGTCGTTAGCGGTGATTATGGTGAAACTGTTGCCTATATTAGGCATAAAGCCATTTTTCAGGCTGATGGCGATTTTGGCGCTACCAACAATATAAGCCTCGCCGTTAACGTGCAGCTTGCTGTTATTGTTCAAGCCACCAATTACAAAGTTCAGTGTACCGTCACCGAATACTGAATAACCCATTTCAGGGGTTAGCGTCAATTCACCGAAAGGTGATGTGGAATTGCCGGGCGATATACTAAAACTGGCGTTCCATAATTGTTCAGGAAACTTCAATATCGTACCTGTTCCGGTCAGAATTCCTCCCTGGAAGTCAAGTAAACGTGATCCGAAAGTACCGTTTACCTTAGTTTCGCCTTCAAATTGCTTGTAACTGCCAGATTTGGTAGATATGAAATTGCATGTGCTACCCTGAGCAATCTCAAAATATCCACGATTTTCTATCTCAGGCGCCTCAGAACCCTGCGATTGGCATAGATTTACTCCATTATTGCGGTCTATTATGAATTTGCCGGTAACCTTGTTATCAATTTTGCCCCAGAATATATATGTCCAAGGCATATAGTCCTTTGCTGGGCGAAGTTGTCCACCAATTGTTCGTGGATCTAAGGCGATATTTTCACCAACAGCGTTAGTTACAGCAATGGTACCGGAGTTTTCGATCAGCGCTTGGGCTCCCTGTTTGTAACAATCAAAATATCCGCCGATAGCAATATATCCCTTGGCATAGTTGACCAATTTTTGCCCAGGACAAGTTATTTTTGACGGCAAATAAATACTTCCATAGTTTTCTAGTAATAAAGGTAAGTAATCATCAGTTTCACCAATTACTAGTCCACGATTTATTATATTATCAAAGCCTGGGCTTGATAAACCAGTTATGGTTTGATTGGCTTCAATAGTATACGGTGATGCAAGAGCTTGGCTGCCGGACAATATTAAATTCGCAATTATTAACATTGATTTTATATTGTCATTTAAATGTTTTGATTTTTTCATTAAATTTTCCTTATTTATTGATTAAGCTCAGCTCTTGATGGGGGATGCATAGTTATGACTAAATGTGCATCCACTTACAGTGGCAGTTTAAAGGCTTGTGAAATTTAGGTATTGTTGGATTTCGCAACGAAACTTTTTTCTTTGCTACAAACTTGATAAATGAATAAGACGCAGATACAACTGGTCAGCAGAAGTTTGCCACTAAGTTAAAGCAATATTCAGGCCTATTCCGTTATAAGTTCTTGGCTGTGCAAACTTGCTTCCTTCAAACATACTTAGAGAGCGTTGCCATCCAAATGCAAGACAACATCATCAACTTTAGGTGCGGGTAATGCCCCAAAGTGCGGCAAATGCCTTAGAGATAGAAAGGGTTACTAGGTGTGTAAATACTCAATTCCAAGTCAACAAAATTCCATCGCTTTTTACTCACTGATGATCGGTATCGGAGTGGCGTAAAAACCGTGTGTTATTGAATGGCTGATCGTGTTTTAAAATGCCGTGAAATCGCATGCAGTAGTTTACGCATGATAGCGCAGGCGACTTGTAACGGCTTCCTGCCATTGTCGACCAAGTGCTGGAAATAAGCTTGACCTAGGGATCATCTTGTTTGGCGCTCAGAGCCGGCATATGCATGCCTAACCAATATGCCTGTTACCCACTTTGGATGGCGGCATTTTCTTGTGCATACTTTTGCCCGGTTCAAAGGCCTTGGGATCTAGCCCGGCAAACTGACCCACTCGCGCTAGGACAGGTTGGCCGGTAGTAACAACAGCTCGCCCATCAAAGCAATGGCGCTGGTTTGGTTAATGCCTGTTGCTGGTAACAAATTCAAAATACGCGATAGCTCCGAGTGAGCCTTGCCCCCAATCATCACTTCCGCAGCCAACGCAGTAATGCGTTTTTCCAATTTACTAATCGCCAGCTTGGCATCGCGCAGCAACGCCTTCGGTTTTTTTTGCGTCGCACTCAGCGCGTGCAGATGTTTTTTCTGACCGGGCAGAGCATCAATGCGACCAACAAACCCACGTAAAGTCAGGCGTTGATTGATGGTCGTGCCCAAGCGACAAAACCCATGCGCTCCACATATTTCATCAGGGTATTGGCATCGACAGCATCGGTTTACTGTTTTTCACTAATACCTTGGTAAAGTGTTGCGAGGCCTAGGGATTGCCCCACATCTCGGGAATACCGGCGTCATGCGACGAAATCGCCAGATCGAAGTGGTAAATGCCGGCACATCCAGGCAGCCCTTGATACCGGCTAATTGACGCTGGACAATGCGTCACATCTGCCCCATCTGGGCAGCGCCACGATTGCAACGCGCACCGCGATGGGGGAAAAAGTATTGGCGAATTTGCAGGCTTATTTTTCAGGCGAGGAACTTCCGGATAGAGTGATCCAATCCGGCACAACAAACCATGAATCGGCTTATCCCTAACGCTTTAAGCAATCGTGGGCTGTTTACGTTTTTTAAAACCCAAAATTCCTAGCAAGCCTACTAAAAACGACCAAACCGCAGCGGGTAATGGCACTGGTGCAGCCAGCATAGTACTCGCAATTTTAACGTCAGCCGAAAGCGTTTCCGATTCACCGGGATTGAGTGAAAAACTAAATACTCCGGAACTGCCATTGACCGTAAACTGCTCGGAAAAAGGCACTGAAAGCGTGGCGTTAAGGCTATCGAAACCATTAAAAGTGTAGTCTGAGTTGTAATAATCAAGATAGACATCGCTGTCGGCAGCCTCACCGGCAACTGCGGCATGAAGTATATAGTTCAGCGTTAAATCCACATTGATTACAGCCGTGCTGGAATTAAAAAAATTCAAACTGAATACACCGTAATGCTGCGACTTAAACTCACCGGCATTGTCTTGACCGCTCACAGAAAAGCTTAAGGGTGTGTCCAGAGTTAAAGGAAACAAACCGGCACCGTGGCTTGGCGTAACCGTACCATTGTCGGCGATCAAGAAAGAGTCCGGACTACCCAACATTTCAAAAGATCCGTCGATATCGAGTCCGTCAGCGCTCGAAGAAAGACTGTAAGTGAGCGTGGCATAATTACTAAATACGCTTACCGCATGAGCCTGCTGCCCGTAAAACACCGACAATATTGCGACTACCGTCGGGTAAAAAAATCTAGCGCTTCCGTTATTTGCAAATCCCATGTTGAGAATCCTAAAATCTAAAGTTCAAATTGAATGTGGGCTAGCGCAAAATCTGATCGCCCCAGCCCACATCTTTAACACCTTGTTTACATACAGCTAAGGTGCCAAGTAAGTATCGAAAGGCCGAATCGGGTCTTGCAAACCATTCGCCCCCACTGCCGGTATGGTCATGGTTTCTTCTATCGCCAGATTGCTGTTCAATGGATTACCTGGAGTCACGGCGACATTGTCCCCGGCATGTCCGTGCGGCACGACAATTTCAGGATGATCGAACGGTGCTTTGTCGTAGCGAACTCGTTCATCGGTGAGCGTTTTCAGAAACTCAATCAAATCGGCTCGTATCGATGCGGGCTGGCCGGACAGAGCGATCTGATTGACAACGATATGCTTGTTATCATTGTTGAAGTTACCCTTTCTGGAATAAAACTCAAGGACTTGCTCCAAAGTAGACATACTGCCGTTGTGCATATAGGGCCCAGTCAATTCAATGTTACGTAAAGTTGGGACTTTAAACGCAGCCTTGGTGGCAATACTCATTTTTTCTGTCGTCAAGTTCGCTAAAGCCGCAGCGGCTGTGGGAATGTAGGCCGAGCTGGCAACGGTACAGTTTTGGTTTCGCAGCAGCCCTTCTTTGCTACCATCTGCGATAATTCCATCAGCTACGCCAAACCAACGAGAAAACGGTATCGCGTTATCCGCCAAAGCTTTAATGAAGTCACAGGCTTGCAAAGTCGAGACTCCCGAATCCAGCACACCAGCTGGATTATCGAGCAAGTATTGGACATATTGCTTGGTAAATGACAAAGGATTACCAAAATCGTCCACGCCATCAACACCCACATCAGAGTCCGGGTCCGCTACGCCAGTGTTGGCAAAACCTAAGTCCATCAATTTGTAATAGCTGGTAGCGCCATTTCGAGTAGTGTCCCGAGTCACAACATTCGCGGCTGGTGTGATACCGCCGATTCTGCCGCCGTCACCGTCACCGATAGCATTCGGACCGTAAGGAATGGGTTGACTAAGCGGTCCGTAATTCATGCCCGGCGTAGGCGTCACCAAACTGGCATTGGTAGCTACCGCGGCAATGCTTAAGGTCGGCCCCCCATGGCACAGTTGACAATGGTTGCCGGTAAAAGCCTCAAACCCGCGTGTCAGGGTATCAATTTTTTCCTGATCGTACCCTAAGTTAGTCCAAATAGGCTCCAAGCTATCGGGATCGCGTGCGGTCAAATCGATTGGGGCCTGGTCCGAAATTAACGTGCCTTGGTATAACTGTAATGCGATACCGAAAAACATCGAAAAATTGGCTTCCATTTGGTCGTAAGGTACTTGTCCCTGACGCCCCCCGAAAGGACCGATACCGCTGTAGGACCAGTATTTCTGATTAAAAGCTTGCTTGATTAGTGCTTTATAAGTGGTATTTAGGCCGGGCCGCAAATTTCCAGCGCTGCTTAAACTATACGGACCAAGCACGCTATCTTCGTTGTGAACCTTTTGGTTCTGCAGCGGCTGCCTTAACAATAGTTTTCTTCCGATATCGGGCCAAACTCGCTGCCGGCATCCCATTTCCGAATCACTCAAAGGCGGAGCAACCGCAAGAGAGGCCAATGAAGAATTGACCAAATGTAAACGTGATTTTTGAACATTCCGCGCATTGACTTTCTCCCAGACACCGGCCGTTGGGTCACGGTCGCCCCATGGACTACTGCCGTTAAACACGTTATTGGCTCTGCCGTCCCAAAAATTGCGATGATTAAAAACCGCGTTGATCACGGTTGGCGCGTTACGCGGCTCAACCCGCCGCGTCCCAATACCATTCACGTGAAACACCGGATCAGCGCCTCTGCCGCATTGATCGTTATTGCCACTAAACTGTGGTGCACTAATGAAGGTTCCGCTAAAAGTACCTGCCGAAGACACTACATCGTCGGAATTAAAGGTGACCTGACTCGCTGAATTTAGCGGATCGCTATATCGACGTAGCGGAAAGTCGGCAACGCTGAGTTCGTGATTGGGACCACCCAAGCCGGTTGGCAACGCTTCGAAGGTCTGCCCGCTGGGCTGAGTACTTTTTTGACCAGGATTGATTTGATTTTTGACGCGGCTATCCGCGCCGGCATGGAAATGACAAGAGCCGCAAGCCATGCCATCGCTGCCGACATTGACATCCCAAAATAACGCTTTACCTAAAGCGATCGCTTTATTCTTGTCCACAACAATTGGATTTGGACCATCGGTAAGTCCCGGCACGGGCGGAACCGGCACACGTTGCAGCGGCATAGGCATAGGCCCATGGGCAACTGCTGCCTGCGACACGAGCAAACAACACATAATAACAATATCGGTTAATCTCATTTTTTGCCTCTAAATTAATCCTATCCGTCGCTTGATCAAGTATGCCGCAACATTGCCACCAACAGCCAACTCGCCAAGTCGCCAAGTCTCGTTGCAAGAGCGGCGAATTCACTCTTGCAACAGTAGCGTTTACCGTGAAAACTTACTCGAATTGCGCTTACCAAAGCCCAGCAAACCGACTAAAGCACTACCAAATAGCCAAACAGCACCAGGCAACGGGACGGGAGCGGCAGTGCTAAGATTCAATCGATACCCAGCGTGCGGGTTAAAGTTACCTTCTCCCGAGTTACCACCCAGATATATTGAATAAACCTGTCCGGCAACTGCGGTAAACACCAATGCGTTCGTAGCGTCTACGGTCGCGTCATGCGTCAAATAGGTTAGGCCGGTGGTGCCCATGGGGTTGTCCGCAGTAAAACTGGTCTCGTTCCAACCCGCATGGTGACTATAGTTGGGGGTTGTAGCCTTGGATGTATCCGTATCCATGCCGGTAAAAACCGTAACACCAAAATTGCTCCACGACTTATCGGGCTCGGAAACATTAAACAGTGGCGTTAACCTGATGGATACTTCGGTGGTAACGTCGGATTTGAACAAGCCTATATCGGTATTGTGCGCCCAGCCGGTAGAGCCATCGAACCAAGCGCCTTTAGCTGTATCGATATTAGCCAAGTACGTTGTACCCGCCACTGGACCCCATGCAGTCCCGTAGCGCGTCGCGGCATCGGCTTGCGAAATCTCCAAAGAATCTCCCGCAGCCGTAACATGCGCCGCCCAGTTCGCAATCGACAAGCCTTCGTAGCCAAACGGCCTTACCGCACCAACTGTTCCCAACCAAGGCAAAGGGGTTCCGGTATTAGTACTATTGTTATTGCGAGTCCAGCCGTCGGTAGATAAGGCCGCCGCATCGGTAGGATTACCATTGGTAATGGGCTTATTGGTGTTATACATCGTGGTGGAGGCTGAAGCATTTGATACGCCAGCGAGGGTTATTGCGCCGCCAGCGATAGCTAAAGAAATAGCTTTGGCAAGTGTGTTTCTTATCATCAGATTTATCCTAAAAAATATGTCCTAAAAAGTTACTACTGAACTAGACTGCTAATTACAAAAAGGTCATTGTTGATCCCTTACGCTAAGCATCAACCGAGAATTAGCAAAAACGATGCCATAGCGAAAAGCCTTATAAAGCCTCGCCTTAACCAACAATAATCAGACCCCAGGAAGAAAAAACAGGTTAAATCACTTATTTAAATACGGGAATTGGCGCCAAAGAGCGCCGGTGCGAACGCAAGACCAACACCGAAAGTATGGTCAGTCACTTGTGAACAAAATAATGCCGTTTTTGGTTAGATCGATAGCGGACCCAAAAACGTCCTTTGCGAATTAGACTTCATATTTTTCACAGTCGACGCGACAATTATAAGACTTTGGTCTAATTTACTTTTTACCAACAGGCGCGTTGTTGGTCGTAAATGTTCCATAAATTAATCTATGTTATATACAGCATAGATTTACTGGCATTTACCCTATTTTCGAGCTATTCAGGTAATGGCGAGCAAGCCATTTTCAGGGACTAATTTATAGCCACCACTTCCATTCCGCTACAAACAAAGAAGGGCAAGACGAACTCGCCTTGCCCTTCAGTTCAAGCAGAATTTCAAATAACCAGCTTAAATCATGGCTTTTCTGCGGCCTTGCGCAATCATGCCCAACAAAGCGGAACCGAACAACCATACCGCGCCAGGCACCGGCACACTTGAAACAGGCGCATCCAGAGTGATATCGTCAATACGAATATCCCAGTCCGGATAACTGCCCAAAGCATAGTTTACAGTTGGGCTATGATTAAAGCCCTGGAAAGTCAGCCAGAACGCACCTATATCACCCCAATCGGAATCGGCAGCCAACAGGTCACTTAAAGTGACGTTCTGATCGAAAGTACCATCGTTAGCTACGACATAGCTAGCGATAGGTGCAGTATTACCGCCTTCCGGGTCACTGCTTGAACCGGCACCGCCACTCGTTCCGCCGGCAACAGTCAACAAGCCGTTGTTGATAGCATTGCTGTAACCGTACAGCACGAAATTGCCACCCGCCTCGCCATTGGTTACGTTCAGGTAAATATTTTGCAGGCTGAAGTTGGAAAGATCAGCCATACGCACATAGAGACCTGTGGAATCCGGATGGTACTGCGCTTCGCGATCACCTGAAGTACCTTGACGATGATAATGAGCGCCGGAATCAGTAGGATCGCCCACAGTACCCACTACGATACCGTTTTGAGCGAAGCAATTGGCATCTGGACAGCCACCGATAAAAGCGCCAGTTGTTTCATTGGCGTTACCATAAGTAGCCGCTGTCATTCCTTGGAAATCGACAGTCGCCGCTTCAGCATTAGTCGCTAATGCCGCCGTGCCAACCAAAAATAAACCACCCAAGGTCTTGAGTGTAAAAGCTTTGTTCATCATCGATAAAATCTCCATCAGATAAAATCATTACGCAACAGACCGATGGCCTGTCATTCAGTTTGAATGTCCGGATTTCGGGGGATTGGACATTTACATTCAAAAGCGCTGGTCAAATCTATTTTCCACTCCACCAACGGCAATCCATGGGAGGCTAAAACCTGGCTTACCGAATTCTTGAGGTGTACGACGATTTGTTCAGCACTTGCATCAGGGAATTCCGCCTAGAAAGCGGGCTTAGCTAACAGATTTCCCGACAAAGCTACAGCAGTTATCATGCCATCCTTAGGAAATCATATGTTCTGTGGGCTCCACGGCTTTCGCTCTGGCGAAAAAATCGAATAATTGAGCCATATCACTTATTTTCTGAAAAACCGAGGCAAAGCACTTACATATTTGCTGAGTGGCAAAATACCAGGCCTTTCTAAAACGCATAATTCCAAGTAGCCGACAACACACCTTCGCGCTCCAGCTGGAAACCGTTAAATTTGTCGGCCACAGGCTGCTGCCATTCCACACTAAAGTTGTGACCTGCCATCGCACCATCCGGCACGTTCAGATTTAGACCGAAGCCAACATCCCAGAATTTACCGCCGTAGTTGGCTGGACTGTCAACCGTCGCACCCGAAGAGCTTATTCGATTAAACGCACCGCGTATTTTGCCCTGGTCGGTATAAATACCGCGCAACGTGGCCGAGAGCCAAGTGGACACGCTATAGCCACCCCAAGCTGTGGCCTGAAACATGTCACCCAAGGCGTAACCCGATGGATTTCGGTCCTGTAAACGCTTGGTACCGCTAAGTTGAGCACCCCAACTCCAATCGCCAATTTGACCGGTATAAGTTAAACTCGGCTTGAAGTCCCAGGTACCGCTACCAAGTTGCATGCCGTAATCTTGTAACTCGCTGTCCGGCTCGTCTCTACCATCCAGCGTCACGTCCACATCGCCGCTAGGCGCACTAACGCCCACGCCGGCATGCACATGATGACCGGGCGCATCGAACACCTTGACCATCGCCACCATCAGCGTGTCACCTAAACCGTGACTTTCGTGCCCGGACCCGTGTGCAGTCTCTGCAACCGCTCCCGGCAATTGTTCCAGGCTCATGTTCATATCCATCAACTGCGGCATCAGCATCAGATTCAGCCAATCAGTAGGTGCGTACATCAAATCAAGCATATGCATGTGCATACCCATTTCGGTCGGCCTCGAGATACAGCTGGTTGTACCGCAAGCATAATTCAACACAGCGCTGTCACCGGCGGCATGCGAGCCTTGATACATACCACCGGACTGATTGGCGTACATGTATCGGTAACCTACCATGATGTCGTCCGCACTATTCATCATATGCGCGAACATCACGCCAGCCGGGGCCGATGCGCCGTGATTATGGTGATGATGGTGATCGCCGGCGCCACCGCCGAAAATTTGTCCCGGTGCCGATAGCGCGATATTGAGTCCTGCATGCGCCATCCAATAACTAAAATCGGCGTAATCACTTTCGCCACCCCCACCCAATTTCAGATTACCTTGATGGGTGTAATACTCCATGCCCAATTCCAGTTTGATACCACGATTGAACTGCTTGGCTACGGTAACACCGCCGCTCAGGGCTCCATAGCCGGAAAGGCGGAAATCGCTGGAATACATCCCGTCGGCGCGTGGCGCCAAAAAATACGGCGCGAAAAAATCGGCCTGGGATTGCGAGTAATAGCGCAGACTAGGCGTAACAGTGAGACCGAAAGGCAGTTTTTGCAGCCACTTCATTTCCATAGTGTGGGAATCAATGCCCCAGTCATCCCGAAAATAACGATAATCCATGTGCAAAGCGGCGTCGACCGCCGGGATATATTGATTCAGCCGGGTAGAGAAAGAAAATTGATTCCTCAGATTTGGACGAACTTCTCGGAATAAATCGATACCGACAATTTCCAGATTTGTAATGCCACTCCAGTTTACGGTTTCCGGCGAATTAAACATCTCATAATATTCTTCGGCAGTAACTTCGCCACGTACGTACACATATTTATAAGGGTTGCTAAGGTATCCGCTTTGCCGGGTGTAGTTGGCCGAAAGTTGCAATAATGCATTCTTATTAAGCACTTGGGACAGACCAAGATTGAACCCATTGGACTCACTAGACTCATCAAGCTCAGGATAAATCGCCGGATTGTGACCCGGATCTTGTGAATGATGATCGCTGTGCCCACCACCGCTTCGCGTAACATCATTATGGGTGTAACTATAACCAGCCGAAACAGTGGTAAGTTTGTTATTAAACTCCTGCGAGAAATTAACCGAACCGAAGTTTGAGTTGAAATCGGGCTCGTTCGATTGACCGCCGGAAACCCCCAAAGTAGCGTCATCGAAATAATATTTGGCGCCGAATACGGGTTGCGTGCGGGTTTCTTGCGGCTGAGTCTGGAACGTTTGCTTGACCCGAGTGTTGGGCGGGACAACTTGGTTCAGAAAATTGCGGTATATACTGATTAAGGCGCTCTTTTCGAATGCCGCCTTTTGTGCAGCCGCATTATCAATAATAGCTTGTCGCTGAGATGCAGACGCCGTTTCAAGACTGCTCTGATATGCACTATAGGCCTGCAGCCATGCAATTTGTTCCGGTGTTGCGTTGGCAAATTGCGCTGGCGCAAGATTGATGTCGTCAACCCTCAGCTCAAAATCAGCGCCTGAATTTGTCACATCTTGTATATAACCCTTGTAATGAATCCACAGCGCATTAATATTCGAGAACGATGAATCAAGAGCCAAAATGCCGGTATGGTTGGTGGCAACTTGTTGATAAGCCACTCGATTCGCGTAATTTGCGCCATCACCCGTGCTCAAGTTTTGATTCACTGCCGAATTAAAACCGAGGATTTCCCAGACATCATTAACGCCTGAGCCATTTGCTTGCAGACTGTTAAAAAACATATTTGCAGCGCGAAAAGCCTTACCATCCAATTCGCGGATATAAATGCCCGATGAGTCGGCATGGTATTGGATTTCACGATCTGCAATTGTGCCTTGTCGATGGAGATGCCCGTCGGGATTTAGAGGATCGGAAATTGTGCCGACTACAATGCCATTTTGTTGATAACACCCCGCTCCACCCGGGCAGAACCCGCCAGTATTGGTATCAGCCTTACCGTAAACAGCCGCGTTTACTCCCTGAAAATCGATAGTAACTGCGCTGGAAATAGTCTGCCCCCAACCCGCCGGAAAACCGGGTGCTGGATTAGCAGCTTGATACTGGGTAAGCAGTTGATCGGTATTCGCCGTTATAGCAGCGGTACCCTGCTGGATTAAATTCAATTCGAGCTGTTGGCTTTGGGATCCTATGGCAGTATAGGCTTCGAATGGTTCTTTAAATGACATTACACCTTGATATCCGGCCAACTTGGTCGGATCTACTCCGCCCGAGGCAGCCGAAATCACATCGGCACGATTCTGGTTTTGATCTATTTTCGTTTGGTTCGCCATCACCTCGGGCATACTGAACGACGGTGTCGCCCCACTGTATGTATCCCGATCCACGCTGAAGGTAAACTCCACGCGATCCGACATTGGAATCACAAAATCGCCGTGATATACCTCTACGCGCATTCGGTTATCGCTTTCCTGATAATAGCCGTACTGCGCGTTGGCCTCGGCCTGAGTCGTCGGCGTTGCCGCATGACTATCCAGCCCGGGCAATCCTAACGCTGCAGATGTCAGCGCAGCTAAAACCTTGTTTTTTTCGAGCTTAGTTGCAGCCACAGCCGCCTCCCGAACCGCCGTGTCCACCCTGCGAGGCTTCCTTGCTGGTAAAAATATGATCTCGAAAAGCTTCCCTGTTTGGATACGGCGTGATCGCCATTTCGTCTTTGGCAAGATTACCTCTTTCCCAAGGAGACACGGCGCTACAGCCAAAACATTGAGTCAATACAATCAGAGCCAGCCCTTTGCATATAAGCGAAACAATCCGATTGTTATCCAACAACATCTTATTCGCTCAATAACTGGGTAATCTGCTTGCGCAACCCTTCTTTGTCTTCGTCGCGAAATCCCAAATGAATCATCCGAATTCTGCCTTGTTTATCGACGATAAATGATGACGGCATGGCTGTTACTCCGAAAATGCGCGGACAGTCGCCTTCTGGATTAAACGACATCGGATAGTCGACTGCGGCGGACTTCAAGTATTCTTGCGCAGCCTCGATGTCTTCATCGACATTAATTCCTATCACTTCAAAGCCGTCCTTGAGTTGTTCATTACGTAATCCGTTCAAAAATGGCATCGCTTTTCGGCACGGGCCGCACCAGGTCGCCCAAAAATCTATCAATAACACTTTGCCCTTGTAAGCGGAAATATCTAGCCGATTAGTCCTATATGCGCTAGTTGCGGGGCAACTCGGCACCGAACTTCCTATCTCTGCGGATAACACCATACTGCAATGGGCTATGAGGCAAAACGCTGCTACAACTTTTAATTTCATGGTCTGGGTATGTCTATAATGTTGCTGTTATTGCAGTTTAGTTTTTTGAATCTGCAGTCACAACCTACGCCTCCCGGCCCAGGAAAAGACTACGGACTACTTTTGCAAGCAATACACAATCGACATCTTTCAAGATAAGCCAAGCTCATGCTTGCTGCTACACCCAATTTACAGCAAGTAATATGCCACAAATAATATTGCGCATTATAAAACTCTAAAAACCAGGCAACCGGTCCGGTTGCGGCACGTGAACATGTTACAAATACGCATATCGAAGTTCGTTAAAAACCGTAACAATCTGCCCAGTAAACCAGCAAAATCAAAGCGTTGCGGTGTTCCTATCGGAACCGCCTCCTAGATGCTGTACGGTTTTAATACGTTCGAATAGGCGCAATCAGCAATTCGAATAACGTTCATTTGCAGACATTGAGCTCTGCATTCAACCCAGATTGTCCATTAGAGGCTGAATCGCACTAATATCAACAAGTTACTCTAATGGCATCCATTAGAAATCGTCAGAATTCGGTGTATTTCTGGCGAATGGATTATTTGGGTTCTAGTTTAAACTTGCTTGGCATACTGGTTTATACGTTAGACGAAAAGCCTAAAATACCAGTAATCACCCGCAATTACGTCGATACGTAGCTATATAACATAGTTTAATTATTATCCTTTCAAACCTTTGCTGACTGAATCACCTCACGCCCTCAGCCGACCCCTGATTCAGCCCTTTATAAGATTGTGGCCGACGAAATGTCTAACGAACATGGTACGGATATTGCGGCAGCTTTTGACGTATTGCCTATCCTACGTTGCGACCTATGACCCACTGTTTGATTCCACTGAGCTCTAGCCTTAAAACACATCAAGGACAGGCATGTTCTTTGATTTACATGCCTCTAAAACTTTTCAAGGAAAAAATCACTATGAAGAAATCGATATTTCGCTGCCTGACTACCAGCAGCCTTATTCTGGCGAGTTCGCAGTCCTTGGCAGCAATTGCGCCGCCCACCTTACCAACCGTGATTGGATTCAGCGCCTTAGGTACTGCAACTGCCGGCAAACCCGATCTTCCGGCAAACCCTGCAACAGGCGGCTGCCCAGGCCCCTCGGCTATTTACGGCACATGCTACCAGGAGGACGGTTTTCTGGTGGGAGTGGTTTACGAGGGAGGCGGCGAACATATTCATAGCGCGACAGTTAGCGGGAACAAACGCGCTCAATATCATGCCGATTCCACCGGCATATATATCAGGGCTAAAGACAGTTCCGCCTTTAGCCTAGATAGCATGGACTTCTTTGCCCCGATTAATGCCGGCAACCCTATTTACGGCGATAATCCAACTTATACCGCCTACGATAACGGCAATGGCGGGCAGTACTTGGTACCCGAGCCAATTTCTTCTAGCCCCGACGACACAGCCTTGCTAGGCGACAACGAATATTGGGAAATTCTGGGTTTTAATAGCGCTGCGCATCCAGGCCTTGCCGGCGCGACCAGCGACGGCACCAATTACTCGACGCGCGTGGCGTATCAAACTGTCGCTAATGGCTTCCAAGGCAATTTGCTGCTCAACGAAGACTTTCGAAATATCAATGCCTTCTGGATCCATTACCACGACTTTCCCCGCGTTCCGGACATCGGAATCAGCTTCGGCATGCAATTAGACAACGTCAATATTTCCACGGCAGTGCCGATTCCAAGCGCAGCTTGGCTACTTATCACCGGCCTCGCAGGCATATGGACTGCTGCCGGAAAACTCCGTGACCGAAGTGAGGCTTAAGTAGGCTATCGGCATTTGTGAAATCTTTTACAACTCCCTCTTCCCCCAACCTGAAGATATTTATGAATAAAGCAAAACCGGCTTTAGCGGTAATTTGGTTAGCAATGCTTGCAGCAAGTAGCCATGCCGACGCGGCGATTACCGCCCCAACCTTCGTCGACTTCGGCGTAAAACCCGATAGAGCTTCGCCGAACCCGGTACTACCGGTTGGCGCCTATTACGGCCACGCCAACACCGCCCCCGGCGCCGATGGCACTTGCAATACCACGGCATGCATTTATCAGAATGGTCTTGTCGTCGGCACATTGTCGGAAGCAATCAATACCGGGGGGCATCTACATGCACTGAATTCCGTGACGGATTCCGAGTTGTCTTACCATGCTGATGCACCGGGTATCTATATAAGAGCCCTAGACTCGACCGCGTTTAGTCTGCACAGCATACAATTCAAAGCACCTTACGCCGCCGAAGGAAATCCTTATGCCGGCGGAACGCCAATACCGGAAAATTTTGATCCGGCAATTCATTTTTACGAAATCATAGGGTTTAGCAGCGCCTTGAACCCGGATTTGACCAATGGCGACGGCACCCACTATAGCAACCGAGTAGCCTATCAGACAGTTGAAAATGGCTTTTCCGGAACGCTGGCACTGAATCAAGACTTTGCGAATGTCGCGGCGGTCTGGATACATTTCCATGGCGCGCAAAGCGTTGAGGATATAATCGAAATCGGCGCGGAATTCAAAGTGCAAATTGACGATATTGCCGTAGATACACCAACAGCAGTCCCCCTTCCCGCCGCGAGTTGGATACTCGGCAGCGGACTGTTAGGCTTGATTTCGATTGCCAGAAAAAACCGGCAGCCAACATCACGCTAAGTATGCTCACAACCAGGTGATAATAGCTGGCGCGGCTAAGATATAATCAGCGTCAATAACGTATTGAAACCCCAGCGGCAGGAGGCCAAGACAAATTACAGCAAACCGCAATCCCCTAAAGCACCTCACGTAATTGATTTAAGCGAGTTTTGCAACTTCGCTTAACAATAAAAACGCCCCCTCAGACAACTGTCATTCGATTTTATAGCGATAAACACCATGCCCCCATTCATGCAACTCGGCCAGGCCGCCGTCCAACAAAAAAATTTCAGCGAAGCGGTGGTATGGTTTACCAAGGCAGCGGCGGAAAGCCCTAAAGATCCGCAAATCAAGGCCTGCTTGGGACAATCGCTATGCTGGCTCGGGCAGCGCGAGGAAGGCTTGGCGCACCTTCATCAGTCCGGGCAGCTGCTGTTAAAAAAATCCCGTAAAAGCCGCGACATTGGCCTGGCTCTGGATATGGTCGACCAATTGCAGTATTGGAACGATTTTCCCGGTGCACTGGCGCTATGCAAACAAGCCGTGCAAATTAATCCGGGGCAATTGCGCGGCTATCAATTGCTGGCTTTGACCTACTCTCGTCTAAATCAGAAAAAACCCGCCCTCGCAGCCGGTAGACAGGCATTGAAATTGGCGCCGAACAGCGCAGTACTGTCGATTTTACTCGCCACTCTGGAAGCTGCCGATGGCCTGAACCAAGAAGCCAAACAACGTTTGGAAAAGGTATTGCAAAACTCTTTATTGACCACCGAAGAAAGATTCCGAGCCAATAAAGAGCTGGCTCGGATTCTGGACAAGCTTGGACAATATGATCAGGTTTTCCCGCATTTGCATGCAGCCGCCGAACAGGCGCCGCGCCTACCGGAAGTAAAACGCCAAGACGCCAGCTTAGTTCCAAAAATGCTGGAAACACATAAGACGGAATTTGATAGCGAACTACTGGGACGCTGGACCCATACCGAGTTTCCAGCCGACCAACCCGCGCCGGTTTTTCTGTTGGGCTTTATGCGTACCGGCACTACCCTAACCCAGGAAGTGCTGGCCGCCCATCCGGAAATTTTTGTCGCGGACGAAACCGATCTGGTTATCTCGATGGCGAAGGAACTTAAGCGAATGTCGAATGGACAAGGTCACGTCGCCGAGCAACTGCGCAAACTTGATTTAGCAGGCGTAGAACACTTACGTGCGTTTTACTGGCACCGAGCCCGCGCCTTGTACGGCGATAAGATCGGCACCCGATTATTGCTGGATAAGACGACGATGAACACCATCGATCTGGGCTTGATCAACTGCATTTTTCCGGACGCCAAACTGGTATTTTTGCTGCGCGATCCGCGCGACGTTTGCTTGAGCTGCTTCATGCAAACCATGTTGCCGACGCCATCAACGGTGCAATTACTAAGCTGGGAAAGTACTGCCCGGTTTTATGCGCAAGTCATGGACTGGTGGCTGACTATCAGACCGAAATTAACGATGCGTTTTATCGAGTTCCGATACGAAGACGCGGTATTTGATTTCGAACCGGCATTCCGAAAGGTGTTTGATTTTATTGGTTTGGAGTGGGATCCGGCAGTCGCCGAATTCCATAAAAAAGCAGGCGGCAAGTACATCGCCAGCCCCAGTTTTAGCCAGGTCGCGCAACCTTTATATTCATCATCAGTTGGCCGTTGGCAGCATTATCGAGCGGAATACACCACCATCCTGCCTGAGCTGCAACCATTCATAAACGAGTTTGGCTACGAAAACTAGCTTAAATTAAGGGCTGGGAAACGGGATTCATGTCCCGAAACCCCGGCCTACTCAAAGCGATTAATTTTCCAGCCATTAATCGGGAACAGCCGATCCACGTCCACTGAACACAGTTGCGCCGCAAGCCACTCAGTCCGACCGCAGAACTTCCAGCATCTGTAATTTAAGGTAAATAACCCATTTTCCGACACGCTAAATAGCCAAAACGCGCCTACCGGAGGAGTCCACACCAAAAAACCGGAGGAATCATGCTGGAATTTGCAATACAAAAAAATATTTCCTGTCAAAAGCCTCTAAAACATACTGTTTAGCGAAAGCTTAAAGTACTTTCAGCGTCGACAATCTAAATGACTGTGTCATATAACACAGATATAAGGCATATGACCCATTTATCCGAAAGCTAGAAGTTTGACATATCGAAAAAATCATCTAGCGACCCGCTCATGCTTGTTCACGTCTGATAAAACCAGAACTCAACAAGCTCATATCATTGTTTTATATGGATTTTTTCTATCGGCTAACTATAAAACACAATCAGGCATAGCTATTGCTTTTGCCTGGGGGATGCCGCGCTGGAACACAATTTAATTGGTTACCATGATCAGAAACATCCGGAACCGTGCTTTCTATCAAATCCCGTCGTTGTCCGCCGCATCAGCCTTATTTAGCTCAACCCAGGATTATAAGCATGAAAAAACAATTAAAAATTCCTTTGGCTTTTGTCGCCGCAATCGCCTTGGGCTACGCTCTCACCCCCAAACCGGAAGCCCCTTTCACCGGCCACGGCAATGTCGATGCGTTAAGTAAAGTCTACGAGCGCTGGAAAAGTGCGCACGAACAACAAGGAAACTTAGAGGTTTTGCGTGTCGGCTTGGGTTTTTCGCGAGCGCAATCCAGGCAATTTACCGTTGCCAATGGTGAAGCGGCATTGAATCTGGTGAATGGCCAATTAAGAGTGGCGGTCAGCGGCTTATCCAATCAAGAAGAATACGATGTTTGGCTGCTGGATAATCACAAATCCGGCAATAACCTAAACGACAAAGCGGTCAAAATTGGCCCATTGTCAGCCCATGAAAATAAACACTTACTGACAACCCAACTGGACCGCGACCGCTTCACCGGCTTTACGATGGATGCCGTCGCGATTGCCAAGGCCGGAGAGACACCGCAAACCGGCGGCCTGTTATTCGGCTCGCCAAGCTTACTGCAACGGCTATATTACACCGAGCGCTATTGGCCGGCGGCAACGATTGGCTCCGTAACGACAGAAAAGAACGCCCGTCCCGCACAAGCGGCGTTCGAATTTTTATTACCCAAAACCGCGCAAGCGGCTGTGACTGCCTCGGCTGCCACCTCTCCAGAACAACTGACACAACTGATCGCCGCCGGGCAACAGCTGTTTACCGAACAAACCTTTAACGGCAACGGTCGTACCTGCGCCACCTGCCACAGGCCGGACAACAACCATACCATCGATCCCAGTTACATCGCCAAGCTGCCGAAAACCGATCCGCTGTTTGTAGCCGAAACCAATCCGGTATTAGCCGATCTGGAAAAACCTGCGCTGCTCAGACAGTTTGGCTTATTCGTGGCCAATGTCGATGGCTTCGATAGACCACCGGTACTGCGTAGCTCGTCGCATCTGCTGGGTATAGCCAACACCTTAACCTTTGAAAAAACCATCAACCCAGGCTACGGCAACGGCGAATTCACTCAGGATACGGATTATTTCAACGCTCACGACCCCGAAGCACAGCAATCCGGTACACATACGCATGCTATCGGTTGGTCGGGAGACGGCGCACCCGACGGCGGATCGCTGCGAGATTTTGCCAAGGGGGCTATCAAACAGCATTTGCCCAAAACCCTGATTCGCGCTGAAAACATCGACTTTAGAATGCCTACCGAAGCCGAGCTGGATGCGTTGGAAGCTTATATGCTGTCCCTGGGCCGCAGCGAAGAAATCAATCTTGCCAATATGTATTTCAAGTCGCCGCTGGTGCAAAACGGCTTGCTGTTGTTCAACACCAAAAACAATCCCAAACTTGCGGATGGTACGGTGTTATTCGGCACTACCGGCAACTGCAACGGCTGCCACTCCAACGCCGGCGGCATCAGCTCCACCACCAATGCCAATCCAACGCGCGACACCGGCGTCGAGCGCATGCGCGACCAGTTGCATCATCTAGCCGATCCAAATCTGGCCTACGATGGCGGTTTCGGACAAACGCTACAAACCGATTGCGGCCCGAACTTTAACGAAACCTGTTACAGCGACGGCAGTGTCGCACCGGCCGGCACCACGACGCGCCCAGCGGGACATCAGGGATTGAATCGTTTTAACACGCCATCGCTGATAGAAGCTGCCGATACCGCGCCGTTCTTTCACAACAACAGCGTGACCACGCTGGAAGAGACCGTAGCGTTTTACAGCTCGGATGCATTTAACAGTTCTCCGGGTGCATTCACCTCCAGCAAAGCCAACCGCCAAGGCAAACTGGATTCGTCGCAAGTGATTGCCGTTGCCTTGTTCCTGCGCTCCATCAACGTGCTGGAAAACATCCGCAGCTCCAATCTTTTGGATCAAAAAGCGATTACGTTGAACGGTGACCAAAGCGTCAAAACCTTGAAATTGGCAATTGCCGATACTCAGGACGCTATCGACGTACTTAAGGAAGCTGTCATTAATCCCTATCCGGATGCGTTAGACAAACTGCAGCAAGCGCTCTATTACGAAACACAGGCAACGAACAAGCTTTATCCAAACCGCACAACGCTCATGCAAAACGCGATAAACCTAAAGAATCAGGCACGAAGCATGATAGTCAGCGGCGGTTAGCATCTGCGGGCCGGGACGGACATGTTCCAATCCCGGCATTTCAGCAAGCTGTTCGCCTAAGCTTTAAACAAAGCCTCTCCTGCGCTAGCCGACGCACAGGAGAGGAACCGGATTCCCGTTTTTACGGGCGTAGCAACGCCAGGGAATTTAAAGGCTGGATTAGCAAAATCCACTCGCCCGGCAACGCCCTACCCGCCGGGCCGGCGTAGTCTCTTTTTCAATATAAACCAGAACAACGATGAATAAGCAACTCAACAAACTTTTAAAAACCGGCCTGACCGTACTTATCCCATTATGTGCGGCCGGCAACGCCGAGGCCGCAATAGTTACTTTTAGTCTCGATTACAGCGGCTTAGCATTCGGAAACGCCGCCACTGCGCAAGGCCTTATCAGCCTGGATGAGCAACTCATTCCCAATCCAGGCTCGGCTTTTCTCGATTTCAGCAACAATGACGCAATCAAGGCTTTCACATTAACTGTGTCCAACGCCACGGGAGGCTTGGGAAACGGCACATTTCAGATGACGGATTTCGATTTTGCCACCTGGGATAGCGCAGGCGAAACACTGGACTTTAACCAACAATTGATAGGCCAGTGGACGCAAGGTGGCGGTTGGGGGAAAAGCGCTAGATGGGACGGCGGCGCGGGTGAGTTTAACCTTTACGCCAAAGCCGGCTCCTCCGCGCCGACCAGCTCCGGCTACTTTACCTTGGCGGCGAACAACGATTTTCTGAATGGCGATTTGTTGAAATTAGTGTCGTTTAAACCCGTGTCAGGCTCTGTTCAGCCAGTTCCGCTGCCCGCACCAATTTGGTTATTCGGTAGCGCTGTCGGCGTGTTCTTAAGCAGAAAAGCAGTGAAGAAAGACCATTAATTGCTCACTTGTTTATCAATCGTCGCTCCCGGGAAAGCGGGAGCTCAACGGCCATAATGATTCACTAAGCGATTTAAAAGCTCCCGCCATGCGGGAAACTAAAGGTACTCGGAGATTTTCAACAGACGTAAAAAAACCGGATGGAGAACGACTCCATCCGGTTTAAAAAGCTCAAAAATTTTTAAGCTTGAACGGCCGCTTTACGACGACCGGTATACAGGAAGCCCATCAAAGCACTTGTCATAAACCATAC
>Ga0123396_112625_pt1 | contig 38823 bp, 43 predicted proteins | sample T10HLNO3metaT_FD_89924 | JGI IMG/M metagenome (GOLD analysis project Ga0123396, IMG submission 89924) | Methane-oxidizing artificial microbial communities from Washington, USA to study methane cycling - T10-HLNO3 metaT (Metagenome... ...
CACGAACAGATGGCCAGAAACGCCGGAACTTGGCTAGACGACTATCGTAAGGTTGGCTTGTAACCTCCGCTGCAAAATTTAAACAATGTCATGAAATACGCCAGTCGCCCCAGCCGAAAGCATTAGAACCATCGACTTAAACCTAACCGACAACCACGATATGATCAAAAAAGTAGGTAGCACAATCATTAATGCCAAACACCGCGCCACCTGCCATTGCGGCGCGGTGGAACTCGAACTCGATCTTCTCGACGGCATTGTCGATCCACGCCGTTGCGATTGTTCGCTATGCCGGCGCAAAGGCGCCATTATGGCATCGGTTCCGCTATCGGGAATCAGGGTCGTTAAGGGTCAAGAGCACTTAAAGCTTTATCAATTCAACACCATGAGCGCCAAACATTATTTTTGTTCGAATTGCGGCATCTATACCCACCATCAACGCCGTTCGATGCCTAGCCAGTACGGCTACAACGTCGGCTGCCTGGAAGGTGTTAATCCGTTTGATTTGGGCGAAGTGCGAACCGGTGACGGTATCAATCATCCGGCGGACCGGCAGTCGCGTTGATCAGCGAGCTATCGGTCAAGATTTTTTATGTCTAATTTCCAAGACGCTCCGCTGCAGTCGAGACACCATGGCATGGAAGCTGAAAACGTATATCAGGTTTTCGATTGGCTTTGGTGTTCCGCGCAACTGACTGAGAAGGACATCGCCAAACTTCCGGCGCTTGGCATAGAGGCGGTGATTAACTTGGCGCCGCCAACGGCTAGCAACGCATTGCCAGGCGAAGCAGAATTGGTTGCAGCCCAAGGCATTGCATATATGCAAATTCCCGTGGCGTGGGAACACCCCAGACTTAATCAGTTGGAACAGTTCTTGGGTGTTATCAAGGTATTCGAAGGACATAAAGTCTGGGTGCATTGCGCAAAAAATATGCGAGCATCCTCGTTCATTTATCTCTATCGCAGGCTGTACTTGGCGGAAGAGGAGGTGATTGCATCGTATCCGATGAGCGAAATCTGGGCGCCGAATCCCATCTGGCAAACGTTTATTCGTAATGTACTGAGTACAGCGCTCTAGCTCATTCACTGGGCTGGTTGTTTCTGCAAAGCGCCAACCTGATGGGGTTTGAATGGCATATCGTTTTAAATGTACTAAGGAATCATCACGACATGATTAAAATTTGGGGAAGGCGTAGCGCATACAATGTGCAGAAGGTGTTATGGACTATTGGTGAGTTGGGTTTGGCATATCAGCATATTGATGCCGGCGGCAGTGCGGGCGGTCTCGATCAGCCCGATTTTCAAGCCATGAATCCGCATGGCCGTATTCCGGTGTTGGTCGATGACGACCTGACAGTTTGGGAGTCCAACAGCATCGTCCGCTATTTGTGCGCCAATTACAGTCGTGATCATTTGTGGGCCGAAGCGCCGGCAAAACGCTCGTTGGCGGAGCGCTGGATGGACTGGGAGCTGGCAACACTGCAACCAGATTTTCTGGATTTGTTTTGGGGATTTTACCGCACGCCGGAGGCACTACGGGATCAGCAGAAAATTCAGCATGCCGCTATGCGCTGCCAAAAACATTTTGCCATCTTGGATGCGCATCTTGCCGAACAGGCTTTTTTGGCGGGCGATGCGTTCAGTATGGGCGATATTCCCGTCGCCACCTCGCTTTATCGATATTTTGAAATGGGCATTCCCACTCCGAAAATACCTAATGTTCGCAGATGGTACGCTGCGCTTTGCGAACGTAAAGCTTACCGCGAACATATCATGACCACCTTTGATGAGTTGTACGCTCGACAAACGTTTTAATGCCGTTGGCAAGTAGAGAAAAAAATGATTTTGGAAATTGCAATACTCAACGTCATTGCCGGACGGGAGCTGGAGTTTGAGACTGCCTTTCGTAAGGCGTCAGGCATTATCGCCTCAATGAACGGCTATATTTCGCATCAATTACAGCGCTGCATAGAAAACCCCAACCGATATGTATTGTTGGTCAATTGGGATTCGCTGGAGGATCATACCGAAGGCTTTCGCGGCTCAATCCAATACGACGAATGGCGTGCCTTACTGCATCACTTCTATGAACCGTTTCCGACGGTAGAACATTACTCGCTGGTGATGGAAAATCACCTCTAACACTTCTTCCTGTGTTACTGAGGAAAACGGTACTCCTAATAACAATGGCTATGGTCTTTATCGACTTCGACCAACGCCCCAATATTTAGGCGAACACAACATGCACATTTTCGAAAAACTCGGCGGCATCGCCATCATCGTGGGATCTTTATTGCTCAGCGCCTATGCGGTCTTGTTCCCGATCTTGTTACCGTTAGGGACGGGGGCTTTCGACTATGCCGAGGTGGTGCGCTGCCCAGGCTGGGTACCTTTAGCGCTGGTCGCCTTCGCTGGCGTGTTAGCGTTGCTGGTGGGGTTTTATGCCGTTTATGCCAAGATGCGTGACACGGCTGGATTGCGCGGTGCCGTCGGTTTTTTATTCGTGGAGGCGGCTTATTTGTTGCAGGCCTGCAAGGTGACTTGGGAGCTGTTTCTTTACCCAGTGATCGCCCGCTATCCGGAAACCGCTTTTCTGTTACGAGACGCCGTCATCAAAAACGATCCGGCGGTGTTGGCGTTTAGAATTTCGGCATCCGCGACGATATTGATCGGCATCGTGTTGTTTTGTCTGTCGATCTATCGTTCGACTATCTATCCCAAACCCGCGGCGGTATTGATCTTCACCGGAGCTTTGGTTTACGCGCTAGGGCCTGCGATTTCGGTATTCGTGTCTATCGTTGGGATTTTCATCTTTGCCATGGGCTGTATGTTGCTTGGGGTTCGCTTGCTACGCTGACTGCGACGGCTTCCTTTCGTAGTTCAATCAAACCGCGCATCTTGATTGGCGAAAACGCTAGAGCCCCTGAGCCGCCGGTGCTAATCTGCCGCCATCTTGGCTTGCAGGAATTTTACGATGAACGATATTCGCGATCCGGTTTACGCGCGACTGCTCAAGGCGGCGCTGGAGTGTTTCCTTGCCGACGAATACCACAAGGTTACCACTCGTGCAATTGCCGACAAGGCAGGCGTGAACGTCTCGATGATCCGTTATTACTTCGGCAACAAGGAAGGTCTCTATGAAGAGATGATACGTGAGACGCTCAAGCCCATCCTGGACATGCTCGACAGCGATACGCTGTCCGACGTCGGCGGCTTCACCGAATATCTGCGCTTCTATTACGACACCATGTGCAAGCATCCCGAGTTTCCCAAGCTTATTCTCAAGGTGCTTGCCCTCAACCACGGACCGGGCCGACGTTTTATCCTGCAATTGTTGGAACGTGGCCGCAGCGGTGGCGCGCGGCGGCTGGAACAACTGAAGGCAAGCTGTCAGGTCGATCAGGCGATCAATCCCGACGTGGCGCGGATAGCTTTCGTCAGCCTTGCAATGATGCCCATGCTGCTGAAAGACATCTTCGAGGAACAGATGGGCGGGCAGATGGACGAAGCCTTCCTCGACGAACTCGCCGCGCTTAACGGCAAACTGTTGGCGGCTGGCATGGCCATCGCACAACCGGGAGCATTGACATGAGATTGCAAAAGAATGCCGGCGCGGTGCGCCGTTTCGCCAAACTCGCTCGATTCGGCGCCTGGCTACAAAACCTGCCCAATAAACTCGTGCCGGCGCCGTTCCGCCTGATCCAGATCGGTTCGGCTTATTGGCAATCGCGGGCGTTGTATGTCGCCGCGCGACTAGATATCGCCGACGCGCTGGCCGATGGCGCGTTAAGCGCCGAAACCCTGGCCGAACGAGTCGCCGCCGACGCCGATGCACTTTACCGCTTGCTGCGCATGCTGGCGGCGGTGGGGGTGTTCGAGGAAGTCTCGCCGCGTCGCTTCCGCAACAACAAGCTTTCGTCTTGTTTGCGCCCGGATCATCCCCAAAGCGTGCGGGCGATGGTGCTGATGCACAATTCGCCGGAAATGAGCCGGCCGTGGTTCGAACAATTGGAACAGGGCGTGCGCAGCGGCGTGCCGTTCGAATTGGCGCACGGGCAGGCTTTTTACGACTACATGGACAGCCACTCGCAGCGGACAGCAGGCCATTGTGTCGCCGAAACTTGAGTGGCGATATTTCTGTCACGCTTGCATCCCTGGCAGGCCCCGCCTCCCGTGTGGTCGGCAAAACGGTGGCGTCCGACGATCTGCCGCACTCGCGCCAGTGCATTCCATTTGTTCTACGCATTTCCGGTATCAATTGAGCACGTTGAGTAAGGCGCGAAGATTAGGCGCTTGTTACAGTAGCGCTCGATTGAGGAGGTATGAAAGTGGACGATAAAACGGCCAGCGCGGCCTATGCCATGCGTTTCGATAGGGTTTTCGATTACATAGACCAACATCTGTTCAAGCCGTTGTCGGTCGACGAACTGAGCAAACAGGCCAATTTTTCCCGATTTCACTTTCAACGCCAGTTCTCCGCTTACACCGGGTTGAGCACGACGCGCTACATTCGGTTATTGCGCTTACGCAAGGCGTCTTACCAACTGGTATTTCAGGAGCGGCGCAGCATTACCGATATTGGCCTGGACGCCGGTTTCGAGAATGCGGAATCGTTTTCCCGCGCGTTCAAAAAATGCATTGGACAAACGCCTACTCAATTTCGAAAGCACCCGGCATGGCAGCCATGGAATGAGCGCATGCTATTACCCAAACGCCTAAGGAGTCCCCGGATGAACGTTACCATCGTCGATTTTTCAGAAACCCTAGTCGCAGCGCTGGAGCACCGTGCATCACCCAGCCTGCTTATGGACACGGTCAGAAAATTCATAACCTGGCGTAAGCAAAGCGGCTTGTCGCCGATCATCAGCAGTCGGACGTTTGGTATCGCGTATGACGACCCGACTAACACGCCCACGGACTCATTCCGATTCGATGTCTGCGGGGAGGTCAAGCAACTCGTGCCGGCCAATTTGCACGGCGTGGTCAACAAGCAGATTCCGGAAGGGCGATACGCCGTGGTGCGCCATATCGGTTCAACCGACCGTATCAGCGACAGTGTTTATTACCTCTACCGGGAGTGGCTGCCGGAAAGTGGTGAGGAATTGCGGGAATTTCCGGTATTTTTTCATTACATCAAACGCGTGTCTGAAACGGCCGAACACGAACAGGTTACCGATGTTTATCTGCCTTTGGTGTAAGCGGAAAGCGGTCTAACTGCCGAGCTAGGGTAAAACTCGGGGTGCGTGGAGAGCAGGGCCGGGTGAAGATAATCTTTGCCATCCCTTGTGAAAAAGCGGAAGACTAAGATTTAGCTTTTCCGATGGCCTCCAGGGAGAAGAGTGAGTAAGCAGGCGTGTCATCGGTGTAAAAAAATCAGAACTGCGATCGCCTTGGTAAACACCTGCGCTTGGTCGACCTACGCCGATTTCTTCCGCAATAAATAGCCGGAATAAGCCACGTGTTCCCGGCCGGCGACATCGACTAGAAAGCCGGTAGTAACGAACAATCGATCGATCAAACCAGCGTTGTGTGGTGTAGCGGATTTGAGATTCCAAAAAGCCAATCATCACTATCCAATAATCAGAGAATCAAGTTAAACAACTGCTTTCCGTGGCGATGAACGGGTGAATCTTGGCGCCTCGGCCTTTGTTCAAAACCTGAATGAAGAGATCATTGATGAGACTTACGTCGCCTCGTGGACAAAGACAGCCACGGGCCATTCCGAGACGTCATAGTTGTAGCGATTGCTAACGACGGCGGCCAGATCCGTCAACAGAATCGAATCAATGGTGCTGCCAACCATGCCATCCGATAATGAGTCAAAGCCAACGTGAGCGACTTGGACTTTAGTGGCGAGCCACAGGGATGCGGAGTCAGCAGAAAAACATCATAATTTCAGTGTGAAATTTTCTGACAACAAAGAGTGTGTTGTGAAGATCTGGCACCTAAAAGCCAAGGAATTGAGACGATGAGGCGTTTCATTAGTGACAGTATAGGTTTTAGTATAGTAAATTAAGTTTAATATAAAAAAATCCTTATATTTCATGGGTAATACATTGCTGCATCATCGGCGTGTGTTGCATTTTCTCGTCTTGCTTGGCGCCTTGTGTTTTCTGGTTATTCATTTTTAAATATTTGATATATAAGTAATATTTTTTATTAAAATATTATCGACACTTATAAAAATTTATCTGCACTTTAGCGGGTAGTGTAGGTTTTAGTATGGGTTCCTTCAGGTTGTACATGTGCCTTCATTCGTAAAAAAAACCTATACCAAATGCAATTCTACGCCTGCACCGCAACAGCTTTGCAACCTGGGCGGGAATGGCGTTTGATGGTTACCCTGGAATATGTTTGTCTGCGAAGGTGAGAATCTGATTTTGTCGCTATAGAAGCTGTATTGATGGATGTATTCGGCAGGTATCGATTGGTCATTGGCCGGCTGTGTCGTTTCTATTGGCTATTGTCGCCTGGGAGGCTTTGAAAAACCAGTGTGATTCTCGCAGTGATCCAGTATTAGAAGCCAACTGGACATGTTTACCGCCATAGTGCCTCAGAGGCTTCAACTGAAATTGCGAGGATGTTTTACACGATGCTAAGCGACATGGCGGATTTATGATCCACTTTAATTAGCCGAGCAATGGCTTTTGATTTGATTCAAAAGTACGCTGCAATATCGCTCGTGCAGGCTGGGATATTACGATGCGAGCTAGGCGCTGCGTTGGATTATGCAATGGATGCAGGCAGACTGCCTGAAGCCGCGGTAGATTGGTGGCGCTTAATTTTGGCGTCTGCGACAAGATTTATGAGCTCAAATAGCCCATTTACCCAGCCGTGTCTAAAAGCTAAGCCCGCTTTACGCGGGCTTTTTTGTGCCGATTGCTTTGAATTAGCCGTTGGCCGCAGAGAGCTCGACGCTTCGTTCGAAATAGTCTCCCTGTACCAGATCAAAGCCGGTGTTACGAGCCAATGCGGCTGTGCGTTTGTCATCGATTTGCAGTATGAAGCTTCGGCTGTTGATCGAGCTTGCCAAACTGCTTAATTGTTGGAGTTTTTCCAGGAGTTTATTGTCGCGGATGCGGTCCAATTCCAGCGCCGAGATGCCGACGAAGTCGGGCGCAGCGCGAGTAATTAACTCGAAGGCCGATTTTTCCAGCGAGTGATAATCAAACTTCAATGCCAGTTGGTAACCGCGGCGTTGATAATTTTGCAGGCCGCGCAGCAGCAATTGATAAAAACCGGCATAGGCGTTGTTTGCTGTCAGTGTGATGGTGACGTTGGCGGTTTGCAGGCCGCAGGCCACTATGACCTCTTCAAAATAGGCGCCGTGATCTTCCTTGACACCGAGAATGTGCCGAGGGTCGACTTCCAGAAACAATAATTCGTCGAGATGCGCTTGCGGCAAATAGTTCAGCATATGCACGGCTCGCGACATCCGGTCGAAGTTGATGATGGACTCGACATTAGCCTGTTCGGCCTGGGGCTGGGCCAGATATTGTTCCAGCTCGCTGCTTTGTATCGTTTGTTTGTGAATAGTGGACACGTTCAGTTGCGCAATGTGACCGGTAACATTGGCCGTGCGCAAAGTCTGGCGCAGCGGCGACAATCTGCTGCCGATGCAGATGGGGCCGAATGCCCCGTGCACCGCGCCGTTATCCAGCACAAACGGCCGTAAGCCGTTATTGTGTTCCTGCTCCAGTCTATCGTTAAAATATTCGACTAATTGTTGTAAAGGCATGAGTATCTGTCCAGTAAATCCCTAATAACTGATGGTTTGCTAATAAACGCAGAGGGTAGCGAAACTAACTCATTAAATAAAACGATAATATTTGAAATTAATATGCCTAAATTAGAAGTGCAGCCGCAAAGCCAGGCATGCCGATTTTTAGGAAAGTGGTCAAACGCGATATGACGTGTAGGTATATCTGAACGAGCGGGTGTTTCTATTCGTAGTTTGGAAATGGAACTCGTCCGAGTAGGGCTCGGACAAGTCCCGACAAGCCGAGTTGCCGGCTGGAAATGCCTTAACGCTGGATGTTTGGCGTTTGGAGCCGATGGAATTATTCGCGAACCCGGATCAGATCGTGGCAGCTTTTGCAGGTAGCGCCGACTTTGCCGAATTGGGCTTTAACTTCCGCCGCATCGCCATTGGCCGCCACTTTTTGCAATTCGTTGGCTTCCTTGATGAAAGTCGCTTCGATTTCTTTTACTTCGTCCTGTTTTTCGAAAAATTCAGGTTTCAGACGGGTCGGTTTCCAGCCGGTGCCTTTATCGGTGCCTTGCCCGTAAAGGCTGAGCAGGCCGGAATTGGCGACTGCAGCAACGGCGTTAGCGGCCGCGATTACCTGATCCTTGTTAAAGGTTTCCGGATGGTCGGCTGCCTGCGCTTTGATTTTCGCGGTATTCCAGCCCAAAAACGAGTAGGCCGATTGGCGGAAGCGGATTTGGTCTTCCACTTCGCCGGCCACGGCCGCCGTCGTGGCAGCGCCCAGCGCCAGTGCGACTATCAGTTTCAATTTCATGGGTTAACTCCTTGTGGTTGTAGAAAATGTAACGTTTAAGTTTTTGGATGGGCCGTAGCCGTTTGGAAGCTGGCCAACGGCGCCAGATAATTCACAAAGCCGCCGCTCCAAACGCCCCAGACTACCGTCACCGCGATCAACAAGGTGATGACGAAACGGAACGGCCCGACCGGTTTGACCGGGGAGGGCGCCAGGGATCTGGGCAATTGCTTTTTGCCGGTCAGCATGGCGCCGACCAGATTGGTTTTTTTCAGGCGTTGGTACAGGACAATCGCGCTGACATGCACGGCTACCAAGCCCAGCAGGATATTCACCGCGTAAATGTGCCAGCCGCTCAGTTTGTCGCTGAGTTCTTTATCGATGCTATGAAACAGCGGGCCTTCAAAAGCAATATCGTCGTTGGCGAACAGGCCGGTGACGGCCAGAAAGCTTAAGACTGCCAGCAAAGCAATAATCGCTATCGCACCGGCGGGATTGTGGCCGACGCCTTGCCATTCGCCTTTAACGTATTCCACCAGTCTGGAAAAGGTCGGAAAGAAACTGGCGAAACGGGCATGGGTGGTGCCGATGAAGCCCCAGATCAATCTAAATACCAGCAAGCCCAGAATCAAACTACCGAAGCGGGCATGCCAATCGGTCAGATTGCCGCCCAGTTTGCCGGTGGCGTAAGCGCCGACCACAGCTATGACCAACAACCAATGAAACAGGCGTAATGGCCAATCCCAAATATGCACTTCCACTTTCATTGAAATTCTCCCGATGATTTAACTGTCGCGTAGATAAGCGTTGAAGAAACTGATGGTTCTGTCCCAAGCCAGCTTGGCGGTGGCGGCGTCGTAGCGTGGGGTGGTGTCGTTGTTAAAGCCGTGCTGCACGCCTGGATAGGTGTGGGCTTCGTAATTGACGCCGGCTTTTTGCAAGGCCGCTTCATAGGCCGGCCAGCCGGCATTGATGCGGTCGTCGACGCCGGCGTAATGGATCAGTAACGGCGCCTTGATTTTTGCGGCCTGATCGGCGGCGGGTTGGGCGCCGTAAAACGGTACGCCGGCGCCTAGATCCGGTAGCCGGGTGGCTAGGAAGTTGACGATGCCGCCGCCGTAGCAAAATCCTACCGCGCCGAGCTTACCGTTACTTTGCGGTAATATTTTGATGGCTTGCGCCGCCGCCAAAAAGTCGGCCTGGGTTTTTTCTTTATCCAGTTTTTGGAACAATTCGCGGGCTTTGTCTTCGTCGCCCGGATAACCACCCAAGGTAAACAGTGCGTCCGGTGCGAAGGCAATGAAATTATCCAGCGCCAGGCGCCGGGCGATGTCTTGGATATGCGGATTCAAACCTGGGTTTTCGTGGATAACCAACACCACGGGCAGTTTGCCTGCCGCTTTGGCCGGTTGCACCAGGTAACCACGAATTCTGCCGTTACCATGTGGGGAGGGATATTCCACATACGTGGCTTTAATGCGCGGATCGTCGTCGGCGACTTGCTTCGCTTCGGCAAAACGCGGATTCAGCGCTTCCAGCAACGCTTCGGCGGTCAGGCCTAATAAGGCGTATTTAGGTACCGACGATAAAAAATCCCGCCGGGAAATATCGCCGTGCACATATTTGTCAAAAGCTTGTAAGGCTTCCGGATGAAAGTCTTGAGCGGTCTTGCGCGCCATCGTACAGTTCTCCTAAAAGTTTGTTCCTAAACGCAACGAAACCCTGGACGCAGCGGCTGCATCCTTGGTTTTGGCGTGGTTCGGATTGTGCTTGTGCGGCAGCGTTTGGCGCCGCGATTAACTAGCCGGGCAAACTTGTTACCCGGCCAGTTCATGATTTATTGCGGAACCGTCAGAACCGACAGCTTTGTGACGCCGGCTCGCTCGATGGATGACATCACCTTGGCAACGATGCCGTATTGCACCGCGTCGTCCGCGTTCAGATTTAACGCAAACTCCGGGTTAGCCGCCAGGCGGTTGCGCAATTCGCCTTCGATGATTTCCAGCGGAAACTCCTGTTTATCGATATAGATTTTGCCTTGCGCATCGACACTCAAGTAAGACGCCTGTTTGTCATCCGGCGGCGCGGTTTCCGCGGTTTTCGGCAGGTTGACGTGTACCGCCTGGGTTAACAGGGGCGCGGTGACGATAAACACCACCAGCAGTACCAACATCACATCCACCAGGGGCGTGACGTTGATTTCACCCATTACCTCATCGCAGCCGTCTTCTTTTGTATTAAATGCCATTATGCGTGCGCCTCTTTCGCGATTAATTCTTCATGGGTGTCTTTGATGTTGGATTTTTTGCCGCCGCTAACATCGGTCAAACGTGCGGACGCTACCGGTTTGCTGCCGGCGCGTTCGATGATGAACGAGCTTTTCAGGGCCAAATGCACAAAGTCGATGGCAAAATCGTCCAGGAATGCCCAAACCACTTTATTGCGGCGGATGAAAAAGTTGTAACCCACGACCGCTGGTACCGCGACCGCGATACCCACTGCGGTGGCGATCAAAGCTTCACCGATAGGGCCGGCGACCACTTCCAAGCTGGCAGAACCGGTTTTGCTGATATTGGTCAACGCCCCCATGATGCCCCACACGGTACCGAACAAGCCCACGAACGGCGAGATACTGCCGATGGTGGCCAGCACCGCCAAACCGCTTTCCAACGAGCCGCGTTCTTTCTGCATTTGTTGACGCAAGCGTCTGTCCAGCAACTCCTGCCTGTCCCAGGTGTGTTCCAGGTCGTGAGTAGAGGCGCCGCCGTCGGTTTCGATCAGCGTGGAGAAACCAATGCCGGCGACTCGGGCGGCCGGACCATCCTGATTTTCCAAATGTGCGGCAGCCTGGATGTTGGGCGCGCTCCAAAATTCCTTGTTATAGCGGCGGTTGTGATAGGAAATGCGGATGTGTTGTACGCCTTTGATCAGAATTAAGCCCCAGGTGACTACCGAGGCGGCGATTAAAGTGTTCAGGGTGCCATCGACGATGACGTTGGTTGCTATCTCAGACATTTTTGATCCTCAAAAAATAATTACAATTTAAAAGTGAATGGAACCGTGGTGTAGCGGGCAATCGCGGTATCGCCGCGTTTGGCCGGCACGAAAGACCACTTGAGAACGGCTTTGACGGCAGCATCGTCCAGCACTTTCTGGCCGCTGGATTTGCTGACGGTCACGCTATCGGTAGTGCCGTCGGGCAGCACGTGTACTTTCATCACCACTTTGCCTTCCCAGCCGCGTTCTTGCGCAACTTCCGGATATTCAGGCAACGGGTTGTGCAGGTAAGCCGCGTCGGCTACCGGCTCGGTGATTTTTTCCTCAACCACCGGCGCGGGAGGCGCTGGCGGAGCCGGTGGGGCGTTGTCTACTACCGGCCCTTCAACAGGCGCCGGCGCGGGCGCTTCCTCAACGACTTTAGGCACCGGTTGGATTTTTGGCGGCTTTAGCGGTACGACCTTAGGTTTGGGCGGTTGTGGCTTAACTTTTGGCGGTGGTGGCGGCACCGGTTTGGGTTGCGGCCTGGTCAGTGTGATTTGGACTTTGGTCTCAGGCTTGATTGGCTCCACAATTTCTTGCTCAAACGCCGCGCCGCTGAAGTGATCGACTACCGTGTTATGGATAAAGATGGTTAGTGCGCCGATTAATAGAAAATCGACCCATTTGTGATCGCGAGTTTCGGTGACGTATTTAAAGTCTCCCAAGGCTACTGCAACCCGTGAATGCGTCAAACCTTCCGGCAACTGAGTAACAGGCGATTTTAATGAAACCACCTCTGCCGCGTTCCAATCTGCGGGGGCTCCCGCCGGTACCAGTTTATTAAAAGTTGCTAAAGGACTGCTCATGCCAATGTTCCCCATTTCTTAAATATAAAGGCCATATTCCCCGTTGTGCCGCGTAAAGTAAGCGATTGTTTAAAATGGTGAATAGGCTTTGATCGCTGCTATTGATTTCTAATAGAGCACGAGCTGTGCCAGATTGTCGGATGGCGTCGCTATATCTGGCTTGGATGGCGAGTTAGAGAGCTAAGTGGTTTATTTATCGATTGTTTTTCAGGGAAAACGCCGGGCGATGCGCGAGCGGATAGCTAGGAATTTCAGCGGATATTCAATCCCGTATTGCTTGCTGAGCACCAATTTTCCGGAGCTTGTGTTTAAAGGGTGTTTGCAGGGCAACAGTTGTTAAGTGCAAGAGATGTCTTAGCCGCAAACGACAACATGCGTTGAGTGTGGGATGGGCCTAAGTAAGCCGGCGAGGACGCGCTGCTGTCGGCTTGGGTCGCCAATGCCGACAGCTACAGAAAATCTTTGGGTTTGGTCGGAGCTTTTGTCCGCCAGCAATTCCAATACCTGCCGCAAGCTTTGTTAGGCGGTTTTGGATTGCAATTGTTGCCGTTCCGCAAAAGGCATAAAGGCTAACAGTATGTAAGGGCGGGGTTAATAGTTTGCCGGCAGCTATAAGTTTATGCCGTGTTGACTTAGCCATGGCTTTAAAAAGCTCCATAACAGTCCGGCTGTACCGCTACCGACAATAACCGGAATAACCCCGGCTTTGTAGCGAAACAAAGCCAGTATGGCGGCTAGCCCGATTAATAGAGCGACCTTGTCCGCCACACCTTCAAATCCTTGGGGCCAGAAGACGTGATAGGCAAAGAATACAGCCAGATTCAGAATGACACCTACCACGGCGGCGGTAACGCCGGTCAATGGTGCGGTGAATTTCAAATTGTTGTGAGTCGATTCCACGAGCGGTCCGCCGGCCAAAATGAACAGAAAGCTGGGCAGGAAGGTGAAGTAAGTCACCACGGTAGCGGCTAGCGCGCCCGCTAAAAATAAATGCTCGCCGCCGAATAGTGTTTGGTTCCAGCCGGCGACGAAGCCGACGAAGGTGACGACCATGATCAGCGGACCGGGCGTGGTTTCGCCCAAGGCCAGACCGTCAATCATTTGCGTTGGTGTCAGCCAGTGGTAATGTTCCACCGCGCCTTGGTACACATAAGGCAGCACCGCATAGGCCCCGCCGAACGTGAGCAGGGCCGCTTTGGTAAAAAACCAACCCATCTGCGTTAATGCGCCGTCCCAGCCGTACTGAGTGCAAAGCCAACCGAGCGCACCACCCCATAATCCCAAAGCGATAAAGGCCAGCCTGACCAGCTTACCGGTATTGAAGCGGGCGTGCTCGGGGGGAGGCGTGTTGTCGTCTATCAATGCCGGGCCGAAATGTGGGTTAGATTTGCCGTGACCTCCGCCCAAATTAAAATATTGGGGGGCCCATTTACCGCCGAGCGCGCCAAGCAAGCCGGCGACGAACACGATTAGCGGAAACGGTATTCGCAACGCAAAAATAGCCAGAAACGCTAGGGCGGCGATTGCCCACAACCAAGCGTTTTTCAGGGTCCGGGAGCCAATTCGATACGCGGCAAACAGCACAATCGCGGTCACGGCGGGTTTTATGCCATACAGTACCCCGGCCACGGCTGGTAAATGCCCGTAAGCCATATAAACCCAACCCAAACCGATTAGAATCAACAAGGATGGCAATACAAACAAGCCGCCGGCCATGATGCCGCCCCAGCTTCGATGCATCAGCCAGCCGATATAGGTTGCTAATTGTTGGGCTTCCGGGCCGGGCAGCAGCATGCAGTAATTTAAGGCATGCAGGTAACGGCGCTCGGAGATCCAGCGCTTATTTTCTACCAGATCCTGATGCATGATGGCGATCTGTCCGGCGGGACCACCGAAGCTGATAAAGCCCAGTTTTAGCCAATACCCAAAAGCCTGTTTCAAACTCACGGGCGGCGGTGGATTGCTGGATGCCTGATTGTTGTTCATCGGTTTGTTCCTGAGAGGGCTTTACAAAAAGTGTCGAAAATATTTCCCGGTTTCGATCTGCGAAGCAAACGCGGCTTGCCATGACTTTGCCTGGTTTGGTGCGTGTCTTTGTTGTTTGGCATCAATTATGCTCGAAAAATTATGAGATTTGTTCGTCAACTAATTGACTATCATAAGAAAAATTTTGCAACTAAGCGTTTTAAAATTCGCCACGCAACGGGTATCGGACTATTATTAGTCCTGTTTCTAGGAATGCTTTTGCGGCCTGGTTCGCAGTACGGAATTAAAAATGTGTTAAGCGATCGATGCTTAGATAGGAACGCATTTGCCATAGCGGATTGTTAATCGTCAGGGTAATTTTGGCCGCTACCGGCAGATAGCTTAGACCGAGCGGGTTGGACAAGCGTCTGTAACAGGAGGATTTGTTCGCCGAGCTCATAATGCCAACTTTGGAACAGGAGGAAATCATGAAAGCCCATGATTTTTCGTTTCTGAAGCAGTCCAAACCCATTTCCGCCGTCATTGGCGGCTGGCTGGTTATTTGTGCGCTAAATGTCCTCGCAGATGCGCCGCCGGTAAGTTTTGAAACGCCTTCCGCGTTAATTCTGACTCCTTCGGATCAAGCACTGACAGCCGATGCCACTGATAGCTCGAATCTTTTGTTGAGTAATGCCGGGCGCAGCACGGCAAACATTAATCCGACTGAAAAACGCAAAAGCCGACCAGTAAACTTGGGTTGCGGTGTCGATGTAAACCAATTCGCCAGTGAAGACAATTCCCTGTCCAGTCGATTGGTTGGGGCATGCGACTTGAAGTTTCGTTACTGAAATCAGGTATCTGTTGGTCGGACAAGATTCAAGTCTGGAAATGCGCTTAGCCGACCAAATGTTGGATTTGCTGACTGGTAATCGCGACGGTATTTAATTTGCGGATTTGCGGTTCGATGCCGTCGAAATTGCCACGAAATTCCATCAGACGCAGTTCGGCTTCAATATCGGCTACTTCCAGCAGGTTTTTCAGCAACCTATCCTGCATTTCTCGCAAGCCGCGCTGCCGGCCGAAATAACCCTCCAGGCACTCACCCACCAGCATGAATGCTGCCGCAAACACCGTCAATACTGCAAAAGCCAATACCAATTTTGGCACACCCTGGGTTAATGCCGCTATCAATGCGCCCGCCGACAGGGTGGCGATGGTGCTGCCGATCAAACGCAAGCGCACCGAGCCTCGCAAACGTGTGCTCAGCAAATTATAAATACTCAAACACTCCTGTCTGACCAGGCCTTTGGTGCTCATGGCTAAATCGACCAGTAACTGGGATTGCGACGAATTGTCTTGCCCGATTAATTTTCCGGGCCTGAGGGTTTCGGTGTAACCGGGATGCTTCGCGCAAATTTGATCCAGCAATTCCGGTCTTAACCTGCTGAGCAGATTGACCAGAGCCTGAATATCAAGAGCGATTGAGTCAAGCATGCATATCTCCACCGGGGCGTGTAAAGGGACAACGGCCAATAATAACCGGGCTTTGGCTATTGCGGGCACAGATTTTTCGGCACTGCGCAAGTTTAGGAGAATTGGCGCAAAAACCAAGGAGGTAAGCGTTGTTAAAGCAAGTGGCTTCAGTTTTAAACGATTTTAGATTGGGCTGAGACATGTTGATGAAGCGCGATTAAGTTCTTCGACAGGCTCAGTGCCCGCAGGTTTATTGATTCCGTTCGTGGTGTGCTTTTTGAGGAAGATTCGTCACCATAGCGACCGTATTTGTCGCTTATGCCCCTATTCTAGCTCCAATCAAAATGTTGTCGCTTTGGAGTCAGTCATGATTAAAAATTCTTTCCCTACATTTATGCGCCCTACACGCAGCACTCGCAGGCGCAGTGCTAAACGCCAACAATTCGATGCTTATCAACGTTTGGCGGCAATCTACCTATTGCGGCTTGTATTAAATATGTCGGGAAGCCTGAAACAAATCCGTTCATTGCGTTTTATTATGAACGACATACTCAGTCTTATAGAGTTATCTGAATGTCAAATAAGTGAAGGTGATTTTGAAGACAATGAAGGCGATAAAAAGAATACCCTAGCACATAGTTCTACAGCGGGGTTACGAAAGCGCATGCGCCGCCATCTGGACTATTTATTGGCAGAGGGTATTGATGCCAATATGCCATTATTCGCGAACATCAAGCTGATCGGCCAGACTTTAAAATTAAATAACGCGGAGCAGGAAATACTAATCCTGCGTCTTTTGATGCCCTTGATAGAACCTTTCCGGGATAAGGTCACTGATCTTTGCGTAGGTTGCACCTTGCAGTCCATGGTGGAGTATCTTAGCGTAATGACGGTACGTTCCGCCGGGGAAATCCGCAAGGCCTTGCAGCCTGCTAGTCCATTATTGCAAATGGGTTGGCTCACTATTCAGCCGGGACTTAATGACCTGGAAGACAAATTGATCCCGGCCGATGGCTTGTTGGACATCTTGCTCCGCGACCATGCCAGTAGGGATGAATTGTTTGCCAACTTTTATCAATTGGTCAATCGAACCCAACTGGAGATGGACGATTATGCTCATTTGCAGCACGACATTGATGTGCTGCTGCCTTACCTGACAACGGCACTCCAAGAAAAGCAAGTAGGAGTCAACATCCTCATCTACGGCCCGCCCGGCGTCGGCAAAACCGAGCTTGCCAAGCTGTTGGCGCAAACATTGGACACACCGTTGTATGAAGTCCTGTGTGCTGACCAGGAAGGTAACGCCTTGCGCGGCAATGCCCGCTTTACGGCGTGCAATGTCAGTCAAAAGTTATTGAGCAAAAGCCGTAAGCCCGGCTTGCTATTGTTTGATGAAGCCGAAGATGTCTTCCCCGGCAGGCATAGCGTCTTTTTCGATGATGCAGACGACGGGCAAACTAACGGTCATGGCGACAAAGCCTGGATCAACAAGCAACTTGAAACCAACCCTGTACCGGTCATCTGGATTTCCAACCGTGTTGCAACAATGGACAAAGCCTATTTGCGCCGCTTTAGCTATTCGGTGGAAATCGACAAAATGCCCACCAACATCCGTCGTCGTATCGTCAACAAATACAGCAAAGGCTTAAAGGTCAGTGCGCAGTGGCGGGATAATCTGGTTAATTTCGACCAACTGACTCCCGCTCAAATCGAAAAGGCAACGCGGGTGGCGCGGAACACCCAAAAGCATGCGCCGGATCAGACCGAGCAGATTGCTGAGCGAGTGTTGAAAGCGAGTATGCGCTTGCTCAAGCAAAAGTACAGCTCTCAATCAGCGACAGTTTGGACGCAGTTTGACAGGACATTTACCAATACCGACCTGGATTTGGATGCCTTAATCGCCGGGCTTAAACGCAATGCGCGCGGCAACTTCTGTTTTTACGGTGCGCCGGGTACGGGCAAAACCGCATTGGCACTGCATATCGCGGACATAACCGGGCTGCCATTGCATATTAAACGCGCTTCCGACCTGCTCGATAAATATGTCGGCGAAAGCGAGAAAAACATTGCCAAGATGTTTGAGGAAGCCGAAGCCCAGGGAGGTATCCTGTTATTGGACGAAGCCGATAGTTTGTTAAGCGACCGCAGCTATGCCCAAAGAAGCTGGGAAATTACCCAGGTTAACGAAATGCTCACCCAGATGGAAACCTTCTCTGGTATTTTCATTTGTACCACTAACCTGATGGATAAACTGGATGCGGCATCCTTACGCCGCTTCGATTTTAAGGTGAAATTCGATTACCTCACTCTCGATCAGCGTTGGTCGTTGTTTCGGCAAGAATGTCAACGACTTGGCGGACAATTACCGTCCAACCCGGAAAACGTGGCTATACTCAAACAGCAAGTCCAGCGGCTTTCCAAGCTTACACCGGGTGATTTTGCCGTGGTCAGTCGGCAAGTCGCGGTGTTAGGGGTAATTCCACAGCCGGAAAGAATGATTCAAGTGCTGGAGCATGAGTGCAAGGCGAAGGGGGAGACGTTTACGCAGATTGGGTTTGTGCAATAAGAATAAAAGCTTTTCAAAGGAGAAATTTATGGAAAATAACGCTCAATTATCATTGCGAAAAACTTATTCGTTCGCAAAAAAGTTTTTAATTAAACAGATACCATATCCCAAGGCAAAAGATATTGTTGAAAGTTATCTTAATATGCCTGATAAAAGCGATGAGTCTGTCAATATAAAAGTTCTTTTCAGAAGTTTATTAAGATCAGCCCAAAATGCAAATATGAAGAAAAATGTTGTCGGTGGATCGATAGATGGGATAGACAATCTGGGAAAAGCTCTTTTTTCATTTAATCCACGTAAAGTCGAAGCGGAATTTTTCAATAACCCTGAAGGCCTTTTAGATCATATTATTGTTGTTCTTCAACCTTCTGGACAAATTAGAAATGATTCGAAAAGCATTTGGCCAAAATATTGCAAAACAATACTTTCGGCTGCTGCTTTTTTAAACCAGTTTAAAGATGGTGAAGAGTTTTATGATTGGGCTAATCATTTTTATCAAGATGAAAGGTCAATGTCAGCATTACCGATGATAATTGCTGAAGAGATATATGGCCTTGGCTATCCGCTTGCTTGTGATTTTTTGAAAGATTTAGGATTTGTTGATTATGGCAAACCTGATGTACACATTAAAGACATATTCGTTGGTATCGGTCTATGTGAGGAGAATCCAAGTAATTACCAAGTTCAAAAGGTTATATTTCAAATAAGTAAAGCCGCAAAAGTAACCGCTTTTGACGTTGATAAGGTATTTTGGTTGATAGGAAGTGGCGTCCTTTATAAGCACCCGAATCTCGATAACATAGGTAGATCAAAGAATGATTTTATAGATGAGTTCAATAGTTCATTTAATAACTAAATGGACACCATCCTCCGCTACTTCGAAATGCTCAGATTCATCCCCAAAGAACCGGAGTCCATTACCACTCCGGATTTGCTGAAAAAACTGCAAGACTTAGGTTACGAGGTGGACATCAGGACGGTGCAGCGGGATTTAAATAAGCTGTCTTCATCAGGCTTGTTTCCCTTCACCAGTTCGGATGAAACCAAGCCCTTATGCTGGTTCTGGCCGAAGCAATCCGCGCGTATGCAATTTCCGTTGATGTCGGCGGATGAGGCGCTGACATTCAAGCTAGTTGAGCAGTTTTTGATTCCGTTGTTGCCGTTATCCGTCAGAGCGCATTTGGCCGATTATTTCGCGTTGGCCGATGGTACGCTGAAACATTCTCCCTTGGCCCATTGGCCGGATAAAGTTAGAACGATTCCCGCCAATCAAACCTTGTTGCCACCGCAAATCGACGTCGAGGTATTGAAGGTAGTGTACGAAGCGCTGTTGAAAAACCGGCGTTTTTCAGCAGGCTATCTGCGGCGGGACGAAGCCGCCAAACAGTACGAAGTCAACCCCTTGGGCTTGATGTTCCGGGGCAATGTGGCTTACCTGCTGGCGACGTTGTGGGATTATCAGGATGTAAAACAATTGGCGTTGCATCGTTTCGAACAGGCTATATTGCTGGATAAGGCGGTTACCGTACCCGTGGATTACGATCCGGATGTTTACATAGCCTCAGGCGAGTTCGACTACCCAACTGCGCCTGACGCCGACATTCAGCTGGTAGTGAAAATTTCTCCCTGGGTGCGTAAGCACTTGTCGGAAACCCCGCTGAGCCCTGATCAGCAGATTACGGCGCTCCAGGACGGTTATTTCCGGTTGCAGGCTTCGGTAAAAGACACCTTGCAACTGCGGTGGTGGTTGCGAGGATTCGGTGCGGATATTGAGGTGCTGGAGCCAGATTCGCTAAGGCAAATGTTTGCCGAAACCGTTCGATTGCTGGGCAAAATATACGGTATGTAGGCTTCCAGTATGAACAACCTCTCGATAGCCTATCCGTGGAAATCGTCATGCCAGACTATGGTGCTCGAATTGAAATGCTGCGCGGTAAGGCTATGAACGCCGGTTTCGAGTTGGACATGGACATCGCGTGCTTTATCGCTAGGCGGATTTGCTCGGATGTCAGGGAGTTGGAGATTACATTGCATAAGTCGCAAGCCTAACCAATATGTTTGGAGAAAAAGTGACGCTTGCGCAAGTGGAAGCTTTGTTGTTTTTAAACTAAGGCGCGCAATGCGAAAACGCCGAGATTAAACGACCGGTTTTGTCGCATGGTTCCCGTAGATTGTCTATTTGCAATCACTGGAGCTAATAAGATGTCAGATAATCGTTACTTGCGCCGCAAGAGGCCACAGCAAGCGGGAAATGCTGCGTGAACCAACAAAACGCGATTTTGCGTGCCGCCCAAGCCATTGCCGATGCGGACACTCTGTTGATTACCGCCGGTGCCGGCATGGGTGTCGATTCTGGCTTACCGGATTTTCGCGGCAAGCAAGGCTTCTGGCGCGCACATCCAAGCTATGCCGCCGAAGGGTTGACGTTTCAGGATCTAGCGAATCCGCAATGGTTTTTTAACGAACCGAGACGCGCCTGGGGCTTTTACGGTTCTCGCTACCATTCGTATGGAAATACGCAGCCGCATGCCGGTTTTAAACTGTTGAAAAGCTGGTTAGACAGCAAGCCCAATCCGGGGTTTGTGTACACCAGCAATGTGGACGGACATTTTCAAAAGGCGGGGTTTGCCGAAGAGAGCATTTACGAATGTCACGGTTCAATCCATTACTTGCAATGTTGCATGCCTTGTAACCAAAGGATTTGGCCTATTAAAACACTCCAGCTAACGGTGGACAGCCACAGTATGATAGCCCAGGGCTCCTTGCCTTTTTGCCCCGATTGCGGCGGATTTGCCCGTCCCAATATTTTGATGTTTGACGATGCCTTTTGGTTAGAGCATCGTGCCCGGCAACAACAAAAGCGATACTTGGATTGGCGCTTACGGGCCGTGCATCAACAAGTTGTGATCATTGAGTTGGGTGTCGGCTCGGCAATAGGCCCAATTCGCTGGGTCGGAGAAAATTTTCCCGGTACATTGCTTCGTATCAACCCGAGCGAATCGAAGGCCCCCAAAGGCAGTATTTCGCTTGCCATGTCGGCATTGGCGGCGCTGACTGCTATCGAGCGGATTCTCTCCGCTGGGCACGGACCGCAAGACCTAGAACTGTAAGACAGGTAAGCCAAGAGTTTGACTGCCAAGAAACGATTATTGGCAATCGAACTGCTTAGGCCAATCCCGATAATTGAACACCTGACCTTCTTGGCGCACAGTATCCACCGCCGCTAAATCCAGGTCGGCATACACCCATTGCGCCTGGTTGTATTCACCAATCGCTAAAATCCCGTTGTTCGGAAAACCACGATCCACCGGCGTGTAGATTGCCGCCGCGCCGCAGTTGACGTCCACCGCTTCCGACCAATCGGCGTTGCCAACCAAGGAGGCTTGTACGACATAGCATTGATTTTCCAAGGCGCGGGCCTGGCAACCGATGCGCACCCGGTAATAACCGGCCTCGGTATCGGTGCAGCTAGGCACCAGAATCAAGGTGGCGCCGCGTTCCGCTTGTTGGCGGGCGTAATGCGGAAATTCGCTGTCGTAGCAGATATTGATGGCGACTTTGCCGAATACGGTATCAAATAACTTGATGTCCAAGCCACGGGAAATATGCCATTGCTCGTTCTCGAAGCGCGTCATGGTCAGCTTTTCTTGATAATCCAAGTTGCCTTGCGGGGTGAAGAAATAGGCGTGATTGCGAAATTCGCCGTTGGCGTGTTTGACCGGGTAAGTCCCTGCTTGAATGTAGACTCGGTATTCGGCGGCCAGCGCTTTAAATAGGTCCAGATAGCCGGGCAGCAAGGTTTGCAAAGCATCTAACTGGCCGTTCAACGAGGAATACACTTCCTTGGGAAACAGCGATGCCAGTTCCATGCAGGCATATTCCGGGAACAAAAGAATGTCGGCTTTGTTATCGGCGGCTTCTTTGACCCAACGGCGGGCCTTGATTTCAAAGTTTTCCCAGGTTTCCAGGAAGCTGATGTCGTATTGGGCGCTGGCAATTTTAGGCACGGTCTTCCCTCAACCAAAAAGTCATCGGTTTGGCGGTTTCGGCGACGTCGTCGAGATCCTTCCAGGTGTAGGTGGTTTTCAACTCGGGATGTTTGAAGTAGCCGCGCTTGTTCCAGAACGCATCCAGTGGCACGTAATCGGCTGGCCGGCGCGGGTGGTCAAGCGGGCGCTCGACGCAGCAAAAGGTGATGTGTCTGAAACCGCCCAAATCTTCGGCATGGGCTTCGCGTTGTTCGAAAAACTTCACGCCAATGCCGAGCCCACGGTAGGCCTTGTTCAACACCGATTCACCACAATAAAACACTTGATTCGGATCGTAGCAATGTTCGATGAACGGCTTTTTGACCTCGTCGGTTTCATATTTCAACGGGATCGCCGTCGACGCGCCGATGATGGCGTCGCCATCGAACGCCAGCACGATGACGCTTTCCGGGCAATTTATATAAGTTTGCAGGTATTTCTTCTCGTACTCGTAATCGCCGTCATACAAATACGGAAAATCCCGGAACACCTCGATGCGCAGTCGCGCCAGTTCCGGAATGTATTGAATCAAGGCGTCGCCGCTGAGGCGCTGGATGCGGATGTCTTTGCTCATGCTGGTTTGCGGTTGAATGAAAACAAAATGTCGGTCGCCAAGCTTAAGGCGCGAAAGACATATTGTATTGTAGGCGGTAGCGAATTGCCTATGGCAAAGGTTTATGAACCAGCCAGCTAATCAAATTTCAATGCAGCTCCCGTTTCGTCAAAGCGTAACAGGTCGATCTCGCCATCCGCATCCGTTATTTCCGCCTCGGCTAGAACCCCGTTAGCATGATAGGTGTAGACATGGCGTAATTCCACTTCGCCATAGACCAGTTTTTCCAGCAGCATCAGACGTTCATCGGCAGCGTAGCAGCCGCGGAAGTAGGTGTTGCGGTTTTCCAGATGGCTTTCGTCTGCCAGTTCGTTGACCAGTTTCAAGGGTAGTTTTACGCCGCTATAGCTAATGAAATAGCGGGTATCGCAGTTTTCTAATTCCACTTCAATTTTCCCAAGTCAAAGAAACTAATTTCCGCAATATTTGTGTCGGAATAAGCGAGCCGAATTGTCTGGGTTTCTTGCCGGTCTAAGCGGATAACGCTGTGGTAAATCGTCCGCTACGGGTCTTGATTGTCGGATTTGCTACATGGCGGGTTAAGTAACGGAGGCTTGGAAATGTCACAACTGCGCCAATGACAGGGCCGATACGCATAGCGCATCAGTCAAGCACAGTCTGGCTTCGTTTTTGCTTGACCCAGGTTTTTAATCAGCCTGGTGCCTATGAAACTGTTTCTGGATTGGTCGTCTTATGAAAATGCCGGGATGGGCGACGCCTATGCTGATATTCCCAAGCATGGCGCCGATTTCGCCAAGGCCGTGGCGGTGTGTATCGGCAGCAAGCAATGCGAACGGGATGCTAAAGGGGTGATGTGCCCTAGCTATAGGGTTACGCAAAATGCTGGTTTATCGCCGGGCGGACGAGTAAGGGCGTTGAAGGCAGCTTTGAACGCCGATAATGATGCGGCTTTTTTCAATCCGGAACTGGCCGAAACCATGGCCTTGTGTATCAGTTGCAAGGGTTGTAAGCGCGAGTGTGAGAACGAAGTGGATATGGCCTTGATCAAGGCCGAGTTTCTGGCGCAGCAAGTGCAGCGCAATGGCTTGACGCTGCGGCGGCGCCTGTGGGCGGAGTTACCGAAAATACTGCGTTGGCGCGCGCTCCGACCCTTAATCCAGTGGCGCAATCGCATGCCGCTGCTGGCGCGTTTAGGCGAAGCCTGGCTGGGCATCAGCGCCAAAGTCCGCTTGCCGGAACCTGCCGCGCAAGCGTTTCAGGTGCCGGCCCAATCCGAATTAAGTTTGCATCCGGAGTTAGTCGAGAAACAGGTTGTGCTGCTGGTCGATACCTTCAATTATTACTTCAATCCGGCCGCCGCCGAAGCCGCTAAAAAGCTGCTGAATACCGCCGGTTATCATGTGCATATCGCTACACCCTTGGCTGGCGATGAAGCGGATCGGCCCTTGTGCTGTGGCCGCACTTATTTTTCCAATGGTCTGATCGATAAGGCCCACATCGAAGCGCAGCGCATGCTGGGGGCTCTCGCCGAGCATGTCGCTGCGGGGCGCACGATCATTGGTCTGGAGCCATCCTGCATTCTGAGTTTACGCGACGAATATCTAAAGCTGGGTTTAGGCGAACCGGCGCAAAAACTGGCGGAAAAGGTGTTGTTACTGGAAGAGTTTATCGTCCGCGAACAAGCCGGCAAACGCTGGCCTATCGAGTTTCAAGCCATCCCCGGCGTTAACAGTTTGCTGTTGCACGGCCACTGCCATCAAAAAGCCGTTGGTGCGATCAAGTCGGTGCGCAAACTGCTGAAACAACTCCCCGATCTGAAATTCGAACTGATCGAATCGTCCTGCTGCGGCATGGCCGGCAATTTTGGTGTCGAAGCCGAGCATTACGACCAAGCCCAAGCCATGGCCGAGTTGGCCTTATTTCCAGCACTGCGTGCCGAACCTGACGCACTGCTGGTCAGCAATGGTTTCTCTTGTCGGCAGCAGATCGGCAATGGCGGTTTCGCCAAGCCGCTGCATTTAGCCGAAGTACTTTGTTTAGCCTTACCGTCACAGGATTGATGCTATGAAACTAACTATCGACAAACGTCATCTCGAACAACTGCTTAACGATCACCCCCGCTTGCAAAGCATCAATGAGCAATTGCGTTTTGGCACCAAGGCGCAAGTGCCTTACGATTTACTCAGTGAGGCAGAATTAGCCAGTCTGGCTGGCATCTACTTGCAACAAGGCGAAGCCTTACAACAGCAAGCGGCGCTATTGATAGCTTTGCAAGCGGCGCTGGCCGACAACAGCCATCGCTACAACGTCGATCAACTGGAAATGTTGTTGCCGGCTATTGCCAATTATTTATTGGAGGGTGGGCTGCGTGGTTGGCTATTTCATGTGCAGCCTTCCGGCAGAACCTTGGCTTATCTGATCACCCGCCTGGATTACACGCCACCAGGGGAGGAAGAAGCCGGGCGGATCTTGATCGAATTAAAAGCCAACACCAAGGGTAAAATCATGGTTGAGAGCCTCATCATTCGTAGCAAAGATCTGGCGAACAAAACCATCCCGGAGATTTTTGCCACCAAAGGTTATTTAAAAGAAACCCCGGAATTAATCGCCAGTTACGATGAGGCTACCGCGCGGTATTTTGACTGGCGGGCGCGCTATGGCGAACAGTTTTCCGGGTGGGGTACCGGCGAATATGCCGAGGATCCAACCGCCAGCCATCGCAGCAGCGACTGGACGCGCAAGAATACGGTAGTCATGTCCTCCGGCGGCGGGATCTGCCGTTTGGTCAACGACGAGAATATCCTCAGCGAACGGGCTTTGAGCCTGGACGCATCCGGCGACATTCTTGGCACTTATCTGCGCAAAGCCGGCAAAAGCATGCGCTACGACAGCAAAACCGAAAGCGCCATGGAAGCCGCCAAAGCCGAGGTACCCAAGGGCATGTTTACAGAAATGCCGGTGCATGGCTATATCCTTATGTTTCATCTGGAATTGCATCACCATGTCTGGGTGCATGTCGATGATACCCAGCCTTATGTGTATCAGCCGGAGTTGAAACAAAAGCTGATCCTGCCGCCCGAACAAACCGATCTGATCGATATCCTGACGGCGGAAATGGACATGTTGATGGACGACATCGTCGCCGGCAAATCCGGCGGTACCACGGTGCTTTGCGCCGGACCGGCCGGCGTGGGCAAGACATTGACCGCCGAAGTCTATTCGGAAATCATCAAGCGGCCTTTGTATCGGGTGCATTCCGGGCAGTTGGGTTTAAACGTCGCGGAGATGGAAAAAACCTTGAAGGACACTTTGATCCGCGCCCAGCGCTGGGGGGCGGTGATGCTGATCGACGAAGCCGACGTTTACATCAAAAGCCGCGCCGACAACCTGGCCTCCAATGCCGTGGTCGGTGTGTTCTTGCGGGTGCTGGAATATTTTAACGGCTTGTTATTCCTGACCACCAATCGGGTGGACGACATCGACGAAGCCATCATTTCCCGTTGTATCGCCATGCTGCGCTACCACGCCCCGGATCATGCGGACAGATGCAAAATCTGGCGGGTCATGACCGAGCAATTTAGCTTGCCGGTCAGGGAAGAATTGATCGACGAACTGGCGGCCATCTTTCCTGGGGCTACGGGGCGCGACATCAAGGGCTTGACCAAACTGGTCGCTAAATTCTGCCAGCAAAAACAACTGGCGCCGGAGTTGGAGGTGTTCAAGCGTTGTTCGGTGTTTAGAGGCCTGGAGTTGCTGGACGAAGCCGCCTAGTTTGAAAAGCGGGTGTCTGTTTTCCTCGAATAGGGGTGAATTACAAATACACTTAATATTGTTACTGTTTTATTAAGTAAAACAATAAATTACCGCTTGCGTGTATTGTTGAATTTAAATAAGCCGATATAGTGAATGCGAGATTTCGTTTCGACCGATAAACGGTCCGGGAGGCAAAATGAAGATCGCTAAGATAGGAAATACCGGCATAGCTATGCTGATCGTTGTCATTGCCGGTTTGCTCGGCATATTACCGATGGGATTGGTCTTTTCCATATTGCTCTTTGCCGCATTGATGCGTGGTAGCGTGATGTTGATTGATAAAGCCATTGATAGCGGGGCACAAGCGAAGGAAATTGATCGGCATTAATTCCGGTTGGCATATTTGCCAATTGCTTGAAGTTTAGGAAAACTAATGGGTAGCGATGCCCGGCTTTACGGCTTTTATGCTGGGATTCACGTTGTTTATCCCAGTCTATCGGCTGCTCTAGGAGGGAGTCGACGACAGGAGAGCGTTTAGACATCGCTCCCATCGGGATTTGGCTGTTCTCCTCTCTGCTGTAATTGCTGCACTCGTTTTCTCAATGAGAGGTTTTCCTTCACCTCATCGACGTATTCACCAACCCCTTCTGCAATCCATTTTGCTTCAGTGACTTGCTTTATCTGGGGAATTATGACATCGATCATCTTAATGAGATCTTTGTGTCGCGCTGCACCGGGCACTATAGCGGAAAGCCCTTCCCGGAGACGGCTGAGGTTTGATAGAGCTCGATCATGACCATCGATAAACTCCGAGACTTGCTGGGCGATATCTTCGGCATCCGCATTTAGTGCTTCATACCGTACAGTACGCAGCTGACGTCGGGCTGCCATGTTACCGATTTCGCCCTCCATGACTAAGGAGAGGGCTTCATGCTTCTTTTGAGCGAGCGCTAAGACTTGAGCTTGCCTTGTGCTTTGAATTGATCGCCACAGGTTGACGCAAGAAATAATGAAGCCTAGCACTCCAAGAGTTCCCGTAAGCATTGAAGTGGTCATGTAAATTTTCCTTTTAGATGCCGCAATTCGGATTTCTTTGAGTTTTAAGTTCGCGATGCCCGACTACCAGTAGGTTTAAAAATGACGAAAAACATTGCGTCAAAACGATGTCCAAGTTTTTGAAAAACAGAAATATCTTTTCATTTCAACTGTATCGCTTTATTTGATATGGCCTAAATCAAATTGGTTAACCATCAACAGATTACCCAAACTACTTCTGCAACCGCCCCCGCCGCGCATCCATCGGATTCTGCTTTAAAGGTCGATAAATCTCGACACGATCTTCGGCGCTGAGATTTTTGTCCAAATTACAAACCACCCCAAAAATCCCGACCTTCTGCTGACTTAAATCAATTTCCGGAAACTCCCGCAAGATGCCGGAAGCTTCTATGGCTAGTTCGACGGTGGAATTCGCCGCCAGGCTAATGGGAATAAGCAGTTGTCGCTCCGGCGTGGCATAAGCCACTTCCACCGCTATCAAATCATCCGCCATACAAGGCTTTGGCACGTTGGGTGAAGGAGGTGACCATGGTGTTGCAGATTTGGTTGAACACCGGACCAAAGGCCAAATTGGCCAGCATCCCGGAGATTTCAAACTCCAGGTCCAGCGAGATTTTGCTGGCGTCTTCGCGCAGCGGCATGAAACTCCAAAAGCCCTCTAGCGAGGAAAACGGCCCGTCCAGCAAACTGATTTGGATTCTGCCGCCTTGATCGATTTTGTTACGTGTAGTGAAGGATTTATGAAAGCCGGCCTTGGCGATGTCGATTTGGCCTTCGACGATATTGCCTTCACGCTTCAATATTTTGCTGCCGGAGCACCAGGGTAAGAATTTGGGATACGACTCGATGTCATCCACTAGGTCAAACATTTGTTTGGCAGAGAATTTGACCAAGGCGCTTTTTTGTACAACCGTGATCATTTACAGCACCCCGAGTACATGTAAGAAGACGATGAATACGGCAGCTGGTGCCACGTATTTAATCAGGAAGTGCCAAGCTTGAAAGCCTTGCGCCGGCAACTCCAATTCTTGTTCGGCATGGGCTTGTTTCATCATCCAGCTGGCAAACACGGCGATGCACAAACCGCCCAAGGGCAGCATCAGGTTGGCGGTCAGGTAATCCAGCAGTTCGAACAGATTTTTATCGAAGATTTTAAAGTTGGACCAAATATTAAACGAAAAAACCACGGCCACGCCCAAGCCCCAGCAGGCAGTGCCGGACCAGACACAGGCTTTTTGCCTATCGATATTTTTGTTTTCCACCAGCCAGGCTACGGTCGGTTCGATCAAGGAAATGGACGAGGTGAGGGCGGCGAAAAACAGCAGTACAAAAAACAGGACGCCGAATAACCAACCGCCACTCATGTGACCAAAGGCTAACGGCAGCGTTTGAAAGATCAAGCCCGGTCCGGTGGCAACTTCCAGTTGGTTGGCAAACACCAAGGGAAAAATGGCGATGCCGGCCAGCAAGGCTACGGCGGTATCCGCGCCGGCGATGAAAAATGTGGTTTTGGCAATCGACACATGACCGGGCAGGTAAGAACCGTACACCATAATGGCACCCATGCCCAAGCTCAGCGTGAAGAAGGCGTGGCCCATGGCGGTAAGCACCGCGTCAGCGGTGATTTTGCTGAAATCGGGGCTGAATAGAAAGTGGATGCCTTGCGCGTAATAGCCTGATGCCATCGCATAAGCCACTAAAATGATCAGGATCACGAACAAGGCAGGCATCAAAAACCGTACGGCTTTTTCCAGGCCGCCTTTTACACCGCGCATTACGACTTGCATGGTGATGAACATAAACACGGTGTGCCAGAAAATTTGCTGGATAGGGCTGGCCATCAAATTGTCGAATATCTCCTTAACTTCGCCGCCGTCGGTACCGAAAAAGCCACCGAAAAACGCTTTGAAGATGTAAGCCATAGCCCAGCCGGCAATCACGCTATAGTAGGCCAGGATTAAAAAACCGGCGATCATGCCCATCCAGCCCAAATAGCCCCAGCGCGGATCGACTTTGGCTTCGGCAGCTAGGGTTTGCATGGTGTTGATCGGGCTTTGCCGGCCGCGGCGGCCCAGCATGATTTCCGCGATCATGATGGGTATGCCGATGGCTGCCACGCAGATTAAATAGACCATCACAAAAGCGCCGCCACCGTTTTGGCCGGTGATGTAAGGAAATTTCCATATATTACCCAACCCAACCGCCGAACCGGTGGCGGCCAGAATAAAGGCGAAACGGGAGGACCATTCGCCGTGAATGGATGGGGTTTTATCGGTCATGTTGGAGAGCCCTTGTGTTTTTATGTCGTTATTTAACGGGTGTGTGAGTAAAATATCAAAATTCACGTTTTCAGTCAGTTTAAAAAATCTTCGCTACGCAATGGCAGCCAAAAAATCCAAGAAGGACAACAAAGCCACCGATAACACCATCGCGGTTAATCGCCAGGCTTCCCACGAGTACACCATAGACGAGACTTTCGAAGCCGGTTTGGTGTTGGAAGGCTGGGAAGTGAAAAGCTTGCGCGACGGACGGATCCAGTTGAAAGAGAGCTATGTCGAGATCAGACGCGGCGAGGCGTGGTTGAGCGGGGCGCATGTGTCGGCTTTATTGTCGGCATCGACGCACGTCAATCCCGACGCCGTGCGCAAGAAGAAATTATTGCTGCATCGGCGGGAATTGAACAAGCTGATCGGCTCGGTGGAGCGCAAGGGCTACACCTTGATTCCATTGTCGATGTATTGGATTAAGGGCCGTGCCAAGTTGAAAATCGGTCTGGCGAAAGGTAAAAAATTGCACGACAAACGCGCGGCGTCCAAAGACAAAGATTGGCAACGCGACCGCGCCCGCATCATGAAACACGGCTAATCTCGATGGCGACGCATCCTAATTTACTGGAGGCAGACAACAGCGTGTTGCTGGTGGTGGACATTCAACAGCGTTTGTCGGCGGCGATGCCCGTTACAGACTTGCAGCAGATGCTTACACACGGCCAGCGTTTATTGCGAGCGGCCGGACTGCTGGATGTGCCGGTGTTGTTGACAGAACAGTATCCGCAAGGGCTAGGGCCTACTCAAGCAGATATTGGTGAGTGTTTGCCCGGCAGTGCCCGGATTTTCAATAAAACCGGTTTTTCTTGTTGCGCTGCGGACGGTTTCAAGCAAGCCTTGGCTGACACCGGTCGGCAGCAAGTGGTGATAATCGGTCAGGAAGCGCATGTGTGCGTGTTGCAAACCGCGCTTGAATTGTTAAGTGCAAACTATCAAGTGCATGTGTTGGCGGATGTAGTTTGCTCGCGCCAAGTCCTGCACAAAGATTACGCCTTGCAGCGCATGCAGCAGCAAGGTGTTACGTTGAGTTGTCACGAATCCGTGTTGTTCGAATGGTTGCGGGATGCTCGGCATAGTCATTTCAAAACTATTTCGGCGCTTTTGCGCTAGTGCCACGGGGGATCAATGCTACGGAAGGGATGGAACGCGGTCTTACTGGGACTGTTGCTGATACAAGGTTGTGCGGAGCCGCTGCCGCCGCTGCATACGTTTAGCGGTTTTGCGCAAGGGACCACTTACCATATTAGCTATTGGGCGCCGCAAGCCCTGGACGAGGCGCAAATCACCGCTGAAGTTGAAAAGGTTTTCCTGGATTTGGATAAAACCTTATCCAATTACCGACCTGACTCGCTAATCGAGCAGTTCAATGCCAACGTTTCGACCGAAGCTCAGCCAGTAGGCGAGGAAATCGTGGCTTTGGTTAAAATCGCGCAGAACGTCAGCGCCCTGAGCCAGGGGTGTTACGATTTGACGATCAAACCTTTGTTCGAGCTGTGGGGCTTCATGGGTGATGATTTGACTATTCCCGACGATGCAACGTTACAGGCCGCTTTGGCGAATGTCGGCATGGACAAATTGCAGTTGGTGGACGATAGCCATATATCAAAAAAACTGCCGAGCTTGCGTGTCGATGTGTCGTCGATAGCCCAGGGTTACAGCGTAGAGAAAATCAGCAATGCGCTGCAGGCTATGGGTATCCAAAACTACTTGGTGGAAATAGGCGGCGAGTTGAAAGCGCTGGGTAGCAAACCGGACGGCAAGGCTTGGCGGATTGCGGTAGAAAAACCGCTGCCGGGCGAACAAAAAATGCATAAGGTCGTGACCTTGCCCAAAGACAGCCCGATGTCGGTGATGACTTCCGGCACGTATCGGCATTATTTCGATGTCAAAGGTAAACGTTACAGCCACATCCTTGATGCCCGCAACGGTGCGCCGGTTACCCACGATTTAGTGGCGGTCAGTGTGTTTAATGAAAGTCCGACTATCGCCGATGCCTGGTCTACCGCTTTGTTATGCCTGGGGCAGGAAGAGGGGATGAAACTTGCCGATGCCGAGAAATTGCAGGTGATGTTTATTCAGCAGCAAGGCACCGAGTTTTTGGAAAGTAAAACTAGAGCCTTGACCATGTCCACCCAAGTGACGATTAACTAGGCTTAGTTCTATCGTGGTAGTATCCGCGCAAAACTAAATCGGGGGAGATTTTATGTGGGGTCTAAACGATCACTTGACGTTCGCCGTGCATGGTGGCGGCGACAACGGCGGCGGAGTGGCCGGCGGGGTGGAGAACTTATTGTCCTTCCTGGAAATGCTGGTGCGCCAATCTCCGTCGGAAAGTTTTAATAGTGTGTTACCGGGCGTTGCGGCTTTAGAAAATATTCATCCCTTGTTGGTGCATTTTCCGATTGCGTTGCTGACCTTGTTCTTTACATTGGATTTGATCGGCAGCTTGGCGAATCGCTCGGAATGGCGGCAGATTGCCGGTGCATTTTTGTATCTGGGTACTGTGTTTGCCGCGCTTACCGTGGCGGCGGGTTTGGTGGCTGCCGCGAGTGTGGCGCATGGTGGTGATGTTCACGAGATTATGGAGCATCACGAACATCTGGGTATCTCGGTATTGAGTCTGGCCGCGCTGCTGTCAGCTTGGCGCTTGCTGAGTAAAGGGCTGATAGCCGGACCGGCAAACACACTGTTTTTATTACTGGCGGCGATTTTATCGGCTTTGCTGGCTTTTACCGCCGATCTGGGTGGGCTTATGGTTTATAAGCATGGTGTGTCCGTGCAAGCGGCAGATCAGGTCAATCGCGCGGCAGCACTGGCCCATGAACACGAGGGCGTTGCGCCGCTGAATGTGCCTGCAACGTCTGAGGAAACCGAAATTGAAGATTTGAATCCGGAAGATAGCCATCAGGATGAAACGCCGCATGGCGCTGCCGGTCATCATCACGACCATGATCATGCGCATTGACGCCCACCTGAGGAGCCACCGGACGAAGGCTGACAAGGGTCAGCCTTTTTTTATTGGCGCGGACATGACATATCGGATACCTGTGTTATTCTACGCCGCCATTTTTTATGAGGCTTTCGATGCGTACCCGCGTTAAAATTTGCGGCTTTACCCAGGTGGAGGATGCGCTTTATGCGGCCAATTTGGGCGTCGACGCGATTGGGTTGGTGTTTTATTCGCCTAGTCCAAGAAACGTCAGTATTGAACAAGCCGCAAGCATCAGTAGAGCGTTGCCAGCTTTTGTTAACGTGGTAGCCTTGTTCGTCGATGCTGAGCCGGCTTTGATCCGCGAAGTATTGAATAAAGTAAGGGTGGATTGCCTGCAATTTCATGGCGACGAGCCTGCTGAGGATTGCCGGATTTACGATAAGTCGTATATCAAAGCCATTCGCATGCAATCCGATACCGACGTCGTAGGATTGCAACAGCAGTACCACGATGCGGCCGGGTTACTGTTGGATGCTTATCATCCGGGCGTGCAGGGCGGCAGCGGTAGCAGTTTTGACTGGGATTTGATTCCAAAGGCCCGCAGTTTGCCGATCATTCTCGCGGGTGGATTGATACCGGAAAATGCCGGGGAAGCGATTAAAGCGGTAAAACCGTATGCGCTGGATGTCAGCAGCGGTGTTGAGGCCGGGAAAGGCATCAAGGATGCGGCGAAAATGGCTGCTTTCATAAGAATAACTAATCAAGCGACTTGAGAACTATGACAGAAAGATACGATATGCCGGATACCCGGGGCCATTTCGGGCCTTACGGCGGTATTTTTGTTGCGGAAACGCTGATGCCGGCCATAACCGAACTGAACGAAGCCTACCAGCGCTATATGCTGGATCCGGAGTTTATTGCCGAGCTGGATGCGGATCTGCGCGATTATGTTGGCCGGCCGTCGCCGCTGTATCACGCCGAACGCTGGAGCCAGCATCTGGGCGGTGCGCAGATTTATCTGAAGCGTGAAGATCTCAATCACACCGGCGCGCACAAGGTAAATAACACTGTTGGGCAAGCTCTGCTGGCGAAGCGCATGGGCAAGACTCGTATCATCGCCGAAACCGGCGCTGGCCAGCACGGCGTTGCAACTGCCACTGTAGCTGCGCGCCTGGGTTTGGAATGCGTAGTGTATATGGGCGCTGTCGATGTCGCGCGCCAAGCCTTGAATGTTTACCGGATGAAGTTGTTGGGCGCCACCGTGGTGCCGGTCGAGTCGGGTTCCAAAACTCTCAAAGACGCGCTGAACGAAGCTTTGCGCGATTGGGTGACCAATATCGATAATACGTTTTACATTATTGGTACCGTAGCCGGTCCGCATCCTTATCCTGCCATGGTCCGTGACTTCCAGGCCGTGATAGGCCGAGAAGCGCGCCAACAATGCCTGGATCAAGCCGGCAAATTGCCCGACGCCTTAGTCGCTTGCGTTGGTGGCGGTTCCAATGCCATTGGCTTGTTCTATCCGTTTATCGACGATGCCGACGTGAAGATGTATGGTGTCGAGGCTGCCGGCGACGGCATCGAAACCGGTCGTCATTCCGCGCCGTTATCGGCCGGCAGACCCGGCGTATTGCACGGCAATCGCACCTATCTGATGGCCGACGACGACGGTGAGATTATTGAAACCCATTCGATTTCCGCCGGTCTGGATTATCCCGGTGTCGGCCCGGAGCACGCCTGGTTGAAAGATACCGGCCGCGCTCAATATCCGAATATTACCGACGATGAGGCGCTGCAAGGCTTCCATGCTCTGACCAAAATGGAAGGCATTATCCCGGCGTTGGAGTCCAGCCACGCGATGGCTTACACGATGAAACTGGCGCCCACCATGCGCAAGGATCAAATTATTATCGTCAACCTGTCCGGACGCGGCGACAAAGACATGCACACCATTATGCAACGCGAGGGCATCAGTCTATGAGCCGTTTAGCCAATAAATTTGCTGAATTAAAAGCCTCCGGGCGCAAAGCCTTGATCCCTTTTATTACAGCCGGCGATCCTTATCCGGAATTTACCGTACCACTGCTGCATGAAATGGTGGCAGCCGGTGCCGACGTGATCGAGCTAGGCGTACCTTTCTCCGATCCAATGGCTGATGGACCAGTGATACAACGCGCCAGCGAGCGGGCTTTATCTCATCATGTTGGCTTGCGGAAAGTATTGAGCATGGCCATGGAGTTTCGTAAAACCGATCAGGACACCCCATTGGTGTTGATGGGCTATTTAAATCCTATTGAAATCATGGGTTACGAAGACTTTGCGAATGCCGTACAGCGCGCTGAGGTTGATGGCGTATTGACGGTGGATTTGCCGCCGGAAGAATCCGAGTCTTGTGTTCGCATGCTGCGCGACCGCGGCATCGATCAAATTTTTTTATTAGCGCCGAACACCAATGCTGAACGGATCCAGAAAATGGATGCAGTGGGCAGCGGTTACTTGTATTACGTGTCTCTGAAAGGCGTCACGGGTGCCGGCCATCTGGATACCGCCGATGTCGAAGAAAAGTTGCAACTCATTCGCCAGAATACTGCACTGCCGGTTGGGGTTGGTTTTGGTGTTAAAGATGCCGATACGGCGAAAACCATCGCCGCGATTGCTGACGGCGTCGTGGTGGGTAGCGCGTTGATCAGTAAAATAGAAGCGAATCTCGATGATCCTCAGCGAGCCAAGCATGAGATCATCACTTTATTGAAATCCATGCGCGCAGCCATGGATGTTTAAGCTTTCAAGCGGAGACTACACCGAATGAGTTGGTTTGAAAAACTGGTTCCCTCTGCCATCAGAACCGAATCCTCGCAGAAGAAAACCACCGTGCCGGAAGGCTTGTGGAATAAATGTCCGCGTTGCGATGCGATTTTGTTTAACGCCGAGCTGGAGAAAAACTTAAGCGTTTGCCCAAAATGCGATCACCATTTACGCATTTCGGCGCGCAAACGCCTGAATATGTTTTTGGATGAAGATGGATGTCAAGAAATCGGTGCTGGATTAAAGCCCAGCGATCCTTTGAAATTTAAGGACAGCAAGCGCTATAAAGACCGGATTAGTCAGGCGCAAAAACAAAGCAACGAAAACGATGCGTTGGTGGTGATGAAGGGCACACTTAAAGGTGTCGGTATCGTTGCTGCGGCGTTTGATTTTGGTTTCATGGGCGGCTCGATGGGTTCGGTGGTTGGTGAGCGATTCGTGCGTGGCGTCAACGAAAGTTTGCGTTTGGGTGTGCCGTTCATCGTCTTTACTGCCAGTGGCGGTGCCAGAATGCAGGAGTCTTTGTTCTCGCTGTTTCAAATGACCAAAACCAGCGCGGCCTTGACCAAACTAGCCGAAGCCGGGATTCCGTATATTTCCTTCATGACCGACCCCACCATGGGGGGGGTGTCGGCCAGTCTGGCGATGTTGGGCGATATTAACGTCGCGGAACCGGATGCTTTGATCGGCTTTGCCGGCCCGCGAGTCATCGAACAAACGGTGCGGGAAAAATTGCCGGAAGGCTTCCAACGTAGCGAATTTCTGCAGGAACACGGGGCCATAGACATGATCGTTGATCGTCGCGAGATGCGCGATAAAATAGCCAGCATCCTGGCTATTATGTGCGCCGGCAGCAGCGCCGACGTGGTCGGAGTGATTGCCACCAGCGAGCCATTAAGCAATCAGGGTGAGAGCGATAATCTGCAGTCTCAGGAATAAATACGGTCGAAATGACACGTTTTGATTCGCTGCAAGCCTGGTTGGATTGGCAGGAAAAACTACATCCTCGGCCTATCGATTTAGGGTTGGGAAGAGTTGCCGGCGTATATCGGCAGCTTAATCCCGAACAAAAAAAACCGCTAACCATCACCGTTGCCGGTACCAACGGCAAGGGTTCCTGCGTGGCGTTTCTGGAAGCGATTTATCGGGCCGCGGGCTACCGGGTTGGCGCCTACACATCGCCGCATATTTTGCGCTATAACGAACGCATTCGTATTGATGGTGTGCCGGTCGAGGATGCCTTGATTTGCGATGCTTTTACCCGCATTGATGCGGCGCGCGGCGAGACCAGTTTGAGCTATTTCGAGTTTGGCACGTTGGCAGCCTTGGGTATTTTCGCCGAGGCAGATCTGGATATTCAGTTACTGGAAGTCGGTTTAGGCGGCAGACTTGATGCGGTGAATATTATTGACCCCGATGCAGCGATTGTGACGACGATAGCACTTGATCATGTGGATTGGCTGGGGCATACCGAAGAAGCCATCGGTCGGGAAAAAGCCGGCATTTTTAGAGCCGGTGTGGCGGCTATAATCGGCGATGCGCAAGCGCCACGCTCAGTAGTCGAAGTAGCCGAGCAAGTCGGAGCCATTGCGCTGCAAATGGACAGCGAATTCAGTTATCAAAAACAGCGCGATAGCTGGGAATGGCGCTCTGCGGATAAGCAAATAGATCGCTTGCCGGCGCCGGCGTTTAAGGGCGAACACCAATATCGAAATGCTTCCGCGGCGATTATGGCTATAAACACCCTACAGCCTTTATTAGCGGTCAGTGACGATGCAATTCGGCAAGGCTTGGAAAGTGCCCGGCTAGCAGGACGTTTTCAGTTGATTGCCGGCGCGCCGCGCATTTTGCTTGATGTCGGGCACAACCCGCAGGCTGTGCAAACATTAATCAACTATTTGTCTGAATACTTCCCCGAGATCAGAATACATGCAGTTTTTGCAATGATGCGGGATAAAGATATTGCCGGCGTATTGAACATGATGCGCGACAGAGTGACCACGTGGTATTTAGCGCCACTTGCTAATCCTCGCGCTGCAACTCCGGATATGTTAGAAACCATCTTTCAGCAACAAGGCCTGGATAACGTCCGTAGCGGTTTTACCGATTTTACCGAGGCATTTCAAACCGCCCGGCAAAATACCGGACAGGACGACTTGCTTTTGATTTTTGGTTCTTTTTTTCTAGTATCCGAATATTTATCGAAATTTTCTTAGAGGTGATCAGAATGGATCAAGAGTTAAAGCAGCGATTGATTGGTGCGGCGGTCATTACCGCGTTGGCGGCGATTTTCGTGCCGATGTTATTTGACGACCCGATAGACGAAACCGGCAAAAGCATCAATGAATTGAAAATTCCCGAGCTGCCTGCCAAGGCTCAAGATGTGGAAATCATGCCTTTGCCGGAAAAAGTTGAAGAGGTGGCGGAAACTCTGCCGGCCGAGACTGCGCCCAAACAAACGATGAAAGTGCTGGAAGAAGGCGAATCGGAAGCAGAGTTGGAAGCGCCCAAGCCACAAGTTAAATTGACCGCTAAAGAGACCGCGCCGGCGCTACGCAGTCTGCCGGCCGCCAAACCTGCTACACAGGCGGCAGCCGTGGCGCAAGTCGATGAAGAACCCGCTGAAGCGGAAGACGTGCCGCCGGCAGTCCTTAGCAAGCCAAGTAAATCGCCGGCGCCTGCCGTCCAGCCTTTACAAGCGGTGAGTCCGACTCCGAAAGTGCTTAAACCGGTTAACAAATTACCTGAACCCAAAGCAGAGGTAGCGGCAGTTGCGGCCCCTGCACAGGTGGCTACACCGGCCAGCAAAGCGCCGGCGGCGGCCGAGGACAGCAATCGCTGGTATTTGCAAGTGGGTACGTTCAGTCAAAAACCTAACGCCGTCAGTTTGCAGGATAATCTGAAGCAACAAGGTTTCGCCGCATCGGTCAGGGAGGTAGCCAGCGATAAAGGTACTGTGTTTAAAGTTCGCATAGGGCCTATCGTCGATAAAGCCAAG
>Ga0123396_128074_pt1 | contig 37519 bp, 37 predicted proteins | sample T10HLNO3metaT_FD_89924 | JGI IMG/M metagenome (GOLD analysis project Ga0123396, IMG submission 89924) | Methane-oxidizing artificial microbial communities from Washington, USA to study methane cycling - T10-HLNO3 metaT (Metagenome... ...
CTCGGCCACATTCAAGCAGTTATCAATGGCGGCTGGCGTTGTGCCCCAATCTTCATGCAATTTAAGGCCAATCACGCCAGCTTCAACCTGTTCCCGCAGCGGTTCTGGCAAGCTGACGTTGCCTTTGCCTAAAAAACCCAAATTCATGGGAAAAGCATCTGCTGCTTGTAACATGCAATGAATATGCCATGGGCCTGGCGTACAAGTTGTGGCAAAAGTGCCAGTCGCTGGACCTGTGCCGCCGCCCAGCATGGTCGTCACGCCAGACATCAGCGCTTCTTCTATTTGTTGCGGGCAGATAAAGTGAATGTGCGAATCGATACCACCCGCTGTCACAATCATGCCCTCACCGGCGATAATTTCGGTACCAGCACCGATTGGGATGGTCACTGCTGGCTGAATATCCGGGTTGCCTGCTTTGCCGATGGCTGAAATACGCCCATTTTTGAGGCCGATATCCGCTTTAACGATGCCCCAATGGTCGATAATCAATGCATTGGTGATAACGGTATCCGCCACATCTTTGGCGCACAACTGACTTTGCCCCATGCCGTCACGAATCACCTTGCCGCCGCCGAATTTCACTTCCTCACCGTAGATTGTGTAGTCTTTTTCTACTTCAATCCATAAATCGGTATCTGCTAAGCGCATTCTATCACCAGTGGTTGGCCCGAACATTTCCGCATAGGCGCGTTTATCGATACTGACACTCATTTCAATGCACCCATCACTTTTCCTGAAAAACCATACACTTTGCGCTCACCGCTTAAAGCCACTAATTGCACAGTACGCGTTTGGCCTGGCTCAAAACGCACAGCTGTGCCAGCGGCGATATCCAGCCTGAATCCATAGGCACGTTTTCGCTCAAAAGTTAAAGCTTCATTTGTCTCAAAAAAATGAAAATGTGAGCCGACCTGTATCGGCCTGTCGCCCGTATTCGCCACATCTATCGTAATCGATTCACGTCCTACGTTGAGACTGATTTCGCCCGCTTCGATGAGCATTTCGCCTGGAATCATTTTTACCTCTAAGGAATTGGATGATGAACGGTGACTAGTTTTGTCCCGTCGGGAAATGTCGCTTCAATTTGAATATCAGGAATCATTTCCGCGATACCTTCCATCACATCCTCGCGCGTCAACAAAGTGGCGCCATAACCCATCAAATATGCCACGGTTTGACCATCTCGCGCGCCTTCCATAATAGCGGCAGAAATATAAGCGATGGCTTCTGGATAATTCAATTTCAGGCCGCGCGCTTTGCGTCTTTCTGCCAGCAGGCCAGCGGTAAAAATCAATAGCTTATCTTTTTCTCTAGGGGTTAATTCCATTGTCTTTTAACTTTATTGAGTTTAATTTTAGGTATTCCAAATGCGTGGTCTTGCGGCTGAGCGGCTTGCGTACCACGGTCGTAATATCTGCCAAAGCCCTTCAAAATAGTGCCTTGCTGATTGTGCTGACATACCAATATAACGTGCTGAAAAAACTTCTGACAGCGCACTTACGCCAAATTTAGCTTTACTATCTGATGCACTATCACTTTCAAATTGTTGGCATTTCGCGAACAACTCTGTTGGTACAGCACCCGCAGCAACCACAAAACTGGCACTCACAACATTGCCGCCCAAACCAATTGCTGAATGAAAAAATCGGTCATTGGCTTGTAAATATGCACTTTCCTGCCAAATCGTTTTATCTGCGCGCTTAATCACTAATTTTTGATTCAATTTGCCTGTCAGCCAACTTTCACCTTTTGCCTGCCTGCCAAAACACAAAATTTCCCAGCCAGCATAACAAGCCTCTTGACCTAAGTTAATGTCAGCTGAAAAATTGACTATTGAGTCATCAAACAAAATATTTTCCTGCGGTAACCACTCTAAACTGGATTTTTCAGCTAAATCAAACTGCAAATGCTGGCTGGCCGCTGCGCCGTTCGCTTTGTACCATTTACCTGCACCTGGCGTTGTCAGCAAGGCGCTGGCATTGGTTTGCACATTCACATTCAGTATTAATTCATCACCGCCCGCAACACCGCCCGGCGGATGAATGATAATGCCATGACACAGCGCATCACCTTCTGGATACAGCGTTTTCTGTATCACTAACGGGCCATTATGTTGCCTTTTTGCCAGATAACTACGGCCATCTTTCGCAGCAAAATCCAGTGTTAACGTGGCTAACCAGTGGACAGGTTTTACCCCAGCCAAATCATTACCCAAGCCAATTTGTGCGTTTGTAGCAGGCACTGAAAAATCATCATCCATGACTTTATGATGCCACAAAATACTTGAATAACCGCATCAATTAAACCGACAAATATCCTTTAATTTTGGCAGCATCCACTTCGCCACGTTTGTCTTCATGAATGAATTTGCCTTTATCAATCACGATAATACGGTCGGCAACTTCCATGGTAAAACTTAACACTTGTTCAGACACAATAATGGTAATTTCACGCATTTTTCGAATCTCGTTTAATACTTTTGCGATATCTTTAATAATCGACGGCTGTATACCTTCAGTAGGTTCATCCAATAGCAACACTTTAGGATTCGTCACCAAAGCACGGGCAATCGCCAATTGCTGTTGCTGACCGCCAGAAAGATTGCCGCCTTTACGGTGGCGCATATCATACAGCACTGGAAACAGCGCAAAAATATCTTCGGGAATCTCGCGTGTTTTGGATTTCTCTAATCCGGTTTCGATATTCTCTTGCACGGTCATACTAGGGAAAATCATGCGGCCCTGTGGCACATAAGCCAAACCTTTAGCCACGCGCTCATAACTATCCGCGCCTTGCAGGTTTTCACCGTCTACCACTGCCTTGCTGCTTTTACTCGGCAAGATACCCATTAGCGATTTAAACAGCGTCGTTTTACCCATGCCATTGCGTCCCATAATCGCCAGTGTTTCATTTTTTTCTGCCTTAAAATTCAAGCCATGAATCACTTGGCTTTGGCCATAACTGACTTGTAGATTTTCAATTTCAATCATATTTATTCCCTTCAATCCGAGCAATATCAACTACGTTAATGAGCTGTGTTTTATGCCATAAGCCTAATGACCCAGATACACTTCAATGACTTTTTCATCTGCCTGCACTTTGTCCATCGCACCTTCTGCCAGAATCTTGCCTTGATGCAAGACGGTGACTTTATGGGCGATTTTTTTCACAAACTCCATATCATGTTCAATCACAATCACGGAGCGGTTTTTGCAGATCTTATTCAATAAATCAGCCGTTTGGTCGCGCTCTTTCGCACTCATGCCAGCGACTGGCTCATCCAACATTAACAGTTCTGGATCCTGCATCAGCAACATACCGATTTCCAGCCACTGTTTTTGGCCATGACTCAATAGTGCAGCTTCCATCTCCAAAAAGTCCGTTAACATGATTTCTTCGGCAATCTTTTTTACCTGAGAAACCACTGCTTCCGAGCGTTTGAAAAACAAGCTGCCCCAAACGCCACGCCCTTTTGGATAGGAAACTTCTAAGTTTTGATAGACCGATAAATTCTCATAGATAGAAGGGGTTTGGAATTTACGCCCTACTCCAGCTCGCACGATTTCATGCTCTGATAATTTAGTCAGCTCAGTATTCCTAAACTTAATAGAACCTGAAGTCGATTTGGTTTTACCGCAAATCAGGTCTAAAACCGTTGTCTTTCCTGCGCCATTCGGGCCAATCACCACACGTAACTCGTTTTTATCGATATACATGGTCAGGTTATCAACCGCTTTAAAGCCATCAAACGATACCGTTAAGTCTTCAATCGCTAGGACAAAGTCTGTGTTGCTCATGCTTTTGCTCCCATCTCTTTAATCTCGTTTGTAGGCACTACGTCCGCTGCTTTCTCTGGTTGCGCATCAGAAAACTTGCGTAAAAATTTAATTTTCTTAGCGTACTTTTCATAGATTCCAGCTAATCCATTGGGGAAAAACATCACCACAGTGATAAATAAGCCCCCCATCAGGAACAACCATAATTCAGGATAAGTTTCCGAGAACACGGTTTTACCGTAGTTAACCAATAATGTGCCGTAAACCGCGCCAATCAGCGACATACGACCACCAACCGCGCAGAAGATCACCATTTCAATGGATGGCACGATGCCGACAAATGACGGTGACATAAAGCCAACTTGCAGTGTGAACATCGCGCCGCCGACTGCTGAAATCATGGCTGCTACACAGAAGATGAATATTTTGAAATTAGAAACATCGTAACCAGAGAAGCGTACCCGCTCTTCTTTATCGCGCATGGCTAATAGCAACATACCGAATTTACTATTCAAGATATATTTCGACAGCAAGATCGAGCCGATCAACAAGATGCCATTGACATAATAAAGAATGTATTTTGCGCTATCGGTGCGCGTATCCCAGCCCATAACAGTTTTAAGGTCTGTAATACCGTTAACTCCGCCTGTTAGGCCTTGTTGACCAACGATTAAGATACTTAGAATCAACGCAATCGCTTGCGTAATAATCGCAAAATATACACCACCCACGCGACGCTTAAACATGGCAAAACCAATGAAGTAAGCAAACAAAGCAGGTATCACTAATATCGCCAATATGGTTAAGGGCAGGCTTTGGAAAGGATGCCAAAACCAAGGTAACTCGGTGATTTGGTTCCAATCCATAAAATCTGGAATACCTGGCGTGGTTTGGATTTTGGTCGTAATCGGATCTGAGGCTTCTAGCTTCATGAACATCGCCATGCCGTAGCCGCCTAAGCCGAAGAATATACCTTGGCCTAAACTTAAAATACCACCGTTACCCCACAACAACACTAAACTCACAGCCACAAAAGCGTAGGTTAAGTATTTGCCCACCAGATTTAATCTGAATATATCGACGCCAAGTGGCAATACGACAAATATCAAGGCGGCTAACAATGCGAGTCCGATTGCGCCCTGCTTACCGCCAACTAATTTACTTAAGGATGCATTCATGTTCATTCTCCCGTTTATTTGCGCAGCTATTATTTACGAAGTTTGGAAGCAAACAAGCCTTCTGGCTTCATCATCAATATGCCGACAATCACTAGCAAAGTAGTCACCTTGCCCATTGAACTGGTCATAAAGAATTGAAGGATGGACTGTGCTTGTGCGATACCGAAAGCGGATGCGATCGTACCCATTAAGCTGGCTGCGCCACCAAATACCACGACCATAAAGCTATCTACAATATAAAGCGTACCTGTGGTTGGGCCTGTTGAAGCGATCGTGGTAAACGCTGCACCAGCAACACCAGCAATGCCGCAACCTAAAGCGAATGTGACGCGATCTACTTTTTTGGTATTGATACCAACCGCACCTGCCATCACGCGATTTTGCACAGTGGCGCGTACTCTTAAACCCCAACGTGAGCGATACATAAAGATATAAACGCCTGCGGTTACCAGCAATGCCAGCACCATCACAAAAACACCGTTAATCGGAATATCAATATCGGGGGTTGGTTTAAATGAGCCTAACATCCATTCTGGAAGTTCAGCACTCATCTCTTTCGCGCCAAAACTGGAACGAAACGCCTGTTGCATCACCAAGCTCAAACCCCATGTTGCCAATAAGGTATCTAAGGGCCGCTTGTAGAGATGCCGAATCATTATGAATTCAACAAAATATCCCAGTGCAAAGGCTAAGATAAACGCCAACACGATGGCAATGAGAAAGTAATAATTTACAAATCCATAAGTGGCTGCCACTTTTGACAGCATCACTGTTGTATACGCGCCTATGGTCATAAACTCACCATGCGCCATATTAATCACGCCCATTTGGCCGAAAATAATGGCAAGACCTAATGCCATGAGTAGCAGCACTGTAAACATGCTCAGGCCAGAAAACCCCTGCATGATCATAATATTGCCGATATCACCCATTGAATAACCAAACATATGGCCTCCTACTTAATTACTACTAAAAAATAATGTTGCTGATACGCTTACTTATTTGCAGACTGCGGCAGCCTATTTTTTAAGCTACCGCGTCTTTTTAAATCACTACTAGACTATTGATAACCTTTTGGGAACGGATCTGGTTTGATGTAGCCAGAGGTGTAAACAACCTTAGCTTGACCATCTTTTTGCCATTGACCGATACGCAATTTGGTTGTTAAGTGGTGATTTTTTTCCACTGTCACAGGACCTTCTGGCGCATCTTTTAACTCGTAACCAGGTAATGCGGCTTGTACTTTATCTACATCAAAACTACCAGCACGCTCAACAGCTGCTTTGTATAACCATGGGCCCAAGTAAGCGGCTTGTGTAACGTCACCGATTACAGATTTAGCACCCCATTTTTTCTTAAATTCGGCTACAAATTTCTTGTTAGCTGGATTGTCTTGCGATTGGAAGTATTTCATCGCTGAGTAGAAGCCAGCTAAGTTTTCACCGCCAATGCCCAACACTTCATCTTCTGTCACTGAAATGGTTAACATGGTTTGTTTAGTAGAGTTTAAACCCGCTGCATTTAGCTGTTTAAACCAGGCAACGTTACTGCCACCCACAACCGCTGCATAAATCACGTCAGGTTTTTTCAGTTTGATTTTGTTAATCACAGAACCAAATTGTGTATCGCCCAACGCAATGTATTCTTCACCAACCACTGAGCCTTTTAGGTTTTTCTCAATATGTTTACGGGCGATTTTCATTGAAGTACGTGGCCAGATGTAATCAGAACCGATCAAGTAAAAAGTTTTGGCTTTTTTCTCTTTAGCAATCCAATCTAAACCGGCGATAACCTGTTGCGTAGCTTCCTGACCTGTGTAGAACACGTTTTTAGATTGTTCTAAACCTTCATAGAATGTTGGATAAAACAGTAAACCGTTTTCTTTTTCAAACACTGGCAATACCGCTTTACGTGAAGCAGATGTCCAGCAACCCATGACGGCAGCCACTTTGTCTGATGCCAGTAATTTCTTCGCTTTTTCAGCAAATGTTGGCCAGTCTGAAGCGCCATCTTCTTGAATCACTTCAATCTTGCGACCCAAAATACCGCCCATGGCATTGATTTGATCAATGGCTAATTTTTCAGCCTGAATCGAACCTGTTTCACTGATTGCCATCGTGCCTGTCGCTGAGTGCAGAATACCGACTTTTACAGTCGTATCCGTTACAGCTAAGCCAGTCGTATTCACTTTTGCTGTTGGAAAATCTGCAGCAAATGCGTTAGTTGTAATTAAGCCAGCGGCTAGTAATGCGCCGACTAAGGCACCACCCGCTTTCATAAAGCCACGTCTATTCAAAGTACTCATTACGATCTCCTAATATTAAAAAAATACAACTTTTACTTCAAAATCAAACGGAACTACTTAACCTGCTAAACACTTCAAAACTTACTTTTCCCATCAATTTATTGATTAACTCACCCAATTAATTAGTGCGATAACATCCAAGGTCTTGCTGTCTTTTTGGTTTGCATTTGCAAAGCCGCCTTACCTGTTTCCTGGTTCACTTTTGTGCTTGTTTTGCAGGTATGTGATCCCGCACAACCGCAACTTGAACGTTTAGCTACTTTTGGATCATGCGCAGATTTTTCATTTCGCTCATGTGCCACACGCTGTGTTTTATCCATTACCGCCAAGCGAGGCGCAGACATAATGCGCGGGCTTTCGCAACCACATTCATCACAAAATGCTGGCTCACTAGACTCACTCATTTTTCTAAGCGCAGTAAAAACACCGCAGGTATCACATCCATATTCATAAACTGGCATCCCGAAACTCCTTATTTGCTTTTGGCTTAGCTGGTTTTAGCCGTATCAACGCCTTGTTTCACCATCACTTTTGGTCCATCCGCATTTGGCTTCATATCGAAGTCAAATATCTCGGTTGGTAACCACAAAGTGGCACAGGCGTTAGGAATATCCACAATGCCGCTGATATGGCCTTCGATTGGTGCAGTGCCTAAAATTGATAAAGCTTGCGCACCGGTGTAACCAAATTTCTTCATGTACTCAATGGCATTTAAACAAGCTTGGCGATAAGCTTCGTTGACATCCAAATAAAGCTGCTTGCCTTGCTCATTAACTGAGATACCTTCAAAAATGATGTAGTCTTTATAAGTTGGTGTGAGCACACTCGGTTCGAAGATTGGGTTTTTAACGCCATATTTCTTCACGCCGTCTTTGATTAAACTGACTTTGATATCCAAGTAGCCGGCCATCTCAATGGCACCACAGAATGTGATTTCGCCATCGCCTTGTGAGAAGTGCAGGTCACCCATTGAAAGGCCACCATCTTTTACATAAACAGGGAAATAAACTTTTGAGCCTTTGGTCAGATTTTTGATATCGCAATTACCACCATGCTCACGTGGCGGCACAGTACGTGCACCTTCTGAAGCAGCTTTTGCAGCTGCATCACCAGTCATTTTTCCCATTACAGCTGACTTCTGATTTGGCGGTAATGCTAAACCTGGAACGCGCTCAGGGTCGGTTGCAATCAAATCACCCTCACGTTTATTCCATGTTTCTAATAACTCTTTTGAAGGCAAGCAGCCAATTAAACCTGGATGCATAATGCCGGCGAACCTCACATTGGGTACATGGCGTGAAGTGGTATAAATACCGTGGAAATCCCAAATTGATTTACGCGCTTCCGGATATTGATCGACTAAGAAACCACCACCATTTTCTTTAGCGAAAATACCGTTAAAACCCCACTGCTGCTCTTCAAATGTGCCAACGTCTAGAATCTCAACCACCATCAAATCGCCTGGTTCTGCACCTTCAACACCGATTGGGCCGCTTAGATAATGCACTTGCGTCAAATCTACATCGCGCACATCGTTGGCACTGTCGTTATTGCCAATCTGGCCGCCAGTCCAATCCATACATTCCACACGAAATTCGTCGCCCGGTTTAACCATGGCGATTATGGGTAAATCTGGGTGCCAACGGTTATGAATCTGACCATCTTGTTCCCAAGGCTTTTTGTCTAAATCTAACTTAACGAGTGTTTTCATTTACTTGCTCCTACTTAATTTCAGTTATTTTCAACAGTTACAATCAACAGTAAGTTTCCTCACGCTTTAAAAACCGCTATGTTTAAGGTTTTTAAAGTATTTCAAAGAAGACTCGCGGTTAATAATCCAATGAGTTTTTCTATATGCTTAGATTAGTGATGCAGAGGGATGATTGAAATACGTCAAAGTGCGTAGTTGATTGTTGCGATTTAATGCTTGAACTGTGTTAATTTCAGAGTGAACATTCATTTATAAGGTAGCAAAATGCATCTAGAAAACGAATCCATAGCACCAATGCTAAAACCTCGTAAAAGCGTCCAGAAAGCCTGTATTTATATACTTTCCTTTCTATCATTCTGTACGGCTTTGGAAGCGGTAGCGGCTGATTGGACGTCTATCAGCAAGACAAAACAGGAGGAAATGCTAGTGGATATGGATTCTTATAATGAGTCTGCAGGCATGCCTTATATCACCACAAAAACACTATTTTTAAAGCCACAGAACTACCGCAAAAATGCGCTTAAATTTATTTATTCGGAAAGTCATTCCACTACCCAATTTAATTGCGCGCTGCACACGTTTAAAACTAACGCTATGCAGTTTTTTGATGCTAATAAAAAATTAGTTGGCAGCGAAATAGGTGACGATTTTTTTAAGCCAGTTGCTGCTAACTCAAAAGATGCCGCACTTGAAAGCCTTGTTTGCCAAGTACATAAAATGGTTGGCGGAAATTAACCAGATAAAGTTAACCAATTAAATGGGTTAACTTTTCAAATAGTACAAACGCTAAAGCCCAAACGTAACTTTGGGCTTTAGGTGTGTAGTTAAAACTTATTAGCGGTACATCTTCTAGAACTGGAATTGCAATGCAACGTTGATTGCGTTGATAGAATCGGCATCAGACACTTTTGTTTTTGAGATAGCCGCAGTTATTAAAGCGTTATAGGGCTCCATAACGTAATTGGTACCAATCTCATATTTTTTTGTCTCACCTGCAAGTGCAACAGACCCACCAGGTGTGAATGAAGTGGTCGCGTCTGAATCAAACTTTTGGTAGCGAACGAATGGCATAAATTGACCCCAGCCAGCTTTTGCATTGAATAAATAAGCCGCGCCAGCTGAATATGCCTTACCTTGTTCACTTAAAAAGATATCGTCGGTATCGTAATCATAGTAAGCCGCTTCTGCTGAGAATGTACCTGGTCCTACATTTTTCTTCTCTAGTAAAAAGTCCACGCTGTATGAAGTGTAATCACCTGCAGCACCTGGCACGGCAACCACGCCATCTTTTTTGCTGCGGCCGGCAATACCTATGGCTAAAATATCTTTCGCACCAAAGTAGTTACCTGTGCCGTAATAACCCGGTTCTGCATCCCAAAAGTCATATTGCAAGCGGCCTGCATACATTAATTTATCTTTAGTACCTTGCGTTTCTGATAATGCCGTAATGCCTGGGCTAAATCTAAAAATGTTATCGCCTTCAAACGCACCAAATGAATAAGCTAATTTGCTATCTAACGTACTGCCAACAAGCGCAACACCTTCATCACGGCCAATAATACCGCCGTTCCAGCCATAGCGAGAAGCGATGTTAGACCAATAACCACCGCCCATTGAGTAATAAGGTCCCGCCATATTGGCACGATCACTAGGGGATAAGAATCGACCCGCCCATATCGCGATATCTTCTGTTAATTGAAATTGCACATTAGCGTCAATCACTTCAATTGAGCCGCCGCTGCCAGATTTTTCTGTGTTCAGCATACCTTTAATGTATTTGTTTAATGAACCAGACACATATAAACGTGCACTATCCAAAGAGAAATCGTTTGAGCGGTCACTACCATTTGCCGCTGCATCTTCTACACTGCTGTAGCTACCAATTGCGCCAAAACCAACACTGATATATTTATCCTCACCAAATGTAATGGTTCCAGCCGCCTGTGCCTGAATCGCTGAAATACTCAGTGTCGCTAATACTGCTGATGTGAGTAAACTTTTTTTAAAAATTAAATTCATTTCCATGCCCCTATAGATTGATAAACAGTTGTAAATACTTAATACAGATACTTAGCTAGCGCATCCCGCAATTCGGATGCATTTGTCATGTGGCTAGATTAGCGATAGGTAGGGGCGAATTAAATACGTCATATTGCGTAGTCAATTCCAGGGGGATTAGTCGTATATTGTAGTCACTTTAAATTGACGTTTTTACGTAGAAAATGGGTGTATTAAGATGTTAACTACAAGAAAAAATGTATGGCTGATGGCAATCACAATTGCGCTGACTGCTTGTGGTGAGTTTTCATATAAACGCGGTGCAAACGTTGCCCAGCTTGAAAATACCAGACAAACCTGCCAAGCCAAAAGCAGCGACGTTGCCATTGAAAAATGTATGGAAGACAGCGGCTGGACGATTCAAAAACTGGACTCTTTTGAAATATTCACAGAAACATCCGTTGAAGATGAATCGCAAAATGATGTTCAAGCAACAGAAGTTGCCAGCAACTTGGACAGTGAAAATACAGAAAAAAGTAGCGCTTCTCAGGTAGTTGTTGCAGATAAACCACAACAATCTAACAACACCAATACAAGCAAAGCCAAAACAAAGGCAGCGCCATCTAATCCGCTTGATACACATGTAGTGAGTTCTTGGTGGAAAACGGGCGTAAAACCAGATGCGTTTAAAACAGACAGTAATATGTGCGTAGAAAAATTAGGTGAAATACATAAACCGGAAGGTAAAACTCAAACCGTCACCGTCGGCTTTATCACCTGTATGAATGAAAAAGGCTGGAAAGCACTTAAAAAATTGACCAAGTAGAACTATTTACTGGCGTGGCTTTTTAAGTGCTATGAATATCTTAATCTGATTGTTTCTTTGCCACGTTGACTTGATCGCCATTTTTAACACCATCAGGCGGGTTTTCAATCACTTGATCCGTAGCATCTACACCGGAATGCAGTTCGATGGTTTTACCAAGGTCACGCGCGATGGCAATCGTTTTCAGGATCACTTTGTTATCTGCACCCACGGTTGCAACACGCAGGCCCGCTTGGTCAAAGATCAATGCGCTGGCAGGCACGTTAAGTGCGGTCTTATTACTCGGCAAATCCAGGCTGACATTGGCATAACCACCTGGCAGTAACTCGCCTGCTGCGTTATCCACAGCCAATTGCACTAAGGTTGTGCCTGAAGCAACATTGATAGAACCTGAAGTCGACTTTACCGTAGCCGTGTAGATTTTATCTGGATATTCCGGCACGGTAATTTTTGCCTTGGTACCTTGCTTAATGCTGCCAACATAATTCTGCGGCACATTTACATATAAGCGTAATTGTCGCGTATCGGAAATCTCAAACAGCGGCAACTCAGCACCCCCGCCAGCATTGATCAAGGCACCAGTATCCGTATTGCGTGCAGTTACCGACCCATCAAAAGGCGCAACAATACGCGTGTAACTTTTTAATGCGAGAATACGGTTAACATTCGCTTCTGCTGCTTTGACCATGGCTTTTTTGCTGGTGTAATCCCCTGCTTTTTCATCCGCTTCCTGTTTTGAAATAGATTGTGTTGCCAGCATTTCCTGCCAGCGTGTGGCAGTGGTTTCAGCCAAATCGACATTGGCCTGTGCACTGGCTAAATCCGCCTTTGCCTGCAGTAATTGCTGATCTAAATCAGGGGTTTCAATTTCAGCCAATAACTGCCCAGCTTTTACTTGAGTACCAATATCTGCTTTCCAGCTTTTCAGATAACCACTCACGCGTGCATAAATAGGTGCGCGGGCGTAAGCTTCAAAACGACCTGGCAACTCAAGGCTGACACCTTCATCGGCACTAGTTGGCAGCCCCACACTGACTGTTGGTATAGCTTGCTTGTCTGTCCATTCCTTTAAGTTATTATGGTTGTTAGCGCGTGTAGTCACGCCTATCACTACAACAGCAATGGCGACAATAACTGCCACAATACCGCTGACGCGCAAGAGTCTAGAGGGTTTGTGATTAGACTGCATGAAATTCTCCAGTTGTATTGGATATAGTTTGTTTTTGATAACGTCTATGTACAATGCTGAACACGACGGGGACGAAAAGCAGGGTGGCAATCGTGGCAAAAATCAAGCCGCCAATCACAGCGCGACCTAATGGCGCGTTCTGCTCGCCGCCTTCGCCTAAACCTAAGGCCATAGGCGCCATACCAATAATCATTGCCAGCGCCGTCATTAATACCGGGCGGAAACGTACAAAACCCGCATCAATCGCGGCGGCAGTGGCATCGCCCAATTGCGCCAGTCGCTCACGGGCAAAGCTGATGACCAATACACTGTTGGCAGTCGCTACGCCCATGCACATGATGGCACCTGTTAAAGCCGGAACAGATAACGGCGTATAGGTTACAAACAACATCCATACGATACCTGCCAGAGCCGCAGGCAATGCCGTAATAATCACAAATGGGTCACTCCATGACTGGAAGTTAACCACTATCAGCAGGTAAATTAACACGATGGCGCCAAGCAATCCATACAGCAAACCAGAGAAAGCACTATTCATGGTTTTGACTTGGCCTAATAGTGCGACAGTCGCACCTTTTGGTACTTGGTCGGCCGTGTCTGCAATAATCTGACGAATATCTTTAGCCACAGCACCTAAATCACGGTCTTGTGTCGTTGCATTGATTTGTACCATCGCCTGAATATCATATTGGCTGACCACCGCGTTGCCTGTGCCACGCTTGAAAGTTGCCAGCGCACCTAATGTTTGTGGTGCACCGCCAACACTGCTGATAGGTATGCTAGCTAAAGAATTTAAGCTATCAAGACGATATTGCGGTGTTTGCAGCACGATAGGATAAGACACGCCATTGGCTGGATTCAACCAGAAAGTAGGCGCAACTTGCGAACTACCCGCCAAGTTGACGACCAGACTATTGGTCACATCCCTAGTGCTAATACCCATTTCTTGTGAACGGGTGCGATCAACATTAATATCAAACACTGGCCTAGCGCGTGATTGCTGGATGCGGGCATCGGCCACACCTGGAACCAAGCGAATTTTTTCCAGCAACTTGTTGGCATAATCAAAGTTATCATTAAGCTTGCCGCCACGTATCTGTAAATCAATCGGCGCGGGGGAGCCAAAATTCAATATCTGGCTGACGATATCAGCTGGAGGGAACGAAAATGTCGTGCCTGGAAACTGCTGTGGCAATACTTCGCGCAGTTTACGCACATAATCAGCAGTTGGTGCGTGATCTTTTTTAAGTGCAATCTGTATGTCGCCATCCTGCGCACCAATCAAACCGGTATTGTTGTAAGTCATGTTGATACTACTGATTGGTATGCCAATATTATCGACAATCGTGATAATTTCTTCGGGCGGAATTACCTTTTTAATCGCCGATTGTATGAGTGCAAAGCGCGCAGCAGTATCTTCTACACGAGTGCCAACAGGCACGCGTGCGTGTATCAGTATCTGTCCACTATCAACTGCTGGGAAAAAGTTTTGACCAAGAAATGGAATCAGCAAGAATGACAGCATGATTACCGCTAAAAAACCCGTTATAAAAACTCGCCGATGCGCAACCGCCATTTCCAATATGTCTTTGTAACCTGCGCGAAAACGCTCAAAACGTGCTTCAAAACCACGCTGAAAATGCACGAACGGATTATTTGTCGGTGTGGTTACCGTACCATGTTCATCTTTATGTGGCGCATGTTTTTTGAGCAGATAATTTGCCATGGTTGGCACTAGCGTACGCGACAATATGAACGAACTTACCATCGCGAACATCACGGCTTCCGCCATCGGTACAAACAAGAAGCGTGAAACACCTTCCAAGAAGAACATCGGCACAAATACGATACAAATACACAATAACGACACAAATGCCGGCGTCACGATTTGCGCTGCACCATCCAAAATGGATTCTTCAACTTCCTTGCCTTGCTCCAAATGCCAGTTGATATTCTCAATCGTCACCGTGGCATCATCGACCAATATACCAACGGCAAGCGCCAAACCACCCAAGGTCATGATGTTGAGCGTTTCGCCAATAGCAGAAAGGCCCATGATGGCGCCCAAGATGGATAGCGGTATTGAGATAGCAATAATCACGGTAGAGCGCCAGCTACCCAAAAACAGCAATATCATCAAGCTAGTGAGTGCTGCAGCCAAAACTCCTTCATAGGCGACGCCGCTAATAGCAGCACGTACGAATAACGATTGGTCATTAATCGGTGTTGCTACTAAATTATCAGGCAGGCTAGGCTTGATTTCTTCAAGTTTATCTTTAATGCCAGAAACGATATCAAGCGTAGAAATTGCACCATTTTTAAGCACGGACATCAATACCGAGCGACTACCATCCACATGCACGATATTAGTCTGTGGCGGATTACCGTCACGCACTTGCGCAACATCGCGAATATAAACCGTTGCGCCATTGACGACTTTAACGGGCAGATTACCTAAATCTTCAATCGCAGAGGCTGAATTATTAAGGTTTAACGTATATTCAAAACTACCTATCTTTTGCGTACCGACAGGCAATATCAGATTGTGTGCCGCCAAGGCATTAGCGACGTCTTGCGCAGATAGCTCCCGCGCCTGAAGAGCTGATGGGTCAAGGTCAATCTGTACCTGACGACTTTTACCGCCAAAAGGATATGGCACCCCAGCGCCAGGCACAGTCACTAAACGTAAACGAACGGCATTTAGACCCAAATCAGCCAGATTCTGCTCGGTCAAACCCTTACCAGACAGGGCAATCTGCAAAATTGGAACCGTGGAAGCGCTGTAGTTCAAAATGAGTGGCGGCGTTGTGCCTGCTGGCATTTGACGCGTCACAACTTGTGAAATAGCCGTTACCTGAGCATTTGCAGTAGCAATATCCACACCCGGCTGGAAGAATATTTTGACGATACCAAAACCGGTATAGGAGTTAGCTTCAATATGTTCGATGTCATTCACTGTAGTAGTGAGGCTTCGCTGGTACAGCGTAGTGATACGCCCTGCCATGTCATCTGCCGGCAATCCGGCATACTGCCATGCTACCGCAATCACCGGAATACGAATCTCAGGGAAAATATCCACCGGGCTTCGCAGCGCAGCCAGTGTGCCTGCGATGAGCATCAACAATGCCATCACCACAAACGTATACGGGCGCTTTAAAGCAATACTAACTACGTTGAACATATCAACCTTTTAATTTTTTTGGCAAACCAAGAGGATATTCATTTGAATAAAGTAAATTAAAATTCCGCAACCATTATCAATGACGCAGATTTTTTGATTAATGAATTGCATGCGTACGCTTTGTACGTAAGTTTTAAATTGTAACCTATCGATTATAAAACGATATTTAAGATTATTAGTTGGGCATTATGACTGCAGCATGACTATTAATATTTTTGACTAGCAGGGTTGATATGCAAAATGTTGATTAGTTCTATATCTCCAGATAACTTAGCAAAATAAAATACTCTTCTCCTAGTAGTTAATAGCATTTGCCACGCAAATTGCTTAAATTTGTGCATTATTCTCACCATTAACATGCCATTACAGCCAATTGTAAAAATAAATAATTAATGTCATGATGACCAGAGAGATTGACGGGTAAAACTACTCAAAAGGAAAATAATGGATTTACAACTGAATAAAAAAACAGCCTTGATAACGGGCTCAACCGCCGGTATTGGTTTAGAGATTGCACGTAGCCTGGCGATAGAAGGCGCAGATGTTATTGTGACAGGTCGTAATCAAACGAAACTCGATGAGTCTGTGCAATCCATTCAATCATCAGGTGGAAAAAGTGTGCGCGGTATTCTGGCAGATATTACTAGCGAAAATGGCATGCAATTAATACTTAAGGAAGTCAGTCATGTCGATATCTTAATCAATAATCTGGGCATTTACGAAAGCAAACCATTTGCTGACATTACAGATGCAGATTGGCTGAAGTTTTTCGATGTCAATGTGATGAGTGGTGTACGTCTATCACGCGCCTACTTTCCGGGTATGTTAGAGCGTAACTGGGGGCGCATTATTTTTATTTCCAGCGAGTCCGCCCTTATGATTCCAGCCGATATGATTCACTACGCCACAACCAAAACCGCCCAACTTTCTATTGCTCGCGGTTTGGCCAATCTCACCAAAGGTACAGGCGTCACGGTTAACTCTGTACTGCCAGGACCAACTCGCTCTGAAGGAATTTTTGACTTTTTACGTAGCGTGGCAAGCGATCCAAACGCGTCTGAACAAGAGATTGAAGCTGAATTCTTTGCAAAACACCGATCTGCCTCACTATTGCAGCGCTTGATTGAACCTGAAGAGATCGCCAGTACTGTGGCGTATCTTGCAAGCCCATTATCGGCTGCAACAAACGGATCGGCCATTCATGTTGAAGGTGGTTTAATTAATACAATCATTTAGCTAGAATTGAATATTTAGGCTGCTTGTGCTTTCTCTGAACCATAATTCGCAAAATCCAAGCCACTTGGATTTTGGAAAACTCTTAGCTCAAAATGGTTAATAATGGCAAAAAGATGATCGAAAATATCGGACTGAATGGATTCATACTCTGCCCACTTGGTTGTTTTTGTAAAGCAGTAAACCTCGATTGGTAAGCCATTTGGCGTTGGGTTAAGTTGACGCACTAACAATGTCATGTCTTGATGAATGTTCTGATGGTTGCGTAAATATAGCTCTACGTAAGCGCGAAAATTACCGATATTGGTCATTTTTCGTGCGTTAACTTGCTCAAGTCCTTTATCGGCTAGTTTTTTATTCCACTCTTCCAGTTCAGTCGATTTTTTGCTAATAAAATCTTTAAGCACACCGAAAGACTGCATTTTTACCAGCGTATCCGCATCAATAAATTGAATACTATTTTGGTCGATATAAAGCGTTCTTTTAATTCTGCGCCCACCTGACTCCTGCATGCCACGCCAGTTTTTAAAAGATTCAGATATCAACTTCTTGGTCGGAATGGTTGTAATCGTTTTGTCCCAGTTTTGTACTTTAACGGTGTGAAGCGCAACATCAATCACATCACCATCTGCATTTAACTGAGGCATTTCTATCCAGTCTCCTACTCGCACAATATCATTTGAGTTTATTTGAATGCTTGCCACTAAAGATAAGATAGTGTCTTGAAAAATCAACATTAAAACTGCCGCCATGGCACCAACACCAGACAATAAGATAACGGGTGAGCGATCGATTAGCGTTGCAACGATTAAAATCGTCGCAATGATGATTACCACTAGTTTAGCAACCTGTATGTAGCCTTTGATTGGGTGAAGATGCGCATCTGGCCGCTTTAGATATAAGCTATTACCAACATTCAATGCATCATTTGCTGCAAGTGCGATGGTCAGTACGATAAAAGCATTCGCAATATTTTGAATGATTGTATCGATGACATCAGGGACTCCTGGAATAAAAGGAATGCCGATGGCAATAACGATAGCGGGAAGGATATTTGCTATACGTTTAATCAGCTTATTGCCAGAACGTACGTTCTCAAGTGAGATAACACTCAGTAGATTGAATGCTAATTTAACTAACAAAACTTTAACGACAGAATTGACGAACCAGGCAATTAATAACAGCAAGCCAGCATAAATAAAGGTTTGTAACACTGCATGATTTACCAGCCATTCGGCGGTTAAATTTAGGTCATTCATCATTAACTAAATATTCTCTTTTTAAAATTAAAATAAAGTGTAATCACTATGAGTGACTTGGATTGTGGGGAATGGTTTAATTTAAAATTTAATCATCCTTACAATCTACTCTCGTTTTCTTGTTACAAGACCTGCCAGAACTCAACATGCTAATGTTAAGTAAAGGGCTATGAAAGGAAGATACGGCGTCACGCCGCAAGTGCACGCGAAGATGACAACTCAGATGGACACAGGCATTTCAAGATTAAGGCTAAAATCTGAAAGGCTATTCGGATTATGAATAATTTACGCTTTTTAATGGGTTAAGTTTTTGGTTAAGTACCGTTTTCCAGTAGTGATAAATACAGTCGCTCGACCTTTTCACGCGCCCAAGGTGTTTTACGTAAAAACTTAAGGCTCGATTTAATGCTTGGGTCGTTCATAAAGCAATTCACGGGTATGCGTTCAGCTAAACCATCCCAGCCGTAATGGTCAAATAAAGCGGTGACTATGGCCTCCAGTGTGAGGCCGTGTAAAGGATTATTGCGTTGTTCGGAATGAGTGGTCATCAATATCCATCACTTAACTGCCAGTTGTAATAACGGTCATTTTTGTATAGTTCAAGCATATCGGTTTATTCAATATCCCAGTACGGTTCAGCGCCAAAACGCTCTATTAGAAAATCAATTAACACGCGAATTTTCAACGGCAGATTCCGCTTTGGCAGATATAGCGCGTAGACATGTTGATACACAGGAATATATTCTGACAACACCGATCTGAGGCGCTTAGCCTGAATATCCTTACCGATAATAAAAGTGGGTAATAATGCCAATCCAAATCCACCCAGCACAACTTGCGATAAAGCTTCATCATCATTGATACGCAATCTGCCTGAAACCGGCACAGAAACTTCACCACCTGGCCCATTAAAACGCCATAGGCCTTTATCACCAGAATGAATGTAATCCAGACAGTTGTGCGTCATTAAATCCTGCGGCAAAAGCGGTATGCCGAACTTTTCAAAATATTCTGGAGTTGCACATAATTTACGGCGAATAGGTGCTAATTTTCTGGCGATTAAAGTCTGTGGCAAATCGCTCGCTACACAGATAATCACGTCATAACCCTCTTCTGCCAAATCGACTATCCGATCCGTGATAGTCATATCAATACTGAGTTCAGGATAAACGTGCATAAAATCTGCTATCGCCGGTGCAATATGCAACGTGCCGAATGCAACTGATGTGGCTACTTTAAGCACCCCGCGCGGTTGAGCATTCAGGCTATCAATCATTTCACGTGCTTCATCTGCCTCATTGCTAATGCGGGAGCAATGATCAAAAAATACCCTGCCAACCTCAGTCAAACTGATATGCCGCGTGCTTCGATTAAGCAAACTAGCATCCAGTGTACGCTCTAGTTTTGCAACAGCTTTGCTGACGGATGATCGGGAAACACCAAGTTTTCTGGCTGCGGCAGAAAAACTTTGCTCGTTTACCACATGCGCAAAAATAACCATTAAATTTAAATCGTACATCTGCCTATTGTAGGGCTATTGTCTCCCCATAGGAAACAATTATGTTCGATTGGACGGACTAATTTAATCTAGGTAAATACACTATTATTCACCGCTGGCCATATCAATAATATGGCGGATTCTTTGTGTGCGGAATGGATACAACTATGAAAACAATGGAAACTGAAGATTTAATCATCTCTGATACTGACTATAGCCGTTTGTTTAGGCTAGATAAAAATGGATTACTGGGTGACGAGTTGAGTCGGGCTATAGTGGTGCCAGCAGACCAGGTACCGTTAAATGTCGTCAGAATGAATTCGCGTGTTGTCTATATGGATGAAAGTAATGGCGTAAGCCGCGAGGTGGAATTGGTGTTTCCAGAAGAAGCCGATTTAGCTCACGGAAAAATTTCCATACTTTCACCCGTGGGTTCAGCACTATTGGGTCTTAAAGAAGGACAAACAATCGACTGGTCTTTTCCAAACGACCCTTCCAGACGTCTAAAAGTTGTGAGTGTTGCTAATAGTTAATACTTATTGGAGTTGTGTGCCCTATCATTGCAGTACCTGATAATCCTCCCCTTATACGGGCAAAATGAATGGATGAGTTGTATAAAAAGCCGGCATTGCCGGCTTTTTTATTACACATAAACTACTTGATTGGTAATGGAATCAGCTTTCCTGCTTTCATGTCTGGCATCAGGATATATTTACCATCGGCAGACAATGAAATATCTGCTGCAGATTGATGACCTTCTGTTAACAATTGTGGTGTAGATTTAGGTTCACTTAACTGCCAAACCTTACCGTTTGCCCAATCGCTGACATATAGAATGCCATTTGCATCTCTGATTAATCCATCTGCACCACCAAAACCACTATTCAGCAACGTGGCTTTTGATTTCGGTTTGCTGGATACACCATCAAACGTCACTTGAAACAACTTGCCAGTACCAAAGTCGGCAACCAATAGTTTATTGGGGCCATCCATCAACAAACCATTAGGACGTTTAATACCTGATTTATCGTTGATGATCTGAATAACTTTACCCGCAGGTGTGATTTTATAGATTGCCCCATGTTTGCCATTATCATCACCACTGTCTGACACATACACATTACCTAAGCCGTCAATTTCAATATCATTCAGAAAGATAGGTGTGTTTTGAAAATCCGTTGATTTAGCGATGACAGTCTTTTTACCATCCAGATCGATACGAACTACCTGATTTACATCGGCCACGTACAGTTGGTTGTTAAAAAGATCGATACCTTTAGGATCATTTAAGCCCTCCGCTAAAGTTTTAGTTGTGCCGTCTGTATTCAGAATAGTAACCTTGCCATCTCCATTTGTACCAAAGCCACCAATTTCGGTGATGAAAATGCGGCCATCCGGATGAGCAATAGACGATTCTGGCATCTGCAGACCAGTCAATGTCTTGGGCGAAATGCCAGATGTGTTCAGCACAGTTGGTGCCGATTTCTCACCATAACTCACACGATAAATGACGTCATTGTAGTCATCAGACAGCAGTAACGAGCCATCTGGCAGTTGTAATACATCAGTTGGGCGGCCCCATATTTCGCCATTATCCAACCAACCATCAATAAATACTTCGCTACCTTTTACTTGATGATTTTCATCAAAGATGACGCGCATTAATTGATAGCCAACCGGTTTGGAGCGATTCCATGAACCATGCTGGGCAACAATGGCATTATTCTGGTATTCGGTAGGAAATTGGTTGCCGGTATAGAACTTAAAACCTAAGTTGGCGCTGTGCGCCTGGAATTCAGTAGCTGGGTAAGTCACATTCTTGGGAGGTGTTTTATCTTTCCATTCAGCCTGTCTAGCGCTTCCGCCCGCATAGAATGGGAAACCAAAATGCATATCCTTTTTAGGTGCAGCATTTAATTCATCATGAGGAATATCGTCACCCATCATATCCACACCATTGTCAGTAAAGTGCAGCGTGTTGGTTCCAGGCTGAAAGTCCATACCAACAGAGTTACGCACACCTTTGGCGAAGGTTTCCACATTGCTACCATCCGGATTCATACGAATGATGCTTGCTTCTATACCTTGAGGATTACAGATATTGCACGGCGCCCCGATTGTTACGTAGAGCTTATTATCAGGTCCAAATGTAATATAGCGCCAGCCGTGATGGGCTTTATCTGGAAGCTGGTCATAGATGACCTCGCGCATTTGGCTAAATGGAAGATTTAAATCAAAGTCAGGCGCCGCATATCTTGTAATGCGGTTTTGCTCTGCAACATATAAATTACCATTGTACATAGCGACGCCGTTGGCAACTTTCAGGTCATCCATCATTGTTACAACGCCGTCTGCCTTACGATCCTTGTTTTTATCGACTACAGCATAAATTTTGTTTCCACGCGTGCCCACATATACGTTGCCATTCGTACCAAGCGCCATTTGTCTTGCACCAGGCACTTCAGCATAAATCTCCACCTTAAAACCCGGTGGCATATGAAGCTTGCTTAAATTTGCTTCTACATCTGCTATTCCAGCAACACTGGAAATTGCATGCAATCCCAATGTTGCAAGGATTAACGCATTCATTACTTTGTATCTGGTTTGCATAGTGACCTCTTTCTAAAATGAATAAATACTCTTTAGCAATACTGCTTCTCATCCGTACTGGTGGTTTAGAACTGGTAATCAGTTTAGTTTTCCAGCAACAAGAACAAAATGCCTAAAATTCTTTATATATTGCCTAATCCTATTTCAATATAGACATTAAATATAAAATAATGCCTAATATAATGCATATTTATAACAGTATTAAATCGGAAAAAACCATGACATGCCAGCAGTCCATGATTGACCTGCTTCTGAAACTTGCCCCAAATGAGGGATATACTCTATCTATCTTGGATGGTGTCAAGCTGATGCGCTCCAACAGATACATACCAAGAATGCCCGTTCTATATGAGCCTTGTATTGTCGTTGTCTTGCAGGGAAGAAAAATGGGATACCTTGGCAATCAGGCTTTCCAATATTGCCCGCAACAATTTTTGGTTCTGTCGTTACCTTTGCCTTTTGAAAGCGAGACTTTTGGAACTGCGGAAAGGCCCATGCTGGCAATTTCTATCCGCATTAACCTTGCAGTCGTCGCTGAATTGGTTCTGTCCCTGGATTCAAATAATCTACAATCCGAATTGCCACAATTGGGCATGGTGTCTACCGCCGTGGATGACAAACTGTCTGATGCTGTTATCAGATTGCTTGAAGTGCTTGCCTCGCCGCAGGAATGCGAAATACTAGGCCCTTCTATTATGCGGGAAATTTACTACCGCGTGCTCACGGGTAAACAAGGCGCCGCCATTCGTGAAACGTTAATGCATCAAAGCCATTTCAGTAAAATTGGCAAAGCGTTGAAACGCATACATGCCGATTTTGCAGGTGAGCTAGATGTGGCAACTTTGGCCAAAGAAGCCAATATGAGTGTAGCTGCTTTTCATGCTAATTTTAAAGCGCTCACCGCCACATCACCCATGCAATATCTTAAAACTGCGCGGCTTCACAAGGCGCGACTGCACATGATGCAAGATGGCATGAGTGCATCAACAGCATCCAGAAAAGTCGGATATGAGAGCATTTCCCAATTCAGCAGAGAGTTTAAACGGTTCTTTGGCCGTACGCCCATGAACGAAGTGGCCGAGATGAAACATTCACTAATTGAAATGCCATCTGAAAATTCAGCCAAATACGTTACTGTGAATTAGTACAAAAAGAAAAAGGGCTATTTGTTTTAAATAGCCCTTTTCAACAAAGTTTAGTTTTTGGGAAAGTCTAGAAATTAATGAAGAAGCTTTAGAAACTTCGTTTAATATATCCGATTAAACGGTCATTGCCTGTTTCCCAATTGTTAGCATCTACATACCACCCATCATCAGCGTTAGTTGTAGTGTAATTTAAACCAGCATTCCAGCCAGCACTACTGCCAATTGCAAAATCTTTATTAAGACCAACCAGCCAATCCACATAATTAGCCTTAGAGTAGTTATGTACGACCTGACGGCCAACATGTAATGCTAAATTAATATCTGCAAAAGGCAGTTTGTAATTAACATTCAGCTCAGTATAACCAGATCCGCGTGAACCACCATTTCCGCCATAGTTATCGTTAATACCGAAGAAATTAGACACCGTGTAAGAATGCTTCAGCGTGAAATGTTTATAGGTTAATGCTGCGTTTAATTCCGTTGTATTAGGTGAAGCACCCTTGTCACCAGTGTTGGAAACTGGGCGATAGTTATCGGGGTAGAAGTAATGCATGAAGCCGACGTTCAAGTCCAATTGATCGGCAAGCGTATGTACATACCCACCATAAATATCCAGTTCGATGGTGTTACCGTAGAGCGCTTGTTTATTAACGTTTGTTGCCCAAGTACCTAAATATAAACCGCTGCTATGAGAGTAGTCGATACCACCCTGCACTGCACTGCGTTCTCTTGCCAGAGAAATACCGCGGTATGTATAGTCGGTGAAAAAGCCGATATTGGTTGTTAAGGTGTGCGGCGAGGCTGCTGTTGCATCTTCAACAGCATAAGCTACCGGCATCATAACGCTAAACGCTGAAGCCAATATAGCTGTCAGCATTGATGATTTGAATAGATGTTTCATGGCTCCCTTTTGTTACTCCAATAAGAAATTACTTAAATAGTATTAATTCCGTAAAGCAACCGCATTGCTAGCTAATTAAGCCAACTTACAATCTATGCCTACCTACACACGGTATCTTCAGAATTACTTTTGTATAAACGCCAGAATGATTATGTCTGCGTGCAAAACACCTCGTTATACAAAAACGGCAACACCTGCAATGTTTTTCAACAAAACTTACTGGTAATGCCGATTTTTATCATCATGCTGTAACAGTCGAACTTAGAATAAAGCTGCAAAATAAGTAAAAATAAAATTTTTAACAATCTAAAATCTGGAGTTTTATATGCGCAATCAATCAGTTTTAACATTTATACTGGCAGCCTCTCTTGGCTTTACTGCACAGTCAGCACTTGCTGACGGTGCCATTCTTGCCGAAAAGGCTAACTGTCTAACGTGCCACACCGTTGAAAAACGAAATGTAGGCCCAGCATTCAAAGAGGTAGCTGCTGTATACAAAGGTCAAGATGTCGAAGATAAATTGATCAACAAAATCAAAAAAGGCGGTCGCGGCAACTGGGGTATACTGCCTATGCCTCCTAACGAAGGAAAATTAACAGACGATGAATTCAGAGAAGTTGTACGCTGGATCAGGTCTCTGTAAATCAGCCTGTCAAAACCGTTTTTCTCTCAGCGGGGCAAGCCTCGCTTTTTAATTTGTAAAACCAAAAAGTAGTAATACCTAGGTCATCGTAAGCAGGCAATAATGACTTCGTGTGTACGTATAAGAGCTAAAATCAAATGGGTAAAATATAAATTTCAGACTGGCTTGGCTCGCAATATGCGATGATTGGATTTGCTTATCAGTGCGCGAGCATCAACCACATCAAAATGCTGCAATCAACTTTTTACAATCGGAATGCCGCGAAAAGATACTCCACGGTGCATATCCAGCTTCATGGCAAGTGCGCCGCTATTACACTTATCTAAACACGCGCCGCAGCGGGTACAATCACTATCGGTCACCGTCATGGCTTTCTGGGCAACCAAAGGCGCCAGCACATGCGGTTCAGGACAGACCTTGATACAGTCAGAACAGCCTGAACAAGCATCAATTTTCAGCGCCGTAATACGTAGTCTGCCATAACGACCTAACCATTTGTAAAAAGCTCCCACAGGACAAAGATGCCCGCACCAGCCACGGCGGGATACAAGAAAATCGAACAGGAATAATGCTGCAAGAAACGTCACCCCGGCTGCGGATGTCCACATGAGTTCGCGCTGGAACAGCGTAATCGGGTTAATCATCTCCCAGGCGAGGGTTCCGGTGACCACAGACAGCACAAGCGCCATCACCAGCAGCACTGACCTCAACTCTCGTGACAGTGTCAGATTACCCTTTATTTTCAATTTCTGCCGCAGCCAGTGCGCGGCATCAGTCAGCATATTGATGGGGCAGACCCAACTGCAATAAATGCGGCCACCGAAAAAAGCATAAAAACCGGCGACGATTGCTGCACCGATCAGTGCGGTCTTAGCCAGAGGTGCTCCAGCAAGCAAGGATTGCAACAGCACGAACGGGTCGGTAAGTGGCACATTCCAGAACCAGAGACTGGAAGATAGATTGCCGTGAGCGATACGCCCTACTTCCGGAATATCGACAACGAAAGCGAGCACGATAAGAATTTGCAATGTGCGACGTATCAACAACCAGCGCCGACTTTTCAAACCTGAAACCATGCGTCGAAATAATCCAGCCATCACCATACTCCACGCCCGGCAGCATTAGCGCCGGAAACACCCAGTCCTAGTTCGCGCGGCAGCACGCGTATCGCCGCTTCGGACAGCACACAGTGTTTCTCGCAGGTTCCACAACCGGTACACTTGTCGGGGTTTACAGTCGGAATCTGCAGCAAACCACGCTCATTCTGTATCGGCTTCAGCGAGATTGCCTCACCGCGGATGGGGCATACACGCACACATACACTGCAGGTCAACCCTTTATAATTGAGGCAGTTTTCGTGATCAACAAGCACCGCCACCCCCATATCAGCCTTACGGATATCGGTCAGCAGCGGATCAAGCGCCCCGGTTGGGCAGGCTTTCACACAGGGAATATCAGTACACATGCGGCAAGGGTCCTGACGTGCCACAAAGAACGGGGTGCCTAATGGCGCCGGATCAGCCCAGCTTGCCAGCTTGAGTATGTCGTAGGGACAATCTTTCACACATAAGCCACAGCGGATGCAGGTCGAATCAAACTCCTTCTCCGGCAATGCGCCAGGCGGCCTGAGGATTTTGGCAGCGCGTGCAGGCCGTGAAAAGATCGCCGCCTGTGCGACAACCGTGCCAAGAACTGCGACCCCCATATGACGAAATACACGTTTGAAGACTTTTCTGCGCATAGGCTCTTCCACATCAGGCCTAACAGTTGCTAACTCTTTTGCGGTTGTATGCTTCGTCATAACTTCCTCCATACTTAACTTAATATTGCAGTCGCCACCGATTGTTCGTTAATTATTAGTCCTGTATCATCATTTCTGCGCGTATCACCGGATGAATCCAACACCGAAACAGATACTCGCCCTCAGCATCATCCGGTACAGTCCAGCTCACAGTGTCACCAGGAATTTGAATTTCAAGATTGACAACAGTACCGTCAGGATAAGTCACATAAAGTGCATGTGTAATATTCGAACGATTTTCAATCTCGATACGATCTTTGCGTTTTGGCACAAATGACCATGCTTCAAGCTCGTGATGAGACAACGTCATCTGGTGTATCTTTGCGCCAGGAGCCAGCGGCGTGACAATGCCCTGAGTCGCTCTGGAAGGATAAATTTTACTTGAAGCATCATTTGCTGTAGCTTCATGCTCAGTTGCGCTATAAGCAGTCGGGCATACGCTCAGCATCATTGCTGCTATCAAGGCTGCAACGCACGAATGCGGTCGTAGCAAACTGACAGGAAGAAAACTGCCAGTTTGTTTTACATTTACAGCCAAACGTCTTAACCAATCTGAAACCCACTTCATCGCAACACTCTTCATTTTCTCTGTACACATACTCACTCCGGCATCCATGGATAATCCACCTTCAATGGGCCGCCATCCAGCGTCTTGATAAACTCAACCAAGGCTAACCTTTCTTCGTCGGAGATTTCAAATGGCTTCATTTCCAGCGAACGGCTCTTACGCTCGATGCCACCCTTCTCATAGTGCTTGATGACTTCCTCAAGACTAAACATGGAGCCGTCATGCATGTATGGGCCATTAATCGGCAAATCCCGCAGCGATGGGGTCTTGAATGCATGCTGCATGAGCGTTACTTGTGGCGGCACCTTCGCACCTCTGCCGATGTCTTCGCTACGCAACCCGATATCGTGGAAGCTGTCATCGGTAAATCGCCAGGATTTGTGGCAGGCAACACATTTCGCTTTGTTTTCAAACAACGTAAAGCCACGTTTGGCTGATGCGCTGATAGCAGTTTCATCCCCGGCTACCCAGCGGTCAAAGGGGGAAATATTGGAAACCAGTGTGCGCTGAAAACTAGCCAGCGCTTGGGTAATACGCTTCTGATTAACATCGGCATCACCAAATGCCTGTGCAAACAGCGGGCGATAGCCTTGAATAGGTTGCAGGCGGGCAATCACGCCTGGCATATCAAAGTTCATTTCATGAGGTGTGGTAATCGGTAATACAGCCTGTGCTTCAAGTGAACTGGCTCGCCCATCCCACATCAAAGCAGTCAGCCAGGCACTATTGAGTACGGTGGGTGTGCGACGTGCATTTACAATGTTTTCTGCACCCAATGGACGCAAACGCCCATCACTCCAGCGTTTATCTGGCGCATGGCAGCTAGCGCAGGACATTTTTCCATCGCGTGATAATCGCGCATCAAAAAACAGAGTTTTGCCTAGTGTTGCTTTTTCCACAGTCAATGGATTGGAAGATGGCGACAGGATGCCATCCGGGCGGCGATATGCATCTTTCGGTGCAGCATCCCCCGCCGCCCAACTGACCCCTGCCGCTGTCAGCATCGACAGCGTAAGAAGCAGGCCCATAAAGCGCAATGCGGGCCTAGTTCTCACTTCCATCTTAGCTAGCCTTACCAACTACTGGTGAAATGGTGCAGTGATATGTCATATCGTCATTCTCAGCACCGAAACACCATACGATATCGTTGTTGAACTCTGGACGATAAACTGGCAATTCGCCATGTGTATTGAAGCAGCCGCAACGAGTAGCCGTTTGTTTACCACAGCAGTCACGATACGCAATCAGATAGGTCTGACCATCACCTGGATTGTAGCAGCTAGCAACCCATGAGCTTGGCGATAGGGTTGAACCTGGTGGGCATGAAGTCAAGCTGCCGCCATTACAGTCACAGACTTGACCGTCAATAGAGCAATGACGCCAGTAGTCACAAGCCTGTGGATCTGTATCCTGAGGTTTCCAACCACCTTCTCGTGTCATATTGCCAACACTAGCTGCCTGTGCTTCACCAAGACCGAGACGAGCACGACGATCAACTGGTAACAAAGGCAACAGTGCTGAACCAGCTAAAAACATACCTACTTTACCGATAAAGCTACGGCGACCAGTGTAATTGGCGGTAGTGCGTGCCAGTTTTTCAATGGTAGAGTCAAATCTTTTATTGTCTTTCATTTTGTTTTCCTTATCCTAAATATTCCAACTTTTGGACTAAATTAATGAACACCTTTGTTTTGGTCTTCTTGCAGTAACGGAGTCGTGCTGTGCTTCATGAAACTTTGTAAAGTTGAGTGACCCTCACGTACTGTTTCAAATAAGCTTTCAACATGCTCACGTGTATTACACAGGCCTTTGCCAAGGATCACGCCATCTGCGTCGAGCAACACGCCATAAGGAACTTTAGAAATCTGATAACGCATACCGATTTCAGCTGAAACAACATAGCGCTCATTTTGCAGCGGATGATTACGCAGGAACTCAAGGTGTTCAGCGCGTGTACCATCACTGATCAGCACTACATCCGTCCCTTCTGTAGCAGCCACTGAACGAATAATCGGCAGCAACTTAGCGCAGATGGGGCAGCTTGGACCAGTAAACATCAACAGGCTTGGACGATTTGGTGTAAGCGCACGACCTACAGTAATCGGCGCACCCTCAAATGTCGTCAGACTGAACACTGGTGAGCGCTCTCCGATTTCAGGCCCGTTATCGAGCAACATCGCCCCCAACGGAGCTGAACGCTCATGCAACAGACCGATTTGTCGAATCACGCCAAGCATCAATGCTGCCAGGCTTAAAAATGCGCACCACAACAACACATTCGATGCAATAATAAATCCAGTATTCATTTCCATTCTCCTATATATAAACTAACTTTTTTTGGCACGGGCTTCGGGCAATCCAACGATCACATCCGCAGCAAGATAAAGCATCGCAAACATCGCAGCAGCCGCTACACCCATCAGTACTGATTCCAATGTCATTACTGACAAATTAACCGGTACATTAGCGATAAAAAGGCTTACTGCCGCAAGTGCAAGGGCACGCATTACGTGAAACATGCCGATGCGACTCACACTCGCCGGACGACGTACGCAACCACAGTCAATGTAAGTACGACCGCGTCCAACGTTGATAGCAAGTGCCATTGCAAACATCATGAAAAGGCCTGCCGCTACCCACGCAGCCACCTCGCGCATTGGCGGCACCAGCAATGCTATGGCGCTGCCAAGCTCCAACCAGGGTAGAAGCTTCGCGAAAGGCACGACCATGAAGGAAGGGAGCAGCCGGTAGTTGGCAACCACACCCTGAAACTCATCTGCATTGCGGATTTTTGGAATCGCAGCCGCAGCCAGAATAAGTGCCAGAAAAAGTGAGGCAAACACCGGAACAATCGGGTCATTAATTAGCCAGTTCATGTTTTACTCACTTATCCATCGTAATAATCATTTGAGGCGCTTTACCAATCTCATCCATTGATGCCAATTGCTTGCCACCAACCGCATCAAATGTATACACGGATTTATCCTCAAGTGAAGCAGCGATCAGAGTAGGATTTTTGTCTTGAGTCACAGCGATAGAATCAATGTTATGCTTCATATCGATACGACGCAGACGCTTGCCAGTTGTCGCATCAGCAACCACTACAAAACGGCTAGCCGTTTTATGTGTCCATTTGGCACGCTTATCCGAGAGCAGATAGATTTCGTTACGTTCCTTGTGCATAGCAACTGGTTGCCAGCCTCCTGGAGCCCACTTCTCTTTCTTCTCCTTGTCGCTGAAAATCTCGATTGGTTTTAGAAACTCAGCTCCCGATTCAGACAATTTAGCCTGGAAGATTTTACCTTCGTAGGTTGGCCACACTAAACGACCAGCTGAGTTTGAGTAGTACGGATTGTTGTGCAAATACTCGTTCTCAGCATGAAATACTTTAGTATTTTTTTGCTTAGAATTGCCCTGATTGTCATAACTTACCTGCAACATTGAACCATCGCGACAGTGCATGAAGAAGTTTTGTTTGGCAGCTGGAAAAATATGGTAGCAATCAGGTACTTCCATCGTTTTCACATATTTTTTCTGCTCCAAATCAACCAATCCAACCCCTGATGTTGGCGAGAATTGCTGAACCAGCATGTGTTTGTCATCAGTACTAAACGCTGCAAAACGCTCAATCACACCTGTCAAGAAACGGATTTCAGGAATATCAATATCTGCAATTGGATCTAAGGTTTGAGCATCATGTAACCTGACATAGTCATCGCGCTTACCGTGCGCAATCCGATCGTAAGTTGTATTAGAAATACCTACAAACTTACCTGTAGAACTTGTCATCACATGCGGCAGTTTTCCGCCATCGATCATGCCATGCAGTTGAAGCTTATTGTTATTGGCATCAAATACAAAAGTTTGAGAAGTCACGTTGAAGTGACCAGGATCAACAACGTAAAAACGCTTAAGGTCACTTGGCGGCGCTTTTGAAATTGTCAAATTGTCAATCTTGAGGCTGCCAACTGTGGCAAGTTGTTTTGGCACTGCTTTTTGAGCTTCAGCAAACGCGGGTTGCGCTGCTACCAACAAAGCGGCGATTGCCAGTTTGCCTGCAAGGCGAGTTTTCAGTCCGCGCTGCTCGCTTGTTGTTTGATTATTTAAAGTAATCATATTTTCTCCACACATTATTAAAATTTTAAAAAATGCACTTCCGAACAAATACCAACGGCAATCACAGAACCAACAGCGTTAAAGCTGCAGCACCGATTGAAAGCAGGAGGAACCCATCCACTTCAACAGCACGTTCTTGCCAACGTGCTAACCAGGCTTGTGCAGACTGATTGCTTACTGGCAGGAAATTAATCGCAACTGGTAAGCAGCGACCGATGTTGAAGATGGCAATGATGGTGATGGCAGTTGTAACATCGCCGCTGAACAGTGCTGCGCCAGTCACGATATAGAGCATCGGCGTCTGCACATAAGTAAGATAGTTCATACCCAATGCAAAACCGTACAATAGACCAATCACCCATGAACGGAAGCGGTAACGTGCGTCATGAGGAACCTGTGCACGGCGTTGCGGATATGGCATCTTCATAAATCCAAACTGATGCAAACCATAGCCAATGCCCAATACGGAGAGACCCGCCACCATATAATTAAAAGGTAGTTGCTCAAACAGGAGCCAGCCTGCCAGACCCAGTGCACCACCCAGAACAACTGCGCCAACTGCATAACCCAGCGCATGTGTTAAAAAGGTTGGTGTCCAGCGCGCTACTGATCCGAATGTGTAGCGACCGGAAGGACGCAACAGACTCAGACTGGAATAGCCACATGGCGACCAGGTTGACAGAAAGCCACCTATTAAGGCGAGCACTACAAACATCGAAGTGATTGCACTTGTAACAGTCATTTGCGATTCGAGTAGATTTCCGCCAACAACGCCTGCTGCGAGAGCAGTCGCCATTGTCAAAAATCGCTTCGTTACTGAGCGCGGTTCAGCAAAACTGATTGCGTCAGGTACGCATGCAACGCCGGCACTACCTTGGGGTGACTGGCGATAGCCACCAGACCCTGTACCTATTTTCATGATATCCTCCTAAGGCCATTTGGCCAGTTGTTGATTAAAGTAAAACAATTAATACGATTCCAATATAGTTACAATTCTGTTACGACCGTAGCAATAATCGGCAACCATTTGCAGTGCAGGCGCAGCTCTTGCCGATTTTTACTATCCGCGTTCAATTTCGGCCCAAGCTAGCAATACTTATGGTTTCTATATACTTGAATAAAAAAAGCCGCACCTTGGGGATGCGGCTAAAGGTTAGGCAGTGTTAACCGTTGGAGATGCCTAAATCAAATGCTCGTGGTAAATTGAAAAGTTTACATCCTGATGATCTTTAACCCTTTCAATTCAAAATTACCAATCGCGTTGGTGTCTAGTACGATCCTGCATGAAATTCGATAGAACGAACTATAGCTACCACGACCCGGCAATCGTAGCAATAATCGGCATATATTGAGACGTCACCACTACTGTTGCCAATTCTTGCTATGACCTTTCGCTTAAGACTTACGCTGTCAAGATCCATACTATGAAGTAATAAAGCCGTGCCTTTTAAGCACGGCTAAATTTAGGTGGTATTATTTTTGGGAGAGGCCTAAATCAAATACTCTTGAAAAACTAAAATATTTATATCTTATTCTCATGAAAGTTTATAAGGCGTAATATCACAGTGTTGATACGAGTTCCGTAGCAATAATCGTCATATATTTCATAGAGTTAGAAGTACGCTACAACTATTGCCGATTTTTGCTACTCTGCTTTTTCATGATGGACTATAGTTACATTCAGTTACAATTTATTTACATTTTCCCGTGTGCAATTTTTGCTTATACAGATGCCATCGCACGCGGATATACATAAATATACATACTATAGAAAAATAGATCAGACCTTTCAACGCCGCATATCAAAAATATGCTGGATATCAGCATCAGACGAAAGGTCTGGCAAGAGGAGAAGCATCTTGAGTTTTCAAGAAGAGTTTTTGGGCACATCCCCTCTGGGCAGCCCTAAAATACATTTAGTTCAGCGTACAACAACCGATGTTCTAGAACAAGCGGAAGCACTGCCATTTTGGACGCAGGACTATACTCAGCTAAGCAAAGGAACGTTTTCTGGCGCTCTAAACAGTGTCACTTATAAGGGTGTGCAGGTCTTTCGCGAGACGATGAACCGCGCCGTTGACCAGATCGCTGCCGCACCAGCAGATGCTTATGTTATCGGATTGCCAACAGTCATCGAAGGCAACGCTACCTGGGGGCTGCTTCCTGTCAAAGAAAATTCTCTGATCACGCTGGACAAGAATGCCGAACTGATTTTCCGCACCTCGAATTTATCGGAAATAACGGCAGTAGTCATCACAGCGCAACGGCTGGAAGACTACGCCGCGCAAGTCGAGTGGATTGACCTGCGCAAAACCATGGAAAAGGTTAAGCCCGTGGAGTTGATATCCCCTGAGGTTATAACGCGACTGCAAACCTCTCTGGCAGGCGGTATGCGTTATATGTCGGAAATTCGCGACACCGCCGACATACACCAAATGTGGCGTCACTTTGAAGATGAGTTGATGGCCACCTGTCTGCAGGCGCTGCTGCAGGCTAACAATAGCCCAAGCCAAAATTACGATCACCGCATTCATCGCTATATTGTCAACCGCGTGCACGACTTGACTCTATCGAGCTCGGGCTACCCATTAACGATAGAGGAACTGTGTATTAGCCTGCGCATCAGCCGACGCACTCTGAATCACGCATTTATTAGAGTGCTCGGCATTACACCGATTGCATACATGCGTAATGTGCGTCTCCATAGAATACGTGCAGAGCTGCAATCTGCACCGCATCAGGTCAGATACATCGCCAGCGTGGCTGCCAAATGGGGCTTCTGGCACATGAGTCTTTTCTCACGCTATTACCGCGAGCTTTTCGGAGAAACTCCACTTGAGACACTATCTCGCTCGCGTATCGGTGAAAGACACTGATTAAGATTCATCCTGCCACAAACATTAGAAATCAAAAGATAACAGATAGTAATTATTTATATTCATGTCTTTGGCAATATCAACGAACTGCCAAGGTCAAAATTAGGAGATTGTGTAATGGGTTCATTTAGTATCTGGCACTGGTTGATCGTACTGGTAATCGTGGCGTTGGTTTTTGGCACCAAGAAACTTCGCAACATTGGCAGTGACGTTGGTGGCGCAGTCAAGGGCTTCAAAGAAGCTGTCAATGAAGGTAAAGTTAGCCCTGCACTTGAACACGAAGCCTACGAACACACAATAGAAAACAACATTGATCACAAGATCAAGCAGTAACTCAGGCTACAGGACGAAACTTATTCATGTTTGATATCGCCTTTTCAGAGCTGATCGTGGTCGGCATAGTGGCACTGATCGTCATCGGCCCTGAAAAACTACCTAAACTCGCGCGTACCGCAGGTCTGCTGATGGGCCGGGCACAACGCTACGTTAATGACATAAAATCAGATATCAGCAACGAACTACGCTTTGAAGAGATTCAGAAACTCCAAAATGAGATACTCAAAAATACTCAGGCAGGATCGACACAATACCAGGTTGGGCAGGTTATAAAGCATGAAATGGAACAGGCTGTATCGCCAAAATACCAAGTAGGTCAAGTCATCCACCATGAAGGGGAGCATCAGGAAAAGGTTAACACTGAAGAGGTACTATCTATCCCTACTACAGATATAACGAAGCCATCGCCAATCAAGGTGAGCACGCTAAATTGAACATATCTGACAACTTTATTTCACATCTGATTGAGTTACGAAATCGTCTGATGCGTATCTTCATTTGCTTATTACTGGTGATGATTGCACTATTCCCGTTTGCAAACGATATATACCACATGCTTGCTATGCCAATGCTAAAAAGTCTGCCAGCAGGTGGGCAGATGATAGCCACAGGTGTGGTCACCCCGTTCTTCGTCCCCATGAAAGTCGCATTATTGACGGCCTTCATGATTTCCCTCCCTTATAGCCTTTACCAGATCTGGGCTTTTGTCGCTCCAGGGCTTTTTACGCATGAACGCCGCCTGATTGGACCAATGGTATTTGCGAGCACCCTACTTTTTTTATGCGGCATGGTGTTTGCCTATTGTCTGGTATTGCCGGTCGTGTTTGGCTTCATCGCGCAAACTGCACCTGAAGGAGTGGCAGTGATGACAGATATTAGCAAATACCTCGACTTTGCAATGGGACTATTTATCGCTTTCGGACTAGCGTTTGAAGTGCCTGTCGCTGTGGTAGTGCTAGTGACAGCTAATATTGTAAGCGTTGCAGCATTACGTGAGGCTCGCCCTTACGTAGTAGTCGGCGCCTTCGTACTAGGAGCAATCTTCACTCCGCCCGATATCGTATCTCAGTTTATGCTGGCCATACCTTTACTAGTATTATATGAAGCTGGAATTTTGGTAGCTAATGTGATGCAACATTACCGCAGCGGAAACTCTTCAGTAAAAAGCAGCCAATTTCATCCTCTTGATGAGCAAAAATTTTAGGAGGTTTGGACCTCACCCGCTTCAATATGGTATCGAACAACGTTACTACACAACTTCTTTTGGACATGAAAAAAGATTGATCAACTCCGTAACTCCACTCTAGACTCAATAAAAAGCTAAAGGCTCCTACAGGAGCCTTTAGCTTTCTTAAATTTAGAGTTTTGAGAAAATCTAAATTATTTGGAAAATTCCAGAAATCAGCTGGAACCTATTCACAATTAAACATCTAAGTTACCCGCTCGCAACGCATTACTTTCAATAAATGCACGTCTTGGTTCAACATTGTCGCCCATTAATGTAGTGAAAATCTCATCGGCTGCAATAGCATCATCAATTTGTACTTTTAACAGACGACGCACGGTTGGATCCATCGTGGTTTCCCATAGCTGTTCTGGATTCATCTCACCCAAACCTTTATAGCGTTGGATGTTAAGTGTGTTTCTTGCTTCACCCAGCAACCAGTCCAAGGCTTGCTTAAATGTGCTTACCGCTTGCTCTTTGTCGTTACGCTTAATAGTAGCATCTGTGCCAATCAGGCCTTGCAGCAAAATAGATGTTTTATTAATTTGTCTGTAATCGCCACTACTTAAAAATTCGGCATCAATTACGCAACATTGCAAATTACCATGTACGTATTTGTTCACTTCCAAGCGATATGCATTGGATTCTGCATCAAATGCAACAATTACTTCGCTGCCAATCGCACCTAAAATCGGCCGCAATTGCTCAGCCACTTTATTGGCATTGGCTTCATCGCTTAAATTAATATCACCCACATCTTGAATCGCGCGCAATACGCTTTCGTCATACAGTGCAGCGATGCGGCGGATTACTGCTTCAGTTAACACCATTTGCTTTGCAATTTCTGCCAACGGTTCGCCAGTTAATACACCGGCAGCGGTTTTGGTATCCAGCTCTGCGCCTTTTAAAGCAGAATTTAACAGGTAAATATCTAACTCCTGCTGATCCTTTAGGTAACGTTCATCTTTACCCTGTTTCACTTTGTACAATGGCGGCTGCGCGATATAAATATGACCGCGTTCTACCAATTCTGTCATTTGGCGATAGAAAAACGTCAGCAACAATGTCCGGATATGCGCACCATCAACGTCCGCATCGGTCATGATGATAATGCGATGGTAACGCAGTTTTTCAACATTAA
>Ga0123396_136820_pt1 | contig 36761 bp, 26 predicted proteins | sample T10HLNO3metaT_FD_89924 | JGI IMG/M metagenome (GOLD analysis project Ga0123396, IMG submission 89924) | Methane-oxidizing artificial microbial communities from Washington, USA to study methane cycling - T10-HLNO3 metaT (Metagenome... ...
ACCTGAATGTGCTGGGTTTACTGCTTACAACACAAGAAGCCGTACGAGCATTTAGCGATAAAGGCGGCAGTGTTGTGAATATTAGCTCAGGTGTTTCTACAATTACGCCGCCAAACAGCGCTGTATACACCGCTACTAAGGGCGCAGTGGATGCGATTACCATGGTGCTATCTAAAGAGTTGGCAGCAAAAAAAATACGTGTGAATTCGGTAAATCCTGGCATGATTGCAACCGAAGGGGTAGTAGCCGCAGGATTTCACGAAGGTGATATGCGCACTTGGATTGAATCCGTTACGCCGATGGGTCGCATCGGTACAGTGGAAGAAATTGCTTCAGTTGTAGCCTTTCTTGCCTCTGAAGATGCGGCTTATGTAACAGGTGAAACTTTACATGTTACGGGAGGTTTGCGTTAATAATTGAAATATTTCAGATGGCCATTATCTCAAAAGAAAAGCGATAGATATGGCCATTTTGAGTCGGTAACATTTTTTTACTGAGTTGACCTAAAAAGCAGTGCTTTAATGAAGTCTGCTAGAGTAAGTTTTAGCCATAATCACTGAAGTCTGGTTTCAAGTAGAGCTGACCAGTCAAGTCCAATAAGCCAGCCAAACTGCTGGTTTATTTTAAAGTGAAACTACAGCTTAATAGATAGACACAAATTCTACTACGCCAGTCAACATCTCAAATCCATCACTTAGACCATCAATGCTCCTCATGAGCGGCATTGCAACATCCCTTTATTCTCTAAATAAATTTTTTCAAATTTGTCTCTGCAGAAACAGTTACATCTCGTAATTGTTGCGCATTAAACAGTAATTGACGCTTTGATTTGTAAGATATTGATTTTTATGTATTTTTTATTGGCATGATTCATGCCAATAACTATCTATATAGGGTGCCCACCTATCGGACATTCAGCACTGATGGTCAGGTTAACAATCACTATATTTAAGTTTAGTTATACATGTTCAATTCAGCCTGGTTGCATTGTTATTTAGAAACAATGCTGCCTGAATAAATTAAGGGAAGTGATGAGTAAATATAATAAATTATTGGCGGCTGCAATTGCAATCGCGCTGCCTTATACAAGCGTTTACGCGGAGGACGATGTGCTGTTGGGTGAGGTTGTTGTGACGGAAAAAAATCAGGCTAAAAGTGCATTGAAATTAACTGATGTAAACAAGACAGGAAGTCGGCTAGGCTTGACTGCTCTGGAAACACCAACCAGTATAGAGTCAATTGATATTTCTACTATCCGATCCCGTGGCGATAACAATGTACGCGAGGCCGTTTCGCGTTCAACTGGTATCACCGACATTAGCAATCTTGGCACGGGCGTTGCCTTTTCTGCGCGAGGTTTTACAGGAAACAACTCTGTTGGGCAAGCCGAAGATGGCATACGTTTACAGACGGCTGCGAGCACATTGACTTACCCGTCTGATACTTGGGGTTACCAGCAGTTCGATATTCTGCGTGGGCCTGCTTCTGTGTTGTATGGGGATGGTACTGTAGGCGGCATCATTAATAGCATACGTAAAGCACCTAGTCGCGAAAGCCAGTTTGAGGCACTAATCGGGGCAGGTACGCTTGGTGTTTATCGCGCAGGTGTTGGCGGGAGCGGGGCATTGGGCGAAGCCGGTGCATTTCGAGTCGATGCCTCTGTAACGGGAGGCAACGGCTATGTTAATCATGGGGATTATGACAGTGCAAAGATAATGTCAGGCGTGTTGATTGATATTAATGAAGACCTACGCATTAATTTAACTGCTGACGTAGCGGATGAAAATCCAACCCGTTACACCGGTATCCCTCTCAGAAATGGTCGCATTGATGAGTCATTACGTAATCAAAATTACAATGTTAGTGATAGTAAGCAGCATTTTGAGGATACACGCCTGCGCGCTAAAGTAGACTGGGATATTAATGATACGACTAAGTTAAGTAATATCAGTTATTGGTCCAAGGCAGATCGACATTGGCGAAATGTGGAATACTTTTCGATTGATGATACAAGCAATACAGTTGATAGGTTTGGTTATACGGAAATTAAGCATAAACAAAAGCAACTTGGTGATCGTTTAGAGCTGGCTTCAACCGCAGACATATTTGGGCACCATAATCGCTGGGCTGTTGGCTACGAAATCTCACGCGTGGATTTTAGTTATTATGATAATTTTTATGATGGTAACGATCCATCCTCTAATGTGCCGATTAAAAATTTCCCACGCGGATATTTCACAACTATTGACCCAACAGTCAAAGATTTTGTTTCAACAACCCAACAGCAAGCATTCTTTGCTGAAAATGCTTTTGATATTACCAAGCAAATCAAGTTTATTACGGGTTTAAGACAGGATTGGATAGATGTTGACCATGAAAGCAAGCTTGGCCGTGCCAATCTGGATGCAGACTATGCACCTTTTTCATATCGCGTAGGGGCTGTATTTCAGCCGACAAAATCATCTTCTTTGTATGGACAGTTTAGTCGTGGATCCGACCCGGTATCCTCTATCGTTTCGATTCGACCCAGCAGTGGTGCGTTTAAGCTCACTTCGGCACAACAAGCAGAAGTTGGTGTTAAGCATGTCTTAGCAGATGGCAAAGGCGAATTGACTTTCGCGTTTTATCATATTGCTAAAGATGACATTATCACGCGCGATCCAAATAACTCAACATTGCGCGTTCAAGGTGGCAAACAGTCATCACGCGGCGTAGAGCTGGCAGCAAGTCTTTTTCCAATAGAACATTGGCGCACTGATCTAAATGTAGCTTTATTAGATGCGCGTTATGACAAGTTGACTGAAGGTGGTGGAGTTAATCGCGCAGGGAATACGCCGATAGATGTACCTGAAAAGACCGCTAACCTGTGGCTTTATTATCAACAGCCTGAATGGGAAGCTGGTATTGGCGCAAGATTTGTAGGAAAGCGCTATGCGGATAATGCAAATACATCTGTTATGCGTGGTTATACAATTTATGACGCGAATGTCGCCTGGAACGTAAATCCGAAAACCACACTCAGGGCAAGTTTACGCAATTTAACAGATAAAGTTTACGCGCCTGTTTCATATGATACGGAGCAGTTTATTTTGGGTGAATCACGCCGAGTTGAGCTTACTGCAGAACTGAAATATTAAGCCAGTTTAGTGATGATTAAATTTGTAATTCGCTATCTGTCCCTGTGGCATCGCTGGCTTGGCATTTTTGCCTGTTGTTTGTTCATGCTATGGTTTGCTACAGGGTTGGTATTACATTTTGTGCATTTTCCTGAACTGAGTGCTGAAGAGAGGTTTGCTGGATTAAAGCCAATTGCAACACAAAGCGTAAAGCTTTCGTTGTATGAGGCTATTCGCCCTTTGCCTTATTTTGAGCGCATAACAAGAGCAAAATTAGTCATGTCTGGCAGTCGCCCCGTTTATGTCGTACAGCATGATAAAAGCGTAAATGGCATCTATGCAGATACAGGTGAGGTGCTGCAAACAGTTTCAACAAGTGCGGCGCTTGCCATTGCTAATCAACACGCTGAGCAACGTGGCATTGATGTACAACAATCTGTCCACGTAGCGCTGAATGATATTGACCAATGGACAGTCTCTAATGGCTTGGATGCTTACAGACCATTGCATCGTATCCTTATAAATGACGATAAAAAAACGGAGCTATATCTCTCTGATATAACTGGGGAGGTAGTGCGTGATACCACCCAGTTTGAAAGGGGCTGGAATTACGCTGGCTCAGTTGTACATTGGATATATCCTACTTTTCTGAGAAAGCACTGGCAAGTGTGGAATTGGCTGGTTTGGACACTATCATTAATAGCATTGATCGCAGCAGTTACTGGCATTGTTCTGGGGATTGTGCGATTGCGATGGAATCATGCCAAGTCTGTTTCACCATTTCGCGGTATGCATTACCTGCATCACTTAGGTGGTGTGCTGGTTGCCACGTTTCTGTTTACTTATATATTAAGTGGCTGGTTGTCGATGGATCACGACCTTTTATTTTCGGGTAATGATGTAACTGCAACGCAAAGACAAACTCTGGCGGGTGGAAAAATTAACTGGCAGCAGTTTGATTCTGTAGAAATTACGCTTGCAGAAGGCGTAAAACAATTAGAGTGGGTTCAGTTAGCTGGCAACCCATATGTTTTGGCAACGTATCAGTACGACTCTCAAAAGGTTTTAAGTCAACTTGGTATAAGTGATAATTTTGCACTATCAGCATTTACATCGCAAAGTACACAGTTTCTAGAAGGCGCCAGTTGCGTAATACCCATTTTAGTAGATAAAAATGATGCTTATCGTAGTGCAACGGCTAAGCCTGATGCGCAATTGCTACGTGTGATTTGTGATGATGCTAATAAAACTTGGTTTCATATTGATGGATCCAATGCGCAAATCATAGAAAAAATTGATTACTCAAGACGTTGGTATCGCTGGTTATATAGCGGACTTCACACATTGGATTTTTCAATCTTAAATAATAATCCTCAGTATAAAACTGCTTTAGTTCTGATTTTTTGCGTGTTGGGATTCTTGTTTAGCCTGACAGGCGTTGTCTTAGGTTGGCGCCGCCTAAGGTTTTAGATGAGAGTTTAGTATCAAAATTTTATTCTGATTTTTGTAGAGTTTATTGGTTTTATATAACTTTTTATTATTAAAGTATAACTTTATATTATTTAAAAACATAAGGACATGGTGATACATTTCCGTTTTAGTTATGAATCGCCACCAAAATGTACGGAATTCACATTGATAGAAAATCTAGCGTAGACACTGCTAGTACGGAATCTGAATGGACAAAAAAGTCTATCATTCAATTCCCGGATCCTCAAAAAATTAGCCTATCAATAAGAGCTAGTGCGCTTATATTTGCGGATGAAAAATCTCAACAGCTATTATCGCTCATTGAAAAAGTCGCGCCTAGCAATGCAACGGCTTTGATTAAGGGTGAGACAGGCACGGGTAAAGAGCTGGTTGCAAGGCATTTGCACAATCTTAGCCCGCGCAGGGAAGGACCATTTGCTGCGATTAATTGCGGCGCATTTTCAGAGGCCTTGGTGGAAAGCGAGCTATTTGGTTATGAGCGTGGTGCTTTTACCGGCGCAGTGGGTTCTAAAAAAGGCTGGTTTGAAACAGCCAATGGCGGTACCTTATTTTTAGATGAAATTGGTGACTTGCCTTTATCTACACAGGTAAAGTTGTTGCGTGTACTGCAGGAAAGGGAGGTCATCCCTATTGGTTCTAGAAGACCAATCCCAATTGATGTCAGGTTGATTGCTGCAACCAACGTAAATCTAACAGAGGCGGTTAAAGCTGGTCGTTTCAGGGAAGATTTGTATTATCGAATTAAAGTCGTGCCGATAGAAATACCTCCTTTGCGAGAGCGTAAGGGCGATATTTTGCCTTTGGTTGAGCATTTTCTTGAGGTGTATCGCAATCGCTTGCACACAACAAAACCCGAGTTAACGCCTGATACCGTGAATAATTTAGTGGATTATCCTTGGCCAGGTAATATTCGCGAGCTTGAAAATGTCATCCATAGGGCATTGCTGGTTTGCGATGGAAGGACATTGAAACCATCTGATTTAAGTTTGCCTAGCATACAGCCAATTATTGAAACGGATGCGGATTATGAGCAAACGACTAACCAAAAGTTAGGAAGTGCTATTAATGAATTAATTCAGCAAGAGCCAGAACAGCTTTATGATTTGTTCCTGAACAAAATTGTGCTGCAAACATATGAGTATTGCAAAAACAATCAGGTGCAGACTGCAAGAGTGCTTGGGATCAGTCGTAATGTGTTACGTGCATTATTAAAGCAATTTGGTCATATTCAATAGACTTCATTATCGTTTGGCATATGCCCGCTTTATTAAAAATAAAGTGGGCTTTTTTGTATCCCTTGTCTTATCACATGAGGCTTTTTTGGGGTGACTTTAGTATTCCGGTAGGCGATAACCGTGCTGTTGATATTGAAGCAAGGCGCTAGATGAGTTGTTTCTCAGGCAACAGCTTCTTTTATTTTTTGAATGAAAATATATGTTAACTAATTGATTTTAAATAATTAATTATATTGGCATAGCGCTTGCTAAATTAAATGTAGATTTAAATAATTTTGTGAAGCGTTAGTCAGTATGTTGAATAAATATTTAGAAAAAAACAAACAAGAAAGCCCATCTTTAATTCATTACTCGGGAGAGAGTCTATTGATTGTAGGTGCATTGGTGTTTAGTCGGTTGGGGTACTAATCATGTCTAGTTCGCTTAGTTCTTATATCGCTACGCCACTGCGAGGTGTAGGCACTATCCAATCAGGCGAGTCGTCAGATCAGCAGGCAGAACGTCTGAAGCTGTTACAACTGCGAGCAGTGAAATCTTATGATAAGGAAGTCAATTCAAGTGCTAAATATTGGTCTGTCGCCGCTATTGTCGGCTTACATGTAGCTTTAATTTCTCTTTACGCTAATCGTGACCAGACGTCACCGGTGCCTATTGCAAAGCATGAAGTGGCTATTGAGTTTATTAAGCCAGAAATTGAGCCACCACCGCCTCCTCCGGTTGAGCCTCCAAAACCACCGCCACCGCCTAAGGTTCAAAAAGCACCACCGCCACCTGCTTTGAGAACGCCTGTGGCAACTCAAGACATTGCGCCTGATGACATCGTTGTACAAGAGAACACCCAGGCGCCAGTTTCCAGTGGGCCAGTGGTGGCAGCTGAAGAGCCAACACCGCCTGCGCCTCCACCTGCACCGGTTGTGGAGGAGCCTGTGACGGAAGCTTCGGCAAATGCTGGGTACTTAAAAAATCCGCCTCCTGAATATCCGGCTAGGGCCACTCAGATGGGCTGGGGAGGAACAGTTATTTTACGTGTGAGAGTGTCCGCAGATGGCAGTACTCAAAGCGTAAGTGTGAAAAAGTCGAGTGGCCACAAAGTGCTGGATGATTCGGCGGTTGCCGCCGTAAAAAAATGGACGTTCGTTCCTTCAAAGCGTGGAAGTACGCCGATAGATGGGTGGGCAACAGTGCCAATTATATTTAATTCTGAACAGTAGTTAATCTAATAAGTAGTTAATTTAAGTAAAGTGAGGTAAGAAAATGTTTAATTTAGATCCAAATGCATCACCAATAGTAGTAGGTGTTTTAGTTTCTCTGATTTTGGCTTCGGTCATTACTTGGACGATTGTGTTACTCAAAACAATTCAAGTGTGGCGCATGCGTCGGCAAAATAATAAATTTCGCGCAGCCTTTTGGGCGGCAAAAGATTTACAGGACGCAGCAAATCTCGAGGGATTCGGCGGGCCGGTTTATCGTGTTGCTCAGGTAGGATTCCACGCATTGAATGAGGCAGATTCTGTTGCAGACTTGCGCCATTCTGGTGATCGCCAGGAAGTACTAGAGCGCTCATTAAGACAGCAAATTCAAAAAGAGCGTGTTACGCGTGAAAGTGGATTAGTGGTGTTAGCCAGTATTGGTAGTACGTCACCATTTATTGGTTTGTTTGGTACGGTTTGGGGCATTATGCATGCGCTGACAGGTATCAGCAAGGCGGGAAGTGCGAGCCTGGATGTGGTTGCTGGCCCAATTGGCGAAGCTTTATTGGCGACAGGTGTTGGTATCGCGGTGGCTGTGCCTGCTGTGCTTGCTTACAACTTTTTCTTAAGACGTTTAAAAACTAGTAGCAATAATCTGGATGATTTTGCTGAAGACTTAATCAAAGTGTTGCGTCGTGTTTCATATCGCAAAGTAGTCGACGCCAATGGTAAGGCTGATGCTTCTAGTGCCGGCGTAGTACATACATTAAAAGGAGCAGTTGCATAATGGCTTTTTCCTCTCAAAGTGATGGTGATGAAGTGATGAGTGAAATCAACGTCACGCCATTGGTGGATGTGATGTTGGTTTTATTGGTGGCATTTATTGTGACCGTGCCAGTGATGACTAATGCAATTCAGGTTAACTTGCCTAAAACAGCGGCTACAAAGCCGCCTGAGCCTAGTAAGCCTATTACGATCAGTGTGAATGCTGAAGGCAATGCTTTTATTAATCAAACTCAGGTCGAGTTGCCTCAGCTTGAGACAGAGTTAATTGCACGACAAGCGACTAATCCTGAACAAGTTTATCACCTGAGTTCCGATGAATCTGTGAAGTATGGCAGTGTGGCTAAAGTGATGGCGGTAATTGAGCGTTCTGGTATTACAAAGCTGGCAGTGTTAACTCAGAATCAATAACCATTAGTACAGATCGTTAATCAGATTAATTTCAACATTTTGCACAATAATATTTTAATAGTTAGGGAAAAATAAATGTCTCGTAAAACAATAGTAGCAGGCGCGTTAGCAGTTCTGGGTGTGGTCGTCAGTACGCTGCCAGCAAATGCGCACCACGCATTCTCAGCTGAATTTGATGCGGCACAGCCGATTAAAGTAAAGGGCATCGTAACCAAATTTGAGTTAGTTAACCCGCATAGCTGGTTATATATTGATGTGACTGGTCCAGATGGCAAAGTGACTCAATGGGGTTTTGAGTTCGGTGCGCCATTTGGCTTGAAAGAAAAAGGCATCACCAAAAAAACATTAGCGGTGGGTACGGAAATCACTATTAATGGTTACAAGGCGAAAAATGACCAGAATTTTGGCTATGCAGTTGAAAGTACGCTAGCAGATGGCCGAACCATTAAAACCGGTGGCGCTCAAGATGCTCCAGCAGCTCAGCCAGCAACCAATTAATAAAAATAACTTACGCTATCAATGCAGATAACTGGAGAAATTTCTTGAATACATTACGCTTGAATACATTACAAAGGTACAGACCTGCTAAGTTTAAAAAGGTCGGCTCCGCGTTGCTATTACTACTAGCTGTTTTTACGTTTTCATTAGTCGCACCAAGCGCTGATGCACATGACAATAAAAAAATACCGCGCTTAGCAAATGGTAAGCCAGATTTTTCTGGAATATGGCAGACAACCAGTGCGGCAGATTATGATTTGGAGCCTCACTCTAATCGTAAAGACGCACCTCCAGGCCCCGGTATTGTAGAGGGCGGTGAAATCCCTTACTTGCCCAAAGCCTTAGTGCAAAGAAAGAAAAACTTTGAAAATCGCGCTACGGATGACCCGGCATTAAAAGGCTATACCTTGGGCGTGCCTCGTGCTGTGTATTATCCAGAGCCATTCCAGATTTTTCAACGTGCACGTGATTTAACTGTGGTGCCTCAATTTGGTCATTCAGTACGGACTATTCATACCAATAATACCGAGCATCCAGAAGATCCTAATGACTGGTGGTTAGGCGATTCAAGAGCTAAATGGGAAGGCGATACTTTAGTTGTTGATGCAAAGCATTTTAATGATAAAACATGGCTGGATCGTTCAGGTAACTTCCATAGTGACGCATTGCAAGTGGTTGAGCGTTGGAAATTTCTTGACCCTAACACGATTGAATACAAGGCAACTCTAACCGATGAGCAGGTTTTCAGTAAGCCATGGAATATCAGCGTTATTTTGCACCGTCATCGTGAAAAGAATTTTCAGTTGATTGAAGATTACCGCTATACCCTAGATTATGACCAATACTATCCACCAAAACCGGATCAGAAATAAGGCATATATGCCTCTGAATATCGCATCCTTTAAGAATAAAATGAGGACAATATGAATAGCAATTTAAGAAAACGGCAAAGAGCGTTTTCTACCTTGATATTGGGTGCTTTAATTAGCGCTTCGCTAGTAAGTGTTGCGGCAGATGAAAATGTAACGCCCTCAGCACAAGAGAAAAAATCTGTAACCAAGCCCGTAGAAACTGCCCCTCCTACACAAACCAGAAGACCGCGTGAAAAATCATTTCCCAAGATTGCTTCAGGTAAATGGACTGGGCCGCGTTTAGCTGACGGACAGCCGGATGTGAGTGGTTTCTGGTCTAACACTATCGGTAACCATGGTAATTTGACTGATCCACAAGGTGGCGTTATCGGTGAGGCCAGACGAACACCGTTAGGGCCGAGAGAGCAGCGTGCACCTAGCCGCGTGAGCGATCCTGCCGATGGTCAGTTTCCATTCCAGCCGTGGGCTTTAGCTAAAGTAAAAGATTTTCAGGTAGGGTTTCACAATCCTACTTACCCTGGGCATGTAGAGCCAAATGCACGTTGCGCGCCAGGCGGAGTGCCGAAATCTTTGTACTGGCATGGCTATGATATTTTGCAATATCCAGGCTATGTGGTGTTCGTGTTTGATAACGGCTCACGCATTATCCATTTGGACGAAAAGAAACCTCATTTGCCAGAAAAGCTTAAATTGTGGAATGGTGACTCGCGTGGTCATTGGGAAGGCAATACTTTAGTTGTCGATGTAAAAAATCACAATGGCAAAGCGTTGTTTGGACGTTCTGGCGAGTTCATCAGTGAGAACGGTACCATTCAAGAAAAATACATTTTTGCTAATGATGGTGCGCGTTATAACTATGAGGGCACCTTTACCGATCCAACGGTTTATACGCGGCCATTTACCATCACAATACCTGCCATTAAATACACTAAAGCGGAAGAAACCGATGGCTGGAATCTAGAGGCGCGCTGGGCAAAACATACTGGTAAAACACAAATCCTGGAGCACGATGAGCGTATTTGCCATGAAAATAACGGCGGCTTTGGGTTAGGTTCTGCACAGAAATAATCATTTACAAATAATTGCGTAGTAACTACCAATTATAAATTTAAGTAAATGTACCGTTAATCATTGAGTGAACTGAATACGATAAGAGGAATTATGAAAAATAATGTAAGTCATCTCAAGCTAAAGCTTAACATTAAGAATTTGGTGATATTGGCTATCGCCACTGCGCCTTTGATGGCAGTCTCAGCGGATGATGCTAAAGCGAAAGAAGCAAAGCCACAACAGCAACCTGTTGCAGCCCAACAGGCTGACGGGCCAAATTATAGAAATGAGGCATCGTTTCCAAAAATTGCTTCAGGAAAATGGACTGGCCCGAAATTAGCCGATGGTCAGCCTGATATCAGCGGTCATTGGTCTAATACGATAGCAAACCATAATAACTTTACAGACCCACAAGGCGGTATTCCTAATGACCCGGCGCCACGCCGTACGCCATTAGGTAAGCGTGAGGATCGTGCGCCTAGTCGTGTCAGTGATCCTGCAGATGGACAAGTGCCATTTCAGCCTTGGGCATTAGAAGAAGTTAAGAAGTTTCAGGTAGGGTTTCATAACCCAACCGAACCGAAGTATATTGAACCTTTAGCCCGTTGCGCGCCATGTGGCGTACCAAAGTCTTTTTATTGGCATGGTTACGAAATTGCGCAATACCCAGGTTATGTATTGTTTGTTTTTAACAATGGCACCCGTATTATCCACTTAGATGGCAAGCCGCATTTACCAGAGAAAGTTAAATTGTGGAATGCAGATTCACGCGGTCATTGGGAGGGTAACACCTTAGTTGTCGATGTTAGAAACCACAATGGCAAAGCTCTGTTTGGTCGCTCTGGTGAATTTATCAGTGAGAACGGTACTATCCAAGAGAAGTATATTTTCTCTAGCGATAGAAAACGCTTTAATTATGAAGCGGTATTTACTGATCCAACAGTTTATACGCGTCCATTCACTGTGACGATTCCAGCAAGACAATGGACATATGAAGATAAACCGAATGGCTGGCATTTTGAAGCGCGCTTAGCAAAACATGCTGGCAAAGAGCCGATTGTAGAGCGGGAAGAGCGCATTTGTGCTGAAAACAATGGTGGCTTTGGATTAGGCGCACGTAAGTAATAATTAGTATTATCTAAAAAACGCTGTGGTCATTTTGGCTACAGCGTTTTTTGTTGCCTGTCACAAATTTTATTATCTACTCAGTTTTATCATCCTTACCTTCTAATGATTAAATAAGCATAATTACCCCAAAGGCCTGCGCATTGTTTTCAGATTTTCCAGTGACGGATATTGAGAGCGATTGATACTGCTGGCAGTATCAGTTCAAATTGCTAGGTTGATTGTGCGTCCAAACAAAAAAACCATGGCCAATTAAGGTCATGGTTTTTTATCAAACAATTATAGTTTTATGTGAATTACAATTTACTGCTGAAAACCACGCCAACCCAACGTGGAAGGCTGGGTGTGTAACTACTAAAGCCTTCAACATTATATTCCTTGTTTAACGCGTTTTTAGCGATGAAATTCAAATCAAACAATTTATCTTGTCTGCCGATACCTACACCTAAATCTAAAATGCCATAAGCATCCAATTTGTCATATGACGAACGGCTTCTTAATTGCGAAGCGCTGTATGAGTAGTTAGCATTGGTATGGAAAACCCAGTTACCAAAAACCGGTAAATTGTAGTCCACACCTAGATTGGCAGAGAATTTAGGCGCAAATGTTAAAGTTTCACCTTTTGCGTTAGAGAATCGAGGGTTTGTGCCAGTGGTATTCTCCTCACTTGGCCTTGCAAGGAAAATATCTTTTGAATATCTGGCATCATTATAGGCAGCCGCCAATCTGATGTTGAAATGGTCAAAGCCACTATAGTTAGCATCGACTTCAATACCTTTAACTCTCACGCCAGGCACGTTACCAACAACACTCTGGAATTGAATGCTATCGGCTAGAGGCACTCCTGGGTTTGATGCTTGAAATGCCGCAGTAGCAACTGGGTCTACAACACCAACTGTTGATTGAAAGTCTTTAATATCATTTAAAAACACGTCAGCATTAACAGTTAAGGTTTTTTCAAATAAATTAGTTCTAATCCCCAGTTCATAACCTTTGGTTTTCTCTTTATCAATTAAATTAGATTCACCAGCAGTATTGATTTGAGCAATACCGGCTTTTTCACCATATTGCAATGTGCCATATACCGTTAAATCTTCATTGAATTTGTTGGTCAGGCTGACATTTGCACTATTGATATTGTCATTCCAGGTTCTATCTGCATTTTTAATGTTGTAAAGAGAGTTAGGTTGTAAAGTTGCATTTCTTACAACAGTCGCTTGCTTAAGTTGAGTACGTTGTGGCGCTGTTAGCCCAGCATATGTAGTACCAGTACCAAAATATCTACTGGCCAGGCGATCTGCAGCAGCTGTGGCTTCTGGAGTTGTGGGATCTGGTAGCGTAGCAAGTGTCGTGCCGTTACCAAATGCATTTGTAAGGTCTGCACCAACGCCTTTATCCGCAAGAAAAATACCTTGTGCCGTTTTGCGGTCTTCCTTAGAGATACGGTAACCGGTTGTTAGCGTCAGTGGCTCGGTGATGTGCCAGTCTGCTTGACCAAATAATGCCGTACTTTGGTTTTTAACAATAGTTTGCGTATTTTTATATGCCAGATTGAGTGAGTCTTTAAGTAATGCTTGCCCAGTACCAGAAGCATAAAGTGCATTGTAAATAGTGTCGTTGGCTTGAAAAGCACCAGCATCGTTACCGTAACGTGTGCGAGAGTTGGAGTCGTTATCTGTTTCTATAAAGTAAACACCTCCAAGGTAGTCAACTAAACTGTTTTTATCAGGCGCTGAGGACACACGCAGTTCTTGGCTAATTTGGCTGTACGCTGTGATATAGCCACCACTTTTGGTGATGTCGTATGGTGTGCCTTCATCATTTGCAGCACTAAACCAATGGCTACGGTAACCAGTAATCGATTTAAGATTATGGCCTGCCACATTCCAGTCTAAGTTAATGGTTGCACCTTTGGAGCCAGTGATAATGCCGCCATTATTATCCACATTGGTGGGGTCTTTAAAGTAATCTGTAGCAGGATTCCAAGTAGTGGGGCTATTGTTAAACCATTGACGATTAACATATTTGTTGTAAGCAACATCCACACTGGCCGCTGAACGGGCCGTTCCGTCAGTGAAAGTTCTGGGTTCAGGATGTCTGACCGTATTGCCGTTAACAAACTCTGAGCCTCTAGGTTGATGCTCTACACTTAATTTTGCACTAAAATTTTCTGTAGGCGTTAGCAGGAACTGAATGCGTCCAAAAGTACGATCCACATTCTGATAACTATCTCTACCGTCTAAGTCTGGAAACTGGTTTTCAAATTTCTTGGAAGTAGGGCCATCGGCTTGCTCACGATAAAACGTACCGCGCCAAGCTAGTAAGTTATCAACAACAGGGCCGCCTAATACTGCAGATGAGCGCAGAGTGTTCCAATCACCGAATGTTTGTGAAAAATTAGCTTCTGGCGTAAAAGTAGGCGCCTTAGTTGTAAATGTAAGGCGACCAATATTGGAAGCTTTACCACCCTGCGTACCTTGTGGGCCGCGTGTGGCATCAATGGTGTCAATGTCGGTAAATATATAACCATTGACAAGTGGAGTGTAAGCGATACTCACACCATCAAGCAAAGTACCAATTGATGGATCAATTTGGTCGCTAGAGCCTGTAGTGATGCCGCGTAGGGTGAGTGAACCTGTACGTGAGTTGCCATAGTTAAAGTTTACGTTACCAATGCGACGTAAAACTTCTGTGGTATTAGTTGCATTTAGGCTATCAAGCTCTTCACCACTGACAATAGAGACTGATGTTGGAACATCTTTTATCTTTTCAAGCACCGGTTTCTTTTTGAATTTTACAATGATTGCATCAAGTGCCGATGGCTCTTGAGTGGCTGCGGTATTTTCTTGAGGTTCTGCTTTATCTTCTGTAGTAGCAGCTGTATTTGTTGAGTTATCCGTGCTACTTGCCGGCTTGCTAGCTAATTGTTTTTTTAAATTGTCATTCTCAGTTTTAAGCTGCTCTAATGCTTTTTGTAATTCTGCTAATGCTTGGTCATCAGCTGCATAAGCAGGTAGTGACGACAAGTTAGTGAGGCTGGCAATCGCAATGGCTATGGCAGTACGGCGAAATGTTATTTGCTGTTTTTTCCCTTTATTAAGTATCTTTTCCCTGAAGTGTTTGCTCATTTATTTGCTTTCTAAATAATGTGAATGGTTGGTCTTGTTCACATCACTAAGTGCAATATGTATGCCACTGAAAAACTTAAAATATAAATGGGGTATTAATATTTAATTTGTTTGTAACTACATGTTTATAAATAACTATTGGTGTTTTTTTGATGATAATTCGTTAGATAAATCTATCTAATAAAAATGGTGATTGTTTTAATATAAACAACTTAACAGCAAGCTGTTGTAGTTAATACAGAGGGTGATAGGGGGGTATCCTATCAAGATGTAGATGATTAAACCGCAAATCTAAACAGTTAAAACTTACCCCCCAGTGCTGTCATTAAACCTACGCTGGCATTGAGTCTTCTGCCGATAATCGATAATGCATTACGTTCTGCATTCAACGCGGTCGATTGTACGATCACTACGCTTTGATATTCGCTGATACCAGCGCGATAACGATTTTCCGTTTGCTCTACAGCTTCGCGCGCAAATCGTACAGCAGTTTCTTGTTCTTTGGATTCTGCCTCTAAAATTCTTAGTAACGCTAAATTATCTTCAACTTCCTGAAAGCCGCTTAAAACAGTTTGCTTGTAATTTGCAACGTTTGCATCGTAATTAGCGATGGCAGCCTCTGTCTGTGATTGACGTAGCTGGTTATCAAAAATAGGGCCAGCCAGTGCCGGACCTAGCGACCAAATCCTATTTGGCAAGGATAATAAGTGAGCAATACTTGAGCTCTCAAACGCTAAGCTTGCGCCTAGGTTTAATGTGGGGAATAGGGCGGCTCTGGCAATACCAATCTGCGCATTGGCTTCTGCGATACGGCGTTCTGAAGCAGAAATATCCGGGCGTCTTTCCAGTAAGCTAGAAGGCAAGCTTGCTGGAATGGCCGGAAGCTTGATGCTCGTCATGTTGTCAAATGGGCTGGATGGTAATACGAAATCGGCAGGCGGGCGGCCAAGGAACACAGCGATAGCATGTTCTAACTGGCTTCTGGCTGCAGATATATCAATGGATTGCGCACGTGTTGTCCTCAGTTGCGCTTCTGCCTGTGCGATTTCTGTACGCGATGCCAAGCCGACGTTGTAACGATTAATGGTTAATTTTAGCGACCTATCAAAGCTTTCTGCGGTGTTATCCAGTAATTTTTTCTGTGAATCTAAAATGCGTAATTGAAAGTAGTTTTGCGCAACATTGGCTTGTACCAATAAACGCACTGCTTCTAAGTCTGCGGCGCTGGCATTAGCATTGGCCTCACCCGCTTCAATGCTTCTTTTAATGCGTCCCCACAGGTCTATTTCCCAATTGGCACTGATACCGATATTGTTGTCCGTGCGTGCACTTGCGCGACCATTTTGACTACGCGTGATGGCACCACCACCGTCCACCGCTGGCAAAAGTGGCGCACGCGCACCTTTTGCCAACGCTTGTGCTTGCCGGTAATTGGCCTCTGCAATCTGGATTGAATTGTTGGCTTGATTGGCTTCTGCAATTAAATTGTTCAGCGTGGTATCGCCATATAGCTGCCACCAATCTTGGGTGATATTGGGTTGGCCCGGTTCGGCCGTTTTCCAGCCTTCGTATTCTGCAGACTCTTTATAAGTGGCGGGTATGGCAACGCTAGGGCGCGTGTAATCTTGCCAAACACTGCAACCACTTAAAAAAATGGTAGCGATAATACAACTGATTTTTCGATGGTGCATAGTGGTTAACTACTTGATAAAAGATTGGATGCTAATGTTGGTTTTGATGAAGCAGGTTGTAGCCTTAAGCGTAAATGTTCTAAATAAATGTATACAACCGGCGTGGTAAAAAGCGTGAGAATCTGGCCAAGAATAAGCCCCCCAACGATAGATATGCCTAATGGTTGCCGAATTTCGGCACCATCGCCCACACCAAGCAACAATGGCAGCGCACCCAGTACAGCAGCAAAGGTGGTCATTAAGATAGGCCTGAATCGTTGACTGCAAGCCAGCTGAATCGCTTTCTCTGGAGTAAAACCATGTTCTTTTTCGATTAATTGAGCGGCATCAATCATCATAATGGCGTTTTTCATCACAATACCAATCAGCAGAATGATGCCAATCATGGCAATAATGGTTAACTCGCTTTTGAATAATAGTAAGGCCAGCAATGCCCCGATGCCTGCTGAAGGTAGTGTGGAAATAATGGTAATGGGATGAATCGTGCTTTCATACAATATGCCCAGCACAATGTAGATAGTAATCAGGGCTGTGAGAATCAACCACGGTTGACTATCTAATGAAGCTTTAAATGCTTTTGCTTTTCCTGCAAAAGCACCGTGAATGCTATCTGGCGGGTTTAGCTTGGTAAACGTTTCCTCAATCGCTTGTGTTGCAGTGTCCAGCGCGTAGCCAGGCGCGATATTGAATGAGATGGTTGCTGCGGCAAATTGCCCTTCATGATTGATAGAAAGCGGCGTATTTTGAAGTTCCCATCGGCTAATGGTAGACAGCGGAATTCGTGCATTATTGCTGGTTGTCAGGTAAATCTGGTCTAATGATTTTGGCCCTTGCGCAAACTCAGAGGCGAATGTCAGTACCACATAATACTGGTTGAGCGGCTCATAGATCGTAGAGGCTAGCCGCTGGCCAAACGCATTATTTAATGCTGTATCGATTTGCACCTGCGTGATGCCAAAACGAGAAGCGGCATCTCGATCGACAATGAGATTGGTTTGCAGGCCTTTGTCTTGTGCATCGCTTGTGACATCCACCAGCTGAGGTAATTTAGATAGTGCATCCGTTAACCGCGGGATGTAAATGCTTAAATCACTCACTTCATTAGAGAGCAAAGTGTATTGATATTCTGCAGAGCCCGGCCTTACACCAATACTAAATTCTTGTTGCGGGTTAAGGCGTAGTGTCGCGCCCGGGACTTTTTCAAGTTTTGGTCTAAGTCTGGCCACAATTTCTTGCGCGGAAGCATCGCGTTCCGAGCGCGGTTTTAAGCGAATGTTCATGCCTCCGGTATTTGATTGGCCGCCACCAAATCCACCCGTATTTTCAAAATAGGCATCCACATCAGGGTCTTCTGCAATGATGCGCATGAATTGATTCACTTTTTCACGCATGGCCCAGAATGAGATATTTTGATCGCCTTGAAAGTAGCCCTGAATGCGCCCTGTATCTTGCATAGGGAAAAATCCTTTAGGCACAATCGTGTAGAGGTATACATTGATCAGTACCACGACGGCCAACATGCAAACGGTGAATAAACGAAATCGGATAACCCAAACCAAGGCGCGTTGATAGGCTTTAAGTGGGATATCGAATAGATTTTTTAACCAAGTCGCCAGCCAGTTTTCTTGTGTGTGAGGCTTAAGTAGTTGTGAGCAAAGCATTGGCGTTAAAGTGAGGGATACCATCAGCGAAATCACGACAGCGCTGGCTAGTGTAATTGAGAACTCCCGGAACATACGCCCGACAACGCCACCCATAAACAGCAGAGGTATAAATACAGCGACCAAGGATGCACTCATGGCGATAACGGTGAACGATACCTCTCTCACTCCCTTAAACGCTGCCTGCAATGGCTGCATACCATTTTCAATATGCCTGATAGTGTTTTCTACCACTACAATGGCATCATCCACTACAAACCCAGTTGAGATGATCAAGGCCATTAGGGATAAGTTATTTAAGCTAAAGCCACAAAGATAAATGACGGCTAATGTGCCTAATAATGAAATAGGGATGGCAATGCTAGGGATCAGTGCGGCGCGTGCGTTGCGCAGAAAAATAAAGGTAATCAATATGACCAGTGCAATAGAAATCATCAGGGTGATTTCTACTTCATGCAATGAGCTACGCACGATCTGACTTCGGTCAATAATCACATCCATTTCAACGCCTGCTGGCAGCAGCGGCTTTAATCTTGGAATCAGTGCTTTAATCGCATCGGTTGTCTCAACTAGGTTAGCACCGGGTATGCCGTTAATCATCAATACCACACCAGGCCTGCCATTGACGCTACCTGAGCTTCTCAACTCTTGAACGGAATCTTTTATTTCGGCGACATCTTTCAGCCGAATCGGTGCCGCGTTTCGCCAAGCGATGATGAGATCTGAATAATCCGATGCACGTCTTGCTTGGTCATTGACGTCAATCTGCCAACGACGCTGTGCATTTTCTACAAACCCCTTAGGTAAGTTTGCATTGGCCGCTGCAATTGCAGTTCGTACTTGTTCTAACGTGACATTGTATTGATTGAGCACAGTAGGATTGATTTCGACACGTACAGAACGCAGTGCACTGCCATTCACATTGACCATACCCACGCCATCTACTTGAGAGATGCGCTGGCCAAGCAGGGTAAATGCAATGTCATATAGTTGCGGCTGACTGTAAATATCGGAAGTGAGCGCAATATACATAATCGACATTGGGCCGCTTTTGCGATAGCTCGGATTGCTCTGCAGGCCAGCGGGTAACAATGTTCTAGAGGCATTGATGGCTGCTTGTACATCACGTGCTGCGCCGTCTGCATCACGCTCTAAATCAAACTGTAAGCTAATACGCGTTTGGCCTTTGTTGCTGCTGGATGTCATCTCGTTAACGCCAGCAATATTGCCAAGTGCACGTTCTAATGGCGCAGCTACCGATGAGGCAACGGTCTCAGCGCTTGCGCCCGGTAAACGCGCATTCACGTCGATACTCAGCATTTCTACTTGCGGCAGTGATGCGATAGGTAAAGCAAAAAAGGCTGCTATCCCAGGCAATGCCAAAGCGGCAGCCAGTAGTGATGTGGCGACTGGCCGGCGAATAAAGACAGCAGACCAACTCATGCAACTGCCTTTGTTAAATCAATATCACTACTTTTTTTGGTAAAGCGTTTAGCAATACGGTCAAACGTGAGATAGATGACTGGCGTGGTGAATAGTGTCAGTAGCTGGCTCAACAATAGGCCACCGATCATGGCAATGCCAAGTGGCTGACGCAGCTCAGAGCCTGGGCCATCACCCAATACCAACGGCACAGCACTTAACAGTGCTGCCAGAGTCGTCATTAAAATAGGCCTAAAGCGCAGTAAACACGCCTGGTAGATGGCATCCAGTGGCGATAGCTTTTGCTCGCGTTCTGCCTCTAACGCAAAGTCAATAATCATGATGGCATTTTTTTGCACGATACCAATCAATAACACAATGCCGATGATGGCAATCACACTGAGCTCTTTGCCCATCACCATTAATCCCAATAGCGCACCCACACCTGCCGATGGCAGCGTGGATAAGATAGTCAGCGGGTGGATATAGCTTTCATACAATATGCCCAGCACGATATACATGGTGATGACCGCAGCAATGATTAAGAATAACTCATTGGATAATGCTGCTTTAAAGGCAGATGCTGCACCCTGAAAACGTGTGATCACCGTTGGCGGAATGCTGATTGTTTTCGTCGCGCGCTCAATCGCTTGTACGGCGTCACCCAAGGCATAGCCGGGCGCTAAGTTGAACGCGATTTCGGCAGAGGGTAATTGGTCCTCACGGTATTCAACCAAAGTGGCAGATTTTTGCGTAATTGTGGCAAAGCTGCTTAAGGGTACTTGGTTACCATTGCTTGAGCTGACATACACATGTTGCAATGCTTCTAACCCTGACAGCTCGGTTTTTTGTACTTCTAAAATCACACGATATTGGCTGGCGTGGGTAAATATAGTCGACACAATGCGCTGGCCAAAAGCGCTATACAGGGCATTGTCCACGTCAGCCATGCTAATGCCTAAGCGTCCTGCACTATCCCTGTCGACTTCAATTGCTGCACGCAAACCGTCGTTTTGTTGATTGCTGGCAACGTCGACCAGCTCTGACAATTGGCTTAGATTCTCCACTAACTTAGGCACTGTATCTGCCAGTGCGGCTGGGTCTGTGCTTGTGACTAGGTATTGATATTGCGTTCGGCTGATGCGGTCGCTTAAGGTCAGATCTTGCACTGGTTGCATGTGCAATTTGATATCAGAAATATCACTGACGGCTGCATTCAGTCTTTGAATGATCTCCGTCGCCGTTTCGGTGCGCAGTGGATAAGACTTTAAGTTAATCAGCAAGCGGCCGCTATTCAAAGTGGTATTCACGCCGTCAATGCCCACTACGGAAGAAATACTTTCTACTGCAGAGTCACTGAGTAATGTATCTACCAATACTTCTTGGCGTTTGCTCACAACAGTAAACGATGCCGAAGCTGGCGCTTCTGTCATCGCTTGAATCACGCCAGTATCTTGCACAGGGAAAAATCCTTTGGGGATTACCAACGTGAGTATGACGGTTAATACAAAAGTTGAAATCGCCAACAACAAGACCAGACTTTGGTGACCTAATCCCCATTGTAGCCACTTGGCATAATGCTTAATGACGCGCGCAAGCAGGCCGTTTTCTTGTTTATGCTCTTTAGCGGGAGAGGTTGATTTAAGTAGTCTGGCGCATAACATGGGCGTGAGTGTTAACGACACAACCGCAGAAATCAAAATGGCGACAGCAAGTGTGATTGCGAATTCACGGAATAAGCGGCCAACCACATCGCCCATAAACAGTAGGGGGATCAATACAGCAATTAGAGAAAAGGTAAGCGAAATAATGGTAAAGCCAATTTGCTTAGAGCCTTTTAACGCAGCATCAAAGGGTGTTTCGCCTTCTTCAATATGCCGCGCAATGTTTTCAATCATCACAATGGCGTCATCCACCACAAAGCCAGTGGCAATGGTCAGCGCCATCAGTGTAAGGTTGTTAATGCTAAAGCCAGCCAGATACATCACACCAAAAGTGCCGACCAGTGATAACGGCACGGCAAGACTGGGAATCAATGTGCCAGATGCCGTGCGTAAAAACAGAAAAATCACCATGACCACCAGCGCGATTGCCAGAAACAACTCAAACTGAACGTCTGCCACAGAGCTGCGAATAGTATTGGTGCGGTCCGTGAGTTGTATCACGTTAACATCTGCTGGCAAGCCCGCTTTAAGCGATGGCAGTAGGTTGCCAATACGGTCTACTACCTCAATCACATTGGCGCCCGGCTGGCGCTTGATGTTGATCAGTATGGCTTGCGATTGATTCGCCCATGCTGCGATATAAGCATCTTCCTGCGCCTCTTTAACTTCTGCGACATCGCTCAAGCGAATAGGGCGGTCAGCGATGTTCGCAACAATCAGCTGGCGGTATTCATCTGCGGTTTTAAGCTGGCTATTGGCTTCTAATTCATATGCCAATTTAGGGCCATCAATATTGCCTTTGGCTTGGTTGGAGTTGGCACCACCAATCACGGTTCGAATATCATCAAAACCAAGCCCATAAGCAGCTAATGCAGTTGGATTCACTTGAATACGAATAGCCGGGCGCTGGCCGCCATCAATACTCACTTGCCCTACGCCTGACACTTGCGCGATTTTCTGCGACATGCGTGTATCGATTAAGTCGCGTAATTTGGGCAAACTTAACGTTTTGGAGCTGACTGCCAGTGTCAAAATCGGTGCATCCGATGGGTTTACTTTATTGTAAATCGGCGGGGTTGGTAAATCGGTAGGTAAAAAACTAGTGGCGGCATTAATGGCTGCTTGTACAGATTGCACCGCGACATCCAGCGTATTTTTAAGAGTAAATTGCAAAGTAATCACGGATGCGCCGCCAGAGCTGGCGGATGACATATGTGCAAGGCCCGACATGGAGCCGAATTGTCGCTCCAGAGGCGCTGTCACTGTCATGGCCATGACTTCTGCACTGGCGCCTGGATATAAGGTCACTACCTGAATAACGGGATAATCCACTTGCGGTAAAGCTGCTTTGGGCAGCAAGTTGTAAGCCAACACGCCAGATAGAAAAATGGCAATCATCAGCAAAGCAGTAGCGACAGGCCGCAGGATAAAAATTCTGGAAGGATTCATTGCAGCGGGTTTGCTCTAAAGGGTAGTGATTGGACAGTGTTAATTATTTAAATGGCCGAAAGAGGCAGCCGATGGTGCCTTTCGGTTATTAAAAGTATTGGCTTGCGGGGATTGCGTCGCTTGTGAATGCAGGCGCTTCTTATATTTATTGCCATCGCCTTTGTTGCCACTATGTTCACGCGCTGCTGCGTTTCGCTCTCCGCTGGCAGAATAAATCACCACTTTGGCGTTGTCTTTTAGTTTGTCGATGCCACTGACAACCACTTGGTCGCCGACATTCAACCCCTCGAGAACAGCGACTTGATCGCCATCCACTTGACCTAATTTAACCGCTTGTACGGCGACGGTTTCCACACCATCCTGATCACCTTTGCCTAGTCGTCGAATACGGTAGACATAAGCGCCAGCGCTGCCTTGCTGGATTGCTGCACTAGGCAACACATTCACATTGCGTAAGGTGTTGCTTAGCAGTTTTACATTTACAAATTGGTTAGGGAATAAGGCATTATCCGTATTGGTAAATTGCGCTTTGATTTTCACGGTGCCCGATGTGGTGTCAATTTGGTTATCTAGACTTTCCAAATGGCCAGTCGTCAATAATTTGCTATTGGCTTTATCCCACACTTCTACAGGCAGTGTTTTGCCTGCCTGTTTGCCCGCTTGTATTTGTGTAATCAAATCAGCCACTCTGTCTTCTGGCAAAGTGAACACCACATGAATTGGGTGCACAGCGTTGATGACTGCAATCGGGTTAGTTGTAGTGATGTTGTTGCCACCATCTACTTGCCTTAAACCAATGCGGCCGCTGATGGGGGAGGTGATGCGCGTAAAGCTTAATTGCAGTTTTGCATTTTCTACCAAGCCTTGGTCTGCTTGCACAGTACCTTGGTATTGTTGTACTAAAGAAGCTTGTGCATCAACTTGCTGGGAAGCGATGGAGTCTTGCGATTGCAGGGTCTTAAATCGCTCTAAATCGATTTGGCTATTTTTCAGAAGCGCCTGATTACGCGTGGCTTGACCTTGTACTTGTGTCAGCGCAGTTAAAAAAGGTCTTGGGTCAATCTCAGCGAGAAATTCCCCTTTTTCTACTAATTGGCCTTCTTTAAATAACACGCGTGTCAGTTGACCATTGACTCTGCTAGACACGGTCACCACAGCAGATGGTGTTGCAGTACCAAGCGCGGTCTGGATGACCCGAATGTCACCTTTCATCACTTCCGCAACAACAACCGGGATAGGTTTTTCACCACGTTTACCACCAAACTCAGCACTTTTACCGCCACGTTTGTTCTGTGAGCTATCGGAACTGTTGTTTGCATACGAGTTTGCTTGCGCAGAAGCCTCTTGCTTCTGCCAATACCACCAGCCAATAGCACTTGAGATCGCTAGTGCAATGATGACTTTCGGTATAATTTTTTGTTTCTGCATACAAACTTCTCAATCGTAAACTTACTGACGTGGTGGTTAAACGTTATTTAAATCTAATTACTTAGGATCTTTTTCTCTGAAACTATCGTGGCACGCTTTGCATGACTGGGTCAGCTTTCCAAATTTCACTTTGATCTGTACAGGGTCACCTGTCTCTGCAACCTTGGCGAACTCATTGGCCTCCAAGTTGAATGTCGTGGCCAGTTTTTTAGCTTCGTCAGGTTTTTGAAAGAACTCAGATTTCAAACGTGTTTTTCTCCAGCCTTCACCTTGGTCTGTACCAGAGCCATACAGCGCACCTAATCCAGAGTTTGCAGCAGCAGCAATCGCGTTAGCGGCAGCAATCACTTCTTCTTTAGAGAATGTTTCTGGTTTATCTAGCTGTGCTTTAATTTTATTGGTATTCCAGCCAATGAATGAATAAGCCGATTGGCGATATTTAATCTGGTCTTCAATCGGCCCTGCATGAGATAGCCCTGCATTCAGTAGTACAACCGATGTTAATAAAAGGCTCAGTTTCGTCATTTAATATCCTTGATAATAGTGGGGGAAAGTTGTTTTAAAAAGAGTGTTAAGACAATGCCTTACCATTGACTTTGTGAACTCGGTGCTTGGGGAACAGGTTTTGTTGCAAGTAAATCGGTCAGCACATTTCCAAATGTCAGCCAGACAACCAATAAAGTCAGTGCAATGCTGATAAAGAAATAGACTGGTTTGGCTTCGGCTTTGGTTTGGTCAGTATGGTGATGTATCTCTAAATATTTTTTTCCCGTTAGCATTGGTTTTATTAGGTTGTTCTTTTTCACTAACCAGTAAAAAAATATAGCCAGTAAATGTAATCCAATGACCGTTAATAGGGCATTAAATGCAATGGCATGAACCCCTGTCATCCAGTCACTCAGCGATTGGTCAATTAACGGATAAAGCGGCCCGAATAAGGTAATGTCGTCGTTAGCGAATAACCCTGTAATCACAACGACGCCTGTTAATCCCAATAAGGCAAATACAGCAAGTGCGCCTAATGGGGAGTGCCCCAAGCCTTGCCACTGGCCTTTAAAGTATTGAATCAAGCGCGATGGTGTTGGAAAGAACTGACTGAATCTTGCCTGTTTATTACCAAAAAATCCCCACAACACACGAAAGACGATTAACCCAAGTGCCAGCGCGCCAAGACGCGCATGCCAATCAGCCCAGATACCGCCAATTTCGATGGTCAGATAACTTAATGCAATGGTGATAACCAATAACCAATGAAATAGTCGAATGGGTAAATCCCAAATTTGAATCTTTTGTTTCTGCATGTACTGACTAGTCCTTGAAGTTATTTCTGCTTGGAGTTTTTTAAGAATCTAGATTTTTGTTGAAACGTTTTTAACGTTATATCCAGTAATGCATTAGCAGAATGTGTGCCACTGATATCGGTTGTACTTTTGCAAGGTGATTTTTGGGAGTGTATTTTTAACCTATTGTTTTATTTGAATTTATATAAAAACACAAATAAACGTCAAATCATTTTATTGTTTTAACGAGGTGGATTCTGTTTGCCAAACAACACATTTAAAACAGCTTGTTTCTGACGCAACAGATAGTTATTTTGTGGTGAACATGTTTGTTTAAGAAATTTCAGTTTTGATTGTTGCTGTTGAAACACTTTGTTTATCTGGATGCTTCGTCTTAAGCAGATTTAAGTATGAAGGTAATGGAAACATGCTTTAGATTAACTAGGTGCCTAAGATGGTTAATTAATTTTATCAGTATGATTTTATTGGGATTTTTAATATTAACGAGCGGATTTATTCGTATGGAAGTTAAGTTGGCATGGCTTTTGCCAATCATGTGGCTGGATTGCATTTTGCATTTATTACCATCCACAAGGGGAAAATATTCATGCGTAGTTATTTTAAGAATGGTTCAAGTGCATTAGAGAAGGAACAAAATTCCGCCACTAATGGATTAAGGCCACAATTTAAACGTAAGTTATTGGCATCTGCTGTCAGTTTCGCAATTGGTGCAAGTATTTTGGCGCCGAATCTTGCTTTTGCTGAAACCAGCATAGCGGATTTGCAAGCAGAAAATGCGCGTTTGAAGCAGGAGTTAGAGGAGATTAAAAAAGGATTGCAGTCTAAAGCTGAACAACCTGCTGCAGAAACTGAAGAGGTTGCAGAAGAAGCGCCACCAGAAAGTAAAAAAGCTGAGTTTGCTGCATCAGACACCTTAGATGCTGTCATTGTAACGTCACGTAATCGTGCTGAATTAGCGCAAGAGATTCCATTGCCAGTGCGTGTGCTAGGTGGTGAGCGCTTGGATCGTGATGATATTAAATCGATTTGGGATCTTCAATCTGTCGCACCTAACTTGCAACTTAATAACCCTGGTGAGAATGCACGTAAAGTGAGTCCTGGTATTCGTGGTTTGGGCCGTGGTGGTGCTAATGACTCTATGGAGCAAAGTGTTGGTATTATTGTTGACGGTGTCACTCTGTATTATTCAGGGCAAGCATGGTCCGATTACGTCGATCTAGATCGTATTGAGGTGATGTATGGCCCACAAGGAACATTACAAGGTAAGAACTCTTCATTAGGGGCAATCAATATTGTCACTAAGGCACCAAGTTTTACGCCCAGTTCAAAATTTGAAATTACTACTGGCGAGTTGAATACCTTGCAGGGTAAATTCTCCGCCACTGGGCCATTGGTTGACGACAAATTGGCTTATCGCGGTACTTTTTTAGTGGACCGCCAAGATGGCTTGTATGAGAATACCTACCAATCACTTGGTCGCTCAAAAGAAACATGGCGTGAAGCAAATAAAATTGCCGGTCGTGTGCAATTGCTATGGACACCAACGGAGAATCTAACAGGTCGTTTTATTGCGGATAAATTACGTTCAGATGAACGTGTAAATACAGGTAATGTGCTGGATTCTAATGGGCCTGCCACCTATGCTAATGGCGTAGCTAGGCCGATTACAAATCCGCTGGGAGGATACACGCCAACTGGTAGCTATGTGAATTATGGATATTTAGGTAAATTTGCGCAGCGTTCAGCCTGGTTTCATAATGCGGATGGTTCTGTGTATCAGCCAGAAGTGGGGACTACTGATATTGCCAACTCTGAAGCACGCCCGCAGGTGAGTAACCAGTGGGGTGTTTCTGGACGGTTTGACTGGCAGGTAGCGGATCATACTCTAACCTCCATTTCTGCTTATCGTTATCAAGATTTTGATATTAAAAACGGTGGGCAGTTTGGCCAGTTCTACGTCAGTAATAGTGGTCAGCAATTATGGAATGACCAATTCTCACAAGAGCTACGTATCGCCTCAGATACTGGTAAAGGTAAGTTGATAGATTATCAGGCTGGTTTGTATTATCTCAATGCTGAGGTACTCAGTGATGACCCAACTTACTTTGGTCCTGATGCAGGCGCATGGAATGCTACAAATGGTCAATTCACGACTTTGATCGCTGATGCACCAGGGCGAGAGCTATTGCGTAAGTCGCTAGATGGGATGTATCAGTCATCAGTCACTGACGCTAGGGTGACCAGTAAGGCAGTCTATGGTTCAGCAGATTGGCATGTTACTGATAAAGCAACACTGAATGGCGGTATTAGGTTCACCAAAGAAACTAAGACGAATAAGCTTAGTCAAGAATTAGATCGTGCAGGCGAAGATTTAGCTGCAATAGGTGCGGCATCAGGGGCTTCCGCTGCACAAATAGCCGCGGCTGAAGCCATTCGCGCTAATCAGATTAACGATCCATTTGGTTGGGTGCAGGGGAATACAATCAACAAAAACTTAGTGGCCTGGAATTTAAGCCCTAGTTTCAAAATCAGTGACGATGCGATGGTCTACGGCTCAGTAGGTAAAGGGGTTAAGTCTGGGTTTATTTATTTCACTCAAGATTTGCAGCCAGGAGATGTTGGGCTTGAGACAACGATTAAACCAGAAAAGGTACTGGATTACGAGTTAGGTTTTAAGAGCTTGCTACTTGGCAAGAAATTACAACTGAATGCTAACTTGTTTCGCACAGAGGTGACTGATTATCAGGCTAGCTGGCGTAGAGATGATCCATCAGATCCCACCAAAACGATCACTGGCTGGGGTAATGCGCCTAAGGTACTAGCTCGTGGTATAGAGCTGGAGGCTAACTACCGAGCTACTAATCGCTTAGATATTAACTTAGCTGCTGGTTATAGCAAATCAACGTATGAAGACCAATGGTTGGTACAGGTGCCTGAAATAAACAATACCACAACATACTTTGATGCCAAAGGCCAGCAGATTGCGAATATTCCTAAATTCACAATCAACTATGGTGCTAATTATCAGTTCCCGGTGAGTAACTATTTAGGTCGAATTACTTTGCAAAATACCTACCGTTCCAGCTCATACTTTAACGATAACCACGCTGATTTTACCTATCAAAAAGGTTACAACGTGACCACGCTAGGCTTGGGTTTGGGTGCGTTAAATAAGAAATGGGAATTGTCTGTTATCGCACGCAATGTATTTGATACGGAGTATGCAATTTCTAAAAGCACTTACTCTAATACTGCTGGGCAAACATCTAATATTGGTATGCCAAGAAACTTGACCGCAACATTTAAGTACAACCTCTAGTTAGCTTGAGAATACTGAATGCTAGCGCTTAGCAAGTAATAAACGGCGGGGTCGTATTCTGGCTCCGCCATTTTAGTTTTTTACGAACTGATTTTACGCTACACCAATGGTCATCATCGTGATGGCTATTGGTGTTTTTAAGAAATAATTTAAGAAAGATGCCTGATGAACAATTTTAATATTTTATTAACAGTTGGATTGTGTGCTGTTGCGTTTAATACAACTGCGGCAGAAGGTGATGCGCCAGCAAGTTCTGTAGCCGCCTCAACTGCAAACACCACTAGAGTGCCTGTACCAGCAGCCAAAGGGCCATCACTTGAGCTGGCAATAGAAGCAGCACGTATTGCAATTGAAACTTGCACGGCAGATGGAAATCAAAAAATAGGAGCAAGCGTGGTGGACTCGGCTGGCGTGCTTAAAGTGCTTTTGTCGGCAGATGGTACTTCACCGCGTGGTGTATCTTCTAGCACCAATAAAGCGGTGACTGCATTGCACTTTAAAAAAAGCACCAGCACTTTAACTGAGGAAATTAAAACAGATAAAGCACTGGCTGACAGTATTGCTGCCACCCCTACTTTTAATGCCCGCCCTGGTGGTATTTTGATTCAAGTTGGTGGCGAAATTATCGGTGCTATTGGTGTGGGTGGCGGTAAAACGGATGAGCCTTGTGCTCTAGCTGGTTTAAATAAAATTCAAGCTAGACTTCAATAAACATGCAGAAAACGGCTTATCGAAATTTGCTGAGTACGCTATTTTTGGCGGTACTGTGCTACGTCCCAGTGGCTTGGTCGGCATCGCACCAAGCCAGCACGCCACAAGTGCAAGCGGAACTGGTTTCATCGACGAAACAAGTGGTAGCTGGTGAAATTGTTAACTTAGGCATTAGCCTGAAAATCATCCCACATTGGCACACCTATTGGCAGAATCCTGGTGACTCGGGTACTGTGACGACGATTGATTGGCAGTTCTCTCAACCGTCACAAGTCAGTGAGATTTTCTGGCCGATACCCAGTCGCTTCAGACTTGGGCCTATCGTCAATTACGGCTACGAAAATGTAGTCACTTTGCCAGTTAAGGTAAAAGTTTCACCCGATGCAAAAGTAGGTGAAAGTTTTAAAGCCACAGCAATTGTTGATTGGCTGGTATGCAAGGAAGAGTGCATACCACAGCAGGTCACTTTAACACTCGATTTGCCAGTGGTTTCCGCTGCAAATATTACTAAAGACGTGCATGGTAATACCTTAATAGAAGAGTCATTAGCAAAACAACCGCAAGAAATACCGTTTGAAGATAATCTTAAGCAAGTTAATCTTGAGAAGACAAATGATGGAATGGTTTTACATATTCCTGATTCAAGCCTGACTAGTGAACAGATTCAAGATGTTTGGTTTTATCCGTATGAGTGGGGAAAAATCGCACAGAGTATTGAGCAGACAAAAACGGTTAATGCCGATGGTATCACGCTCGCATTAAAACATGGTGATGCACCTTTAAGTCCTCATGAGTCGTTAGAGGGTGTGTTGGTTGTGAAGGAAAAACGCGGAGATGAGGTTACCGAACGTGGTTATTTAATTCATCCAAAATTAGTCATACCACAATCACTGAGTGGCAACGCAACATCTGATACTAAATCTGTTAATCAAGGCTCAGATTTAGGCTTTGCAACAGCTTTGCTGCTAGCATTAATTGGCGGTGTTATTCTTAATTTGATGCCATGTGTGTTCCCAGTGCTGTCAATTAAAGCCTTGTCATTGGTAAGTCATGCTCAGCATTCACAACGCGAAATATTATGGCAGGGCATCGTTTATACATTGGGTGTGTTGGCCAGTTTTGCCTTTTTGGCAGGCTTGCTCATCGCACTTAAAGCAGGCGGTGCACAAATTGGCTGGGGCTTTCAATTTCAATCGCCGTTATTTGTAGTTGCAGTCGCTTATTTGATGTTTGCCGTTGGTTTAAGTTTATCCGGTGTATTTACGATAGGCGGTTCGGTGACAGGGTTGGGTAGTAATTTAGCGGACAAACCTGGGTATGCAGGTAGCTTTTTTACTGGTGTATTAGCCACCATTGTTGCCACGCCATGCACCGCACCTTTTATGGCAGCCGCACTGGGTTACGCTCTCACTCAGCCAGCCTTAAAACTGATCTTTATTTTCCTTAGTTTAGGTTTTGGCTTGGCACTGCCGTATTTATTATTAACCGCATGGCCTGCCTTGCATCGCAAGTTACCGCGTCCCGGACTTTGGATGGAGCGCACTAAACAAGTATTCGCTTTCCCTATGTATTTAGCGGCAGTGTGGTTGGTTTGGGTACTTGCGCAGCAAAGCGGGGTAAATGGTGTAGCAATCGCACTGGGCGGCATGGTGCTGATTGCATTTGCTGCATGGATATATGACAGCACGCGCTATGTGAGTTTTAAAGCACAAATAGCCGCAAATGCAGGTGTAACGATATTGCTGCTTAGCACATTGTTGATCAGTTATACCTATCTGGATGATGTCGCAGTTGTAGATACAAAATCCACGGTTAAGTCTGATGTTAATAATCACTGGGAAGCATATTCATCACAACGACTAGAGCAATTACTGGCCGAAGGTAAGCCGGTTTTCCTTAACTTTACTGCAGCTTGGTGCATCAGTTGCTTGGTGAATGAGCGTGTGGCACTGAGTCAACCCGAGGTGGTTGCGGAATTTGAAAAAAATAACGTGACCTACTTAAAAGGAGACTGGACTAATAAGGATACGCAGATTACCAATGTACTCACAACATTTGGGCGAAGTGGTGTGCCGCTCTATGTGTTTTACCCGACGGGCAAAGGCGCTAAGCCCGTTGAATTACCGCAGATTCTTACACCGTCTATTGTGCTGGATGCTATTCAATCTTCACTTTAATTTTTTAAAACCAATTTTTTCAACCAAAGGAGTTTTTTATGCAATTTAAACAATTAATCGCGACTGGTTTAATCACTGCTACATTTGCATTTGTGAGCACTAGCGTGTTTGCAGACCCTGTTGTAGATCAACCGGCACCAGCTTTTACCGGTACGACAGCGGATGGCGGCAAGTTAAGTCTTGATTCATTACGTGGCAAAACAGTGGTGTTGGAATGGACTAACAACGAGTGTCCGTTTGTTAAAAAGCATTATGAGAGCGGTAATATTCCGCAATTACAAAAAGATGCTGCAGACAAGGACATCAGTTGGATACAAATCATTTCATCAGCACCAGGAAAACAAGGTCATGTGGATGGTGCAACAGCATTGAAACTAAACGATACGCGTGGCGCTAAACCAGCTTATGTTGTGTTGGACGAAGATGGAAAAATCGGCAAGTTATATGGCGCACAAACTACACCGCATATTTATGTGATCGATGCAAAAGGTGTTTTAGTTTACAAAGGTGGGATTGACAATATTCCTACTGCTAAAAAAGAAGACCTTGCAAAAGCGACTAATTATGTAAGAGAAACATGGATTGCCTTGGCAGATGGTAAAAAAGTACCGCACCCGAGCACCAAGCCATATGGTTGCTCAATCAAGTATCCTACTTAATTCAAATTGATGACAACCAGCCGTTAAGTATCCCGCACGTGGGGCTTACTGCCTCATTGTGCGGCTTGGCAAATTTACAGGTATTACATATGTCACACATCACAGCAAATAAGAAGAAGTTGTCCGCACGCATTAGTCGCATAAAAGGACAAGTGGAAGCAATTGAAAAATCATTACACGTGGGTGTTGAATGCACACATTTTTTACACCAGGTTGCATCAGTACGTGGCGCAATTGATGGCTTAATGTCAGAGGCGCTAGAGGGGCATATCCGTGAGCATTTAGGCCACCACCATTCATCACATCATGAGCATAATGAATTAACTCATCAGCATGACTTGGAAGAAGTCATCAATGTGTTAAAAACGTATCTCAAATAACGTCTATTAGTCCTTAGCGTTGTTGCCAATGCAACAGTTGTTGTTCATTTAGATGCATACGCAACATTTTTCCTGTTATTTATCTTTGTTTAAAAATTTAACTGACTGATTAATATCACTATTTTTGTTGGTATGGTTTCTGCTATGTATTAGCCGCATAGGGTACCCACCTATTCTTTTGCTCAAAAAGTCATATGGGTAGTCAATAACCAAATTTAGAGGAAACCACATGTTGTTTAAACAGTATCGGTGGCCAGTTCTGGCCGCCGCTTTTGGCATATTCATCCATCATTCAGTACAGGCTCAAGCTGAGGAGCAAAACGAACTCCCTGCGATTGAAGTGCGCTCAGAAGTACATGCTTTGATTGGGGTGGCTGATTCTGCGTCTGACGGAAAGGTCACGGCAAAACAAATCGAACATAGGCCTTTTTTGCGCCCAAGCGAAGTCATGGAAACTGTGCCAGGCTTAATCGTAACGCAACACTCAGGTGATGGGAAAGCCAATCAGTATTTTCTACGCGGATTTAACCTGGATCACGGCAGCGATTTTGCAACCTATGTTAATGGTATGCCAATCAATATGGTGAGCCATGCGCATGGTCAGGGTTATATGGATCTGAATTTTCTGATACCGGAATTGATTGGTGGTTTACGCTACCAAAAGGGTACTTATGCGGCTGAGGATGGCGACTTTAGTACGACTGGTTCAGCACATATTGATTATAAACGCTCTATTAGTGCCCCATTTGTGGATGTATCTGTTGGTGAATATCAATTTAAGCGCGCGTTAGTTGCAGGCAGTGAAGAGTGGAATGGATTGCAATGGTTGGGTGCATTAGAGTTGGCGGGTTATGACGGGCCGTGGGATCAGCCAGAGAATCTGAATAAAATTAACGGTTTGGTTAATGTGTCGTCTGGCACACCAAGCAACGGATTTTCAATTTCTGCGATGGCTTATCGCAGTCGTTGGGTAGCCAGCGAACATGTGCCTGAGCGTGCTATAGATGAAGGTGAGATTGGGCGTTACGGCACGTTGTTACCTAATGATGGCGGCGAAACGCATCGTGTCAGTTTATCTGGTGAGTGGACTCAAACCGATGATTTGTCCGCATGGCGGGCAAATGCATGGGTGATTGATTATGGCCTGAATTTATTTAGTAGCCCTTCAGGATTTATTAATGGGGCGGAAGGTGATCAGCATGAACAAGCAGACCATCGGACGACTTTAGGTGGCCAATTAGAAAAGCGTTGGTTTTTAGGTGAAAATTGGCTGAACAGTGAGATTAGCCTTGGTACACAACTTAGACATGATCGTATCAGCACGCTAGGTTTATATGACACGGTGGACAGAGACAGAACCAACACTGTGCGCCAAGACCATGTTGACCAAACTGCCAGTGCTTTATATACAGAAGTTAAGACACCTTGGTTGCCTTGGTTAAGAAGCACTATTGGCTTACGTTATGATTATATGGATGTAGATGTAAACGCAGAGAAAGGTGTATTCAATCAAAATAATGGTGGCAAAACTTCTGCTCAGCAGCTTAGCCCTAAACTTGGCTTAGCAATCGCCCCTTGGAAATCTTTAGAGTTTTATGCTAACTGGGGGCGTGGATTTCATAGTAATGATAGCCGAGGTGCAGTCATTTCTCAGAATGTGGTCGATGGCAGCCCAGCAGATCGCGTACCGTTGATTGCTAAATCAACAGGGAGCGAGCTTGGTCTGCGTGCTGCGCCGTTAACAGGCTGGCATACCAGTGTGGCTTTATGGAAAGTGGAGTCTTCTTCTGAACTGGTGTTCGTCGGTGATGAGGGGGTGACTGAGCCGCGCGGTAGTTCGCAACGCTACGGTATAGAATGGACCAATCACTTAACAGTTTCAGACTGGGTATTTTTAGATGCAGATATAGCGTTATCCAAAGCACGTTTTGATAAAACAGAAAATGGCGGAAAACGTGTGCCCAATGCAGTGCCGCTCACGGCATCCTTGGCTGCTAATTATGATGACGGTAATCAATGGTCGGGTGGCGTGCGTGTACGCTATATTGGTTCTTATGCATTAGAAGAAACAGGACAGGAAAAATCTTCTTCATTCACCACTGCAAATGCCAAAGTGGAATATAAAATCAACCCACAGTGGCAAGCTTCTTTAAGCGTACTCAATCTATTTAATCGTAAAGCGAATGATATTGAATATTACGGTGGTGCGTGTACAAAACTAGATGGGCCTGGTTGCGGTGGCGGTGAAGGCATTGACGGACGTTTGATCCATCCGCTTGAGCCACGCTCTCTCAGGGTCGGGCTACGTTATACCTTTAAGTAACTTCACATAAAGCCAACCTAGTTTAGATTGGCTTTCTACAAACAGAGGTGTTTTGAATCTGCTGGATTACCAGCAATTTAAAACACCTCTTTTTTTATGCCTTAATGATTATTTTAAGTGTAAAAAAATATTAACTTAAAAATCAATTGCTTATGACTAATTTTTCGCCGCAATAAAACAATTGTTCTATTGAAAATTGTTGGCATGCGCTTTGCGATGCTTTTAGCGAGTTCGATAGCTCCAGCTATCGACAAAACAACTTTAAAACGCATCATTAGGACATAAAATGAAAAAAATTAACGTATTAGTCGCCTTATTATTTATTGCTGCATCGCCGCTATCAATGGCAGGTGGCGCCGTGGCAACACCTGCTGGCGATGCCAAGCCTGCAGCACAAGAAGCTAAAAAACCGCCTATCTCTAAGAAATTAAGCCGTGCAGAAGTGGATGCATTATTGGCTAAACCAAATGAAGTGGTTTTGATTGATTTACGTCGTCCAGATGAATTGATTAAAATTGGCGGCTTCCCCGTATATTTGAATATTCAGGCTAAAGAGCTTGAAAAGTATGCGGATTTTATTCCTAAAGATAAAGCGGTTGCGACTATCTCTAACCATGCAGGTCGTGCACATGCTGGTGCTGATTTGTTGATCAACAAAGGCTTTAAAGTAGCTGGCGCAATCGGTGCGCAAGATTATGAAGCTGAAGGTGGTGTGTTGACTAAAATTGCTCCGCCAACACCAAAATACGAGGTAAATAAAGAGATTCCTGGCGTTATCGCCAAAGGCACAAAGTATGAGTTTTTATACGAAGGCTTTGAAGGCACAGAAGGCCCGATTGCCTTGCCAGACGGCACGGCGATTTTCACTGAAACGCGCGCCAATCGTATTACACAGCTAAAAGATGATCGTGGCATTAATATTTTCTTGCAAAATACTAATGGTTCAAATGGCTTGGCTTTTAATCCAAAAGGTGAGTTGATTTCTGTACAGAACTTGAAACCGCAAGTTGGCATTATTTATCCAGCGGGTAAAGAAAAAGTATTATCGAATGAATTTGAAGGTAAACCTTTCCAGCGCCCTAACGATTTAGTGTTGGATAAAAAAAGCGGTATTTACTTTACTGATATTGGCATAACACCAAAACCAGAAGATAAAGCGGCAGAGGCCGCAAGACCGGCTGTTTATTACATTACGCCAGATGGTAAAACCACTCGTGTGATTAATGATCTTAAACGTCCAAATGGTGTGCAATTGAGCACGGATGAAAAAACACTATATGTAGCCGATACGGCAAATGAATTCATCATTGCTTACGATATCAAAGGCGATGGCTCATTAGGCACAAAACGTAATTTTGCCAAGTTAGATGGTTATGCAAAGAACGCAGCAGGCGAATATTCTAGCGGTGCAGATGGTCTTGCAGTTGATTCAGAGAACAGGTTATATGTAGCTTCTAATGCCGGTGTTGAGGTATTTAGCGGAAAAGGTGAAACCTTAGGTGTGATTGCATTGCCAAACAAACCACAGAACTTAGCATTTGCCGGTAAAGACAAGAAAACCTTGTTTGTTGTTGGTAGAGGCGCAGCATATCGCATCCCTTTATTGGCGCAAGGTTATTTAGGCCGTGTTAAATAAGCCTGTTAAATAAACAGTAAGTTTAATCAAGAAATTGTTGG
>Ga0123396_127359_pt1 | contig 32525 bp, 29 predicted proteins | sample T10HLNO3metaT_FD_89924 | JGI IMG/M metagenome (GOLD analysis project Ga0123396, IMG submission 89924) | Methane-oxidizing artificial microbial communities from Washington, USA to study methane cycling - T10-HLNO3 metaT (Metagenome... ...
AATTGCCCAAGGACATTGCTACGGCCGATGAGCCGATGTTCTGGATGTATTACGGCAACCCCAAGGCTGTGGATGCTCAGGAATCTGCGGGGATATTCGATGTGGCTCAGGCTGTCGCCTATCACTTCGAAGCCGGTCCGGTTAAAGACGCTACGGCCTATGCCAATCAACCGGCCACCGCTACCCAAACCGTTGTGGAAGGTGGAGCCATTGGCGAAGCGGGCGGTTTTAACGGTAGTCAATCGATACGCATTGCGGCAACCCCCGCGATTCAGATGGCCGTCGAATTTGGCTGGACCGTTTCGGCATGGGTCAAAATTGATCAAGCCCAAACCGACGGGGTGATATTCGCGCGGGATGGGCTGATTTTATCTGTTAGAGGTCAAACCCCGGTTTTGGAGGTTAATCGCAAGCAGTTGGTCAGTTCCGCCGATCTGAATTTGGCCACTTGGCAATACTTATCGGTCGCCGGTAACAAGGACGGTTTTACCTTGTATGTGGACGGTAAACCGGTGGGCATCCTGCCGGCCAGCGTGCCTTCGCTGTTGGGTGATATGAGCATAGGCGCGGCAGTGGATGGTTCGCGTGGCTTGGTCGGTGCCGTTGATGAATTTGGTATTGCGAAGGTCGCTCGCGATCAGAATTACCTGCAATTCGCGGCAATGATGCAAGGCCAGTCGTCGGCGTTGTTGAACTACGGCGAAGACAGCACGCCCGACAGCGAAGAGGGCGGCGAATCCTATTTGATGTCTACGCTGGATAACGTCACCGTGGACGGCTGGGTCATCATCGGGATTCTGGGGGTGATGTTTATCGTCAGTACCTTGGTGATCGTCAGTAAGGCGATTGTGTTGAACCGTACCCGCAGTGAGAACAAGAAATTCGAAGAGGCTTTCAGCCAACTGGGCGCCAAAAATATCAGCAATCTGGATCACCAGGACGAAGACGGTCAGGAAGATTATGACGAATCGCCGTTGTTGCTGTCCTTGACCGGCAATCATGCGGCGTTTGCGGGTTCATCGATCTACCGGATTTACCACGTCGGCGTGCAGGAAATGAATAAACGTCTGGCGAAAAGCGTGGGCGCTGAGGCGGCCGACCAGGGCTTGTCCGCCCAGGCTTTGAATGCGGTAAAGGCCTCAATGGACGGCGTGTTGGTGCGGGAACTGCAAAAACTCAACTCGCAAATGGTGTTGTTGACCATCGCGATTTCCGGTGGACCGTTCCTGGGGCTGCTCGGCACCGTGGTCGGGGTCATGATCACGTTCGCGGCGATTGCCGCCAGCGGCGAAGTCAACGTCAACGCTATTGCGCCCGGTATCGCCGCGGCTTTGGCGGCGACCGTTGCCGGCTTGGGCGTGGCGATACCGGCGCTGTTTGCCTACAACTATCTGGGCAGCATGATCAAGGCCGTGACCGCCGACATGCACGTGTTCGTCGATGAATTTGTCGCCAAACTGGCCGAGCAGCATAGCTAATTAAACTTCGTAGGGTACGCAATGCGTACCTTGCCAAAGTCTGCCGGTATGCGTTGCGTACCCTACGAAAACCCGAGAATATTCAATGAAAGTTCAAGAAGAAAACGCAGCGTACGACGAAATCAACGTCACGCCTATGCTGGATTTGGCTTATGTGTTGCTGGTGGTGTTTATTCTGATGACCACGGCAGCCGTGCAAGGCGTGCAGGTCAATCTGCCCAAGGCCAGCAATACGCCCAGTTTGGCCAAGCCACAAACCAAAGCCATCACGGTGACCGCCGACGGCACACTGTTTCTGGATACATTTCCGGTGACGATGGAGCAGCTGGAATCGACACTGATGCAATACAAGGCCGCCAATCCGGAATTGCCGGTGGTGGTTAAAGGGGACTCCACTGTCCAGTATCAAAGCGTCGTCGATATTTTGGCTTTGCTTGGCAAACTGGAAATCACCCAGGTCGGTCTGGTTACCCAAAATCTGACCAAATAAAGCCTTGCGACATGTCAAAGAAGAAACATTGGCGGGTTTATATTCCAATGCTCATCGCTGCCGTAATCGCCGCTATCGCGATTTTTTACGTCGTTAAAATCATTATGGAGTTCGTCGACAAAAAGCCGGCGAAAAACGAGAAAAAAATTCAGCCGGTGACCTTATTTAAACCGCCGCCCCCTCCGCCGCCACCGCCGAAAGTCGAGAAGCCGCCCGAGCCGGAGATCAAGGAAAAAATTAAGGAACCCGATCCGGAACCCGAGCCCGAACCGGAACCCGAGCCAGAACAAGCGCCGCCGCGCGATCTGGGTCTGGATGCCGAGGGTACGGCCGGATCGGACGGTTTTGGTCTGGCGGCCCGCAAGGGCGGCACCGGCCTGTTCGGCGGTGGGACCGGTAACCCGTTTGCCTGGTACGGCGGTTTGGTCAAGAACGGCATTCTGAACATTCTCAGCAGCCATGAAGAATTGCGCCGCAAGGGCTATACCGCCATCGTCAAGGTCTGGCTGAAAGCCGACGGCTCGGTGGAGCGAGTCGAATTGGCCAAGGGCAGCAACGATGCGGACATCGACGAATTGCTCAGCCGTTTATTAAACAAATTCGACCGAGTCGCGGAAGCACCGCCACCGGGTATGCAGCAACCGATCAAGTTAAAAATTTCATCACGTATTTAAGTATCCACAGGTAAAACAATGGCGAATAAGAAACAGCTGATGGCCTTAGCGCTATCGGGGCTGATCGGCACCGTGCAGGCCGGAGAAAAGGAAGAGTTGCTGAAACTGCGCAATACCACCACCAATTTGATCAAGCAATTGGTCAAACAAGGGGTGATTACCGACAAGGCTGCCAACGAGATGATCAAACAAGCCGAAGTCGAAGCCGGCCAGCAAGTGGCCGAAGCCAAGGCCGCCGGTGCCAAGGAAGCCGTGCCGGCCGATGAAGTGCGGGTGGCTTATGTGCCGGACTTCGTCAAAGACGAGATTCGTCAGCAAGTGCGCAGTGAGCTGCGCGAAGAAGTGGTCGGCGATGTGATGCAAAAGGCCAAGAACGAACAGTGGGGCTTGCCTAATGCGTTGCCGGAGTGGACCAGGCGTTTCAAGCTGTCCGGCGATATTCGTTTACGTTCTCAGCATGAGATGATGGCCAAGGAAAACATCGCCAATTCTTATATTGACTGGCAGGCGGTTAACGAAAGAGGCGGTCTGAACGCGGCGGGTGTGGATCAATTCTTGAATACGACTACCGACAGACAGCATTTTCGCGAGCGCTTGCGCTTGGGCATTGATGCAACGATTACCGATGGTATGAAAGCCGGTGTGCGTTTGGCGACGGGTAATCAACGTGACCCGGTATCTACCAACCAGTCTTTGGGCTTTACCGGACAAAAATACGATTTCACCGTGGACCGGGCCTATCTGCAGTACGATGCGATTGACGACAATAAATTCAAATGGCTGACCTTGTCCGGCGGCCGGATCAAGAACCCCTGGTATACCGGCGGCGGTGAGTTTACCGGCGGTAGCGAATTGGTGTGGGATACGGATTTATCTTTCGAAGGTTTTGCCGGCACCGTGCGCCACCGTTTGGGCGGATCGGACAGCTTGATGGCTAACGACGACCACACCCATTCCGTTTTTGCGACAGCCGGGGCGTTTCCATTACAAGAATCGGCGCTGAGCAGCGATAAATGGTTGTTCGGCGGTCAAGTCGGCGTGGATTGGGGCTTTGTCAATCAAGATAATTTAAAGGCCGCGTTGGCTTATTTCGATTACGTCAACGTCGAGGCTAAGCAAAATACCAGCGTTTTAGGCACTTGCGATCTCAATACGCGCGGCAACACTGCTTCGCGTCCGGAATTCATGCAGGGCGGCAATACCTTGGCGTCGATTTGCCGAGAAGGCACGGGGGCTTTGGCTTCCAATCCGGGCATGGTCGGTTTGGCGTCTGATTACAATATCGTCAACGCCAATGTTTCGTATGAAATGACTTTGTTTGCCCCTTACCATCTGCGCTTGAGCGGCGACTACGCTAAAAACGTCGGCTTTAATAAAGCTGCGGTCAGCCGGATGCTGAACGGTACGGTGGTTGAGGGTAAAACCAACGCCTGGCAGTTTAGGGCGGATTTCGGTTGGCCAAGAGCCGAAGTGGCCGGTCATTGGAATGTGTTTGCTGCCTATAAGTACGTGGAGCGCGATGCGGTATTGGATGCATTCACCGATTCTGATTTCCACCTCGGCGGTACCAACAGTAAGGGCTGGTTCATCGGCGGTAACTATGGCTTGATGAAAAACGTTTGGTTGACCGGCCGCTGGTTGAGTGCCGATATCATCACGGGACCCCCTCTTGGTATCGATGTGTTGCAGATCGACGTCAATACGCAATTCTAGGTAGGTTGCCGATGAATATATTTCCGAAAGTGGCCGTATTGTTTGTGCTTATTGGCAGTAGCTGGTCCACCAGTCAGGCCGCGCCGCGTGAGGCTGCCAAGAACGATGGCGCTGTTTTAAAGCTGCAAGCGATGGTTAAAAGCCTGACTGCCGAACGCGATGCGGCAAAGGCCGAATCGGCCAAGTTAGCCGAGGAGTTACAGGAGCTTGAGCAGTTGAAAAAAGCCCATTCGGCGGCAGTGGCGGCCAAGGAGCAAATCAGCAGCGAGTTATCCGCGCAGCGAAATGCCAATGGTGAGGTGCGCGAGCGTTTGGAGAAAAGCAATGCCAGACTCTCCGACGTGATGGAAAAGCATAAGGAATTGAGTCAGGCTAAAGCCGATTTGCAAGCGCAATTAACGGCATTAACTGCCAAGCAGCAAGCAACCGAGCAGCAATTGGGGGTTTGCGATATTCATAATGTGAAACTTTACGAGGCCGCCAAGGAATTGCTGGAACGCTACGAAAACAAAGGCGCACTGGCTAGTGTGTTGCAGAATGAAGCCTTGCTGCAATTCAACAGTGTGGAAATGGAAACTATCGTCCAGGAATATGAGGACAAGTTGAACGCCGGTAAATATCAAAAACAATCTGCTGCGGATAGCGGCACAGCGCCGGCTGGCGTCCAATAGTTTCTCTACTCAGGTGCGGCAACATGCCGCACCTCGACCCTAGCTGATTTACCGAAAGCCTTAAGGCTTGGTCGCGTAAATAAGTTAAAATCCCAAAAAGCGGCGCTCCATCATGGCGGCTACATAATCAAATGCACGAATTATCGAGAGACTAATGACAACGAAACAAAATTTTTTAAAAAATCTAGGCATTGTTGTGTTATCGACCGGCTTGGTGGCCTGTAACGGCGCCGATGAACGGAAAGCGAAATACATGGAAGAAGGCAAACAGCTATATCAAGCGGGTGATTATGAGAAAGCGTTGCTTGCCTATAAAAACGTGCTGCAAATCGATCCCAAGGACTGGGAAACTCACTTCCAGATTGCGGAAGCCCTGAGTAAACAAGGCAAAATCGAAAATGCCTTTAAGGAATACAGTACCGTGGTTGCCGGCAATGAAAATCATGTGATGGCGCGGGTGCGGGTTGGTCAGCTGCTGTTATTAAATCGCGCGGTAGACGATGCGGAAAAAATGGTCGGCGAAGCTTTAGCGAAGGAACCGGACAATGTTGAGGCTTTGGTGTTGTTCGCCGGCGTACAAGCAGCCAAAAATAACAGCGATGGCGCGATTATGACGGTGGAGCGCGCCTTGAAAAACAGTCCGGACGATGTGCCGGCGACCTTGATGATGGCCTCGATTAAAGCGCGTTTAGATAAAGTAGGCGAAGCGATTGCTTTGTTGAAGCAAACTATTGAAAAGAAGCCGGATAATGTGGCGTTGCGCAGCATGCTGGCCGGTTTGTACGCTAAAAACAATCAGATTGCCGATTCAGAGGCCATGTTGTTGGAAATTGTCAAACTGGAGCCGCAGCAATTACAGCATTACCGTACGTTAGCCTTGTTCCAAGTCGGTACCAAACAAGTCGATAAAGCCGAAGCGACTTTACGCGATGCGGTTAGCAAATTGCCGGACAACGATACCGCCAAAACTTATTTGGTCGACTTCCTGTTGGAAAAGCGCAGTCCGGAAGTGGCGATTGCAGAGCTGCTACCGATGATAGAGCAAAAGCCGCAAGCGTATGAGTTGAAATTCAAACTGGCGAATATCCAGCTTGCCCAAAAGCAAGTCGATAAGGCCGAAGCGACTATGAAAGAAGTCGTCGATCAGGATAAATTGGGACCCAGCGGCATCACCGCACGAAATAAATTAGCGGCTTTGTATGCAATGACCAAGCGCGGCGACGAGGCTAAGGCCTTGATCAAGGAAGTGTTGGATAACAATCCGCGCGATGCCGAGGCTTTGACGCTGCGCGGTCAGTTTGCTTTGGGTGAAAACAAAATTCCCGACGCAATTGCCGATTTTCGCTCGGTATTGGTTGATCAACCCAACAATATCGGTGTGTTGAAAATGCTGGCCGCAGCACATCTGCGCAATAACGAAGAAGAACTGGCCAGAGAAAATATGGAAAAAGTGGTGGCCGTCGCACCGGGCGATGAGACCGCCCGGCTGGATTTGGTTGGCTTGCATATGAAAGCGGGGCACCAAGATCAAGCCAAGCAGCAGCTTGAAGCACTGATGAAAGCCAATCCGAAAAGTCTGAAAGGCTTGGAGGCGCTGTTTAAAATGGAGTTGTCGCAAAAGCATTGGGATAAAGCGCAAGAGATTGCCAAACAGGTGCAACAGTTATCCGATAAAGACGCCACCGGCTTTTACATGTCCGGCTTGGGCTATCAGGCGGAAGGCAAGCTGGAAGCCAGCACCGAAGCCTTTCAACAGGCCTTGGCGCGTAAGCCGGATGCGATTGAGCCTTTGACCGAGATGGTCAAAAGCTATTTGGTATTGAAGCAGTCGGATAAGGCTATCGGTAAATTGCAGCAAGTCATTAAACAGCAGCCCGATCATTTCGTTGCTTACAATTTGCTGGGTGGTGCTTATCTGAACGAACAGAAATTTGCCGAAGCAAAAACAGCTTACACAAAGGCTTTGAATATCAAACCGGAGTGGTATAGCCCTTATCGGAACTTGGCCTTGATCGAGTTGGCACAAAAAAACCAGGCCGAGGCCATCAATATCTACAAAAAAGGGATTGAAAAAACTAAAGGGGCATTGGAGCTGGTCGACGACTTGGCGCGTTTGTATCATCGTGACGGTCAGCATGAGAAGGTGCTGGCGCTTTACGAAGAATCTTACAAACTGCATCCGGATTCGGTGGTGGCGGTTAACAATCTGGCCAGTTACTTGTCGGATTTTTCCGCCGGTCCGGATAGTTTGGAACGGGCAGCCAAATTGGCCGAACCTTTATTGCAAACCAATAATCCCAATATGATGGATACGGTTGCTTGGGTGGCCTATAAACAAAGCAATTACGATAAGGCTAAAGAGATATTGTTGAAGGTGATTGAACGCGATCCGCAATCGCCGATCAGTAATTATCATTTGGGTATGGTGTATTTCAAGCAAAACGATCCGGTTAAAGCCCGCGAATATTTGCAAAAAGCGGTCGATAAAAAAGTGGAGTTCGATGGCTTGAATGAAGCGAAGGATGTTTTGAGTAAACTCTGATAGGAAATGTAGGGACGTGGCTACCGCAGGTAGCCACGTCAGACCGGCTTAAACCCCGGTATAGCCGATTTTAATGTCGGTGGCTTTATTGAATACTGTCCCCAGTACGTTGGTGTCTTTTAACAAAGAGGCCGCGTGCTTCAATTGATCCGTCTTGGTATGCCCCTCGTCGATCACCAACAACACGCAATCCACATAAGGCGAAAAACCCAGTGTATCATCGTGCGACAGGATCGGCGGCATATCGAAAATAATGATACGCGATGGGTAACGGCTTTTCAGTTCGTTAACCAGTCGTACCATTTTCGGTGAGCGCAACATCTCAGTTGAGTTGAATAAAGGTTTGCCGGCCGGCAGCACTACCAGACGCTCGATGCCCGGATTAATCAGCATGGAGCTTAACTCGGTGTCGTTCAACAAATAATCGCTAAGACCTGCGCCCGGCTGAATGCCGAATAATTGATTAATGCTGGGATTTTGGAAATTGGCATCCACCAGCAGGGCTGTGCGGTCAAGTTCCATCGCCATGCTGATGGCTAAATTTGCGGCTGTTAAGCTATTGCCGGTACCTTCGCTGGGGCTGGTGATAGCCATGGTTTTCCATTCCATCGCATCCATTTGCTGCAAGCAGCGGGTGCGTAGCATGCGGTAGGATTCCAGCCATTTTCCAGGTAACGCTGCGGAAATAATCCGGTTTTGCTTCAGTAAGTTTTGATCCGGAGTGTGCACCCGCGTTTTGGTGTAAGCGATGCTGACTTTGTCGCCGGGTTGATTGGCTAATCCGGCTGCGGCTGGATTACTTTTTTCCACGAGGTTTTCAATGGGGTTCATGAATTTTCCCTTAAATGATTAATTGCCCACGACACGTAGTAATTTGTACCAAAATACATCTAGCGGCATGACGATAAAATGAAATGCGATGACAGCCAGAACGCCGGCTATTGCCATGCCTATCAACAACAGCCGTCTTTCGTTTCTATGTGCTTGATGTTCCCTCTGGCTTTCGAAATAAGGTATCGACGCCAAAGGTTCCACACCCAGAATCGCCGCGACCGCTTTTGGGCTATTAACGGTCGAGTCCAGCATTTCGGTCAATGCCACCGCCCCTAAGCCGCTCGCCACCGCCAACACCATGCCCAGTACCATAATCGCAATTCGATTCGGGCTAACCGGTTGTAATGGTTCTTGGGGGGGGTCGATTAAAGTAAAACGCTCGCCTTTTCTTTCCATTTCCAATTGCTGCGAGATTTGCGCTTCCATTTCTCGCGCACTCACTTCACGGTAGCGCAGATTGGTATTGTCCAGATCCTGGATCAAATCCATGTATTCTTTTTCAACCAATGGCGATTGGCGTAGGCTTGAGCGTAACTCTTCCATTTTGCTCTGTACGCGACTACGTGTGAAATTCAACGATTCGATTTCGGTATTCACTGAAGCTAGTTGCGATTTCAAGGTGATATAGGCCGGGTTATCCGGTTGAATACTGGCATTGCTGTAGTCGCTTTGTTTCGCGCTAGCCAGGCTTTGTTGCAAGGCGCTGATTTGTTTTTGCAGTTTCACCACGTCAGGGTGTTTGTCCGAATACTGTTTCAACAACAAGGCCAATTCTGCTTTTCTGTCGGTTAGTTCGCCGTTCATCGCATTCAGATCGGTGTTGGAGCCGATTTCTTTTTGCAATGAGTCGATTTCCCGTTTGATTTTAATCACATCGGGATGGTTCGCAGAATGGTTGGATAACACCGATGGATATTGCGATTGTAGTTCCTTCAAACGGTCTTTCATATCGAACACCCGATTGCCCACGGCGTTGGTAGCCATGGTGTTGGGATCGATTTGCGCCAGTTCGCCTTCAAGGTAATAACGCCTATCTTGCAGCGTTCGTTCTTGGCTATCCAATTGCAATAACTGATTGCTCAAGGAGGTCAGTTCTTGCTGATTCATGGCACTGATTTGCGGCAGTTGGTTCAGGTTCTTTTCCTTGAACGTAGCTAAGTTTTGTTGAATTTCCTGGATTTTGGCTTTCAGGCGCTTTGATTCCTCACTCAAAAACAATGCTGCATTTTCCGCAGATTCGGTGCGTGACTTGATGTTTTCTTTCAGGAACAAGGAAGTCAATTCGTTAGCGACTTTTTGCGCGAGCGCGGGTGATTTATCGTCAAATGTTAGCGTAAAGGCTATCGTAGCTTGTTGGGCAGGGCCGCTTTTGTTATTGGCGACGTCGGCACTGATGGTTTCGACTTTGATGCTTTTACGCATTTTTTCCAGAATGACTTCTTCCGGCTTTTTTTGCCGTTCCTCGGCATAGAGATCGTATTTCTTGATGATTTCCGTCAAATTCGGTCGGGTCATGATCCGTTGGCTGATCATCTGAATCCGCTGGTCGGCGAAGGTGGTCACTGTGGAATGCACCAGTTCGGCGGGGATTTCTTGCGCCTCGATCAGAATGGTGGAAGTAGAGCGGTAAACTGCCGGTAACAGCACTGCCAAAACGATGCTGATCAGCGCAATGATTAGAAACGGAATAACTAAAAACCGTCTACGTCGTTTGATGATTTTTAGATAGTCCTTGATGTCGATGGCTTGATTTTCCACGCTATTTCACCTGACGATTGATTTGCGGTTGATAAGAGAATTGTAGTTGTACGCTGTCGCCGGTGATGGTCTGGTTGTTTGATTCATACACTTGCTGGCGATAGCTATAAGACAGATCCAAATTGATTTCCGGCGTCCAGCGCCATTGAACATTCGGTGATAGGGTAATAAATGTGCGGTTATTGCTTCTGCTGGTATCGTTACTAAATGTGGATATCGATTCAGATAGCAAGTAATTGGCGTTGATACCGGTGGATAAGCGCTCCGTGAGATTGTATCGGCCTCGGGCTGAAAAGGTGGTTGAGGTTTGTTGCTGACCGGTGCTGGCCGGGTTGAGCTGTTGTCCGGCACTTAAGCTGAAGTCACCCCAGTCGCTTTTACGAGCCAAGCTTGCCGAAAATACGTTGCCTATGGTGTTTTTGGATAAGGAAGACCGACTATTAAGCTCTGGCGCAGGGTTTGACGAGCTGGTGAATTGAGTGCTGTCAGTTGTTGTGTCGCGAATCCCAGCTGAAAATGCTAATTGGGTCTGCTCGTCAAATAGATATTGCACACCCGCCTGGTAAGTGAACGTAGTCGATTTTTGGCTGAAACCTGTTGTTATTGGCGCGGTTTGATAAAATCGCAATGGTACAGGAAAAGGAAAAGGATTGAAAAGACCGATTCCTGGACTCTCGTTTGCCGATTCATACACCGAATACGCACCTGTCAGGTTAAATGACAAGCGTTCGGTGTAGGCATGGCTGGCCGTTGCCGAATATTGCTGGAAACTATAATCCGAGTAATTAATGTTATTTATCAGGTTTTGCGCTCTGTCAAACGCCACATCCTGGTAGCTATAACCCAATTGTAGAGAGCTTTTCTCGTTCAAGTTATAAGTGACAGTTGGGGAGACTGATTTGGTGTTCCGTGGTACGAGAAGTTGCACGCCACCTGCTTCGTTGATCTGTGTTGGGTCGATTACTGTAGGGTCAAGTTGGTTATTAATCGAGGATTCTTCCGCATAGCTTGCTGCTAGATCGGTTTTTAAACGCTCGCCCTGATATTTGTGGCTGAGGTTGACTAGTTTTTCGGAAAAATCCAGCGCCGAGTCGCTACTGTAAATCAACTCATTCCACTTAAAACGGGTATTCAATTCGTTGTCGTCGGCAAGATAGCCGAACATCACACCTGGAGAAAGGGTGCTGATAAAATTGCTATGCTTTGGATGAATCTGCATGCGTACATTATCGTCAAAGCGCTCCTTAAAGCTAAACTCCGGTTTGAACAGCAAATCCAGCGCATAGCCATCGGTGCTGAATAAAACCAACGCAGGTAGCAAAAAATCCGTTTTTATCTTCATAGATAGTGCTTCTATCTAATTCCGCTTAGGGTACGGTAACCGTGTCTCCCGGTTCCAGCAGGATGTTTTGTTCCAGGTCTTCGCCATCAATCACATCGCTGTAGTCGAAAGGAAACACTTTAACTTGATCGCCGGTGCGGCGAATAATGCTAATCGAACCTTCCTTGGCAAACACGGTCAGGCCGCCGGCCAGACTCAGGGCTTGCAGCACATCGAGGCGTCTGCCGGAAAACACTTGTCCGGGCTTATTGACTTTACCGATCACAAAGATCGAGTTGCCCTGGTTGTTGAGTAATTTAACCGAAATCGAGGGGTCGGATATGTAATCGGCCAATCGGCTGGTCAAATTGTCTTTCAGTTCGGTAATGGTTTTACCGGCAGCACCGACGGTGCCGATCAAGGGGAAAATAATCGTGCCGTCCGGGGAAATCAGGATTTGCAATTGTTGTAAGCCTTCTTCTTTCCAGACTGTGATTTCCAATGCATCACCAGGCGATAGTTGGTAAGCCGCATAATTGGTCTGCTCTATAGTCACCGTAGGTGCAGGGCTGATTGTAGTGTTGTTAATGGGCTCTATTGGCGGTGCAGGTGGGATCGGGGTTTCCGGTTCTGCCAGGGCAGTGGAGGAGCAAAGCAGACAAAACGAGAAAAGAGTAATTATCTGTTTCAAAATGTATTCCTTTATGATGTTATTGAGGTTGCAAACCGCACTTTTCGAGCCAAACGCCAAAGTAAGGCGGGATTTTAGTAACGGAATATAACAAGAATAAGACGATCCCAAACGCAGTCTTAGGTGAGAAACACCTAGACATTTCATGCGATTATAACCGGGAATGACTGTGTTTTGTTCGAATCAAACAGTAAATTAACCAAAAATTAATAAAACTTCGGGAGTAAGGCAGTGACAGTGAACGATTTTTTACAACGTGTTAAGTCCGGGCAAGCGGTCGAATTTCAGGAAGTCATTGCGCTCATTGCCGAGCATTATCAATACCAACCCACCGAATTTAGTAACGGCTTGCAACAGCCTCTGGTAAACGAAGCGGGTCGTAATGAGGGCTCTTGCAAGATTTTTGCATTCGCCAAATTGCATAAACTGACTGTCGAACAAACTCTGGCGCTCTTCGGTGATTATTATCGCCAAGATGTATTGGGTAACCCGTCCGGCGACGATCATCAAAATATCAGACACTTTATGCGTGATGGTTGGGAAGGCATTGTTTTTAAAGGCGAGGCCTTGCAAGCCCAATAATTGCCGTGCAAATCGATGTACTGCTGATCGGTCAGGGTTTGGCTGGCAGTTTATTGGCTTGGGAGTTATTGCAGCGGCCAATGCGAATCTTGGTGGTGGACGACGGCGCGGAGAACGCCTCGCAAGTCGCAGCCGGTTTAATCAATCCAGTGACCGGGCAGCGCTTGGTAAAGCAGGTGGATGTGGAAAACCTGCTGCCGGTCGCAATGCATGCTTATCGGCAACTTGAGAGACAGTTTGGACAAGCCTTCTATCAGCAAATGCCAATGCTGAAAATTTTGCGCACCGCCAAAGAGCTTGAAATTGCCGAACGCCGTTTGAGTCAGGCGGATTATCGTGACTATTTGTCGGAGTTGGCGGCGGCCTCCAAGGGAATTAACGCGCCTTACGGTGTGTTGCAACAAGGCCAGACCGGCTATTTGCGGACCGAGGCTTTGCTGAGTCGGTTGCGTGATTTTTTACGGAACAAGCACTGTTATCGGCGACACACTCTGCAATACGCAGAAATTAATCTCGAGCCGGCGCTGCGTTGGCAGGAAATATATCCGCGGCATATTGTTTTCTGCGAGGGTTATCAGGCGCTTACCAATCCATGGTTTAAGTATTTACCGTTTCAATTGGCAAAAGGTGAAATACTGGGTTGCGAAAGTAGGCAAGATATTCCAAAACAGATTTTGAATTACGGGCATTGGCTGATTCCATTGGAGTCCGGGCGCTTTAAGACCGGTGCGACTTTCGAAACAGATCAAGTAGATCATGTGCCGACCGAAGCAGCGAAAACCGCTTTATTGGCGAGCTTACGTGCGGTCTGCCCACAACAACAAAACCTTAATGTTTATCAGCATCGCGCCGGAATCCGGCCGGCTACACGCGATAAACAGCCGTTTATCGGCACGCATCCCAAATATCCGCAACTGCATATTTTCAATGGCTTTGGCGCCAAGGGCAGCTTGGCGATTCCCTGGTACGCTGCCCGGTTTGCCGATTACTTGCAACAGTACGCCGGTTTGCCGCCCGTTTGTGATATACGCCGCTATGACAAAACCTATATCCCTGCTTGAAACTGCCCATCATATTGTTGGTTCTTACCTAGATCCGGGTGACGTGGCGGTCGACGCGACAGTGGGTAACGGTCACGATACCGTGTTTCTGGCGCAGAGCGTTGGGGCGAGTGGTCATGTATTCGGATTTGATATTCAGCGGCAAGCGCTGATCAACAGTTTTCAGCGTTTACTTCAGCTCGATTTGCAGCGCCGGGTGATACTGCGTCTCGCCAGCCATGCCGATATGCTGTTGCATGTTCCTGAGCAGTGGCGTGGCCGGGTGAGAGCAGTGATGTTCAATCTGGGTTATTTACCCGGCGCCGACAAAACCGTGATTACCCAAATCGATTCGACGCTGGCCGCCTTAAATGCCGCGTCTGGCTTGTTGGCGCCGCGCGCCGTTATCACGGTATTGGCGTATCCGGGTCATGCCGGCGGTGATCTGGAAACCCAGCAGTTGGCGGCATGGTCCGGGCAGTTGGATGGCACCCATTTTACTTCTGAGGTCATTCTCAGCAGTCACGACAAACCTAGTGCGCCCCGGCTTTTTGTTATTCGCAAACAAGCCGATCTGCTATGATTGCGCTCCTTTTTTTACTAGCAATAGATGTGCATCATGTCAGAATTCAATAACGTCACCATCGTCAAACAGGCCAATGTCTATTTCGATGGAAAAGTGAATAGCCGCACCATTAAGTTTGCCGATGGCTCTTCAAAAACCTTGGGTTTTATGCAGCCAGGCGAATATACCTTTAACACGGCCGAACCTGAATTGATGGAAATACTGGCGGGCGAACTGCAAGTGTTATTGCCCGGTAACGATGCCTGGCAAACCGTGAAAGGCGGCGAGTCTTTCAATGTGCCGGGCAATGCCGCTTTCACCATGAAGGTTAGTGTTGCCAGCGATTACTGCTGTTCTTTTTTGAAGTAAGCGCCGGATGGAAAGGGTAGCGATTTTTGTCGATGTGCAGAATATTTACTACACCACCCGGCAACGCTACCAGAAACATTTCAATTACAGCGCGTTTTGGCAGCAGGCAACCGCGGGTAAACAGGTTGTTGCTGCCATTGCATATGCGACGGACCGCGGAGACAGCAAGCAACAAGGTTTTCAGCAGATCCTGAAAAATATCGGTTTTACCGTCAAACTAAAACCCTATATTCAGCGCCGCGACGGTACCAGTAAGGGCGATTGGGATGTGGGGATTACCCTGGATGTAATGGATTACGCTGCGCAGGCTGATCGGATTATTCTCTTGTCCGGGGATGGCGATTTCGAATTGTTATTGCAAAAGGTGCGCAGCGATTTCGGTACTGCCAGCGATGTTTATGGCATTCATAGTTTAACCGCGCCGGCCTTGATTCAAGCGGCCGACAATTTCATTGCCATTGCCGGCGCATTATTGCTGTAAGACGTTTGGGCGTTTTGCTTATTGTTTGTCGGCGTCTTCTTCTACCAATTCTTTGCCTTTCTCTGCGGAACTGGCGGCTTCTTTGGGTTCGGTAGCGTTTTGATTGTTTCTGCGGGCAAAGGTGTCGGGTTCGTCGCTACCGAATAAACCGCTAATTTTTTCCCACATCGAGCGTTCCAGGTCGCGTTTTGGTACGTCAACGCTGGTTTCCGTGGATTCCTTGGCAACCGGCATCGAGCTGGGTCTGAAGTCGCCTTGCACGCCCATCAAATTGTCACCATTGAAAAATAAAGACACCCGTTTTTGCACCCGGTCTTCGCCGCCCGGTTGCTCAGAGTATAAATAGTCCCAGCGCTTTTCATGAAAGGCATCGGACAGCATAGGCGAACCCATGATATACAAGACCTGGCGCTTGGTCATATTGGGCCGCAATTGGTTAATCATGCTTTGATCGATGATATTGCCTTGCTCAATATCCAGGGTGTACACGCCGGGCAAGTTAGTGAGAATGGTGCTGCAAGCGTTAATCGATAAACTGGTGACGGCCGCTAGCAAAAAAGTCGATTTTTTCATGAGAAGAGAATGGAGTCTGACGACAAACGATGGGCCATTATCCCATAATTCTGTCAGCGGCTTGGCGCAAAAAACGATACAATGTTGCGGATTATCGGTTTAAAGGAGGGGGCTTGTGGAAACTCAGGATTTGCGTAATGCGGGCTTAAAGGTGACCTTGCCCAGAATCAAAATTCTGGAGATTCTGGAAAAACAACAGGACGATAGGCATTTGTCGGCCGAGAAGGTCTACAAAATTCTGTTGGCGGAAGGTGAGGAAATTGGCCTGGCGACGGTTTATCGGGTGTTGACCCAGTTCGAAGCCGCCGGCTTGGTTAACCGTCATCATTTCGAGGGCGGCAACTCGATATTCGAACTAAATAGCGGCGGCCACCACGATCACGTCGTCTGCATGAAGTGTGGAAAAGTCGACGAATTTACCGATGAAGTCATCGAAAAACGCCAATCGGAAATTGCCCTAAGATTGGGTTACACCCTTACCGATCACAGCCTCTACCTTTACGGTTATTGCGCTGCTTGTAAACCCCCAAAAGCCTAAGCATGTTTAAACCTCTCATCCTGTATATCGGGTTACGCTATACCCGTGCTAAAAAACGCACTCAATTTATTTCATTCATCACTTTAACATCCGTACTCGGTATCGCATTGGGCGTGACCGCCTTGATTACCGTGCTGTCGGTCATGAATGGTTTCGAAGCCGAATTGCGCGAGCGCATCCTGGGCATGACCGCGCACAGCACAATTACCGGCCGCTTCGGGCAGCTGGATGATTGGCAAGCTTTAGAGCAACGCACTCGCAGCATGCCTCATGTCGAAGGTGCTGCGCCGTTTATCCACGGTCAGGTGATGGTGAATGCTGATCGTCAAGTCAGCGGCACTTTGTTGCAGGGCGTGTTGCCCGAATATGAAGCCAAAGTGTCTGAAGTGGCCAATAAAATGATGTTCGGTAGTTTGAACGATTTAGTCCCCGGCGAGTTTGGCATCGTTTTAGGTGCCGAGTTAGCAAGTTATCTGGGCGTGATGATGGGTGACAAGGTCACCGTGATAACGCCGCAAATTAACTCCACGCCGGCCGGGATTCTGCCGCGCATGAAGCGCTTCACCGTCGTAGGTGTGTTTAAAGTCGGCATGTACGAATACGACCGCAATATGGCGCTGATGCATCTCGATGATGCCGGCAAATTGTTCAGATTGGAGTCGGCAGTATCCGGTTTGCGTTTGAAGCTGGATGATTTATTCAACGCGCCACGCATTACCCAAGGCTTGGCAGATACGCTGGGCGAAGAGTTTCGGGTCAGCGACTGGACCAAAGCCCACAGCAACTTTTTCCGCGCCGTGCAAACCGAAAAGCGGGCGATGTTTATCATTTTGCTGCTGATCGTGGCAGTAGCGGCGTTTAACATCGTCTCCACACTAGTGATGGTGGTCACTGACAAGCGCGGTGACATCGCCATTCTGAAAACTCAGGGTTTATCGAACGGGTCGGTGATGGGGATTTTTATTGTTCTGGGCTGTATCATCGGCAGTATAGGTACTTTATTAGGCACGGTTGGCGGCGTGTTGCTGGCCCTAAATGTGGAAACCATTGTGCCGGCCATCGAAAAAGCCTTTGGCGTGCAGTTCATGGCCGCCGATGTGTATTACATCAGCGAAGTGCCGTCAAAACTGATCTGGACCGATGTGTATTGGATAGCCTGCGTGGCGTTTTTATTATCCTTGCTGGCGACGCTGTATCCAGCTTGGCAGGCGGCGCGTATAAATCCTGCCGAGGTGTTGCGTTATGAATAATGCCATCGTGTTGCAGTGCCAGCAGTTAACCAAGCGTTATGAACAGGGCGATTTGAATGTCGAAGTGTTGCGCGGCGTCGATTTGGCGATTCATGCCGGTCAGCGTGTCGCTATCATGGGCGCATCCGGCTCCGGCAAAAGCACCTTGCTGCATTTGCTGGGTGGCCTGGAAAAACCCAGCTCCGGCTCGGTGATGCTGGATGGCGCCGATTTGAATAAGATTAGCGCCGGCAAACTGAGTCAGCTTCGTAATCGTTCACTGGGGTTTATCTACCAGTTTCATCATTTGCTGGGTGAATTTACCATCCTGGAAAACGTCGCCATGCCATTGTTGATCGGCAACCAATCGATCAAGCAAGCCCAACAGCAAGCTGCCGAGCTACTCAAACGTGTCGGCTTGGGGCATCGCATGCTGCACAAGCCCGGCGAATTGTCCGGTGGCGAGCGGCAACGCGCTGCTGTAGCCCGGGCTTTGATTAATCAGCCTAAATGCGTCCTGGCCGACGAGCCTACCGGCAACCTGGACAGCAAAACCGCCGAGCAGATTTATCAGTTGATGCTGGAGCTAAATCAGGAATTACAGGTGAGTTTTTTGGTGGTGACGCATGATCCTGAGTTGGCTGGGCGAATGGATCATGTGCTTTATATGGAGGATGGGTTGATTGTGCCGGAAAGGGTGCATCATAGCTGAAGGCGGCTATCTCTGATTTTCTGGTACTGCCCTTAATTCCTCAGGGCGTTTGCTCCCTCTCCTGATGGAGAGGGTTGGGGAGAGGAGATTCAAATGGTTGTGTCGCTATCGCGACGGCTTGATTTAATGTCGGGTCTCGGCCCGACAGCCGAGATACTTTCGCTACGAAAACCATCCTTGGTTTTCGCCCTTCGGGCCAGCCTGTCGGCTGTTCAAATTCCTTCCAGACGAATTTGTGCGTGGCCAAAAGAAAGTATCCAAAGAAAAGGCCACCCGGATGCCGCTTATTCCCTGCGCTCCTCGCTTTTGACGAGGGTCGGCAGAAGGGGCTTCCCAGCCCCTCCGCCGACGTGCGGCATCCCTGCCGCACCCCTTCGGGCAATTCTCGCCAAAAGCTCCGGTGCTCGGCGCGGCATACGGGATAAAAAATCGTCCCGGAATTAAAAGTCGGTTAGGGAACAATGAAACTGCGATGGAGTGAAACGAAATCGAGGTTTTGGTGGCTTCAATGATTCTGGATTTCGCTGAGTTTCATCTAGGCTATTTGTGCAAACTTAAACCTTTATGCATCTGTTCTTCGGCTGCGGCATAGAGTTTTTGAAAAACTTTGTTCAACGCTTCCAGCCGAGCTTCGTTTTGCCCTGTATTACGGTTCGCGTACATATACGGACGGATTGCTTTGTACTCGCCGCTATCCCGTGCGAATCCGTACAAATACCCATTGTTTATGTCAAGAAGGGAGGCCTCGTATATCGAATATGAGTCTCGGTGGTGCCCAGGAGCTAACCACATTCCAATGATGGATATATTTAACATACTCAATGGATTTAAGTATGAATCTGTATCCGTACTATCGTTGATGAACAAGATGGTGTCGGCTCCCATCCTTGCGCCGGCTAGGCGTGATTCGTTGGAGAAGCAACTGCCTTCGCTTCGATAGCCACAATTTGATATTAAGGATTGAGGGACAATGTCAAAGCTTTTAATAAAACCCAAGGCCTTAAACTTTTCGCCCCAAATGTTTATAGCCTCTTGCTCTTCTTTTGAAATTTCCGTTCGACGGTGGTTGGCTGGTACTACCGCGACTTTCAATGGGATCGTTGCCTGCGGGCGCAAATTTCTAATTTCTTCCACAGTTGTAGCGGTGGAAAACTGAGTTCTTGGAGTGTCTCCAATCGATTGTTCCAGATGGGGCCGCATATCAGTTGCGGAACAAGCTGCTAGAAGTGTCGTGAGCGTAAAAATCCAGGCTTTTTTCATAAATCCTCCATAAATAAATTGGCTGCTTAAGGCTAAGTTGTGATTCTGGATCGTTCGGTGCATTACGCTATTGTTAACGTACCCTACAAAATTTTGAAGAGCACAAGCGGTGGGATTTGCGCTTGGGTTTCTCCCGTATGTCGCGCCGAGCACCGGAGCTTTTGAACGGATCAGCCCGTTAGGGGCGATGCAGGGATGCATCGCGTTGCCGAAGGGGCAGGAAGCCCCTTTCGGCAACCCCGTTCAAAAGCGAGGAGCGCAGGATCAAAGCGGCATCCGGGCCGCCTTTTCTTTGGATACTTTCTTTTGGCGGAGCAAAAGAAAGTATCTCGGCCGTCGGGCCGAGACCCGACACCAAAATAAACCGTCGCGGTAGCGACACAATATCAACTGAATAAAATCAAATCCTATTTGGCTGAATAAACCGGAAACCTAGCACACAACAAATGCACCTTCTCCCTAACCGCATCAATCACACTCTCATCCCCCAGGTTATCCATCACATCGCACATCCATTCCGCCACTTGACGGACTTCGTATTCCTTGAAGCCGCGCGAGGTGGGAGCAGGGGTGCCGACGCGGATGCCGCTGGTGACAAACGGTGACTGCGGGTCGTTGGGTACCGCGTTTTTGTTGACGGTGATGTGGGCCCGGCCTAATGCGGCGTCGGCGGCTTTGCCGGTGATGCCTTTGGGGATTAAAGACACCAGCATCAAGTGGTTGTCGGTGCCGCCGGAAACCACATCAAAACCGCGTTGGATAAAAACCGCCGCCATGGCTTGGGCGTTTTTCACCACTTGTTGCTGATACGTTTTAAATTCCGGGGTCAGCGCTTCTTTAAAGGCTACGGCTTTGGCGGCGATCACGTGCATCAACGGACCACCTTGGATGCCGGGGAAGATGTTGGAGTTGATCTTTTTTTCCAGGTCCGGATTGTGTTTGCACAAGATCAAGCCTCCGCGCGGGCCACGCAGGGATTTGTGGGTGGTGCTGGTGACCACGTCCGCAATCGGCACCGGATTGGGATATAAACCCGCTGCGACTAGGCCGGCGACATGGGCCATGTCTACGACGAAGTAAGCGCCAACTTTATCGGCAATGTTTCGAAAACGTTGCCAGTCCCAAATGCGGGAATAAGCCGAGAAACCGGCGATGATCAGTTTAGGTTTATGTTCCAGGGCCAGGACTTCGACCTGTTCGTAATCGATTTCGCCGGTGTCTTTGTTCAAGCCGTACTGGATGGCGTTGTAGATTTTGCCGGAAAAGTTGGGTTTGGCACCGTGGGTTAAATGGCCGCCGTCGGCCAGGCTCAAGCCCAGGATGGTGTCGCCCGGTTGAATCAATGACATGAAAACTGCCATATTGGCCTGCGAACCGGAGTGAGCTTGCACGTTGGCGTAATCGGCGCCGAACAATTCTTTGGCGCGGTCGATCGCCAATTGCTCAACGACATCGACGTATTCGCAGCCGCCGTAGTAGCGTTTTTCCGGATAGCCTTCGGCGTATTTGTTGGTCAGCACCGTGCCCTGGGCTTCCAAAACTCGGGGGCTGGCATAGTTTTCCGAGGCGATCAGTTCGATATGGTCTTCCTGGCGTTGGCGTTCTTGTTCCATCGCTTGAAATAGTTCGTCGTCAAAGCCTTTGATGGTCATCGATTCGCTAAACATGGGGTCTCCTAAAGTAAGTTCGGGTTATTCGTGGGGATGCAGCAGCAGGACTTGCAGGTCGGCGACATTGGTGCCGGTTGCGCCGCTCAGCAGTAAATCGTTCGCCGCTTGCAAGGCAGGGTATGAGTCATTATCGTCGAGCAAGGCCGCCGGGTCGAGTCCGGCGGCGCGGATGCGTGGCAAAGTGCCGTCATCGACGATGCCGCCGGCGGCATCGGTAGGGCCGTCGCGGCCATCAGTACCGCCGCTGAGAAAGGTCCAAGCGCCGTTCAGCCCGTATTTTTCGGCGGCCAGGGCGAAGGCAAGAGCCATTTCCTGATTGCGGCCGCCCTTGCCATTGCCCTTTAAGGTAACAGTGGTTTCGCCGCCGGCGATGACGGCTGTCGGTTGCGTCATGCCGGCTGTTGCGGATAGCGCATGCAGTGCTATTTGCTCGGCAACCAAGCGCGCTTCGCCGCCCAACTGTTTGCTGTAAAGCTGGGTGTCATAGCCCAATTTGCATGCTTGATCGATTGCAGCGTCAACGCTAATGGCATTGCTGCCAAGCAAATGGTGGCTCGTCTGCCGGAAGAGCGGGTCACTGTCTTTAGGCGTTTCGATTTGCAAGCCTTGAGCGCCTTGTTGCAAATAGTTTTGCACGCTGGATGGTATTTTCTGCCATATGCCGAACGATTCCAATATTGCGACGGCGTCTATGAAAGTGGTGTCGTCGGGCACGGTGGGGCCACTGGCGATGGCGCTCAAATCGTTATCCAGCACGTCGGATAAAATCAGTGCGTGCAAGTCGGCGGGTGCGGCAAATCGGGCAAGACCGCCGCCTTTGAGTCGAGACAGATGTTTGCGGACGCAATTGATCTGGTTGATGGTTGCGCCGGAGGCCAGTAATAGACGGGTGGTGGCGATTTTATCCGCCAAATTGATGCCGACGGCCGGGTAGGGCAGCAATGCCGAGCCGCCGCCGGAAATCAACACCAACACCAACTCGCCGGGATTCGTGTTGCTCAGGCGGGTAGCGATGGCTTTTGCCGCATGCAAGCCAGCGGCGTCCGGCAGCGGATGGCCGGCGCCGAATACCTGACAGTTTTCGACGACATCAATGTTGTCGTAATTGGTCACGACAATGCCTTTAGCGGCAAGCCAAGACTCGGGAATTATTGTTTGTGCCGCATCGGCCATTGCGCAAGCAGCTTTACCGAAAGATATTAAATGAATGCGCCGCCAGTCGCCGCTGCGGTAGCCGGTTTGTTCCGAACCGATATGCAGCAGTTCGCTATCGGCTCTGAGAAAACGTTTTACGGCAAGATACGGATCAGCCGCCGCAACGCCGGCGCGAAAAATGGCGGCTGCCTGTTCACGATAACTTGGCTGAACTGCGGACATATCGATCCGGCAGAACCTTAAGCCATGGCTTTAGCGAGTGCAAAGATGATTTCCGCGTCGAACACCTGCTTATTGCTTTCAAATAGCTTGGTGATACAGGCGCGGTGTAGGGCTAGTTTTAGCGCGCCGAAGCCGATGGCGCCCCAGACGATTTTGCCGTGTCGTTGTTCGCCTCTATCCAGTACATCCGTGCCGCCAATGCCGACAGGCGGCGTGGCGTTGGCGTCCGCCAACAATTGCAGATTTGGATTGTTTTGCCAATGTTCCGGCTTTAATAATTGGACACCGGCAGCACCGGTCGCTAATACGACGTTGGCGTCTTGGATGGCGGCGGCGCGACTGTCGTAATCGGCGGCTTCTATGGGTGTCAGATCTACGCCGAAACGCTCCTTCATCGCGAAGCAGGCTTTTTCCGCGTTAAATATGTGTCGGGACGTGATGCTGACATGCGCGCCTTCCAGCGCCATCATTGCCGCCGCACGTTGACCGACCGGACCTGTACCAGCTAATACCACCGCTTTTTTGCCGGCCAGGCTTGCGCTGCTGCCCAGTTTGGCGACGGCGGCGGCGGCTGTAGTGTTGCTGCCGTTACTGTCCAGCATCACCGACACTTGAAACCCGGGGAAAAAATGTTTTTGCACCGCTATCAGTAAACGCTGGCCGGCCTCGATATTGCTGCCGCCGATAAAAATCGCCGTGTTTTTTTTGTCTTTGGGGGCGCGAGTGAAGATCGTACCGTCGACCAGGCCGCCGACGTTATCGGGGGTAATGTTGCCGTAACCAATGACATGGTCCGCGCCGCCGTCGTAAGCGACTACGGTATCGAAAGCCGAGGGATGGGTGTCGGTGTCGAACTGGAATAACAATTTTTTCATTAAGCTACCTGATATGAATAATGGTGGCCCGGTGGGAGAAGGTTAGCCGCCGGCATTATACAGAATAATATTTACCTCGCCGCAGAATCCAAGCGGGTTTTGGCAAGCAGGAATTAGTGATTGTTTGCTCAAAAACTTTATGTCATATTGGAAAAGCCTGCCGTTGGGTCGGGTGTGGAAGAATCCAATCAATAAAGAGGAACGCAGATGAAAACGCCCGTGGATATTGCTGTAACAGGTGCAGCTGGTCAGATTAGTTACTCCTTGCTATTTCATTTGGCGTCTGGCGAATTGCTGGGGCCGGATCAGCCTATCGTGCTGCGTCTATTGGAAATTCCACCGGCTATGAAGCAGTTACAAGGCGTGGTGATGGAGTTGAACGATTGCGCGTTTCCGTTGATCAACAAAATCATCATTACCGACGATCCGAAAGTGGCATTCGATAACGTCGATTATGCCTTTTTGGTAGGGGCAAAGCCGCGCGGACCGGGGATGCTGCGTAGCGATTTGTTATTGGATAACGCGCAGATTTTTATCACCCAAGGCCGGGCGCTGAATGAAGTAGCCAACCGGAATGTCAAGGTTTTAGTGACCGGCAACCCGGCCAATACCAATGCTCTAATCGCTATTCATAACGCACCGGATTTGGCGCCGGAGTGTTTTACGGCCATGACCATGCTCGATCATAAACGCGCGATCAGTCAGGTGGCCGAGAAATGCGGGGTGCTGAGCAGAGACGTGAAAAACGTCGCGGTTTGGGGTAACCATTCCTGCACGCAATATCCTGATTTACATCATGCCAAGGTCAAGGGCATGGATGTATTCTCTTTGGTCGAGCAATCCTGGTTTGTTGATGAATTTATCCCCACTGTGCAGTACCGAGGTACGGAAATTATCAAAGTACGCGGTCAGTCCAGCGCGGCGTCTGCGGCGCATGCGGCGATTGAGCATATGCGGGTTTGGGCCTTCGGTACCGATCCGGGGGACTGGGTGAGTATGGCGGTCGCATCCGACGGTAGCTATGGTGTTGCGGAAGGATTGGTTTATTCCTTCCCGGTGACGGTGGTGGATGGGCAGATCGGCATCGTTAAGGGCTTGGATCTTAACGAGTTCAGCTTGGCAAGATTGCGTCAAAACGAAGTAGAGTTAAAAGAAGAGCGACAAGCCATCAAACATCTACTCTAAATTGTCCGAATGCGGGAGCTCTGCGGCTATTCCGCGCGGCTGGGCTTATCGAGCATCACAATCGCGGTATAGCGCAATAACTACCGCTCCATTATTTGTTGCTGATGTTTTCTTGTGTTTACGTCGGCGGGTCTCTCGGCTAGCCGATTCGTAAGGCGCCGCCATCCGTGGCAGCTTGTTAACGACTGGTAAAAAGCGCTCCATCCCTCATCCAGCGAGAGAGTTTTTTAGCGCGTCCTTAAAATCTTGAATGGGTCGGGGGCTTTAATTGATACCCCGGAAATTGTTTGGGTGGGGCAGGCAACAAAACAGTGCTTTATTATTTTTTTAGATAAAGCAATAGGTGTGCCAATTATGAATTCCCGTTTGACGGGGCACGTACGGGGTGATGGGTGATTCCAAAGTACCGGTTTTGAGGCTTATGCCGCAATGGCAAGGGATATGCCGTATTTTTGGGCATATTGAATTGGCACCGTATCGGTAAGGGATAAAACTCAGCGCGTTGCTGGGTCTGCAACGGCTAACGAGCCTCCGGAATTGCCGTGTACGTCTATCCATAAGTACGGCAATGCCAACTGTTCCAGCCAACTTGGGCCTTGTTCTTCCTTGAGCATGGCGATGGTTGACGCGCTGCCGGCCACTACGCAGAATTCGCCGACGACACTGACAGATGCCAAATGCCGAACCGGCCAGCCTGTTTTCGGATTGAGGATGTGTCCGTAGCGCTGGCCGTTGACGATAATGCAGCGCTCATAGTCCCCACTGCTGGCGACTGCGCCGTTATGTAGTGCCAAAGTACTTGCTAATGCCTGCCTTTGGCGGGGGTGATGGATACCCACTCGCCAGGCAGTGCCGTCCGGACGTGGGCCTATCAGTTTGATGTCGCCGCCCAGATTGATAAAGCCGTGGCGAGCGCCGGCATTCCGTGCAATTACCGCAGCCCGGTCTACGGCATATTCTTTGACGATGCCGCCAAAATCCAGCTCCATGCCGGCCAATGGGAACTCTAATAGCGGTGCCTGCCAGCGTAGTTTGTCCCATCCAACTTTTTTCAATAGTGTTTTAATTAGTTGTTCATCCGGCAACTGGCCGGACTCGAAACGCCAAGCCTGCCGTAAAATTCCGGACGTGATGTCGAACAGGCCGTCGCTTTGTTGATGACAGGTTGCAGCATAATTCAGTAAGCCAGCCGTTTCCTCATCCACGGTAATGCGGCCGCCCATGGCTGCGACTTGATTGATGCTTGAAAGCAGGCTGTCGGGTTTATACCGGGAATACAAGCCCTCCAAGCGTTGCACGTCGGCTGTTACTATATCGGCAATACGCTTGGCCTGTTTATGCTCCGTGGCAATCAATTGGATTTCGCATTGAGTACCCATAGCCTGGAATGGGAAGCGAAATAAGGATGTTGGGCTCACGATTAATCTTTGTCGGTTTTAAAGTGATAAGCGTGGCTGATGGAATATTAACTCCGTATTTTTTTTATTAGAACCAGGTAAAGCGCTAGAGGCAGTAAACTGGGTAGAATATATTTTAAGTCCTTCATACCAAAATACCCCAAACCCAAGGTTTTTCTAAATAAATGATGCGCGCTAGGTAAATCGTTTTTCCAATAAAACTCATAAGCTCTTTGCAATAACTGGCCTTTTGTCAAAAGATCGGTTTTAGCTTTACCCAGCGTTTGCGATATTACGGGAAAGTCTCGCAGCAAGCCTTTTTGCACGCCCCAATGATTTATTATGGCCCTAAGTCGGTTGCTGGAAATTTGTTCGCCTTGTTGATGGTGATAATAAGCCAATACTTCAGGAACGCGGACAATATTGGCAAACATTGCAATTCTGATCCACATATCGAAATCTTCAGCGGTTAGCCAGTGTTCGTTAAAACCTCCAACTTGATCGATGGCAAATTTGCGCGTCAATGCGGCGTGAATTGGCCAAGGGCAACTGCGCAACAAAACGGCAAACTTATCATTTTCTTCGTAATCAGGCGGAATATAAGGTTGGGATTTTTCTGCGCTCAGACCAATATTTTGCCAGCCGCAGTATGCGAGTACGCTATCCGGTTTTTCTTCAAGCTTATGATGAAGCTTTGCCAGAAACTCAGGGTGCCAACTGTCGTCGGAGTCCAGAAAGGCGATAAATTCTCCTGATGCGGCTTCCAATCCGCGATTGCGCGCAGGGCCGGGGCCTTTATTCTGTTGGGAAATAACTAATATATTTTGATACAGCGTTGTTATTGTCTGCAAAACCTCTAGCGAGTTATCCGATGAACCGTCGTCAACGACTATCAATTCGAAATTCTTGAAAGTTTGTTGATACAGATTGGCGATGGTTTTTTCAATGATATGTGCCGAGTTATAGCAAGGCATAATCACGGAAATGAGTGGTTTAGCTTGAGATATATCAGTAGTTTGTCGCATACTGGATTCGCCTGAATCAGGCCGTTGATTGTGCGAAATTTATTTTAAATCAAATTGTGGCAATTCGAGCTTTTACTGGAATATTGCCTTTAGCTGTTGGCGCCATTCCCAGAGAATGCCTTTTATACGTTGATTTAAGGTTTGCTGTTCAAAGCCTAGCAAACGCAGATGGGCATTATTGATTTGTCCCAATAATCCCGATAGCAGATCAAGTTCTTGATCAGAAATCGCCGGCGGGCCGTAGGCCAGCGCAGCGTTGGCGATGTTCAAAAATTGCTTAGCGTATTTTTGGCTGGAAAAATTTTCAGCGACGGAGATACGGGCGTTGGCGGTGAGTTTTTGAGCCAATTCTGGGTCGTCCAGCAGGCGCAAAATGGCCGTAGCGGTGGAATTTTCATCGCCCGGATCTACCAAAATGCCGTCGTGTTCGTTAACGATGCACTCCCGTAGACCCGAACACGCCATCGCGACCGCTGGCGTACCCAAAGCCATTGCCTCCAGAGCGGCAATGCCTTGGCCTTCAAAAATTGCCGTGGAGAGAAATATAGTGCTTTGTGCCAGCAAGGCGGCAATGTCATCTCGCGGTCCGAGTATATGTAACTTGTTGTTTAATTGGCCACGCTCTAATTCGTCTTCCAACAGGCGGACAGCTTCCGGTTCCTGTTTTGGGCCGGCGATAAGGAAATAACAATCCGATTTAAACGTAACGACCTTGGCGGCTACTCTGGCAAAGGCAGCAAAGTCCTTTTGAGCAGAGATGCGGCCCACGCCGATTACCAATTTTGCGTCTGCGGAAAGGCCCAATTCTGCGCGAATATCGGTTGAAGACGACTTGGCAGAACTACGCAAATCTTCTATATCGATGCCGTTGTAGAGCGTATTTATTCGGTCAGCGGGTAAATATTCCGATAGCGATTTAGCAACGTCGTCTGATACGCCGATGATGCGGCTGCTCAATTGTTTTAAAAGGTGAATATAGCCGCCGGTGCCAATGCTGGATTCATAACGGGACAAATCTTCCGCAAACGGTGCATGAATGTGCCAAATGGCCGGTATTCTTTGACGAGCGGCGGCAATACCGGCATGCAGTAAATGACCGGTGTTAATGTGAATAATGTCAGGGTTTTCCTGCTGTATCAACGTAATTAAATTGTCTAATTGTGCAAAAGAATCTCCGTAAAACTTAAATTGCGCCCGCTCTGTTCGGCTTAAGCAGCAGGAATATGGGACCAGCCAGTAACGAATCGCTTGAGACTGCAAATATTCCGTGACATTGCCAGCTTTGGGCACCACCGCGATAGGTTCGACGCCTAGTTTTTTTAATGCGACCATCAAGGTGCAGGTGGTTTTGTCAACCCCGTTTTTTAAATCACTATTATGGAAAATATGTAGAGTTTTCATTTTTTATACGGAGAAAACAAACGAATGGCTATAGCTTGATAAACACAATAAAATAAAGCCAAAGTTGCACTTAGATAATCCTTCTTCCGCCAGAAGGCGAGTAAATAAGTTTTCTTGTTGTGTGCGAGTAAGTATCTAAATAATGGTATCCTGATCGCTAAATTGACACGATTGAGGTAGAAGCTTTCCAGTACCGATATATTACCTTGGTATATATATAAATTTTTGTTGAGCCAAGCTGTTGAAAGGGTTTGAGCATAATGTGCAATTTCAGATTTTGACAAGTTGTCATGGAATACAATGTCTGGAAAATTTGTCATCCCATAATCCAGGTACCAATTGCCAACAGTTTGTTGAAATAAAGGTAATGGGTTGGCGTTTAAAATTATTCCTGGCATAAAATAGCTTACAGCTCCATCGATAATGTTAAATTCGTTTCTAATTGCCAAATATCTACCCAAGTATCGCCCTGCTGCCACCCCCAGCTCTGCTAAATTGCCTTTTAAGTTGTTCAATAAAGAGCGATGATGAATAAAGTGACTAGACTGCACGCGATTTTTTCCAAGTAGAGTGCTACGTGTCCAAACTGGATGGAATTGATTATCTAGAGCCGGTTGACCTTTTTCATCGCATGCTTCGCTAAAGTAGCGAGTATCCGGCATAAATGAAATAGATGTTTTGTGCTGGATGTGACTTGCCAGGATTTTCAATATTACATCGATATTGAATCTAAAATTGTCTTCCAAATATGCAAAATAAGCACCTTTAGCTCTATGCAATGCCGTGTGCCACGCAAGGCCGTTTTCATCGAAAATACAGTCATGAGTGGCAAGTAACGGGATAAAAGGTTTCAGGCTAAGTTCTGGTTTGACCGAAACTACAATAATTTCTATCGAAAACTTGGCTTGAGCCTTCAAGGCGAAGGCTTGTTGCAGACGTTGATTGAAATCTTCGCCAGCTTGGTTATAGGTAACGAATAAACTTACCGCTATCTGATTGCAGGGGATAATCGCCAGCGTATCGGGATTCAGGGCTGGGTCTAGGTTTTCGATGCCGCGGTAGGCATTGAGTAATGCCGCCAACCAAGCCTTGTCGTTGGCGAGCAGTTGTTCGCCCAAGTTTTCGCAATAGAGCTCCGGCTTTTCCAGCCACAAGACCAGCGCCTTGTTAAGACGGTCTCCCGAGGTAGCGTCTGGCAGATTCCGCCAGGTGCGATACAACAATGACGGTCCCTGCTCGGGTAATAGTTGTTTGATTCTTTCGTCTTGCCATGTGCCGGTTGGAAAAGTACAAATAACCGTTTTTGCGGTGTCCGCAGCTCGTCGAGGATCGTCTAATAGCAGTTGGTTAAATCCCGCATCGCGAACCTCCGCTACCGAAGCACACTGTGCTCGCGCTTTGTGGTGTGTAGTACTGGCTGGATTTAAGCGCCAGATGAACAGAATTTCCGGCAGATTGGCGAACCGGCATCCCGCCAATTGCATGCGCATAAATACGTCGTAGTCGGGTACCAGACAACTGCGGTCTACGGAGTAGCCACCCACTTTTTCCAATGAGTGTCGTCTAATCATCGTGGTGGGATGATGCAGCGAAAAAAAAGCGTACATCAACACCGAAATTCTCTCTGAATCAGTCGGGTGCGTATCGATGCCAATATCTCGCCCGTCGGCGTGCAACATTCGCCATTGGCTACCGACCGCGTCAATGTCTGAATGCTGATCGAGGAACTGTTTCTGTAGCTTTAGTCGATCGGGGAGGGAAATATCGTCAGAGTCCATGATGGCGATATATTCACCTTGGCTTTCGGTAATGCCTCTTTGGGTTGCAGCGCCTATGCCGGCGTTAACTTGAGTGATGAGTTTGATGCGCGAATCTTGTTGGGCGAGATTTTTCAAAATCTCCGGGCTGCCATCGGTGCTCCCGTCATCGACGATCACCAATTCAAAGTCCGTAAAAGATTGTGACAGAATACTCTGAATGGCTTCCGTTAAATATCGTTGAGTATTGTAAACGGCCATGATGACGCTGATAGCGGGCGTGTAGATGCTATTAGCAGACATAGATTAAATCAAGCTGCTGGGCGCAGTTTAATTCTTAACTCGGGCGGACATTCACCAAATTTGTTAATAAAGTAGTGATTTATTCCATAAAACTGAGCAATATAAAATGGATCATTAAATCGGCCGAATACTTGTTTTATCCACATACCAAATGCCCAATAACGCTGTTTTAGCGTTAATGGTGCTTTCCATGATAGAAATGCGAGAGAAGGGAAGCAGGCCTTAATGGTTTTTAGAATAACTGCGTGATGCTCGCTAGTGGGTAAATGCCGTTTTGACCATAAAAGCAGGTTACGGGTCATATAATATTTCCATAACGGAGATTCACCGCCAAACGATGCGGAAACCTTATGCCAAATTTTCGCGTCTGGTACGGAGTAATTAATTAACCCAGCTTTCCTGGCGCGTTGGCACCAGTCGTTCTCTTCGAAATTTAAAAAGAATAATGGCTCCATCAAGCCTATTTTTGAAATGACATCTTTGTGTACAAACAGGGCGCAACCCACGGCATACTCTACTTCGTAGGGGTTATTGCTTGGTAATTCCTGAGCGGATTTACCGAGCCCAATATGATTGAGATCAAGAATAGTTGAGTCCCAAAAACCGCCCGCAGCCCAGATTACGTTAGGATTATCGTAATAGTAGCTCGCCGCACCCAGAATGCCTGGATTAGCCAAGGAGTTATATGCGTCGTGAAATGCTTGTAAGAGGTTGGGATCGACGATAATGTCGTTGTTTAACAATACAACAGCGTCGGCGTCTTGATCCAGAGCGTAACGAATGGCCCTATTATTCCCTTCGGCAAAACCTAAGTTGGCTCCATTTTCTAATACAAAGACATCCGGATATTCGGCGCGTATAGTCTTCACGGAATCATCACTGGAACCATTGTCGGCGACGATAATATTAAAATTAGGATGCTTAAGGAGCTGTAGCGAGGATAAACACTCCAAAGTGTCTTTTTTGCCGTTCCAATTTAATAGGATAACCGTTAATTTATCAAACGATATTGATAGGTCATTTTTCATCGACTTATTTCTGTAGACGCCAGCCTATGTTTCTATTATATAGATACCTAAGATAATGAGATATATTCAATGGATTTGGATGGGTACGCAAAGTTTTTCGCTCTTTATTCGGATCATTCAAGGCATTAAATGTTGCTTCGAGATATGCATGACCCCATTTTTGGTCTGGTTCGAGATGGTTCCCTTCAGCCCATTCATTCCACGCATTAATAAAGACTAATTTCGGTATTTTAGAGTCAAATAAAGAAGCTTTTTGAATTGAACTTGCAAGCCATTGCTCGTATTTATCAGGCGTTGAGTTAATAAAAATTGCAGCATTTTTTTTCTTCCTAGCACTATTATCCCAGCAGGGAGTGACTCCCGGAAACCTTACATAATCAGGATTTTTCTTTCGCATCATGCTGGTAGCTAAAGTATCATAATCTACCACTTGGTTATCACTAAAAACCTTAGGGAATAATCCGATATTGGATATTTTTTTAAGTAATTCAGTCCTAAACAGCCTTGGTCCAAGGTTGGCCCAGTCTGGAGCAAATTCTATTGCTGCGTCGAAACCAATAGTTTCAGGGTTAATGTTGTTTACAAAGCTTTCTACTCTGACTAGATAAAGATCGCCGATGCCATTTTTAATGGCTTCTGCTCGCCAAATTTCAGCAGTTTTTTTGGGGTCTGGTAACAATTCAGTCCGATAAACTAGAAACAAAGGTTTTCCGTCAATTCTTATATAACGTGGGTCACGAAAAGCACTAAAAAGTGAATGAATATGATCTATATCATCTTCATGGCTATACTTTTGTTTTAAAAGCACGTCTTTTGATCCGCCACTCCAGGTTCTGGTCCAGTTCTCGTTAGCCCAACAAAGACAAAATGGAAAATCAGGCTTCCCAGTATTTAATATTTCATTGACAGGATGTTCGAGTATCCGTCTCTTGTTGAACCAATAATGATAATAACAAAAACCCGAAATTCCATACTTTCCGGCAAGC
>Ga0123396_105055_pt1 | contig 32419 bp, 24 predicted proteins | sample T10HLNO3metaT_FD_89924 | JGI IMG/M metagenome (GOLD analysis project Ga0123396, IMG submission 89924) | Methane-oxidizing artificial microbial communities from Washington, USA to study methane cycling - T10-HLNO3 metaT (Metagenome... ...
CCGCGCGCAGCAGCTCGTCGCCGACGCCATGGCCCAGTGTGTCGTTCACCCCCTTGAAGCTGTCCAGGTCGAGAAAGAGCAGGATGCAGCGCTGCTGCGCGCGACGTGCCTGTTCGATGGCGCGCTCGAAGCGGTCGTCGAACAGCAGGCGGTTGGGCAGGCCGGTCAGCGCGTCGTGATGCGCCAGATGATTCAGTTTCTCCTCGGCCTGATGGATGGCGCTGAAATCGGAGAAGGCAGCGACGAAATGGGTGACGGTGCCGTTGTCGTTGCGCACCGCGCTGATGCTTTCCCAGGCCGGGAAGCTCTCGCCCGACGCGCGTTGGCACAGCACCTCGCCCTGCCAGTAGCCGGTGCTCGAGGGGGCGACCAGCGCGGCGTAGAAATCGTCGCCGTGGCCGGTTCCGAGCACCGCGTCAGGGTCGAGGCCGAGTACCTGGGTCTCGTCGTGCCCGGTGATGCGTGTATAGGCGGCATTGACCGCGACGATGCGCCGACGGGCGTCGGCGATCACGATGGCTTCGGCCGTGGTGTGGAATACGACGCTGGACTGGCGCAGGCGCTCCTCGTCGCGGCGGCGTTGCGTCACGTCCTGCAGGATGCCGACGATGCGCTGCTCGCCCGCCGGGTCGCCGTAAGCGCGCGCGTGCGCTTCCAGACTGCGTGGGCCGCCATTGCCCACTGTCCGGAATTCGATGCGCACCGGATCGCCGCGCTGCAGCGCCGCGTTCAGCGCCGCCGACACGCGCTCGCGGTCGCCGGCATCGACGCGCGACAGAAAGAGATTCCACGATTCATCCAGCGGGACCGGGCGGTCGCCGAACAGGCTGCGCAAGTGGCCGTCGCCGTGCAACTGCATCGAATCGCCCTGCCACTCGATCACGCCGAGCGAGGCGGCATCCAGCGCCTGCTTGAACAGCTGTTCGCTGCGCTCCACGAGCACCTCGACTTCGCGACGCGCAAGCGCCATCTGTATCGTCGCGTGCAGCTCGCGCGCTTCGCACGGCTTGACCAGATAGCCGAAGGGCCGGCAGTCGAGTGCGCGGCGCAGCGTGTCGTCCTCGGCGTAGGCGGTCAGGAAGACCACCGGTACGCGGTGCTGCGACTGGATCTGCAGTGCCGCGTCTATGCCGTCGATCGGACCTTCGAGGTGGATGTCCATCAGCACCAGGTCGGGCGCCACCTCGCCGACCTTGCGCACCGCCTGCTCGCCGCTGGCCAGCACCGCGCCAACCTTGTAGCCGAAGGACTGCAGCTGGTTCTTCAGGTCGAAAGCGATCACGCGTTCGTCCTCGACCAGCATCAGATTGATCGGGAGCGGTGCGTTCATGTCGTACCTCGCACGTTGAGTGATGCCGGAAAGGTGATGAGATAGCAGGCGCCGCCGTCGCGCGCCATCTGCAGTTCGCCGTGCAGCTGATCTATCAGCAGGGGCACCAGCTGCAGGCCAAGCGACTTAACGGTGTCGAAGTCAAAACCGGCCGGCAGGCCGACTCCGTCGTCGCGCACGCCCAGCGTCAGCCGATCGTCGCTGCCGTGCAGCGAAACGGTGATGGTGCCGGCGCGCTGCGCCGGGAAGGCATGCTTGAAGGCATTGGTGACCAGTTCGTTCACCACCAGCCCGCACGGGATCGCGCGTTCCAGATCGAGATAGACCGGCTGCGGCGGGCGTTCGAGCCGCAGTTCGACGCCGCTCGCACTGCTGCGGTAGGCTCCGCGCAGCAACTGCGCAAGACGATCAAGGTAGTCGCCGAGGTCCATGCGCGAGAAGTCCTTGCGCTCATACAGCAGCTGATGGGTCAGCGCCATCGCTCGCACGCGGTTCTGGCTCTCGTTCAGGATGTCGCGTACGCGCGGGTCATCGACATTGTTGGCCTGCAGGTTGAGCAGGCTGGTGATGACCTGCAGATTGTTCTTGACCCGGTGGTGCACTTCGTTGAGCAGCACCGTCTTTTCCTGCAGTGCCTGTTCCAGCACCTGCTGGGCGCGGCGCCGTTCGGTGATGTCGACGATGGATGCCAGCACCATGACCCCACTGCCTGTATCCATCGGGTTCAGGCCGATCTCGACCGGAAACTCGCTGCCGTCGGCACGGCAGGCGAACAGGTCGCGGCCGCCGCCCATCGGACGTGGGCTGGGCGATGACAGGAAGCTGTGACGGAAGTCGGCGTGGTGTGCTCGCGCGGCCGACGGCACCAGCATATCGACCGAGCGGCCTATCAGTTCGGTACGCGGGTAACCGAACAGTCTTTCGGTCTGCTCGTTGACCAGCACCATCATGCCGCGGCCATCGACCAGAACCATCGCGCTGGGCGCGTACTCGACGACGCGGCGGAAGGCGTCGTCGTTCATCTGCGGCATCGGCGGGGCATCGTGCGCCGGTGTGCCATCGGTACGGATATCCATCGGCCATCCTCCGTGAGCCCGCGCTCATTTCGGGCTCATTCATTCTGGATGGCCGCGTGCGTCAAGACAAGGTCGTGTTGCCCTTCGTTTCGATTGCACAAAAACAAAAGCCCCTGCGGCTGGCAGGGGCTTTGGCTGTGGCTTTGCGCCGCGATCAGGCTTCCGGGTCGTACATGCAGTGCTTGATCTTGTGGCGGTTGGCGATCAGCTCGTCGATCGTCGGCTTGCCGGTCATCGCACGCTGTATCGCGATCTTGGTTGCTTCGTAATTGGTGCGGTACAGATCCTTCATGTCGAGGTTGGGATCCTTGACCGCATTCGGGTCCAGCCACACCAGGTCGATGATGACCAGCTCGTCCACCAGATCCTTCGGGATGATGCCTTCCGACACGCAGTCGACGACCGCGTCGGCGGTGGCCGACTGCACCACGCCACCCAGCAGTTCGACGGTGCGCGAGTTCTTGATCGTGACCTTGGGCACCATCATCGTCGCCGGCTTGGCCATCTGGTTGCAGTCGCGCACGGCGAGCATGCGGGTGTGACCGGCGGTCTGACCCATCATCTGGGCGAAGGCCTGGCCGACCGGGCCGTCGATCGAGCCGATGACGATTTCCGGCATGGCATCGGTGTATTGACCTTCCTTGGCGAAGACGGTGGCTTCACCGACCTTCATCACGATACGTTCGGACATGGTTCGATTCCTTTTGACAGTGTTTTCAATTCGTTGGCGCGCAAGGCTCAGCCGCCGCGAAGTTTAGCGCGCATGCGGTCGATTTCACGCCGCTGGGTCTTGGTGGGCCGTCCGTGCAGCATGTGTGACGGTTCCGGAGCAAGTCGGCGCCGTTCGCGTTCCGCTTCGCGCCGGGCGAGGCTGTCGCCGGTCTCTTCATAAAGCTTGCGCGCCTCTTCGGCCGGGCCGCGTCTGCCGGACAGCGCCTGCACGATCACCGTGTAGCGCACTTCGCCGGTCTGGATATCCAGCCGGTCGCCGATGCGCACTTCGCGCGACGGCTTGGCGCGCGCCTCGTTCAGCTGGATGCGGCCGGCGTCGATGGCGTCGGAGGCCAGCGTGCGCGTCTTGAAGAAGCGCGCCGCCCACAGCCACTTGTCGAGCCGCAGCCGTTCGCGCGCGGCCTCTTCGTCCTGGCTCACGGCAGCAGGCGTTCGCCGGCATAGAGGTCGGCGATGCGTTCGCGCGCGCGGATCAGGTGCACCTTGTCGCCATCGACCATTACTTCGGCGGCGCGCGGCCGCGTGTTGTAGTTCGAACTCATGGTCATGCCGTAGGCGCCGGCGGAGAAGATGGCGACCAGGTCCTCCGGCTCGACCACCAGTTCACGTGCGCGGCCGAGGAAGTCGCCGCTTTCGCAGACCGGGCCGACCACGTCGTAGGTGTCCGCCTCGCCGCGCGGGCGTACCTCGGCGATGCGGTGGTAGGCGTCGTACAGCGCCGGCCGGGCAAGATCGTTCATCGCCGCGTCGATGATGGCGAAATTGCGCTCCTCGCCACGCTTCAGGTACTCGATCTTCGACAGCAGCACGCCGGCGTTGCCGACCAGAGAGCGGCCGGGTTCGAGCAGCAGTCTCTCCTTGCGGCCGGCCAGCACGGCCAGCAGCGGCGCCAGGTAGTCACGCGTCGCCGGCACGTCCTCGTCGTCGTAGCGGATGCCGAGGCCGCCGCCGAGGTCGAGGTGGCGCAGTTCGATGCCGTCGCGGTTCAGTGCCTCGGCCAGCGCCACTACCTTGGCGGCCGCTTCGGCCACCGGCGCCGGGTCCAGCAGCTGCGAGCCGATGTGGCAGGCGATGCCGCGGATCTCCAGCTGCGGCAGTTTCGCCGCATCGAGATAGATGCGGTGTGCGTCGGCGATCGGCACGCCGAACTTGTTGCACTTCAGGCCGGTGGATATGTACGGATGGGTTTTCGGGTCGACGTCCGGATTCACCCGCAGCGCGATCGGCGCACGCTTGCCCAGGCTGCCGGCGACCTCGGCCAGCCGGTGCAGTTCGGCTTCGGACTCGACGTTGAAGCAGTAGATGCCGTGGGTCAGCGCGGCGCGCATTTCGTCGCGCGTCTTGCCGACACCGGAGAACACCACCTTGGCCGGATCGCCGCCCGCCGCGATCACGCGAGCCAGTTCGCCGCCGGACACGATGTCGAAGCCGGTGCCCAGCCGCGCGAACACATTCATGATCGCCAGGTTGGAATTCGACTTCACCGCGTAGCACAGCATGGCGTCACGGCCGGACAGTGCCTCGGCGTAGGCAGCGTGCGCTTCGGTCAGCGCCGCGCGGCTGTATACGAAGGTGGGCGTGCCGTACTCGGCGGCAATGCGCTCGAGCGCAACGCCTTCGGCGTACAGCGCGCCGTCGCGGGTTTCGAAATGCTTCATTGCTTGTCGGCCTTGTTAGTATCTTGCGGAGCAGGTGCGGGCGCGGGCTTCGCGGCCGCAGGCTGGGCGCCCTGCTTGGGCGGCAGCGTCAATGGTCCCTTGGTGCCGCAGGCGGCGAGCGTCAGGGTCAGTGCGACGATGCGCACGAGCGGGCTGGAAAACATGTCGGATGGCCGGAATATGAACGAGAGTGAATTTAACAAATTGGCCGATGCGACGCTGGCTGCGATCGAGCAGGCCATCGAGCGCAGCGGCGCCGGAATCGACTACGAACTGCAGGCCGGCGGCGTGCTGGAACTGGAGTTCGACGACGGTTCGAAAATGGTGATCAACCGTCACGGCGTCGCTCAGGAAATCTGGGTCGCGGCGCGCTCCGGCGGCTTCCACTTCCGTGCCGACGGCGGCCGCTGGATAGGCACGCGCGACGGCAAGGAACTGATGCAGGCACTGGAAGAACTGCTCAGCCAGCAGGCGGGCGAGCCGGTGAAGCTGCGCGGCTGAGCGTTTCCGGCACCGTCAGCCGCGATTCGCTCGGTACGATGTGGCCGGTCGGCGAGCGTGGCGGCGTCGGAATCGGTGCCGGCGACTGCGGCGGCGGGCCGGGCTGCAGCTCACCTTCCGAAGCCGGCGTTTCCGGCTCTTCCGGTAGCGATTCGGGCGGCGGCGGCAGGTGTTCCTCGTACATCAGGTCGTTGCGCGGGTTACCCTTGCTGTCCTCGCCGGCATCGATGCTGATCAGGCCGTCGGGCAGCGGCAGCCGCTGTTCGGGCACGTCCTTCAGTGCGTGGCGCATGTAATCCACCCACATCGGCAGCGCTGCAGAACCGCCGGTCTCGCCACGGCCCAGGGTGCGCGGGTTGTCGAAGCCTATCCATGCAACGGCTACGCGCGAGGGCTGGTAGCCGCAGAACCAGGCGTCGAGATAGTCGTTGGTGGTGCCGGTCTTGCCGGCGAGGTCGCCGCGCTTGAGGGCCAGCGCGCGGGTGGCCGTTCCGCGGCGCACGACGTCCTGCATCATGCTGTCCATCAGGTAGGCGTTGCGCGCGTCGATGACGCGCAAACCTTCGTCGCCGGCCTTGCGCGGCGTGAAGCGCGCCAGCACGCGTCCCTCGCTGTCGGTGATCTCGCTCACCACATAGGGCTCGACCCGGTAGCCGCCGTTGGCGAACACGGCGTAGGCGGACGCCATCTGCCACGGGGTGACAGAACCCGCACCGAGCGCCATCGTCAGGTAGGGCGGGTGGCGCGCGGCGTCGAATCCGAAGCGTGAAACATAGTCCTGCGCATAGCGTGGGCCGATCGAGCGCAGCATGCGGATGGACACCATGTTCTTCGACTTCGCCAGCGCCGTGCGCAGCGAGATCGGGCCGTCGTACTTGCCGTCGTAGTTCTTTGGCTGCCAGCTCTGGCTGCCGGTTTCGCCGGCCGACACCACCAGCGGCGTGTCCTCCTCGACGGTCGCCGGCCCGTAGCCCTTCTCCAGTGCCGCCGAGTAGATGAAGGGCTTGAACGCCGAACCGGGCTGACGCCAGCCCTGGGTGACGTGGTTGAACTTGCTGCGATTGAAGTCGAAACCGCCGACCAGCGCGCGGACCGCGCCATCGCTGCTGTCGATGGCGAGCAGGGCCGCCTCGACTTCCGGCATCTGCGCCAGCGTCCAGCCGAGCTTGGCGTCCTGCATCACGCGCACGACGGCGCCGCGACGCAGTTTGCGGGCCGGCGGCGCCTTGTCGTCCAGCATCGCCTTGGCGAACTTGATCGCGTCGGCGCCCAGGTTGAGCACTTCGCCGCCGCGCTTGTAGACCTTTACCGCCGTCGGACTGGCGGCGAGCACCACGGCGGCGTGCAGGCCGACCGCGTCCGGCACGTCCTGCAGCAGATCGTCGAGCAGTTCGTCATCGTCGGCGCCGACGTCCTTCATGTCGACGAAGGACTCCGCGCCGCGATAGCCATGCCGGCGGTCGTAGTCGAACACGCCTTTGCGGACGGCCTCGATGGCGGCGTCCTGGTCGGCGCGCCGTATCGTCGTCACCACACGCAGGCCGAGCGAGTAGGCGTTCTCGCCGAAGCGCTCGACCGCCATCTGGCGCGCCATCTCGGCGACGAAATCCGCCGGCTTCGGCCCGCTGGCGGTGCTGCTGCTGTCGCGACGCAGGACCAGCTCTTCCTCGACCGCGCGAGCGCGGGTCGCTTCGTCGATGTAGCCCAGCTCCTGCATGCGCCGCAGCACGTAGGACTGGCGCAGCGCGGCGCGCTTCGGGTTCACCACCGGGTTGTACTTGGAAGGCGCTTTCGGCAGACCGGCGAGCATCGCTGCTTCGGCGACGCTAATGTCCTTCAGGTTTTTGCCGAAATAGGCTCTGGAGGCGGCGGCAAAACCGTAGGCGCGCTGACCGAGATAGATCTGGTTGATATAGAGCTGGAGTATCTGGTCTTTTGTCAGGCTGTTCTCGATTTTGAACGCCATCAGTGCTTCATAGACTTTCCGGCGCAGGGTGCGTTCGCTCGACAGGAAGAAATTGCGCGCCACCTGCATCGTGATGGTGCTGGCGCCCTGGCTGCGGCCGCCGCTGGTCAGATTGGCCAGCGCGGCACGGGCAATGCCGATGTAGTCGATGCCCGAGTGCTGGTAGAAGCGCTCGTCCTCGGCGGCAATGATGGCGTGCTTGAGCGCGTCCGGCACCTGTTCGATCGGCACGACCGAGCGGCGTTCTTCGCCGAATTCGCCGATCAGCTGCCCGTCGGCGTTGTAGACGCGAAGCGGGATCTTCGGCCGGTAGTCGGTCAGGATGTCCAGCGACGGGAGCTGAGGGTAGGCGAGCAGTACGACGATCAGCGCGAGGGCCGCGCCTATCAGTGCGAGGCCGGTGAGGGCGGTCAACGGGTAGAGCAGCCAGCGGAATTTGGAGAGCAAGAGGATGGGTTTCCGGAGGGGGTTTGAGGCCGAAAGTATAGCCGGCCGACCGTGTGAAGCTTCTCGTTACGCCTACCCAAAATTTGTTTACTTGTCGATACCTTGCTGCTAGCATCTTAATGTAATTTGTGCGTATTGGGCCTAATTCACTGTCTTAAAAGGAAAAAGCTTGGCTTTCGACCTGTCGGTATTTAACCCGGGAGCGCGTCCCCTGATGGGGCTGGACGTGTCGTCCTCGGCGGTCAAGCTGGTCGAGCTGTCCCGGACAGCGAAGGGCGAGCACCGCATCGAGCGCTACGCCATCGAGAACCTCCCGCGCGATTCGGTGGTGGATGGCAACATCGCCAAGCTCGAAGACGTCGCCGACGCCGTGCGTCGGGCGTGGAAGCGCATGGGCACGTCGACGCGCAATGTCGCGCTGGCCCTGCCAGCGGCGGCCGTCATCACGAAAAAGATCATCGTTCCGGCCAATCAGCGCGAGCAGGAGCTCGAAGTGCTGGTGGAGTCGGAAGCCAATCAGTACATCCCCTTCCAGCTCGACGAGGTGAATCTCGATTTCCAGGTGGTCGGCCCGGCGCCCGGCAACCCGGACGAGGTCGAGGTGCTGATCGCCGCCTCGCGCAAGGAAAAGGTCGAGGACCGCGTCGCGGTGGCCGAAGCGGCCGGCCTGCGCGCAGTCGTGGTTGATGTCGAGTCCTACGCGGCACAGGCCGCATTCGAACTGGTCGAGAAGCAGCTGCCGGACGGCGGCAAGGACACCAACATCGTGCTGGTCGACGTCGGCGCCAACGTGATGAACGTGATCATCCTGCGCAACGACCAGCCGGTCTATTCGCGCGAGCAGGCGTTCGGCGGCTACCAGCTGACGCAGGACATCATGCGCAACTACGGCATGAGCCCGGAAGAGGCCGAAGCCGCCAAGCGCACCAACACGCTGCCGGAGAATTACGAGAACGATCTGCTGCGTCCCTTCATGGACAACCTCGCGCTCGAGGTGTCGCGTGCGCTGCAGTTCTTCTTCACCTCGACGCAGTACAACAGCGTCGACCACATCGTGCTCGCCGGCGGGTGCTCGGTGATCCCCGGTCTGGACGAAGTGGTTGCCAACCGTACCCAGGTCGAAACCCGTATCGCGAACCCCTTTGTCGACATGCAGCTGTCGCAGACGGTCACCGCCAAGCGTCTCAGCCAGGACGCGCCGTCACTGCTGGTGGCCTGCGGCCTTGCGCTCAGGAGGTTCGACGCATGATACGCATCAACCTTCTTCCCCATCGCGAGGAGAAGCGCAAGGCTCGGCGCCAGCAGTTCTATGCGCTGACCGGCCTGACGCTGGTGCTCGGCGGTCTCATCGTGGCGCTCGGCAACGGCATCATCAGCGGTTACGTGTCGGCCCAGGACGAAAAGAACGCCTTCCTGAAGACCGAAATCGCTGCGCTCGACAAGTCGATCGACGAGATCAAGCGGTTGCGCGAGCAGACCGACGCGCTGCTGCAGCGCAAGCGGGTGATCGAGTCGCTGCAGGGCAACCGGTCGGAGGCGGTCGGCCTGTTCAACGAACTCGCGAAGAACGTGCCGGAAGGCGTCTATATCAAGAAGGTTTCGCAGCAGGCGAACAAGATCAATCTGGTCGGGTATGCGCAATCGAACGCGCGGGTGTCCAGCCTGATGCGGAATCTGGAGTCGTCGCCGCTGCTCGAGCGCCCGACCCTCATCGAAATCAAGGGCGCCACTGTCGACAAGCGCCGCATGAACGAATTCAGCCTCGATCTGTTCATCACGCGCGCGGTGGACGAGGCCGACAGCAAGACGGCGAAGGGGCGCAAGACATGAAGCAGATCCAGATGCCCCAGATCGATTTCACGCGCATTGCGGACGATTTCAAGAATCTCGACCCGAAGGACGTCGGCAACTGGGCCACCGCGCCGAAGGCCGCGGTCCTGCTGGGTGTGCTGGTCGCAACGCTGGCCGCAGGCTGGTGGTTCCTGTGGGATCCGCTGCGCGTCGAGCTCGAACAGAAGCGACTCGAGGAACAGACGCTGAAGGACGAATGGCTCAACAAGAAGCGTCAGGCGGTGAATCTCGAGCAGTACCAGCAACAGCTGGCCGACATCGACAAGTCCTTCGGTGCGCTGCTCAAGCAGCTTCCGAACAAGGCCGAGATGGAATCGCTGCTGGTCGACATCAGTCAGGCCGGTCTGAGCCGCGGCCTGCAGTTCGAAACCTGGAAGCCGGGTGGCGAAGCGGTCAAGGATTTCTACGCCGAAATGCCGATCACGATCCGCGTCACCGGCGGCTATCACGACCTCGGCAACTTTGCCGGTGACGTCGCCAAGCTCTCGCGCATCGTGACCCTGGGTTCGATCGTCATTGATTCAAGCAAGGACGGCCTGAAGATGGATGCCGTGGCGACCACCTACCGTTATCTCGACGACGAAGAGATTGCCCGAATCAAGAAGGCAAAGGCCGACAAGGCCAAGGGGGCCAATAAATGAAGCGCCTCCTGACGATGCTGGCGGCCAGTCTGGCGCTGGCGGGCTGCGGTAGCGAAGACCATGAAGACCTGCGCTCGTGGATGGAAGAAACACCCAGGGCCTGAAGGGGCAGGTGAAGCCGCTGCCCGAAATCAAGCCTTCGATCATCGTTGCCTACGAAGCGGGCAATCTGCTCGATCCGTTCAGCGTGCAGAAGATCGAGCCCGAGCGGAAGAAGGGCGGCGGCGGTGGCGGTGGCATCACGCCCGACCTCGACCGGCGCAAGGAGCCGCTGGAGCAGTACCCGCTCGACACGCTGGCCATGGTCGGTCTGCTCGAGCAGGGGCGGGTCACCTATGCGCTGATCAAGGCGGACACGACCTTGCATCGCGTGCGCAGCGGCAATTACATGGGTCAGAACTTCGGTGTCATCACGTCGATATCCGGCGATGGCATCACCTTGAAGGAAATCGTTCAGGACGCGGACGGCGAATGGGTCGAACGTACCAGTACGCTCCAGTTGCAGGAGCAGGAGGCAAAAAAATGAATTTCGTCCGCAAACTCGCCGGCCTGCTGTGCGCGCTCGCCGTCGCTTCGATACCGGCACTTGCCGTCGCACAGGCACAGCCGAACAGCATCGAGTCCATCCTGGTGTCGCAGCAGGGCGGGGAGGTGCTGGTCAAGGTGACGACCAAGTCCGAACTGGCCACGGTGCCCGCCAACTTCAGCGTCGCCTCGCCCGCGCGCATCGCCTTCGATTTCCCGGCGACCGGAAACGCGCTCGGCCGCTCGTCCCAGAACTTGAACGAAGCGCACCTGCGCAGCTTCAACATCGTCGAGGTCGGTGACCGTACGAGACTGGTGCTCAACCTCAACAAGCTGTCCACCTTCAATACCCGGCTGTCCGGGCGCGACCTGTACATCAGCCTGGCGATGCCGACCAACGCAGAGGCTGTCGCCCAGTCCGACAAAACGTCCCGATTCGCCGAGCCGGCTGCGAACGAAGGTACGCAGACCCTGCGCAACGTCGGCTTCCGCCGCGGCAAGGATGGTGAAGGTCGCGTCGTGGTCGAACTGTCGGATCCGAACACCGGTATCGACATCCGCCAGCAGGGTACGAAGCTGGTGGTCGAATTCCTGCGCGCCTCGGTGGCCGAGGAATTCCTGAAGCGCTATGACGTGACCGACTTCGGCACGCCGATCACGCAGATGGAAGTCGTGCGCTCGGGTGCCAATACCCGCCTCACGGTCACTCCGACCGGTCTGTGGGAGCACAACGCCTACCAGAGCGAGAATCAGTTCATCCTCGAGGTGAAGCGTCTGGTCGAGGATCCGAACAAGCTGGTTCAGGGCAGCAAGCCGGGCTACCAGGGCGAGAAGCTGTCGCTGAATTTCCAGAATATCGACGTGCGTTCGGTGCTGCAGGTGATCGCCGACTTCACCGACAACAACATCATCACGTCCGACACCGTCGGTGGTTCGCTGACGCTGCGACTGAAGGACGTCCCCTGGGACCAGGCCCTCGACATCATTCTCGACGCCAAGGGGCTGGACAAGCGCAAGACTGGCAACGTCATCTGGATCGCGCCGCGCGACGAGCTGACGGCAAAGGAAAAGCTGGCGCTCGAAAGCCAGCAGCAGGTGAGCGAGCTCGAGCCGCTGCGTACCGAAACCTTCCAGCTGAACTATCACAAGGCGGAAGTTCTGTACAAATCCATCCTCGACGACAAGGACAAGCGCTTCCTGTCCAAGCGTGGGTCGATCGTGATGGACACGCGCACCAACAAGCTCATCGTGACCGACATCCCGTCGCGACTCGAAGACATCCGCCGCATCCTGATCGAGCTCGACGTGGCGACCCGCCAGGTCCTGATCGAGGCGCGTATCGTCGAAGCGAACGAGGACTTCGCGAAGAACCTCGGCGCACGTCTCGGTATCAACCAGACGGCCGCTGGTTCGGTGCAGCTGGGTCGCGCGGGTCTCAATATCGGTGGTTCCGCGGCGGCGACCGGTTTCCAGACTGGCCAGGTGCAGACCCAGCCGAACTTCCTGACCGATTCGTTGAGTACGAATCTGCGTGCAAACAACATCACGCCGCGTACGCCGGGCCAATTGTCCTTCGTGCTGTTCAATTCGGCGGCGACGCGTTTCCTGAACCTCGAACTGTCGGCGCTCGAACAGGACGGCAAGGGCAAGGTGATTTCCAGTCCGCGTGTCATGACCTCGGATCAGAACGAGGCACTGATCGAGCAGGGCGTCGAAATCCCCTACCAGCAGGCAACCAGTTCTGGCGCGACCAGCGTGTCCTTCCGCAAGGCCAACCTCAAGTTGCAGGTGAAGCCGCAGATCACGCCGGACGGTCGTGTGCAGATGGCGCTCGACATCAACAAGGACACGCCGAACACCCAGCTCTCGACGGGTTCGGGGGTGGCCATCGACACCAAGCACGTCAAGACCGATGTGCTCGTCGAGAACGGCGGTACGGTGGTCATTGGCGGTATCTACACGCAGGACGAGCGCCGCACCCAGACGCGCGTGCCTTTCCTCGGCGATCTGCCTTACGTCGGCTTTCTGTTCCGCAATACGGAAACCCGTGACAACCGCGCCGAACTGCTCATCTTCGTGACGCCGCGCATCGTCAGCGACAACCTGACGCTGCGCTGAGCGACCTCATCGACGTGGCATCGGGCGGCCCCGGCAACGGGGCCGCTTTCTTTTTGCGCTGCTAGAATCCGGCCGGTGGAACATAGCGACAACATTTTTCTGGTCGGCATGATGGGCGCCGGCAAAACGACCGTCGGCCGCCAGCTCGCGCGCAGGCTGCGCAAGCGCTTCGTCGACTGCGATCACGAGATCGAGGCGCGCACCGGCGTCAGCATTCCGACCATCTTCGAAATCGAGGGCGAAGCCGGCTTTCGCAGGCGCGAGGCTGCGACCATCGAAGCACTGGCCCACGAAACCGGGCTGGTGCTGGCCACCGGCGGCGGTGCGGTGCTCGACCCGATGAATCGGCAGAACCTGAAGGCTGGTGGCTGGGTGGTCTATCTCGACGTGCCGCCCGACATACTGTGGTCGCGCACCCGCGGCGACCGCAACCGGCCGCTGCTGCAGGTCGACGATCCGCGCGCCCGCGTGCGCGAACTTCACGGCCTGCGCGACCCTCTGTACCGGGAGGTCGCCGATTTCATCGCCGAAAGCGGCCAGGGCAGCCCGCTGTCCATCGTGCGGAAACTTGAACGGGAATACCTGAACCGATGCGCAGCCTGAACGTGGCGCTCGACGAGCGCGCCTACGACATCCATATCGGTCGTGGTCTGATAGACCGCGGCGACCTGTTCGCGTCGGTACTGAAGCGCAAGCGCGCCGTGGTCATCAGCAATGAAATCGTCGCGCCGCTGTACGCCGCGCGCGTGCTCGATGCGCTGGACTCGGTCGGCGTTGCCCGCCAGCTGGTCGTGCTGCCTGACGGCGAGGCACACAAGGACTGGCCGACGCTGAACCTCATTTTCGACGCGCTGCTCGGCGCCCGCGTCGAGCGCTCGACCACGCTGATCGCGCTCGGCGGCGGCGTCATCGGTGACATGGTCGGCTTCGCCGCGGCGACCTACCAGCGCGGCGTGCCCTTCATCCAGGTGCCGACCACGCTGCTGTCACAGGTCGATTCGTCGGTCGGTGGCAAGACCGCGATCAACCATCCGCTCGGCAAGAACATGATCGGCGCCTTCTACCAGCCCAAACTGGTGCTGGCCGACATCGATACGCTGGACACGCTGCCCGACCGCGAGCTGAAGGCCGGTCTGGCCGAAGTGATCAAGTACGGCCTGATCCGCGATCGCGAGTTCTTCGACTGGCTGGAAATCAACATGCCGCGCCTGCTGGCGCGCGACACCGAAGCGCTGGCCTTCGCCATCGAGCGCTCCTGCCGCAACAAGGCGGAAGTCGTCATCGAGGACGAAACCGAAGCCGGCGTGCGCGCCCACCTCAATCTTGGCCACACCTTCGGCCACGCCATCGAAACCGGTCTTGGGTACGGCGAGTGGCTGCACGGCGAGGCTGTTGCGGCCGGCACGTTGATGGCGGCCGAGCTGTCGCGCCGGCTCGGCTGGCTGACCGACGACGACGTCGCGCGCATCCACCGCATCCACGAATCCGCCGGTCTGGCGCTGCGCGGACCGAAGCTGGGCGTAGAGCGCTACCTCGAGCTGATGTCGCACGACAAGAAGGTCGAGGCCGGCAAGTTGCGGCTGGTGCTGCTCAAGCGCATCGGCGAAGCCGTCGTGTACGGCGATGCCCCGGCAGCCGACATCGCCGCTTCCATCGAGCACTGCTGCGCGAATGCCTGAACTCGCGCCCTACGCAGCCTGCGACGAGAATTCGCGCGGACGCCGCTTTCCGGAAGATTCGCCGCACGGGCGCAGCCAGTTCCAGCGCGACCGCGACCGCATCGTGCACAGCACGGCTTTCCGCCGGCTCGAATACAAGACCCAGGTGTTCGTCAATCACGAAGGCGACCTCTTCCGCACCCGGCTCACGCACAGCATCGAGGTCGCGCAGATCGCGCGCTCGATCGCGCGAGCACTGCGAGTGAACGAGGATCTGGCCGAGGCGGTGTCGATTGCCCACGATCTCGGCCACACGCCTTTCGGCCACGCCGGTCAGGACGCGCTGAACGAATGCATGCGCGACTACGGCGGTTTCGAGCACAACCTGCAGAGCCTGCGCACAGTCGATCTGCTGGAGGAGCGCTACGGCGCCTTCGATGGCCTGAACCTCACCTTCGAGACGCGCGAGGGCATCCTCAAGCACTGTTCGCCGACGCGCGCGCGCGAACTGGGCGAACTGGGCCAGCGCTTTCTCGACCGCACGCAGCCGACCATCGAGGCGCAGATCTGCAATCTGGCCGACGAAATCGCCTACAACAACCACGACGTCGACGACGGGCTGCGTTCCGGCCTGATCACGCTGGAACAGCTGGAAGAGGTTCCGATCTTCGCCCGCTTCCGCCGCGAAGTGGTCGATCTGTACCCGCAGATCGCCGGCCGGCGTCTGATCCATGAGGCGATCCGCCGCATGATCAATGCGCAAGTGATTGATCTGGTGGGGGAAACGACGGGCCGCATCGAAGCTGTGGCGCCACGCTCCATCGACGACGTGCGCGCTGCCCCGGTGCTGGTCGCCTACAGCGAAACGATGCGGGCCGAGCAGCTCAAGCTCAAGCAGTTCCTGCGCGACAACCTGTACCGTCACTATCAGGTGCTGCGTATGACGGCCAAGGCGCGCCGCATCATCGCCGAACTGTTCGGCGCCTTCATGGACGACCCGCGCCTGCTGCCGCCGCAGTACCAGCTCATGGCCCGCGACGACAAGCCGCGCGCCATCGCCGACTACATCGCCGGCATGACCGACCGTTACGCGATGCGCGAGCACCGCCGCCTGTTCGCGGTCGGCGAGATCTGACCCCGTTGGTCGGCGCTGTTTGATGCGCTGCCGCACGGGTGTTGTACGCAGCGGATCAAGGTTTTATACTCCGTCGTCCACCCCCAAAGTGCCTGTGCCGGTCTCACCGACGAGTCGGCGAGGCCACCCGAGCCGGTGCCCGCCAAATCCCCTCTAGAGGATGACCGCGGAAACCGGCTTTTTCGTGGATGCGGCGGTGCGAATTCCCGCAGTGGCGAGCGATCAGAGCGATGCCGCGCGCGGTTGGCAAACGAGTTTCGAGGACGAAAGCAATGGGTCTTCCCCATACTCAGGGTCTGTACGACCCCGAAAACGAGCGTGATGCATGTGGTGTGGGTTTCGTTGCGAACATCAAGAATCGCAAATCGCACGACATCATCGAACAGGGTCTGCTGATCCTGAAGAACCTCGATCACCGTGGCGCAACCGGTTACGACCCGCTGCTCGGCGATGGCGCCGGCATTTTGATCCAGATGCCTGACGCGCTGATGCGCGCCGAGGCCGCGAAGATCGGCATCACGCTGCCGCCCGCCGGCGACTACGCCTGTGGAACCGTTTTCCTGCCGCAATCGGCCAATGGCTGTGCCGCCTGTGAGTCGGTCGTTGCGCGCATCATCCACGAAGAAGGCCTCACCTTCCTCGGCTGGCGCGACGTTCCGCGCGACAGCAGCATACTCGCCGAAGCGGCGCGTGCCATCGAGCCGCAGATGCGCCAGGTGTTCATCGCCCGCCCCGATACGGTGGCCGACCAGACCGCCTTCGAACGCAAGCTGTTCGTCGTGCGCAAGCGTGTCGAACACGCTGTGCGTGCACTGAAGCTGGCCGACGTGAAGCAGTTTTACATTCCGTCGCTGTCCTCGCGCACCCTTGTATATAAGGGCATGCTGCTGGCGCACCAGGTGGGCGAGTACTTCGCCGATCTGCAGGACGCGCGTACGCAGTCCGCGCTGGCACTGGTGCACCAGCGCTTCTCGACCAACACCTTCCCGACCTGGGATCTGGCTCACCCCTTCCGCATGATTGCCCACAACGGTGAAATCAACACCGTGCGCGGCAACATCAACTGGATGAAGGCGCGTCAGAAGTCGATGAAGTCGGCCGCGCTCGGCGACGACCTCGACAAGCTGTGGCCGCTCATCGTCGAAGGCGGCTCCGATTCGGCCTCGTTCGACAACGCGCTCGAACTGCTGGTGATGGGGGGCTACTCGTTGGCCCACGCCATGATGATGCTGATCCCCGAAGCCTGGGCAGGCAATCCGCTGATGGACGAAGAGCGTCGCGCCTTCTACGAATTCCACGCCGCCATCATGGAGCCGTGGGACGGCCCGGCCGCCGTGGCCTTCACCGACGGCCGCCAGATCGGCGCCACGCTGGACCGCAACGGCCTGCGTCCGGCGCGCTTCCTGGTCACCGACGACGACATGGTCGTGATGGCCTCCGAAATGGGCGTGCTGCCGATTCCGGACGAGCGCATCGTGCAGAAGTGGCGCCTGCAGCCGGGCAAGATGTTCATGATCGACCTCGAAAAGGGCGCGATCATCGAGGACGCCGCGCTCAAGCACGAGCTGTCCACTGAATACCCGTACGACAAGTGGATCACCGATTCGCGTTTCTTCCTGACCGAACTGGAAGAGATCAAGTACGCCACCGAGCGCAGCGAAACCCTGCTCGATACGCAGCAGGCCTTCGGCTACACGCAGGAAGACATCAAGTTCATCCTGGCGCCGATGGCGGCCGGCGGCGAAGAAGCCATCGGCTCGATGGGTAACGACTCCGCGCTGCCGGTGCTGTCGGACAAGAACAAGCCGCTGTATTCCTACTTCAAGCAGCTGTTCGCCCAGGTCACGAACCCGCCGATCGACCCGATCCGCGAAGAGATCGTGATGTCGCTCGCCTCCTTCATCGGCCCGCGTCCCAACCTGATGGGTGTGGCCGACAACGAGGACGGCCTGACGCCGCGCCTGGAAGTCACCCAGCCGGTGCTCACCAACGAAGACGTGCTGCGCCTGCGCGACATCGAGCGCCTGACCGGCGGCAAGTACCGTTCGCTGGTACTCGACATCACCTACCCGGCGGCCGACGGCGCCGCGGCCTGCGAAGGGGCGATCAAGCGCCTGCAGGAAGCGGCCGAGAAGTCGGTGGCCGATGGTTTCAACATCGTCATCCTGTCCGACCGCGCCGCCTCGCGCGAGCGCGTCGCCATTCCGGCGCTGCTGGCCACGTCGGCCGTGCACCACCACCTGGTGCGCAAGGGCCTGCGCACGCTGACCGGCCTCGTGATCGACACCGGTTCGGCGCGTGAAACCCACCATTTCGCGCTGCTCGCCGGTTACGGCGCAGAGGCGATCTGTCCGTGGCTGGCTTTCGACACGATCGCCGAAATTTCCAACGAGCTGCCGTCCGGTCTGTCGACCAAGGACGCGTCGAAGCGCTTCATCAAGGCGGTGGGCAAGGGCCTGAACAAGGTCATGTCCAAGATGGGCATCTCGACCTACCAGTCGTACAGCGGCGCGCAGATCTTCGAAGCGATCGGCCTCAACTCGGCCTTCGTTGCCCGCTACTTCACCGGCACCGCCACCCAGGTCGAAGGCATCGGCCTGCAGGAAGTGGCCGAAGAGGCGCTGCGCACGCACGCCCAGGCCTTCGGCAACGACCCGGTGCTGGCCAATGCGCTCGATGCCGGTGGCGAGTACGCCTTCCGCATCCGCGGCGAAGAGCACATGTGGACGCCGGACGCGATCGCCAAGCTGCAGCACTCGACGCGTACCAACAAGTACGACACGTACAAGGAATACGCCCGCATCATCAACGACCAGACCAAGCGTCACATGACGCTGCGTGGTCTGTTCGACATCAAGCCGGCGGGCGCACCGGTGCCGCTGTCCGAAGTCGAGCCGGCGACCGAAATCGTCAAGCGCTTCGCCACCGGCGCGATGTCGCTCGGCTCGATCTCGACCGAAGCGCACACCACGCTGGCCATCGCGATGAACCGCATCGGCGGCAAGTCGAACACCGGCGAGGGCGGTGAAGATCCGATCCGCTTCAACCCGGTGACCGAAGACACCACGCTCGACAAGCTGATCGGCTCGTCGCGCGTCGAAGTCGCGCTGCCGCTGAAGAAGGGCGATTCGCTGCGCTCCAAGATCAAGCAGGTTGCGTCCGGCCGTTTCGGCGTCACCGCCGAATACCTGGCCAACTCCGACCAGATCCAGATCAAGATGGCCCAGGGCGCCAAGCCGGGCGAAGGCGGTCAGCTGCCCGGCCACAAGGTGTCGGAATACATCGGCTTCCTGCGCCACTCGGTGCCGGGCGTCGGTCTGATTTCGCCGCCGCCGCACCACGACATCTACTCGATCGAGGATCTGGCCCAGCTCATCCACGACCTGAAGAACTCGAACCCGACCGCTTCGATCTCGGTCAAGCTGGTGTCGGAAATCGGTGTCGGTACCGTGGCCGCCGGCGTGTCCAAGGCCAAGGCCGACCACCTGGTGATCGCCGGCCATGACGGCGGCACCGGTGCCAGCCCGATCTCGTCGATCAAGCACTGCGGTACGCCGTGGGAACTCGGTCTGGCCGAAACCCAGCAGACCCTGGTGCTGAACCGCCTGCGCGGCCGTATCCGCGTGCAGGCCGACGGACAGATGAAGACCGGTCGCGACGTGCTGATCGGCGCGCTGCTCGGCGCCGACGAATTCGGCTTCGCCACCGCACCGCTGGTGGTCGAGGGCTGCATCATGATGCGCAAGTGCCACCTGAACACCTGCCCGGTCGGCGTCGCCACCCAGGATCCGGTGCTGCGCAAAAAGTTCACCGGCCAGCCGGAACACGTGGTCAATTACTTCTTCTTCGTCGCCGAAGAAGTGCGCGAACTGATGGCCTCGATGGGCGTGCGCAAGTTCGACGATCTGGTCGGCCGCTCCGACCTGCTCGACACCCGCGCCGGCATCGAACACTGGAAGGCGCGCGGCCTCGACTTCTCGCGCATCTTCTACATGCCGCCGGTTCCGGCCGAAGTGTCCCGCCTGCACAGCGAAACGCAGGACCACGGCATCGACCGCGCGCTCGACCACAGCCTGATCGCGAAGGCGAAGGACGCCATCGAAACCGGCAAACCGGTCGTCGTCGAATCGCCGATCACCAATGTGAACCGCACTGCCGGCACCATGCTGTCGCACGAAGTGGCGCGCCGCTATGGTCACAAGGGCCTGCCTGACAACACCATCATGGTGAAGCTCAGCGGCACCGCCGGCCAGAGCTTCGGCGCCTTCATCGCGCGCGGCATCACACTGGAACTGACCGGTCAGGGCAACGACTACGTCGCCAAGGGCCTGTCGGGTGGCCGCATCGTGATCAAGCCGTCGGACGCTTTCCGCGGCGCATCCGAGAAGAACATCATCGTCGGCAACACCGTGCTCTACGGTGCGACTGAAGGCGAGTGCTACTTCCGCGGCGTTGCCGGCGAGCGTTTCGCCGTGCGCAACTCGGGCGCCATCGCGGTGGTCGAGGGCACCGGTGACCACGGCTGCGAATACATGACCGGCGGCACCGTGGTCGTGCTCGGCCAGACCGGTCGCAACTTCGCAGCCGGCATGTCGGGCGGCGTCGCCTACGTCTATGACGAGGACGGCAGCTTCGCCAAGCGCTGCAACATGTCGATGGTCGAACTCGACACGATCAGTGGCGATCTGGCCAATGACGCCGACGACCACATCATCGGCGAGGCGGCGATCAACCACCTGACGATGAGCGACGAAGCCATTCTGCGTCGCCTGATCGCGCGTCACGCCGCCTTCTCGGGCTCGAAGCGTGCCGCCGACATCCTCGCCGACTGGGCGAACGCCCGTGGCAAGTTCGTCAAGGTGATGCCGGTCGAGTACCGCCGCGCGCTGCGTGAAATGGCTGCCAAGGCGGATGCGCCGGCTGCAGCGATGGCCAAGTAACAGGAAAAGAATCGAACATGGGAAAGTCCACCGGTTTTCTTGAGTACCAGCGTCTGTCCGAAGCATCGCTGCCGGTCGCCGAGCGCGTGCGCAACTACAAGGAGTTCGTGCTCCACCTGAGCGACGAGGAAGCGAAGATCCAGGGCGCGCGCTGCATGGACTGCGGCATCCCGTTCTGCAACAGCGGCTGCCCGGTCAACAACATCATCCCCGACTTCAACGACCTGGTTTACCGCCAGGACTGGAAGCAGGCGATCGAGGTGCTGCACTCGACCAACAACTTCCCGGAATTCACCGGCCGCATCTGTCCGGCGCCGTGCGAAGCCGCCTGTACGCTGAACATCAACAGCGACGCAGTGGGCATCAAGTCGATCGAGCACGCCATCATCGACAAGGCCTGGGAGAACGGCTGGGTGGTGCCGCAGCCGCCGGCGACGAAGACCGGCAAGAAGGTCGCGGTCGTCGGTTCGGGCCCGGCCGGCATGGCCGCTGCGCAGCAGCTGGCGCGCGCCGGTCACGACGTGACCGTGTTCGAGAAGAACAGCCGCGTCGGCGGCCTGCTGCGCTACGGCATCCCCGACTTCAAGATGGAAAAGTCGCACATCGACCGCCGCATCGCGCAGATGGAAGCCGAAGGCGTGACCTTCCGCACCGGTGTGCAGGTCGGCCCGCTGCCCGAAGGTTCGCCGGTGCACAGCGACGCCGCCACCGTGGTCAGCCCGGAGCAGCTGAAGGCCGAGTTCGACGCCGTCATCCTCGCCGGCGGTGCTGAACAGCCGCGCGACCTGCCGGTGCCGGGCCGCGAACTGGCCGGCGTGCATTTCGCGATGGACTTCCTGCCGCTGCAGAACCGCGTCGTTGCCGGCGACACCGTGCCCGACCAGATCATGGCCACCGGCAAGCACGTGGTCGTGATCGGCGGCGGCGACACCGGTTCCGACTGCGTCGGCACCTCGAACCGTCACGGCGCGGCCAGCGTCATCCAGTTCGAACTGATGCCGCAGCCGCCGGAGTCGGAGAACAAGCCGCTGGTATGGCCCTACTGGCCGATCAAGCTACGCACCTCGTCCAGCCACGAAGAAGGCTGCGAGCGTGACTGGGCGATCGCAACCAAGGAATTCATCGGCGAGAACGGCAAGGTCACCCAGGTCAAGACCGTGCGCGTCGAGTGGAAGGACGGTCGCATGCAGGAAGTGGCCGGCACGGAGCAACTGCTGAAGGCCGACCTCGTGCTGCTCGCGATGGGCTTCGTCAGCCCGGCCGGCAGCATCATCGAAAGCTTCGGCGTCGAGAAGGATGGCCGTGGCAACGCCCGCGCCACCACCGACGGTGAAGGCTGCTACGCCACCAACGTGCCCAAGGTATTCGCCGCCGGCGACATGCGCCGCGGGCAATCGCTGGTGGTGTGGGCGATCAGAGAAGGGCGCCAATGCGCCCGCGAAGTCGATCAGTTCCTCATGGGTTCCACCACCCTGCCGCGTTGATCTCTCCGCCCCTCTCTGACCGCCCACAGGCGGGGAGAGGGGAACGCCGGCCGACCGGCCGGCGTTGGCGCGGGGCCGGCAGTGCGCACGCGAAGTCGATCAGTTCCTGATGGGCAGCACCACGCTGCCGCGTTAAGTCTCCCTCAGCCCTCGCTCACGCCCTTCGGGGAGTGGGGAGCACCGGCCGGCCGGTGTTGGCGAGAGGGCCGTCAATGCGCCCGCGAAGTTGATCAGTTCCTCATGGGTTCCACCACTCTGCCACTTTGATCTCTCCGCCCCTCTCTGACCGCCCACAGGCGGGGAGGGGGGAACGCCGGCCGACCGGCCGGCGTTGGCGCGAGGGCCGGCAGTGCGCACGCGAAGTCGATCAGTTCCTGATGGGCAGCACCACGCTGCCGCGTTAAGTCTCCCTCAGCCCTCGCTCACGCCCTTCGGGGAGTGGGGAACATCGGCCGGCCGGTGTTGGTGCGAGGGTCGCAATCGCGAGCAAGCTCGCTCCCACAAAGACCTGGCTCGGGTTGGGTCTCGGGTCAGGCGCCCCCCATGTAGGAGCGGTCTTCCGACCGCGACTGCGGCGCCTGAGTAGGAAGCGGTGCTTGATCACAGGCCCCGTCGGGGTCAGAAGACCCCTCCCACAGAGCCCCGCCCGGGCTCCGGCTGCGGATCGGGCGCCTCCCCTGTGGGAGCGGCCTTGGCCGCGACGCGGCCGCTGCAGTCCGCCGGCTTCGACGCAGGCTGCTGTCGGGGTCAAGACCCCTCCCACAGAGCCCCGCCCACTCGCCGGCGACCGCTCAAGCGCCCACCTACGGCAACTTTCGCATCAGCACCGGCGGCTCAGGGGGCGGGGCGGGCGGACGGGCTATCGGCGGGTAGAGGGGAGGGTGGCGACGGATGATGCGTGGCGGTACGCCGTACAGGGTTTCCTCGATCAGCGCCGGATCGTCGCAATCCACTCGCCTCTGTTCCAGGCAGCGACGGCGCGCTTCCGCCATCGCAGCTTCCTGCCGCGCGGCGCTCTCTCGCGCGACCGATGCACGTTCCCGCTGCAATGCCGATTCGACCTCGCGCTGTACCGCGTCGCGGTCTGCCATGCCGCCGGCGGGGCTCGGCGGCGTCGCAGCACGGGCAGGGGGCGGTGAGCCGGTCACGGTGAGCGGATCGACGGTGCGGATCGGTGTCGATTTGCGTCCCTCGGGCGGCGCGTCGCCGTAATTCACGACGCCGCGTTCATCGACCCAGCGGTGCACGGTGTCGCCCGCGAACAGCGTCACGGGCAGCATGCAGAGGGCGGCGTAAAGGGCGGCGGCTTTCATGTCGTAGACCTCCCGGTTGAATTGTTAAATCTATGGCAACGCGCACGTCGGCAGGTTGCAAACACGCGGTGGGCGAGAACTGCTGCGCAGCAGGCCGTCGTACCCCGAATGCTAGAATCCACGCGGTTTTCCGCCATATGGTGTCCGATGCAGATCGTCATTCTGGCAGCCGGGCAAGGCAAGCGCATGCGCTCCGCCCTGCCCAAGGTGCTGCAACCCCTGTCTGACCGCCCGCTGCTCGGGCATGTGCTGCGCACCGCAGCGTCCCTGAACCCGTCGCACACCTGCGTGGTGTACGGCCACGGTGGCGACGCAGTGCGCGCGGCCTTCCCCGATCTCGCGGTCGACTGGGCGCTGCAGGCCGAGCAGCTCGGCACCGGTCATGCGGTCCGCCAGGCGCTGCCGCATCTGTCGCGCGACGAGCCGGTACTCATACTTTACGGCGACGTGCCGCTGCTGCGCGCCGACACGCTGGTCAAGCTGGCCGAAGCGGCCGGCAACGACAAGCTCGCCATCCTTACCGTCAGCTTCGACGACCCGACCGGCTACGGCCGCATCGTGCGCGACGGCGAAGGCCGCATCGTGCGCATCGTCGAGCAGAAGGATGCCTCCGAGGCCGAGCGCGCGATCCGCGAAGTAAACACCGGCATCATGGTCGTGCCCGGCGGCAAGCTCGCCGGCTGGCTCGACCAGCTGTCGAACGACAACGCCCAGCGCGAGTACTACCTGACCGACGTGGTCGCCGCCGCCGTGCGCGACGGCGTTCCGGTGGTGAGCACGCAGCCGGCGCGCGTGTCGGAAACGCTGGGCGTGAACGACAAGGCGCAACTGGCCGAACTCGAACGCATCCATCAGCGCGAAAACGCCGAGCGTCTGCTGGCCGAGGGCGTCACGCTGCGCGACCCGGCACGCATCGACGTGCGCGGCGAGCTGGTCTGCGGCCGCGACGTCGAGATCGACATCGGCTGCATCTTCGAAGGCCGCGTCGAATTGGGCGACGGCGTCAAGGTGGGCGCGCACTCGGTGCTGCGCAACGTCACCGTCGCCGCCAGCACCGTCATCGCGCCCTTCTGTCATTTCGACGACGCCGTGGTCGGCGCCGGCTGCCAGCTCGGCCCCTATGCGCGTCTGCGCCCCGGCGCGAACCTGGCGGAAGACGTGCACATCGGCAACTTCGTCGAAGTGAAGAACAGCGATATCGCCGCCCACAGCAAGGCCAACCACCTCGCCTACGTCGGCGACGCCACCGTGGGCAGTCGCGTGAACATCGGCGCCGGCACCATCTGCTGCAACTACGACGGCGCCAACAAATTCCGCACCATCATCGAAGACGACGTGTTCATCGGCTCCGACACCCAGCTGGTCGCACCGGTCACCGTCGGCCGCGGTGCCACGCTCGGCGCCGGCACCACGCTGACGCAGGACGCACCGCCGGGCGAGCTCACCATCTCGCGCGTGCGCCAGACCACCATCACCGGCTGGACCCGGCCGGTGAAGAAAAAGAAATGACCGGGCAGTAACCGACACACAACGCATCGCAACGGCAAAGGATTTCCCATGTGTGGCATCGTCGCGGCCATCGCCGGCCAGAACATCGTTCCCGTCCTGCTCGAAGGGCTGCGCAAGCTCGAATACCGGGGCTATGACTCGGCCGGCCTCGCCGTGCTGAATGGCGCCAACGGCACCGAACTGCGCCGCCTGCGCTCGGTCGGCCGCGTGGCCGAACTGGCCACCCAGGCCAGCGAACAGCAACTCGACGCCGCCATCGGCATCGCCCACACCCGCTGGGCCACGCACGGCGTGCCGTCGGAGCGCAACGCGCACCCGCACATCAGCGACGGTCTGGCCGTCGTGCACAACGGCATCATCGAAAACTTCGAGCCGCTGCGCGCCCGCCTCACTGGCCTGGGCTACACCTTCACGTCGGAAACCGACACCGAAGTGATCGCCCACCTGGTGCGCCACCACCTGAAGACCACGCCCGACCTGCTCGACGCCGTGCGCGCCACCTGTGGCGAACTGATCGGCGCCTACGCCATCGCCATCGTCACCGAAGGCGAAGACTCGCGCATCGTCGTCGCCCGCCACGGCTCGCCGCTGGTGCTCGGCCAGTCGGATTCCGGCAACTACGCCGCTTCCGACACCTCGGCGCTGCTGCAGGTCACGCGCAACATGATCTACCTCGAAGACGGCGACATGGCCGAACTCACCCGCAACTCGATGCGCATCATGCGTCTCGACGGCACGCCGGTCGAACGCCCGGTGCAGGTGAGCCAGCTTTCGGCCGACGCGGTCGAACTGGGCAGCTATCGCCACTACATGCAGAAAGAGATTTTCGAGCAGCCGGCCGCGCTGTCGAACACGCTCGAAATGCTGGCCCAGGCGCGCTCGATTACGCCCAACCTGTTCGGCGTCGAAGCCGACAGCGTGTTCCGCTCGGTGCGCCGCGTGCTCGTGCTCGCCTGCGGCACCAGCTTCCACGCCGGCCTGGTCGCCCGCTACTGGCTGGAAGACATCGCCGGCATCGAATGCTCGGTCGAAATCGCCAGCGAATACCGCTACCGCAAGCCGGTGGCCGACCCCGACACGCTGGTCGTCACCATTTCGCAGTCGGGCGAAACCGCTGACACGCTGGCCGCGCTGAAGTACGCCAAGTCGCTTGGCATGACCCGCACGCTGGCCATCTGCAACGTGCCGGAATCGGCCATCGTGCGCGAATCCAGCCTGCGTTTCATCACCCGCGCCGGCCCGGAAATCGGCGTTGCCTCGACCAAGGCCTACACCACCCAGCTCGCCGCGCTCGCGCTGCTCACGCTGGCCATGGCCAAGACCCGCGGCACGCTCAGCGTCGCGCAGGAAGAGAAATACCTCGGCGCGCTGCGCCACCTGCCGGGCGCGGTCACCCGCGTGCTCGAGCTTGAGCCGCAGATCCAGGCCTGGGCCGAACGCTTCGCGATGAAGCACCACGCCCTCTTCCTTGGCCGCGGCCAGCACTACCCGATCGCGCTCGAAGGCGCGCTCAAGCTCAAGGAAATTTCCTACATCCACGCCGAAGCCTACCCGGCCGGCGAACTGAAGCACGGCCCGCTGGCGCTGGTCGACCGCGACATGCCGGTCATCGCCATCGCCCCGAACGACGCGCTGATCGAAAAGCTCAAGAGCAACATCCAGGAAGTCCGCGCCCGCGGCGGCGAGCTCTACGTCATCGCCGACGCCGGCACTGAAATGGTCGAAGGCGAGGGCGTGCACATCCTGAACATGCCGGAGAACTACGGCCTGCTGTCACCGGTGCTGCACGTCGTGCCGCTGCAGTTGCTCGCGTATCACGCCGCGCTGGTGAAGGGCACCGATGTGGACAAGCCGCGGAATCTGGCGAAGAGCGTGACGGTGGAGTGACAGCTGGCGGCGCGCGCGCAGACTGGAACAAATAAAGTCGGCCGGTGAAAAGTAAAGTTGGTCGGGAATGCTAGACCAGCAAAAAGCCGGCGATCCCTCATTCGGCCTAGTCTCGTCTTGGCGAGTCAGCACGCATCACATGGCCGCGCTTTGCATGCCTAGAGCGACGGGCAGGTAGTAGCCCCGCTAAAGATCGCAGGCCAAACCTAGCCTTGCACGCTCAGCAGCTGCATCAATCCCGTTTTGGTTCTGTGTCCGCGCGTCACTCAGTAGCTTCGACTTCCACTTCGACCTCGTTGCCCTCGATGTCGGCTTCGGTCTGGGCCTGAAGCTCGGCAATCGCTACGCGCAGCGGTTCGTAGATTGCGATTTCGCCGCCCAGGATTTCAAAGGTTACCGCGAGTACATAGCGCGCCGTCGAGTCGGGGTCACGGCTCCATCCCTGATGACCCACCACGGCGATGCAGAAGTGGTCGGGTAGGCTGTTCGAGCGGACGACCGCCCAGTCTTTCTGCACTGTTCCGCTGTTGCGCTTGAAGTCACGGATCAGGCCGTCCTGGGGCTTGTCATGCAGCACCCAAGGCAACGTGGTGCCAGGCAGCGGCGCCTCGCCGTTTGCCGCATCTTTCATAGCGCGCACGCGAAAGTCATGCACCCCCTCCCCCAGCCTGCTGGCTTTCCAATCCACCCAAGTTGAGAGATACCGGCGCAGGTTGCGGCGCGTGCGCCGCGGCTGGGCGACGTACGACAAGGTCACGTCAATCCGGATATCGAATTCATCGGCCTGCTGACGCAGTTCGGCGGGGATGGGCACTTGATAGATGTGACACTCACCGGCATGTATTCCGGTCTCTCCGCTCGTGATGAGCGTCGTTCGATGGTCGGTGTTGGTGGTTGCTCGTGCAGCATCCGGTACTCCGAAACCCAAGCTGCGGAAAGCACTGGACGCCGATGCGAATAGGGCCTGCTTTTCCAGAGGCGTCATGCCGGGCGGCGGATTGCGCAAACGTGTTAGCAGGTCTTCAGCCCACGCCGGCCACTGTGCCGATTGCACGACAAGTGCGCGGTAAAGGAGTGCAGGCTCAGCGGGCAAGACACGCTGCACTTGGGCTGCAATGCGCGCGACCTTGGGGGCTGCAAAAGAGGTGCCGGCAGTGTCGCGGTCCGCTGCGGGTCCGGGACCATGCAGCGTCGAGCGGACAAGATGGGGGCATGCGGCAGGGATGACGCCACCCGCCTGCAGGTCGGGCGGTGCGTTGTTTGTGCGTGCGGCATCGCCGCCATACTCCACAACTTCAGGCTTGATGACGTTCCAGATGCCGGGGCCTGTCCGGGAGAATGCCGAGGGGCTCGCGGGCTTATTGGCGAAGGTACGCCATGCCCCTTGCTCGGCCGCGTTATAGGCGATCGAGCCAACGGTCAGCGCCTGGAGGCTTTGGCCCGGGTTGGCGATGCGCGCCGAGTTTTCGGCGAGATAAGCTGGATAGTCTCGGCCTGCGGTCAGATGGTCGGCGATGCCCAGGAATGGCGGAGTGCCTTGCAGCGGCAGGTTACCGGCGCTTTGCACGATGAGCACATCCCGCTCGTTGCATAACTGGTCGATCTCGGCCGCCCAGGATGACATATAGCGCGTGCGGCAGGAGCTGCGCGCGTTGATCGAGTGATTGAAGATGCGAGTCTGGCGCGGGCCGTCGTTGAAGCGTTCGACTGCCATGCGCAGCGCTTCGGGCGGGAACAACTCGACCGGCATCGCGTTCTGGACGTCGAGCACGCGGGCGTTCTGAATCCAGAAAGGTAGTTGCGGTGCGCCGGCGGCCGGCACGTCCTCGCCGTAAAGCACGGCGCCTGCGATGCGCGTGCCGTGGCCGCCGGGCGCCACTTCATCAGCGACGGCCGTCGCGGCTTGACCTGGCAGGAAGCAATGGGACGTGGCTTGGTCGATGCTTGGCTGCAACAGGACGTGCGCCTCTTGGATGCCACTGTCGATGATGCAGACGGCGGGCGCGTCGGCATCGGGTGCGACCGGCGCGACTGCGAGTGCCGCTTGTGCGCCTTGCTGGCCCTGGTTTTGGGGCAGCGCGATATCTTCCGGTTCGACGACCTCGAAGATGTAGGGATAGTTGAGGACGAAGTCCTTCAGACCCTTGCCCGAGATCTTCAGCCGCACCGTGAAACTGTCCGGCAGGACGCCGGCGTCGAAGTCGGCGCTGTCCTTCATATGTAGGATTTCGGCTTGATAGAACTCGGTGAACTTCTGGATGGAAGTCTCGCGTTCGATCTTGATGTCGTCCCACTCGATGTAGGCGCTGGCTCGCGACTGCGACCACTCGTACTCTTTGGCCGCCCACTGTGCGTCGGTCGCGCGCTTGCCGCGTACCGGATGCGGCGGAATTTCCTGAGTGCCTGCACAGGCGATGCCGATGTCAACGATGTAGAGCTGGTCTTCGTCGATGGTGCCCCACGACGCCATCAACTGGTCGGAAAGGATGCGACCCAGCCGGTCCGTCTGGTCGGGATCGTCGAATAGCGTGTGGACCTCGGCGATGGTCGCGGAGCCGTGCACGGTGACAGCAAACCCTTGGGCCATGTTGCGGAACGCCGTCAGCTGAATGTCTTCTGACGCCACGATCACATAGCCGTCTTCCTGCTCGGCCACGATCTCGAATTGGAACTTGGCGCGCAGCGCGTCGAGATCGAGGCCGGTATCAATCTGCAGCAGGATGGGAATCCCTGCGGGAATGTCCGGGAGCGCCGGGCCTGCCGCTTGGCGCTGCGCCTTGCGGGCGTGCCAGTTCGTAATGAGTGCCTGAGCCGCGGTGTCCAAGGCAACGCTGTGCGCTTGGCGTTGCGTTCCCTTGTTGGCTAGAGTTTGTGGCGACGGATCGCCGCCTCCGCGCAGGCGTGCCTTGCCTTGGTAGCGCAGAAGCAGTGGCAAGTGTTCAAAGTTGTGTGTTCCCGGCATGGCTTACGCCCTTTGTGCCGCATCATGCCGTTGCAACTCCTCGACGGCCCTGAGTAGCTTGTCTTGCGACAGGGATGGGCGGCCGGCTAGCACTGCAGCTTTGGCGGCGTCCTGGGCGGCCTTCACGACCATCGCGGCCGATGAGCCTTCGAGTTTGGCGATCAGAGGCTCCCAGGCGATGGGCCTGTCCATTCGTACGCTAGACAGCGTCATCTTCAGCAACTTTTCGATCTCGGCCTTCCCGGGCAGCGGGATGGCGAACACATCGTCGAAGCGTCTGAACAGCGCCGGGTCCAACGCGGACTCCAGGTTCGTCGTCGCGACAAGCAGGCCGGGGGCGTCGTACTCTTCCATTAGCTGCAACAGCGAATTAACGATGCGCGAAACCTCGCCAATGTCCTTGGAGGCCGTGCGCGAACGTGCAATGAAGTCGCATTCGTCAAGCAGCAGCACGCAGGGTTTTTCGCGGGCACTGCTGAAGATGGATCGGAGGTTCTGGGCTGACTCGCCGAAAAAGGATGATATCAGCACGTCGAAGCGCACCTTCATGAGTGGCAAGCCAGTATTCCAAGCCAGCCGCTTAGCGCCCAGCGATTTGCCGCAGCCTGGCGGGCCGTAGAGCAGCACGGTTTTGCGGGGCTTAAGTCCGAAGGTACGCAGCCGGTCGCGCGCTGCGTACTCGGCTTCGATGCGAGAGAAACGTTGCTCGACAGCATCGGGCAGCACCATGTGGTGCTCCAACTGGTCGTGCGGGATGAGCGTGGCAAGCGTCTCCCCGTGGCGCCGGCTCATTGGCAGTTCTTTGAGCGTGCGCTCAATGTTTGCTGACGGAGCGGGGGGTAGCGGTGCACGCTTTGTCTTAGACTGCTTGAGGATTGCCTCTAGCTGCTCAGCCAGTCTGACGTGGCCTGTCTTGCGCTCTGTTTCGACGATTTTTTCGGCGAGCCGATCCAAGTCGGATTGCGAACCATCGGCAATGGCTCGCACTACTCGTTTCAGAATATCGGCGTTCATACGATGTCACCCTCATTTGCGAGCCATCGGACGAGTGATAGGGCGCCGACTGACTGGATTCCACTGCCAAAGCCTAGTCCGCACACCTGCGGCCGAATCGCATGTTGCTGGAGCAGCGCAGTCATGCGACGACCTCCAAACCGTGCTTCTTAACGAGGTGCAGTAGCTTGAGCGCAGTGCCCGCTGGCTTCTTCTGCCCGATCTCCCATTTCTGAACGGTCGAAAGACTCGTGTTCAGTAGTCGCGCAAAAACCGCTTGACTGACATGCGTGCTTTCGCGGATGCGCTTTATTTCCGCGGGCTCCAAAGGTTCGACCGGTGGCAGCCAGTGTGGGTCGAATTCGCGCAGTGTGACCTGATCCGTCACGCCGGCACTGCGCAATCCTTTGACTGTGTCGCTCACGGCCTCAACAGCGGGAAACCTCGTCTTAGTCATCGCAATTATCCTCTGCCGACATGCGGTCAATATCAGTATTAATTATAGCACCAGGTGCTATAAGGGTCGAACTGAGTTCCCAGTGATTCTTTCTAGACGCCAACCTTCCTCAGAATGAGGCGTTATGGAGGTGTCGATGGAAACGAAGAAGTTGCAGCAACGCTTCACCGAGGAGTTCAAGGTCGAATCGATCACACTTCGCCCGATACTCAAGTTCCTGCAAGTGTTAGACATCCAGATGAACGCTCGGTCCCACGTTCTAACCCTCCCCACCGCTGCCCGCGACCTCTACCGCGCCCTCTGGCTCCACGCCCGCGGCGCCCGTGCGCAGATGCTCGGGGCCGCGGCGCTGCTATCCGGCGCGCAGCTGCTGCGCCTCACCATGCCGTGGCTCGCCGCGCAGGCGATCAATGCCTTGCAGCAGGGCGACATGGCGACGGCGGGACGGTGGATTCTTTATCTGGTCGGCATCTATCTGCTGTCCTGGCTGCTGCATGGGCCGGGGCGGGTGCTGGAGCGGAATGTCGGCGTGCGGGTGCGCGTGCGGCTGGCGGATACGCTGTATGCGCGCATCGCGGCGGCGCCGCTGGCCTGGCGGGACGGGCGGCATTCGGGTGAGCTGCAGCACCGCGTGATGCAGGCGAGCCGGGCGCTGTCGGACTTCGCGCAGAACCAGTTCGACTATCTGCAGAGCGCGTTCAACTTCGTCGGTCCCCTGGTCGCGCTGGCGCTGCTGTCGCGCACCAGCGGCGCGATCGCGGTGAGCGGCTATGTGGTGATCGCGCTCATCATCCTGCGCTTCGACCGCACGTTGATGCAGCTCGCGCGCGCCGAGAACGATGCCGACCGCCGCTATGCCGCGGCGCTGCTCGATTTCGTCGGCAACGCGGGCACGGTGATCGGGCTGCGGCTGCAGGCGGCGTCGCGTGTGCTGCTGGGCCGGCGCATGGAGGCGGTGATGGCGCCGCTGCGGCGCGCGGTGATGGTGAACGAGGGCAAGTGGTTCGCCGTGGATCTGCTCGGCATGGGGCTCACCTGGGTGCTGGTGGTGGTGTATGTCATGCAGGTGCGCGAGCCGGGGCAGGCGGTGGCGCTGGGCACGGTGTTCATGATCTACCAGTACGCGCAGCAGGCGGCCGGCGTGGTGGCGTCGCTGGCGTCGAACTTCCAGGGCTTCGCGCGCATGCACACCGACTACTGCAGCGCGGAGCCGATCTGGATCGCACCCGGTGAGCC
>Ga0123396_126561_pt1 | contig 31103 bp, 42 predicted proteins | sample T10HLNO3metaT_FD_89924 | JGI IMG/M metagenome (GOLD analysis project Ga0123396, IMG submission 89924) | Methane-oxidizing artificial microbial communities from Washington, USA to study methane cycling - T10-HLNO3 metaT (Metagenome... ...
ACGCCCACGGCGAACACCGAAAATCCTATTTCCGATCTGAACAAGATGCTGGCCGACAAGAATTATTGTCTGAAATCATGGGTGCCGGCCCGGAATATGACCAGCTGCTTGAGCTGCTAAGGCAACGGTTTGCGCCTGATGTCGCTATCCAAACTAATCAAATCGGCGAGGGCGTGTAATGGCATACATCCGACCTTTAGCCAACGGCAACTTCCGCGCCGATGTCCGCCTGAAAGGCATTGTCAAAAACAAAACCTTCCCAACGGAAAGCCTCGCACAAGCTTGGGCCGATAACATCGAGAACGGCATCAAGACTATTTTGAACCTGGATCAGGCGCAATTGATAGCCCTTTCAGAGGATGAAATTTGCGCCTTGGGGGGCGAGGATCTTTTCAAGCAGTTGGGTATCGATCTGTTTGCAATCCACCATCAGGCCAAACTGGAAGCGATTAACGCCCTATCCAAAAAAGAACTGTTACAGCTTTCCGTGCAAGAAATCGAGCGCATGGGTGGCGCCGAACTATTCATCAAAGCAGGCAAACGCATCCGCTACAAAACTTTTCGCGACGTCTGCGACGAATACCTGTCTCGCTGGGGTAAGAAGGACTATCAAGGCCAGATGCAGCGGGTTGATTACTGGTGCCAGTTTTTCGGTGACCGCATCATGACCGACATCGATATTTTCGACATTCGCGAACACATCGACGACTTGATCGACGAGGGTCAACGCGCCACGACCATCAATCGCAAGAAGGCGGTCTTGTCCAGCGTCTACAAATTTGCCCTGAGTCGCGGCTATGTCGATGAAAACCTAGTTCGGAGCGTGGTGGTCGATGATGACACTAAGCGCCGGGACCGGGTATTAAGCGAGGCCGAACGCAAACGACTACTGAAAGCCTGCCGGGAATCGCATTGGGATAAGCTGTATTTGTTGGTTGTGATGGCAATGACTACCGGTGCCCGTAAAGGTGAGCTGATGAACTTGCGCTGGAGTGATGTTAACTTCAAGGACAGCAGTGCCTTTCTGGGTGACACCAAGAACGGTACCAGTCGGGAGCTGTATTTAGCGCCGGTCGTCATGACCGAGCTGAAACGCCATCAGGAAGTCGGCACCGGTTTGATCTTCCCATCGGTTGAACTTCCCGAACAACCGATGGATTTTCGCAAGGCGTGGCGAAACGTATTGAAAGCCGCCAATATCGCTGACCGGGACATCCTGAACCCGGATGGCAGTGTCAAACTGGAGAAATTTACCTTCCATTGCCTACGGCATGGCTTCTGCTCGGCGCTGTCCGACTCCGGCAAGGAGATCAATCAAATCGCCAAACTGGCCGGCCACAAGAGTATTCAAACCACCATGCGCTATATACATCAGGGACGCGACCAAAAGCGGCAGATCGTCAACGAACTGGCTCAGGCCTTTAACTTGTAGATCCGTTGAGCCAACCTTACCCGGTCGGGGACAGGCGGCGCTATTGGCTGCTGGGTTGGCTTACTTCCTATATTTTTGGGTCTTTTATTGTAAAGCGTAAAGCGTCGAGATACACTTAATCATGATCAAAAGTTTCCGCCATAAAGGTATTCAGCAATTTTTTGAAGCCGGATCCAAATCGGGCATCAATGCCGAACATGCCCTGAAGTTGTCCAGGCAATTACTATTGCTCAACGCCGCCAAAACGCCGCAAGAAATGGATGTCGCCGGCTGGAAGCTCCATCCGCTAAAAGGCGACTTGGTTGAGCATTGGACCGTCAAAGTCAGCGGAAACTGGCGCCTTACCTTCATGTTCGAAGGTGAAGACGTCGTATTGGTCGATTATCAAGATTATCACTGACAGGTAAATACCCATGACTATGTTCAATCCCCCACACCCCGGCAGCATTTTGAAAGAGGACGTGTTACCCGAGCTGGGTATCGGCGTCACCGAAGCCGCTGCTCAGCTTGGCGTCTCCCGTGTCGCATTATCGCGCGTCGTCAATGGCCGGGCGGCGATCAGCGCCGATATGGCAATTCGCCTCGAAGCCTGGCTGAACGGCCCGACCGCCGATACCTGGGTGCGTATGCAAGCCGAATACGACTTATGGCAGGCCCGGCAGAAACCCAAGCCCAACGTCACACCGATTGGTCGGCCACGCGCGGCATAAACGATTATCCGAATTAACCAGCCTATCCCGACGGGGAGAAAAGCGGCGTCATTAACCGCCTGGCTGGTTATCCATTTTTAATGATTTGCACTTAATGGGGTGGTTGTAGTGGAAAAATTAAAGTCATCAAAATTATTTAAACTAAAAAAATTTCTGACCTTGCCAGAAGCCGCTCAACGCCTTAGCGTTAGTTTAGGTGAAGAGGTTAAAGAAACAGATATTCTGAAATTTGCATTAGATGGTCATTTGATTTTATCCGTTAACTTTGTGAATGTAGCCACTGCTGTGCAGGGACATTTTGGGGATGATCGAGATAGGATTTACGGTTTTCTTGCGAGGGAAATACAAAAGCTTGATATGGAGATATGTCCGCTGCCGGATTCTTCAGAATCTGAAAAAAGTGAAACATTAGAAAGAATAAAAGATCTACTTGATGAATCTAAAAACCCTCCTTTTCGTCATGATACTCTTCTTACTCAAAATGACACTTATTATGAATTTGATGACAAGGTTGTAATGCTACCAGGCATATATGATTTACCAATGATCGATGGGGAAAGGGTAGATATAGATCGCAGGTATCAAAAGCTTGAAAACGGAATTGACGTAACTCTACCGCCTTGTGATGGCGTTTTTGTCAAAGATGATGAAGGATTTCTATTTAAGCTTGTTGATATTGTTGATAAAACTAGCCTTACTCCCTATCCAGATGATTACATAATAAATATCCAAAAAAGTATTAGTGAAAGTAATCGTAAAGTTAAAGAAAACGCAGAAATGCTTGGTGATAATCCATCAAGAAATGACCTGATGGACATTGAAAAACTTTTTAAGGATCATGTTTATGTGCTTGGGAATGCAAAACATATGATTGATGGAATTTTAAAAAGAAATGAAATATCAGAAAGGCTTGAGTCAATGCCTATATTGCCAGTATATAAACTGGCTAGCACCTTACCAAAGGATAGCGAGTTACTTGTTCGTACTCAAGCCTTGCTCGAATTTGAAAATATTCTTAATGAAGACATAACAAAAAATAACAACGTTATCTCAGAAACTGAACGTAACAACCTGCTAAAACAAGTCGCAGGAATAGCCTTAGTATTAGCGGAAAAAAATAGTCGTTATAAAAAAGGTGATTCAGTGAGTGCAAACGCCGTTGCTGAATCAGTTATTGAAATAATTGATTTGCTTCCAAATGCAAACAAATATGGGCTAGGTAAAACAAATATTAGAGAAAGTATTAGCAAAGGAATCAAGCTCATAACTGAATCTGAATAGTTTTTGCCGATTGGCAATTCAATTTGTCAATTGGCAAAATAAGTCATCATCATCTTGTATTGTGGCCTCACCACTCCAAACAACCTGAAAAAAGGTGAGGCAATGCAAACACAACAATCAACAACGTCACTAGACGACATCATCCCTTATCAGGACGTCCCTGATAAATTCCCCCATTTATATTCCAAAAAAAGCTGGAACTGGGCGGTAAAGCAACGCCAGCATAACGGCCTGGCTAAAGCATTTCGCAAAGTTAACAAAAAACTTTTTGTGATTATCCCTGTTTTGGCCGAGTGCATTAACGAACAAGTCGAAACCTGAACCGCATATTAAATGCGGTGCAATGCCTTGTGTTTTGAGGCTTGCATTTAATTAGGCGCAGAAAAAGGCGCAAATTCCCGGTATCAAAGTCTTCAACTCGACGGCAAATCAATAGAAGAAACACCGGAAATGCGCCCAACGTGCGATGTGGATTTATTCCGTCTTTTTGGGCGGTATTGTTGGGAGGTTACTGTGAGCGATCCAAAGAAAATCAAAGATATTTTACTTGAAAATGGTTTATTTCAAACGATTAGCGGTGATTATATTGCCGCCTCGATAATCGGTCGAATAATCCCGAATCGTAAACATGGCACTGCTGTTTGTAAAGATAAGAATGGCAACCGCATAGCAATTTTGCGTTGGCCGAAGGAATAAGGCAGCAAGATGAGTTTTGATGCCACCAAATGGGCATGGGCTCAAATTCGAGCCGGCAGTTTGCCGTTTCGAGCAAGGCTCGTATTGCTGACGCTAACTGACCGCTATAACGATGACTATAAACGGTGCAATCCAGGTATCGCCTGTCTCAGTAACGATACCGGCATGCACAGGGAAACTGTAATGGAGGCAATAAAGCAGCTTGAAGCGAGCAATATTATTTCTGTTACCCGAAAGTGCGGCGCCGGGTCATCGTACAAGTTTATTGGATTTAACTATAAAAACCAGTCGGATAATGCAGACCAGTCGATAGATACCGACAGGAAGCAGTCGGCAGATGCCGACCACTTGAGCCCTGAAAACCAGTCGACAAATATCGACCAGTCGGTAAACGCCGACCCAAACCAGTCGACAATTACCGACCCCAACCAGTCGGTAAACACCGACACTAACCAGGAAATAGAACCAGTAAATAAAACCATTAAGCGCAAAGACAAAAAATCTTCATCAGCGCCAAATGCGTTTTCAGAGTTTTATTCGGCATATCCGAGAAAGAAGAGTCGCCAGAAGGCTGAATCTGCCTGGAAGAAGATCAACCCAGACGAAATGCTGTTGGCGGAAATTATGTCCGGCCTGGATCTAGCGAAAAAATCGCGGGATTGGTTGAAAGATGACGGCCAGTACATCCCCTATCCAGCAACTTGGCTAAATGGTCGTTGTTGGGAAGACGAAATCAATTCGTCGCCATCGGCAACTGATGCCAGCGGACCAACCACAAACTGCTTCCTTGGCATCGCGGGGATGATATGAGGCCAAACGAGATAGCGGACTTGTTATCCCGTAGCGCCGGGGAAGTTGCTAAACACCTGCTGCCCAATGGCAAGTTGGATAGTCGGGAGTGGCGCTGCGGTTCAATCTCGGGAGAAGCCGGTAAAAGCCTTGGTGTTCGCCTCCACGGGGATAAAGCCGGCATCTGGTCTGATTTTGCAACGGGTCAAACCGGTGACTTGCTGGACTTATGGCGCGAGGTGCGCAATATCTCCATGCCGGAAGCTATGGCCCAAGCCGCAACTTGGTTGGGCTTAAATCCTGGCGCCAAGAAACCGACATTCGTTCGCCAGCAGAAGGCTTTCAAAAAACCGTCAATCAAGCCTGCTGAGGCTGTTGCCGGTTCGCCGGTATGGCAATACTTGACGCAAGAGCGAAAGCTTTCCGAAGCCACACTCAAGGCGTACCGCGTGGGCCAAACGCCAAAATCGGTATTGTTTCCCTGTTATAACCCAACTGGCGAACTGGTCATGACTAAATGGCGCCATGTCGCCGGCAAAAAATTCGGTGTGACCGAAGCCGACATGCGTCCGGCCTTGTTCGGTTGGCAGGCGATCCCGCCGGAAGCGCGATTCGTCGCCATCACCGAGGGTGAAATCGACGCCATGTCGCTGTTCGAATATCAAATACCGGCCTTGTCGGTACCGTTCGGCGGCGGCACCGGCGCAAAGCACGATTGGATCGAGCACGAATTCGACAACCTGGAACGGTGCGATGTCATCTACATCGCGATGGATAACGATGATGTGGGCCGACAAGCCGCAGCCGAGATTATCGACAGACTGGGGCGGCACCGGTGTCGAGTTGTCGAGTTGCCGCACAAGGATGCCAATGACTGCCTGCGGGCCGGTTTGTCGCTGGCCCAGATGCAAGAGTTGTTGAGCAAAGCTAAAACCCTCGACCCGTCAGAACTGCGCAACGCCGCCGAATATGTAGATGGCGTTATCGCGGCATTCAACCCCACTCAGACCGAAATCGGGTTCAGCACTCCTTGGGGTAAGTGCAAAACCCTCCAGTTCCGTCCGGGCGAACTCACGATTGTGGCGGGCGTGAACGGCCATGGTAAAAGCGAAGGGGTTGGACACATTACCCTCGACGCCATCGCTCAGGGCCGACGCGCCTGTGTCGCATCCATGGAGTTCAAACCTCAGCGGTGGCTGCAACGATTGGTCAGGCAAGCCTCCTGTGTTGAGCAACCCGCCGACCAGTACATCGGTAAAATCATGGAGTGGCTAGGCAATAGCCTGTGGGTTTTTGATATATCCAAAACAGCCAAGGGAGAGCGGATGCTGGAGGTGTTCGGCTACGCCCGCCAGCGCTACGGTATCAATTTATTCGTCATCGATAATATGTCAAAGCTCGACATCAATCCTGACGATTTCAACAGGCAGCGGGATTTTGTTGACAAATTGACTGACTTTGCTAAGGACCATGATGTTCACATTATCCTGGTCGCGCACTTGCGCAAAGGCGACAACGATGAAAAGCCCGGCGGCAAGTTCGATGTGTTAGGCGGCGGCTCTACTACCAATCTGGCCGATACTGTGCTCATTTGGTGGCGAAACCGAAAGAAAGAGGAAAAACTGAAACAGCCAAACCTTGACGATATTGAAGTCGCCCAAATCCAGAAAGAGCCAGACGCACTTTGCCTGTGCGAAAAGCAACGCAACGGCGAAGACGAGCCTCGAATTGCGCTCTGGTTCCACAAACCCTCTCACCAGTTCCTCGGCGCCCCCGGTATTGCACCGCGCAAGTACGTTCACTACTCGACCGCTGAACAACCCAACACCGACTTAGCTGGCATTGACGCGGAGGTGTTCTAGTGAGCGTCTTGCACTTCGTTACCAGCCTTCAGTCATCGGGATTCACTTTCGCCGCCCAAGGCGATTCGCTTGTGATCAATCCCGCGTCCCAGCTTTCCGGCGATGAGCGTGACTACATCCGGCAACACAAGCCGGAGATATTGGCCTGCATCGCCGGAAATTCACCTCGACAGTTAGTCGATGAATATCCTCAATCAATTGAAGTCTGGACGCCGCTCGGCAAAAGTTTTTTTGTCAAGGCTAACTCGGCGGAGCATGCCACCAACTTAGGGCGTTGGAACCCGGCTCCGGAATAAACGAGTTCAAAACCATTTTTTTAAAACCCAAAAGGGGAAAAACCATGAAAGAAGAAAAAACGCTAGATCGTGATGACTTGAATGTGGCGCAACGCTTTGTTTGCCACATTGGTCCTGTCATTTCTGCCTTGAAAGGCATTACGGAAGAATTGGAGCTCGACTTCGACGACGATGACTCAACGCTGAAAATTAACGAGTTCCAAAAATGGCTTGAGTCTGAAGTTGAAAGACATCAATCCATTCTAGACAGCGTGTCTCGTCCACACACCTATCAACCCGACGCCATTTCCGCCGCTGTCGCTAAGATTGAAAAGCTGAAAAACGAAATATTTTTACACGATTGGGCGTTGGAAAATTTAGCGAAAATACATGGCACAAACGTTGAACTGCTGATGCACAAGGGATTCTCCTTATTCGAAATCGAAGGGATTTTGCCGGACGAGGGTATTCAGTACACGCCCCATTTCGATGCGTTAAGGGTGTTAAAGCCCGAGCTTGAAAAAATCGAGAGGTTTATCGCCGCGACTCAAATGATCTCGGCGTGCCATCCGGCACCAAATTAGCCCGTTTCGTCCCTGTACCTGAGTCCGCCGAGTAGAAAATCCGGATTCGGAAAGTTCGCCGCTCCGCCTGTCTGGGCGGCGTTACTCTTATTACACCAAATCGCCATTGCATCAAAACAGGAAAAATTTCATGAAAACCAAAACCATCACGAAAACTGATTTCTTGGAGGCGGCTCACGCCAAGCAAACCATTCTGCCGGCCATACGCGAGCTAAAGAGAATAGGAAACCGTGAGATCTCCAACAACAGCTACACCGCCAAGGTAATTGGTAGAGCCGTTAGTTGTTTAGAGGCCCACATCAAAGATGCTGACCGAGTTTTTAAAAAAGCTGCTGATGATTTTGAGGCGGCCGGGGGAAATGAACTGCTTAAACGAGTGGCCGGTCGCACGTTGGCAATTCCAGGCGAAATCACCCTGCGTCAGCGCACGGCAGAGCTTTTGCGCCAAGCGCATGATTACCGAGTTGGCGAGCTGAAACATTCCGGCTTTAGCGAGAAACAGATAGCCACTATCGAGCCATATCCCGCAGAAGAATTGGCCGGCCATGCAGAAGCCGTCGAAGCACTGAAAATCGAGCAGAGCAAACTAAATCAATTCCTTGAAAGCGCGCCGGTTTATGAGATGCACCACCTTGCTGGCACCCAATTCGACGGCGGCTTGAATCAAGTCGAGGCCGCTTAAATGTTGCCCCCGTTCAATAAGCCGCAAGCACGGCAGCAGTTGGAAGCCACAATCGCCGCCTTGCGCGGGTTATCCGCCCAGGCCCTGGAATACGATAGGGACGCTGTGGAGCACTTTGCACAATCGTTGTGTTGGGCCGAAGCAATTCTGGATGAAGTCAACGGTGTTACCAAGCCGGTCAACGCCGCCGAAATCGCCATGATGGATCAAGGCTTGGTCGGGAGGGTTGCCTTACGGGCTTTCTCGCTCGGTGCTGAGATCGAACGCGAGCAACGCCTCGGTCAGTTGTTTATCAGCACCCACACAGAAAAAGTTACCGAGCTTATCCGGCAAGGTTACACCAGCGATGAGGCTGTAAGCCTGATGCCATTTCCGCAAGCCAATGTAGACGCCTTTTCCGCAAATATCGCCGACCTAGCTGCTGAGCGCGGAAAGTTGGAGGCGTTTTTGGCGTCACCCGGCTATGACGTGCGACTGCTCGTCGGCACAGAGTTCGAGCAAGCCGAGCCAGTTTCACATTAAACTCAAACAGATAGGGAATAAATAATCATGAATATGCAGATAGTAACCGGCGAAAAATTAGGCGAAGTAAAAGCCAGAATCCAGGCGCTTCAAGAGATTGTTCGGTTCAACCAAGATGACAAAATAGGTTACGAGCGCATGCAGCTCGCAAATCGGTTTAATGCGGCAATGAAAAATCGAATGACGCCGGCAGAATTTGTCGAATTATTTCCAAATCCGCCAGTTTCAGGAACAAATTTGACGCTGTATAACGCAGTAAAAACCGGTGCCGACCAACTTTCGCCAGCAAACGAAAGCCCGGAAATTGCAGCCGATTTTCTGGAACTTGACAACTATTTCCGTAATGCCGCAAAGCCTGAAAGATCGTTAACTGAGGCGGAGTTTTCCACACTGTACCCTGAGCCAAATTTCGACATAGAAACCGCTGCCATTGCCACCGCTCAGACAGAAGCCGATAAGTTGCGCAGCTTTCTCAAATCAGGGCCATACCCCGATTATCCGAGAATGTACGATGTCGACTGGCTGGTAAATACCGCCATCAGCTATCCATAGGCGGCAACCATGGCTTTGCAAAGTGATAGCCAGGGGTTCCTAATCGGCGACCCCATTGACCTTGGCCGCATGCCGGGATATTTGCGCGACATTAAAAACGATGTGGCAGCGATCAGGAAAGCAGCTATCGGCGCCGGACCGAACAGTACCCGGCAAGCAGCTAAGCCTGCTCAGTTGGCGCCAGTGGCCAACCGCCGGCAGGTGGCAAGCCCGTTACGCGGTTCCAATGGACAATTTTTGCCGTCGTCATTTAATGGCAAAGCTGCCGAGCCACCCAAAACCAAAGCGGCGTCGGCGGAAATTGCAGCCTTAGCGGCGCGCCTTGCCAATGCCTCTCGAGGTGGTCTTAGTGCTGCCGGCGATGTCGATCCGGCTGCAAAAGCATTCCAGGAAGTGGCTGAGCCCATGCGGCGAGGTTTAAGCCTGTTCAATCGCGCTGATAGCAAGCAGGAAGGATTACTTCGCAAGATTTTCAGGAAACTTGATGTTTTCCACCGCGAAGAAAGCGTTTACAACAAGGCCGCAAAGAAAAGTCTCAAGGCTATTGAGGAAAAGCCAAACGGCACTAATGGCGGTAGCAACACTACGATCGCCGCCGGTGGCGGTGGTATTGGTGGCTTGCTACGTGGGATGTTGGGCGGCGGAATGCTCGGCGGATTGCTTTCTAAGGTGGGCCGAGGTGCTAAAGGCCTCCTGAGACGCATCCCTATTCTGGGCACACTGTTTGCCGCTGGTGGCGCTGCTGTTGATGTGTTTGGCAGTGAGTCAGATCCTAATCTGTCCCGCGCGCAGAAAGATGCGGCGGCGGGAAAGTCAATCGGTGGATGGACTGGCAGTCTAGCCGGTATCGGTGCCGGCGCATTGGCAGGTTCGGCGGCTGGCCCGGTCGGCACTATCGTAGGCGGCGTGGTTGGCGGCGTGGTTGGCGACCAGGCTGGGCAAATTATTGGGGAGAAGTTCGGAACCTGGGTGGCCGATCTCAGACAAGCCGATGTGCCCGGCAAGCTCGTAAGCGCGTTTGAAAGCTGGACCGGCGGCTTTGATTTCCAAAAAGGTTTCGAGCTGTGGCTTGAGCGCACAAAAAACAATTTCACCCAAGCCGGCAATGTTGTTGGTGAGCAGCTCAACGATTTCAACACATTCGTCGACAAGAATACCGGCGTTAACCTGAAAGAATTAGGCGGTCTGTGGCTTGATCGTACCCAAAACAACCTTTCTGGCGCATGGGACACGATTAAGGGTACACCATCGTGGTTACTCGATAACACCACCTTCGGCAAGGCCGGTAAAAAAGCGTTCGGCTCGTTCGGTGGATCAATACCGGGCCTGTCTGATGCTCAGGCCGCTGCGTATGCTGCGGAGGTCATGCGGACCGAATCCTCCGGTGGAGACCCGCGCGCCGAAAATCCGAAAGGATTCATCGGCAAGTACCAAATGGGCGCGGAAACGCTGGCCGATACAGGTCTAGTCAATCTCGCCAAACTTAAATCAGCCCAGAAATCCGGTCGATACGATCAAAAATCGTTCCTTGCCGATCCCGCAAACTGGACTATCGCCGGCGGCAAAGATGCCTATCTCAGTGATTCAGCGTTGCAAGACAAATCCTTTTCCGACATGCAAAAACTCAACTTCACTCAAGGTGTGAAGTCCGGGGCAATCAGCATGGCCGCAAGCCCAGAGCAAGTCGCCGCCTACTTGAAAGCCGCACACCTTGGCGGCGCCACTGGTGCCAGTGATTATTTTTTGCGCGGCATCGACAAATCGGACGGCAATACCTTCATGTCAACATATGCCAAACAAGGCGCTGCGGCTGTCCGGGCGGTGTCGGTTAACGCACCATCATTAAAAACACCACCTATGCCATCCACGCCTAAGGTAGCGGACGCACCAACGGTAATCGAGCCGCTAAATGCGCAGAACGACAAGGTGCAAGTGGTTCGAATTGAAGATAACAGCGACGTCGGCCAAAACCTATCAGACAGGGCGTCGTCGCACCTGGCTACGGGCGGCATTGGGTGGAGGCAATGGTAGGTAAGTAGTCGAGTGGGTTCCGCCTTATGCTGAACCCCATTCCGCAACTAATTTTTGACAAAGAGGGCCATAGAATGATCGATAAGGACGAGGTTTTGCTATCAAAGCAAGTTGGGTTGCGGTTGGCTGAGGCCCGAAAAGAGTTCTGTAAATTGTCGCAGCAACAAGCTGCTGAATTGCTCGGCATACATCCTGATCAACTCCGGGCTATGGAGGAAGGGCTTTCGCTTGTGCCTCTCAGCCTGATCAAAAAGGCGGCAGAAGCCTTTGCTATTAGTGCCTGTTGGATTCTAGGTTTGGTCGCTGATGACTGGGAACTGGATATAGAAACAAGGCGAGAGCGTGACTTTCTCGTCGCCTTGGAGAAATTGCACCTTGAAAGCCGGGCCCAGCAAGTCGCCAAGCAGGTCGAACAGGACAACAAGCTTGCCGCCCTGTCGGAAGCTGTCACCTTGCTTTCACAGGCTGTCCAGGCGATTGATGATTCATTTATGGCGTTCTGGGCAAAAAACGAAGAGTTCACAGACATGGCTGGTGGTTCATCCGTCCTTGGCCGAATCGACCAAGGACAAGCCGCAGCGCGCGCCGCAACGTTAAGCCTTGTTCGAGCAAAAATCTTGCCGATTCACGCGCTAGCCGCGTTACCGCAGCCAAAGCCAACGATGAAAGTCTGGAAGAGACCTGCACCAGCGCAGTTGCCGCAACCAGTCTTACCGATAGCCGAAAGTAATCCGCGCGCCACCAGCCAACGCAATCACGCCTCATTAACCCCGGCTGCACTCGCATCATAGCCCAAAACAGGAATAAAAATGGCAACAGCACCAGATAAACCCGTTGTATTAAGCTCAGACTGGGGCAACTTGTCCCCCCACCTAATAGCATCTTTCTGGCCGGTGGATCGCAAAGGCAAGCGCATTGAGGATATTACGGTTAAAGCGGCTATTACGGAATCCAATCTGGAAATGTCATTAAACTGGTCAAGCCCGTTCGAAAACCAGGGCGCGCAAAACATCACGCCCACTCTCCAGCAAATGGTACAAAGCGGCAGCATTGAAGGTTTAGTTGGCAAAGCCGACAGCGTGTTCGGAAGCGACCTACAGCGCCTCGCTCACGGCCTTGAAGGCCGAACCGCAATAACAAAGCTCAATAGCACCCAAGTATTTGTCGGTGCTGCGCCGGCCACGTTTAATGTCACGGCACTATTCCGCGCCTGGAAAAATCCGGTCGAAGAGGTGCATAAACCCTTCGATCAGCTAATGAAGTGGGTGCTGCCAGTCGAGCTATCCGAAGAAGGTAGCCTCGCGGCCAGGCTATTACAAGACGGATTTAAGTACGCCACAACTTTCCCGTCAATCGCTCCGGTTCTTCTGGCAGTGAAGTACAAGGATGCCACCTACTGGCCACTGGTCATCGAATCGATCAGCAAGGATACAAATTCCCCGGTTGATAAACATGGCAAATTTGTCGAGCTGACAGTTCCCATGAAATTGACCACGCTTGCTGCGATTGACCGAGCAGACTGGAGTCGGTACCTGGATAACAATATCGGTGTAAATTCAGGCCAAAGACGGTAATACGCGGGCACGGTATTGTTGATGCTTACCAGCGCCCCCGGTGACGTTGCTCGATCCTTGGCATTTGTTGCGGTTGCTGCTGCTGAGGATAAACAAAGCCTCTAACCGGTGGCAACCCGTAATAATCGGCCGGGGCCTGATAACCGGTCGGAGGCTGCTGATTATATCCCCTATAGCCGCCTTGATAGCCCTGATAGCCCTGATAGCCCTGGTAACCTTGATAGCCCTGGTAACCTTGATAGCCTTGGTTACCCTCGCTCTGGTTATAGTCATCCCGGTAATCATCCCGGCGCTGGAATTGCTGTTGTTGGGCACGCTGCTGCTGTTCGTATTGCCTTTGTTTCTGTTGCTGTTGACGAGGCATGTAGACCCAATCATCCTGATCGCCGAAAGCCGTACCCGATAGAAACAGGCTAAGTACCAAAATCGTTACTGGTCCGCGCATAAATCCTCCTGTTGTTGGATTTCTCTGTTGCAGACGATTATCCTCCGACGTTCCTTAATCGACTGCAATTTATTTAAACAGGGGCAACACAACGCTCATCATCGTGCTTTGGATTGTTCACCCAATCGCCTACTGGTGTAGCGGTCATTTCGGCATAGGCGTGGTTATCCAGTAATTCAAGGGCCTCGTCGGCGCCAGCGGCTTTATTCAGCCATTGCCGGTAGTAGCCCGGCGTTATGATGACCGGCATTCGGTCGTGGATGGGTTGCATTAGCTCAGATGCAGATGTGGTAATAATCGTGCAGGAATACAGAGTTTCTGTTTCATGTTGCCATTGTTCCCAAAGGCCGGCGAAGGCGAACAGGCTGTTGTCCGGACGGTGAATGTGAAAAGGCTGTTTGCCGTTTTTCCGCTCCCACTCATAAAAACCGGTGGCCGGGATCAGGCAGCGGCGGTGTTTGAATGCAGACCGGAACGACGGCTTTTCCTTCACCGTTTCTGCTCTGGCGTTGATCAGGTGCCCGCTGTTTTTGGTGTCTTTGGCCCAGGATGGCACCAAGCCCCAATACAGATTTACCGGCTTTAGTGATCCGTCATCGAGTTCAACGATGTTCAGTATTTTTCTGCCGGGTGTGATGTTGTAGCTCGGTTGAAACTTTACCTGGCGAAGTAACTGAAAATGCTCAATGATGATGTCCGGCTTTGTCGTCAAACTGTAGCGGCCACACATACCCTTGCCTCACGCTGATTACTGGGATGCATTAAACCCGAATGTCCAGGAGTTGCACAATACCGTCACTAAGAACAAATATAGAACAATGGCCTTTTCGATGGTAGGCTATGCCACCCGTTCATCAGACTAATTGTCATGCCATGCCTGTAATGCCTTTTAAACGTAATGTCGTCGAAGATGTAGTGATTTTGGCAGATCGACTCGCCGTGTCCAAGCCGTCTCAATGGCTACAACGACTTCGCCTACCGTTGTTCGCTGGCAAAGTCTCTGCGGGTTTCCCTTCGCCAGCAGCCGACCACATCGAAAAAAACCTGGACTTAAATGAATTGCTGATCCAAAAACCTGCCGCGACGTACTTTGTTAGGGCACAAGGTGAATCGATGCTTGGGGCCGGCATTCACCCCAACGACATCTTAGTCGTCGATAGATCCCTGGAGCCGGTCGCGGGTAAGGTAGTGATTTGTGCACTCAACGGCGAACTGACGGTTAAGCGCCTTACGTGTGAAAACGAACAGTGGACACTAAAAGCAGAAAACCCGGATTATCCTGACATTGTTCTCACTGATGATTTGGATCTGGTGGTGTGGGGCGTCGTGACCAATGTTATTCATGCTGTTTAATTATGCAGGAACAGGCTCGCATCGCCTTGGTGGACGCCAACAATTTTTACGTTAGTTGTGAGCGGGTATTCAGACCCGATCTGAACGGCAAACCGGTGATTGTCTTGAGTAACAACGATGGCTGTGTGGTGGCCAGAAGTGCCGAAGTGAAAGCGTTTGGCATCAAAATGGGCGTCCCACTGTTTCAGGTTCGGCACCTTGTTGAGCAGCACAACATTCACGTTTTTTCATCCAATTATTCGCATTATGCCGAAATGTCAGCCAGGGTCATGGCGACTTTGGAAGCCTTTTCCCCATGCATGGAGGTGTATTCGATTGACGAGGCGTTTCTTGATTTGACCGGCGTCTATCCGTGTCAATCCGACCCGATTGCTTACGGACAGCAAATCAAGCATGCCGTGTTCCGCGCGACGGGTATTCCGGTCTGTGTCGGTATGGGGCCCACCAAGACCTTGGCTAAACTGGCAAACTTTGCCGCGAAGAAGTGGAAACAAACCAACGGCGTATTGGATCTGTCGGACCCGCTACGCCGGGAAAAGCTGATGCGTCTCGTCCCTGTCAACGAGGTTTGGGGTATTGGCCCGCAAATCTCGCGCAAACTGGATCAACTTGGGATTAAGACCATCTGGGAGTTGGCCTGCCAACCGCCGGAGAAAATCCAGCAGCAATTCAGTATCGTGGTAGCTCGGACGGTGATGGAATTGAACGGTATTGCCTGCTTGGACCTGGAAGAAATTGCCCCGAATAAACAGCAAATTGTCTGTTCCCGCAGTTTCAGCCGACGCTTAACCCACTACCACGAGTTATCTGCTGCGCTGGCCGAGTTCACCAGTCGAGCCACCGAGAAACTCAGGCAACAACAGTCGGTAGCCGGCAGCGTGACAATCTTCATTCGGACCAATGGCTTTGCCGAACGCGAACCGCAATACCAGCGCAGTGCCAGTGCTAAGCTGGATCAACACAGCCAAGATACTCGGGTGATTCTGGCTGTTGTGGATCGCTTACTCCGTGCCATTTACCAAACTGGCTACGGGTATTACAAATGCGGCGTACAACTCAGTCATATTCAGTCGGAAACCGCACCGGGACAAACTGAGCTATTCGACTTTAACAACTCGGGTTTACCGGCAGAAAACCGCGCCTTGATGAAAACGGTAGATCACATCAACCAACGTTTCCCTAAGGGCATTGCCATCGCCACGGCTCGTATCGATCAAACCTGGAAACCTAAAGCAGAGAAAATGTCTCAGCGCTACACCACCGACTGGCGCGAGCTGGTCTGCGTCAGCTGCAAATAAACCTAGCGTATATCAACTCGGAAACCTCAATCAAAATCAACTTTTCAACGTGCTTAAATTTCCCAACTTCCAAGACGCGGGGAAAACATGCAGCCGGTAATCATCGACACAGAAGAAAAGCAAAAAATCGTTAAAACATTCGGTCAGCGCATGATAATTGCGCGCGAAATGTGCGGACTGAGCGGTCTGGAAGCGGCTGAGCGGCTGGGATACGCCAATTCCTCCAAGTTGAGCAAGATAGAGCATGCCAGCGATCCGCTGGCAATTCCTGCTTTTCTACCATACAAAGCGTCTATTGTGTATCAGGTCAGCCTTGATTTTCTTTTTGCCTTGTCGGACGACTGGCAGCGCGACCCACTAATTTCCCAACAATGCCAAATTCAAAGGGCTCTCGAACAAGTCAGCGCCGAAGAGAACAACGCTATCCGGAATCTGTTTGATCAGCTGTCGGTGGTCGAACAGGCGGCAGAGGTCGCCTTCAACCGATTCGGCGAAATCAAGAAGATCGTCAACCGCTTCCGCGAAATCAATCCGGAATTCGATGAGCTGAAACTGGGGGCAAAACTGCTCAGAGTGGTCGATGAAGCGAGTTCGGAAGTCGCGGCAATTGGGCGAAAATTGGCGGGGTATCATGCATCAACCCAATCCAAAACGTAGTTTCTTCAGCCCCTAAAGGGTAAACCCTATGCCAAATACCAAAAAACACGCTGGTGGTCGGCCCACCGCGTTAAAGCCGGAGTTCATTGACCAGGCTTACAACTATTGCCTGCTTGGCGCCACCGATGCGCAGCTGGCCGGATTTTTCGGTGTGAGCGAGAAGACGATCAACACATGGAAAAAGCAGGCCCCGGAGTTTGCCGATTCCCTCAAGCGCGGCAAAACGCTTGCCGACGCTAAAGTTGCCAATTCATTGTTCCAGCGCGCGACCGGTTACAGCTGCCCTGAAACCAAAGTAAACATTGCAGATGGTCAGGTCATTTTGACCGATGTAACCAAGCACTACCCGCCCGAAACGACTGCGGCGATATTCTGGATGAAAAACCGTCAGCCTGATAAATGGCGCGATAAGATCGAGGTCAATGGATCGTTGAAACTGGACAAAGAAACACTGGATATGATCGAAACCCAGTTTGTCACCAAAATGGCAGCCGCACATGAACGCCAAAAAGCGGTGTTGGCTGAACGTGAGGCAAGGCCCGAAGCGGAGTAATAAGGCTTATGGCGAAGGCTTCGATCTTCCAAGATCCCAGGTACCTCGAATTCGTTGAACGCTTCCACGCTGACCCGCTACGTTTTGCGGTCAGCGTGTGCGGCATGTCGCCATCGTTCGACCAGGAAGACCTGCTTTTCGCTATTTCCCCGCCCAATGCCAAGGTGTCGGTGGTGTCCGGCACGTCAACCGGCAAGACGGCGGCATTCGGACGGATAGCCTTGTGGCACCTGCTTTGTCATCCGGTCGCGGTGTATGAGGGCAAGGTCGAAATCGGCTCGAACACCTACATCGGAGCCCCAAGGATAAATCAGGTAGCCGACGGTGTTTGGAAAGAGATGAACGACGTTTATCTTGCCATCGCCAACGGGCCGTATGGCTGGATCAATGACTACTACGAGATTACCAAAACCCGAGTAGCGGTCAAGGGCTTTGAAGACCAGTGGTTTATCACCCAGGTTGCCATGCAACAAGGACAAGCCATCGGTGTGGCCGGCAAACACAGGTATTGGCAGCTGATCATCATTGACGAAGCGGCTGGTGTCTCGGATGAGCATTTCGATGTAATTGACGGCACCCAAACCCAGCCTGGAAACCGCACGTTGATGGCATCCCAGGGGGTGCGCAACGCCGGCAGGTTTTACGAGTCGCACCACAATTTATCCCGTAACGGTGGTGGATCGTGGATCTCGTTACGCTTCAGCTCGGAGCGGTCGCCATTTGTCACGATGCAATGGCTCAAGGATCGTGACGACGAAACGGGCGGGCGAGAATCGATTGAGTACCGAATCCGGGTTCTCGGTCTGTTCGCTGAGGATTCCGGCAGCAACCTGCTTACCCGGGTCGAACTGGAAAGAGCGTTCGAGCGCGGGCAAATTATCCGCGATGACGAACCGTATGGTTTGTTGGTGCTGTCGGACGTTGGCTTGGGCGAATACCGCGACGAATCGGTCGCCATTATTGCCAAAGTGATTGGCTATGGTGACTTTGGCCCGGATGCGCGGCGAGTCGAGTACATCGAAATCCCGTACTGCACCAATAGAAAAAACGAAATCATTTTCGCCGGGGATCTGGCTAATCTGGTTGGCAAGCTATCAAACGCCACGCTGATGGTCGATAACGGCGGCGTTGGCGCGACGGTGAACAAACTGATCGAGGCCATGGGGGTTCCGGTCGTCAAGGTGAATTGGGGCAAGCCATGTTTCAAGAAAGAATACCAGGACCGATTCTACAACCAGCGGGCATGCGCTATGGTGCGGATGCGTGACGGCATCAAGTCGGGCCGGGTGTCGTTTCGAATGAACATCGACCGCAAGATGAAGGAAAAGATACTGCTACAGGGGGCGCGGTTGCCTTACCACTTCGCCGAGGCGGGCGGACTGCGGTACGTGATGGAAAAGAAAGAGGTCATGCGTAAGAACGGCATCAAGTCGCCCGACATATTTGATGCCAAGTCGTTCGCGTGGCTGGAAGATGCGATTTATATGGTGTCGGATAACGCCGGCAGCGGCGTTAATTCAGCGGTGGCTAAAGCGATAGCCGAGGCTGAGGATATGTTTTCGGATGTGGAGTGAGGATTTTTGAATGGAGATGTCGGTAGGGTGATCGGCAAAATGGACAAAGAATTGATTGAGCGACTAAAAACCGATTTCGTTGATCGAATGGCTATGGCGAGGGAGAGACAGCGGAAAGTCCTGGTTGAGCGTGGACTGCTCGGCGAGGATGAGCCTTATTAACGCCTTGACGTTCCCAAGACAACCATTCTTGGCATCAAGGCATCGTAAGAATAGGCCCCAATGAATACAACAGTCAAGATACAGCTCACACCACCGTCGCACCCACGACGCATTAAGGCTGTAACAGGGCGATAGCCAGGAGATTGTTGACTGAGCCGCTTTTTACAGCCGGAATGCATAAAGAAGAAACCAGCAATCGACCAATCCAGGGCTCCCTTTGTGTTGATATGTCTCTGGATTATGGTAAATTGAAGTTCTGATCGGCGCTCGTTCTTTCATCACTGGCTTTATGGTGATCGGATTGCAAGGCAGGCTGTATGCCAGTATCAGCGAGATGTGATAGCGCAGCATCCCAAAAAAGAAGTTTACCGGCTAATTCGTCCGTGGCTCTTGACCACGGTAGCGGGTTAGCTGGTTTCTCAATCTGGTTAAGCAGGTTCGAGCGGCTCTTGACCACTCGCTAACAATCCTGGCCTTTTATCAACTCAATCATTACGCGGTGTTTGACGTCATGGCAATGTTATTCAAGGGCTACCGCCCACGTATCGCGATGCAGATGGCAAACGGTGACAAGGAGCTATCAAGGTGGCTTGGTACCGCTACTTACGCTAAAACCAGCAACGGTTACTGGCTGGCTTGGCATGCGAATGCGACAGATCGTTTTTTGGTACTACCACCCGAAGGCTCAGCCGACCTGGAATGCCAATGGATTGAAAGCTGGGAAGGCGACTATACCGTTGATATGGCCTTCGATTACGTTGAATCCGGTCGCTTTGAGCGAGACGAGCCATTTGTCCTTAATTTATTCATCCAAGACCCGGTAACGGGCGAGTGGCGTTAAGTCATTGCTGGTGACATTTTTGAAGGCCGCACACCGTCGCGGCTTTTTGCTATTTATTGGACGTTATTAGCGGTTAATGACCTATTAACCCACCGGAAAACGATAGGCGAACGACTTAGTTTTGTATTGCCCTTTTTTCTCCAATTTCAATTTAAAGATTGAAAATAAACTGCATCAAAAATAGGAACAGGCACCGATTGAAGTAGCACCAATAGCACTTCGCTGTTTTCGGTGTATTTCCCAACAATGCCAAACCATCCATTTACTTTTGCTGTTTTCTCGAATTCATCTTTTAATTTTTCAGGTATGCGAACCTTAAAATAACTTCTGCTAGTTAGTAGCTGCGCAACAAAAATATTGTCGCCATCCATACGATTAATCATTCCAACCATTGAATAAAATTGGTTATCAGGTTTTATTTTTGGCGAGTTTGCTAATGCTTCTCCTTGCTTTGCATCATAAAAAATTGATGCTTCCTCGACTGATTCTGGTTGCTTTTTTCCTGTTTTTAGTAATATTTTTAACTCATCTTTCTTTCGCTTTTTATCCTCTTCTTCCGCTGTTTTTTTTGCCGCTATTTGGCGTATTTCCTCATCAATTCTTTCTTGCTGACGCGCTAAATTATCTTTGTTTGCCGAATAGGACTTTGCTTTAATTTCAGACCTAATTTCGGCGTAATATTCTTGAGCCTCTTTTTCACACGTACTCAAAGGATAATTGATAGGCTTAGAATTCTGAGCATAAATACCCAAAGAATCGCAAGCCATTCTTGATACTGAAAAATTATTTGGATTTTCTCTTACGAATTGCCTTACCTTTAATCTGGCGTCTCCGATTGAAATATTGTCTGGCCCAAAATAGAATGGTGAATAAACAGAATCATCAATAGTTGCGCATGTTGATAAAAATAGAATCGGGTAAAATATAATTTTTCTGATCATGGTCTGCTTCCCGCAATAATTTCAAGCTCTTTTGCTCTATTCCCTGTTTCAGAAACAATACATTCGTTAGAATTGATAGCCGCCGATGTGCCGCCGTCTGGATCTGCATAAAATCCGCAATTTGCGTCCCGATATTTCAACCATGCTCTTTGGGCTTCTTGTAGCGCTTTAACTCTCTGCTTTTCGATTCCGGTCATTGCTGACTTGTAGGCTTTATTCAGTCGTGCATCTTGAATTTCGGTTTCCGTTGAAATGCAACCGAGTAATTCGTTGGTGACGCCACCAGAATCAGCCACGCATTTTTTGTACTGATCAGATAAATTAACATCATCCGCTAATACAACAACCGGAAAAGCCGCCAAAACGAAAACCAAAAACATCATTCCCTTACACATACCCATTTCCTCCAACAGTAAAAGTCAGCCCAAAAGTAGCCGATAGCACTGCGACGGTCAATGCGCAGTGGTTCGTGTGGCCCTATTTCAAATTCGGAAAACGGCGCAAATAGGCCCGAAATCATCCATCAACATATCACCATCGTTCACTAGACCTATTTAGGAGGTCACGATGGCAAGCAAACCAAGCCCACACAGAATGGCGGCAGTAGCGTTAGGCTATTTGCGCGTCTGGCATATCACAGGCGACGAAAAGCGCGGCATTGATCCATTGCTGCCGATTGGTCGATCAACGTTCCTGGCCCGCGTAGCATCGGGCGAATACCCGCAACCGATCAAGCTTGGTAAGCGGACAACTGCCTGGCGAAAATCGGACATTCTGGCTCTGCTTGAAAGTTTCGACTTAGCTATCGACGTGGAGGCAGCATGAGCACCGATGCAAAATTGAAGCTGGTCGAAGTTCATGGACAGAAATTGACAACTACCACCTTGATTATTGCTGAACAGTGCAAAGTAAAACACGAGAGTACAATCAAGCTTGCTAGAAAATTCAAATCCGACCTGGAAGACGTCGGAAGGGTCGGATTTGAAATCCGATCCTTTCACATCTGAACGCGATAGCGTAAATCCGCTATCGGTCTTGAAAGATGGTTCAGCGCCAATGAATTCCGATAATTAGTCGGAATTGTGATCGCTCCCCAATATCGGGGAGCAAGCAAACCGTTTTAAGCGGATAAAGTATCACTGCCGATGGGGTGCAAAAGCTGCACCACATCAGTAACGCAAATTTTGCGTTACCTTTATTTTGCAAGGCCTTAGGAATTTCTCGGCATCGGTGGAAATAACCATAGATTGAATCTAGGCCGCGTCGATAATGAAATGTCGCGCAAAAAACAAAGGACACGAATAATAATCGCATCCTTTGCTTGCGCCGACATCGATCCCAGCAGCCAAAGCTGGGGTTGCCGACGGTTTGAATATAGCCCAAAAGCCCAATCGATACAATCGGCCACAAAAAGAAAAGGCCACGACGAATCGCAGCCTTTTCTTGCAACTACTTCCAACGACCGGGGAACTAATCCTTCCGGTTTAGCCAGTTGCCAACTTGAAAAAATTGTACCATCAAAAATTCATCACCCATAAAAAAGCCGGCAAAGCCCCCGTATAAGGCTTGCCGGCTGATGCATCCTTGCAATCTCATGAACTGACAAGATGCCGACCCGGGCATTTGGGTAACTCGGGCCGGCTGCGATCAATCGCCATTGAACGCAAGGTAAGTATATCGAGGGGAAAATGGCATTAGTGTTGCGGTTTCCGAAGTTCGTTCTTAGCGATTCGTCTATCTTTTCAAGTGCAACCGATCACGAGCAGTCGGTAACTGTTACCGATTGGTATTTAGGTGTTCCGCGACCGCTGGTTTATTTCAACGAATGAACGGGGGGATATGACATTTGTGAATCTGACGTTTGCAAAATCTCCGAAAGATGACGCCCACATCCCGCACAAATATAATTGCCGGTCGGCTCGCCATGCTTAAATTCTGTCAAAAATGAATCGTGACCACAGCGATCAATCGCGGGTTTAATGTTTGTTTTGCTTGGCCGGTGATCGTGCATATTCCCTCTCCATGTAATGTATTTTGCCGACCAAATTTATACGATGGATGGACGCAATTCCGTTAATAACCCGGCAGGTTTTCGGTGTTTATTGTTAGCAATTTAGGAAGTGTGAATTGCGCTACATATCCGCAATTAACCGGCGTCGGTGCGGTCAAAACTGCGAAGCCCTGCACGGCATGATTCTCTGATAACTGGATAATCGAACTCAAGGAAATTAAATTAATGGGGAACTCCTATGAAATATGTCGCGGATCTGGTTGCTTTAATTTTTTTCGTCACGTCAGTTTTGATCGTAGGTCTTAATTTTGTGTTTACCATTTTTGCAGAGTGGCTTTCAGAAGTTAGGCAAAATCATGATAATAATTTGGCTATATGATTTTATCGAGCGCACTTGCACTGCAAGGCGTAAATTTAGGCGCACTGGTCAAACAAACTGATACAAAATCGACTCAGATTGAAACAACTTGAAACTACCGCTATATAAGGAATACACTACAGTTTCACGTTGTTTCAATTCGTTGGTGATGCACTTTTAATGCGATGGTCGTGCGTTCGAATCGCACACGACCCACCATCGAATGACTATAAAAATCAAGCTGTTATCGTTAATTCGATACCTGCTTTTTTTATGCCTGAAATTTGAGTACGCGAGATTTACGCGACTTGGCGTTATGCTTCGTCCAGCTTCGTAGTGACGGATTGTCGCCCCTTCAATTCTGATAGAGCACGTTCGATCTTCTGCGGACTAGCTGCCAGCCAAAAATCCAACTTGTATCACAGGCGCGGTCGATACTTGCCTGCGAGCAAGCCCACTGGATTTTGTGTTATCCAGAGGCAAACCCCCAAGCCCCGTTTTTGCCCTTCAACTCGTCACTTCATGAATCTCTCAAGCAGTCGGCTTTTCCCACTCACCGGTTTCAATATCCAAAGTCGCCTGATGCCTTACGGCCACATTGACCCAGATGTTGTCTATGCGTAAGCAGTCCCGCAGGCTCAGCTCGGGTTGTGCAAAACTGTAGTTATAACTGATCAAGTCATAAAATAACCGGCACAGAATAACTTGGCGTAGTGGCTCGGGAAAGGATCGCAGGGGATTACGGTGGTCTTGGCCGTCGGCATGCCGATTATCGACATCCAGCCCCTTGAGACTGATCTCGCGGGTGGCTAAGAAATTATCCGAGTCCTCGTCAAATTCAGGATCGTCCGAGCACAGCACAAAACACAGCTTAACGTCAATTTCGTAATCGTCCAACACCGTGCGGCTATCGGCGACTTGTGCGCTCATCCACTGGTTTTGGGTTTCCGCAAAAGTCCTTAAATGGTCTTCAACAGTCATCAACCGCTGGTTAAAGCGCAATAAGCCCTCGATTTCGGCTTCGCTATACTCGGCGTCGTTTTTTACATCGGAGGGAGACGCCAATCTCGCCAGTCGACGCATCTTGCGTTGTATTTGATTCAGATGCTGTTCCAACTCGTCAATTGAATGTTGCAGACTGGCAAGCTGTTCGCGTTGTTTTAGGTTCATCGTTCCGCCTGTCCGTTCTCTGGGTTTTTGTCGGCACCCATCGCTTTACTGGGTATACGCGGCTTGCAGCAGTGCGGGCAATAGATCACCCGCCTTACCGTGTAGATTAAAGTGGGCTTTGGCATCCAGGTTGGTTTTATCTGGATTGAGTTGAATCACCTTGGCACCTGCATTGAGGGCAACGAGCGGCAAACTGGCCGCGGGATAAACCAACGCCGATGTGCCGATGCTCATCAATACGTCGCAATGCTGAGCGGCATCTTCGGCAGCATGCCAGCTGTCTAAGGGCAACGATTCACCGAACCACACCACGCCGGGACGAATGTAATCACCGCAAGCCGGACAGCGAGGCGGTTCAACCCGCTTTGATTCAGATAAGCTTGTTGGGACTGCGATTAGCTCAAACGGCGTGGCACAGGCAATACACTGCGCGGTATGTAAACTGCCGTGCAGATGGATGACGAACTTACTACCGGCGCGTTCATGCAAGTCATCGACATTTTGGGTAATCAGCGTTAGCTTCGGGACCATTTGCTGAAGCTGTGCAATTGCCCGATGTGCCGGATTCGGTGACGAGTGCATGACCTTGGCGTGACGCCATTCATACCAACCCCAGACTAAGGCTGGATCAGCACGAAAACCGGCCTCACTGGCTAATTGCTGGGGATCGTATCGCGCTCACAGTCCGGTCATGGCATCGCGAAACGTCGGAATGCCCGATTCAGCGGACACCCCGGCGCCGGTCAAAATAACCAGATGCCGGGCATCGCGTAGGGTTTGGATTAAGCGGTCATTGAACATTAGGGTATTCCTCTCTATGGTTTTGTTTTGGGATTGAAATGGGGTCATTCGATTTCACAGCTTTGAGCCTGCGGCTGGTTGGCTCTGTATTGAATGGGGAGAGTAGTGCCCATGAATGCAGACAATCCTTCATGGGCGTAACGGTCTAAAGGCTACATAATCGTTCAACGGCAGCCTGCAGCTCTTCCAGTTCCGCCTTACAATAGTGATCCGTAATTCGATTGGACTTGTGACCCAACAAATCTTGCCTATTTTCAAAGCTGACGCCAGCTGCACGTAGCCGTCGACCAAACGTATGGCGCAGATCGTGTACGCGGCATTGCTCCAGGCCTGCTCGTTTTCTGGCTTTACGCCAGGCGTGACCGTTGATGCGTTGCACGGGCTCGCCTTTAAAGGTAAAGACATAGTCATCATGCTTACCGCGTTGTGCATTGATAATTGCCAGCGCCTTGCTATTTAACGGCACAATTCGATCCTCATTATTTTTAGTCCTGTCGCCAGGCAACACAAACACCCCCAGTTTGCGATTTTCTTCAGACCATTGCAGTTGAGTCAGTTCTTGTTCGCGTAGCCCGGTATGTAAGGCGAATGTCACCATCGCTTGTAGATGTTCCGGTAATTCAGTCAATAAGCGCTGCTCTTCTTCGCTATCGATAGGATACGGTTTGCGTAAATCGGATTTTAAAGGCTGAAGAAGCGGCGGTTCACTGAGCCATGAATTACCGAACTCATCCCGCCATAGTCGTGCCGCCAAGGTTAAGATCCGGCGAATAATCGCCAAATCACGATTTATGGTGGCATTTTTCAGGCCGGACTTTTTCCTCGCGGCGATAAACTTATCCAGCGTGCCCATGTGGAGTTTTTCCAATGGCGTATCACCGATAAAAGGTATCGCCGCCTTCAACGTGACGGCATCCCGATCCAGACTTTTCTTCTCGACTTCTTTCAGGTATTTCGTTGCCGCCTCAATAAAGGTATAGGACTTTCTTTCGCCATAGATCAGTTGTCCCCGATATTCAGTGATGCGTTGCGTTAAGTAGCGCTCCGCTTCTTCGAGGTCACTTGTGCCAGTGCTTTCATAAAGTCTTTTTCCTTTGATAACTTTATTGATGTGCCAGACACCGTTCCTTTTGGTAAGCCCTGTTGATTTTTTTGCCATGTTTCTTTCTCCAGTTTTTGGTTACCCGGCGTACCGACACGACGCACGTAATCGTCGGCCCAGGCATCAAGTTCGTTGCGATCAAAGGCAATACCTTGCGTACCGATTTTGATTTCGGTGAGCGCCGGTCTGACCTCTGCGTTAAAGCGGTTTTTGTCCATACCGAGATAAAACGGCGCATCGCGAATGCGGATAAATCTCGGTACAAATGGCAGTTGTGAATGGTTTTTTTCGGACATGATTGGCACCACGGTTTGTTGAGGTGCAACTCATTTACAGTTTTGAAAATCGCGGTTTTTCCCGCGTTTTTGCGGTGTTTTTTGCAGTGTGTTTTTTTCGCAAAAATTCGCGCATTTTTCACTGCGTGATATTCGTTAGTTTTGGGTGTCCTTTTTGGTTAAAAAATAATTTGAAAAAACGGCATCGGTATTGCCGACTTTGTTATCTTTGCAAAATAGTTTTGTGCATGAACCTTCCCGAAAAAATCGCGAAGGCATGACTTGCAACGTGACTAAAAATCCTCGGCCCATTTCTCCCAAAATCCCGGCTCGTCGTGATGAGCATTACGCATAGCAATCTCCAACGGCAGATAGAAAAAACGTTGGTTAGGATCGCGCATCGAGCCATCGGGATATTCCAAGTGATCACGTAAACGGCAATACAGTGGATCGTCATCGTCCATCCGCAAATCGATATAGATCTGGCCGAGATAGGCGCCGAAACCACTGCCTGAGGCTATCGGCGCGCTAGGCTGCCAGGCGATGCCGTGTTGTTGCAGCCAGTCTAAAAATGCTTGGCGTTTGTTATCGGCTTCATAGTCGTAAGCGGACGAGTCTGCGGAGGCCGATTGCGGATGAAATTCCAGATACAACACCGCCCGTTGTTTTTGGCGAGCAATGGTATCGATGTGTTCAATTAGTGCAGGCATAAAAAATCCTCCAGATAACAGAGATAATTCGGTGGGGTGATTTAAACGCACAGCATCCCGCCCAAATTGGGAGCGGCATACCGGCATCGTTGATTGACAGTTTTGTGAATAACGCGGTTGGGCTGTGCCAACCAGCAGCGTGCTGTTAGCTTGTTACAAGCGAAAATTCGCCATAGCTTGTCGTTGCGTTTTCACTGTACGGCGGTCATACAAGGTCGTGGTTTGCAAGTGCTCATGGCCGGCCAATTGCCGGGTGGTGTTAAAGTCCACACCTTGTTCCAACAGCTTGCTGATAAACGTGCGACGTAAATCGTGCGGTGTACAGGGCTTGAGCTTCGCCTGTCGGCAACGCCGCCTGAGCAGCGCATACACCTGGTGGGCGTTGATCGATTCGGTCGGTAAACAACCCTGACTGCTTCGGTTTCGCTCGACATGCTCTTGATCAGAACAGCGCTGGGTTTTCGCCAATTGGCAAAACAACGGCCCCGGCACACAGCCGCGTTGATGCAGCCAGCGCTTTAATGCCTGCCTGGCCTGGGCCGGCAACTGCAACTCACGCGGCTTCTGCCCTTTACCTTCACAAATTAGCAGCAAGCCGTTGCGGGGCGCATAATCGTTGACACGGAGACTAGCGACTTCACTGCGCCGCAGGCCGGCAAACACCAACAAGGCTAGAATGGCAGCATCGCGTTGGCCGATCAGGGCGGCTTGGTCTTGTTCGCACACCGCCAACAGCCGGTGGATTTCCCGTGTCGCCAACTGGCGACCGGCTGGCAGCACTTTATCGCGCACACTGTTTAGCGCCTGAATCCGTTGCCAGTCCTCTGCGGGATAGTCACCCAGCAAAAAGCCGGCTTTCAACACTCCGCGTATCGCCGCGAGACAGGTATTCACGGTATTGATCGACAAATCCGCTTGGCGTAACGCCGCCCGCAACTGCATCAGCTGCTGATAACGTAACGACAGCCAGGGCATGTCCTCCACTGTCCCTGACCAAGCCAACAACCGACCCGCGCGTTGTAACAAGGACCGCATCGAACGGCGACCGCTGGGTGCCAGATTATCGAGATACACCATCAGCGCGACACGACTGCGGACTGCATGATCATGTGTCATGGGTAATGACGAGTCGTTGGTCATACCGCAGCCTCCTCGTGATCTACCGCGCCTCGATGAATCGCATTGATGTCATTAACGACATCAATCACATCAACATCATTGAGGACATCAGGGGCAAAAAAGGCCGCAACGGTAGCAAGTACATCGACGTCACAAAAGACGTTGATAAGGACATCAAGGACACCGATGCTAGTGAAGTCGATCCGGTCCGCGACAGCCATGTCGCTCACGTCGCTAATGTCCGCATTCATTGCTACATCGCTGATCATAAATGCCCGCATAGGCATGTTAATGTGCATTAACATGCCTAAACGATGTGCAGCGTTCCGAAGGTATGATGGCAATAGACGCCGTAAGCCCCATCGTGGATACACGGGTGAGGTTTGTCGCCAATTGGCGACTGGTTCAGGGTTGCCGGCACGGCTGTTACCAACACGGGTGTTCACGCCGATCCATGGCAAGCGGATAAACGTCAAACAGGTCAACACCACAACGCGAAACTTTCTGTCGGCCAATAGTGCATTCCCGCTCATAACAAGCCCCGTTCCGCGAAGGAAAATTGCTCGATGCCGGCAATAATGAAATGATCCAACACTCTTACTTCGACCAGATTGAGGGCGTCGATTAATTTACGCGTAATCGCACGGTCTGCTTCGCTGGGTTCCGCCAATCCCGAGGGATGGTTATGCGCCAAAATCACCGCGCGGGCATTCAATTGCAAGGTTCGTTTCACCAGTTCACGCGGATAGACATTGGCGCTATCTATCGTGCCCTGGAAACAGGCCTCAGCCTCAATAATGCGGTATTGGTTATCGAGGAAAATGCAATAGAACACCTCATGCTCTAAGTGGGCTAATTCCAGCATCAGAAACTCACGCGCATCGTCAGGTGAGGTTAACGCCTGACCACGGATGAACTGCTGCGCGATTAAATGCTTGGCCATCGCCACTATTTCCGCTTCAGTAACGGGACGTACTATCAGGAAATGGCCAGGCAGTTCGTGTACTTGAAAAGGGTTATTCATGATGTGTTCTCCGATCAATAGACGTGACTTAGCCTGAGCGGTGAAGCCCATTCGGAAAAGTCACGTCGGGATCTAAAAAAAAGGTGTCAGTTCAGAACTAGTAAAACTGACAAGCGCTTGTCACGGCGAATAGCGATTATTCGGCTTGTTGATAGAGGCTGTCGATGTCCTGCAGAATCGCGGCGACATTAGACAACGCTCGTTTCAAGGTCTTAGGCGTATGCCGGTTGGGGGCAAGTTGCTTGACCGTATCGCGCAACTCCGTCACCAGTTCCACGATTTCCGGCGAGAGTTCACCTTTGGTGTCAGAGGCTTTGCCGGTGTTTTTGCCTCCCGGTGTACGTGTGCGCCCAATGTTGGTTTCTGCATCAGCATCTGTAGTAAGCGTTGCATGGGCACTAACACCCACACCGTCCACTCCAGCCTGATCAGTATCACCATCACCGTCACCATTAGCATCCGTGCCAGTACCACCGCCAGCGCCGTTATCTTGGCTAGTGAGGTCATCGGAAGTCATAGCCGATGCCTTGACTTGCTCTGCCAGCGGTTGATTTTTCGCAGGTTTGACCGACACGGTTTTACCAGCAGTGGTTGTCGCGCCTTTAGCAGTGGCCGTGCCGGTAGTTGCACTATCGGTTGTGCCAGTCTCTGCAGCGGCTTTAGCGGGAGTATTAGACTCTAATGCGGGTTGGGTAGTTTTTTGTGTCATGAGAAGTTCTCCAAAGTATTTACGAAATCAATCAGTGTTAAAAAAAATGGCACGAGATAACGAACAGGCAGATGCTGTTCAATAGTCCTCAGGCAACAGAATGGTGGTCACGCTACGGTCTGCCTCGGTTATCAACCAGAGCTTGACTGACCCTGTTGCGGAGCTATCCGCTGCTGGGGTGGGAATGTAATAGGCTGACAGGAGTCGTGAGCCACTGCGTAAGGCGTCTTCATTGGCCTTGGCATCCTCGGCACAGACATCGCCCCAATCCCCGCGGATATGACGGTGCAGTAAATCGAACGGGCTTAGGCCTAAGCGTTCCAGTACATCCAAAGCGCCCGGCGTCGCGACCAACTCCCCAGACTCGAATCGCGGCTGCGGCAGACACAATTGAACGCCAGTGCCTTCGCGCTCAGCCTCACTGGACATAGTTGTGTCCTCCCTCGGCGACGCGAAAAAACGGACTAGCTCTTAAAGTAATCCGCCTTAAAGCCAAGAGAATAACGAGACCTAAGCGATTGCGCTTATTCCTGTTCGTCATCGTCTTCACCGCTGAGGTCAGTCAGACTCAGATTGTCCAACTCGTCTAAATCGGGATCGTGCTCACCCAGTGCCGCGTATAACACCAACGTGACACAGCGGGCTAAATAGCGCACGGTATGACCCAGTTCCAGGGTGAGAGCATAAGACGCGGGCTGTTACACCGTCTGCGTGTAATCGCGGCAAGCGGCTTTTAAACCATCGGCTAACACCTGTAGCGACGGACTGGCGTTATCAAGGGTGGTAATTGACATCAGATGTCTCCTGTTATGAAGTAAACAACAATAAACAAGCAAATCCCGCCGGACCTCAGACTAACCCACACAAAACGACAGGCGCACGAACACGAGGGTGTAAGAATTTTTGTGTAAACGGCCATTAGGCAGGAAACTGCCGTTCCTTAGAGGAGAAAAAATGACCGTATCAAAATCCATCCCTACCGAGTTGCTCGATTCCTTGTTGTCCGGTTA
>Ga0123396_108738_pt1 | contig 30899 bp, 33 predicted proteins | sample T10HLNO3metaT_FD_89924 | JGI IMG/M metagenome (GOLD analysis project Ga0123396, IMG submission 89924) | Methane-oxidizing artificial microbial communities from Washington, USA to study methane cycling - T10-HLNO3 metaT (Metagenome... ...
CGTCCTTGAACCGAAGGTTCAAGTGGAAACCAAATCCAGTCAATCAGGCTTCCTGAATAAACAGGCATGCGCACCATGAATGGCAAAAAGTTTCCGGGGTAAAAACAGGTTCAGGAAACACCCAGTACTGCTCGAACGCCGCAGGAGATTGGACTGATAGTCTACCGGATGATTTACGAATTTTCCAAAACGTTTTCTATTTTGCTGCGCAAATCGGCTAAGCGTTGACCAATATCCAAACTGCCGTTGGCTTCGTTCTTGCTGGATGCCGTCAAGTCGTGAGCCAAGTTCAATGCGGCCAGCACGGCGATGCGGTCGGTGCTGCTGACTTTGCCGGTGTCACGGATTTTGCGCATCTGCCTGTCAAGTTCCCGGGCAGAGTTGATCAACCCCTCTTTTTCATCGGCGGCACAGGCGATTTTATATTCCTTATCCAGGATATTCAGTGAAACGGGCTGGACGGCTTTACTCACGAATCATGCTCCATGGCTTTCAAGCGGGCAATCATCGCTTCCACCCGGGTTTTGGCCAACGTGGTTTTTTCCAGCAGCTTGGCTTTTTCCTTAACCAAGGCATCCTGTTTAACTTTCAAGGACTTATTCTCGCTTTTGACTTGATTGAACTGGGCAATGAGCGTATCCAGTTTCGCTTCCAATGCTTCCAGTTCGGTTGACGGATCTTTTTCTGTTTGAGACATAGCAAGAGTATGGGCCGATATGACGTTATAATCATCGTAGATGGTTAAGAATGTTAGCATAAGCCATGTTATTAAACAGCTTTATATAGGAAACGCAGCCCAGATGACCTACCGTTCGGTTGAAGAAATTTTAGAGCAACATGACGCCGACATCGGCGCTGCCGAGGCGCACGGTATCGCCACCGGCATGCTCTGCGTCGAAATCCGCGCCGATGCGGAAAACTGGCTACGGGAACTCATTGACGACGAGCAACAGTTGATCGACGAAGACAAAGCGCTGCTGCATGGTGTGTTCGAAAGAACCCGAGTATTGCTGGAAAATCAAAACGACGATTTCGCCTTCGATTTGCTGATGCCTGACGACGACGATCCGTTAGACGAACAAGTGGAAGCCCTTCGCTGTTGGTGCCAGGGCTTTTTGTTCGGCGTGGGTTATGCGCAAACCGGCGCCGACTGGCCGGGCGATACCGCTGAAGTGATGCGCGATATGATAGAGCTCACCAAAATCGACACCGACGTCGGCGATGAAGACGACGAAAATGCCTTGGTCGAACTGCGCGAATATGTGCGCGCCGCCGTGTTTACCGTGCGCGATCAATTTGCCGAACTCGGCCCATCGCAACCGCATTAATCTAAGTAGATCGACCATGAAACAAAGCGAATTCAAAAAACGCCGCGCCAGCCTGATGAAGCAAATCGGCAAGGGCAACATCGCCATTATTGCCAGCGCCCCGCAGCGCACCCGCAACCGCGACGTCCACTACCCGTTCCGTCAAGACAGCGACTTTTATTATCTGACCGGCTTTAACGAAGCCGAATCCATGGCCGTATTCATCCCCGGCCGTGAGCAAGGCGAATATATTTTGTTCTGCCGCGAATTCGACGAGAAAAAAGCCCAGTGGGAAGGTGCCCACGCCGGTCTGGAAGGCGCCACCAAACACTATGAAGCCGACGATTCGTTTCCGATTGACGATCTGGACGACATCCTGCCCGGCATGCTGGAAAACAAAAGCAAAGTGTTCTACCCGATGGGTAAGGACAGTGATCTGGACCACAAGCTGCTGGAGTGGATTAATCACATCCGCAAGCAGTCGCGTACCGGCGTCACCGCTCCGGGCGAACTGGTGTCGCTGGAACACATCGTCCACGAAATGCGCTTATTCAAAAGCGCGGAAGAACTAAAACTGATGCGCCGCGCCGGCGAAGTATCCGCCAAAGCCCATATTCGCGCCATGCAAGCCTGCAAACCCGGCTTGTACGAGTATCAAATCGAAGCCGAATTGATCCACGAATTTATTCAGGACGGCCTGCGTGCGGTGGCCTACCCGTCCATAGTCGCCGGCGGCAAAAACGCCTGCACGCTGCATTACGTGGAAAACAAGGACAAACTCAACAAAGGCGATTTGCTGCTGATCGACGCCGGCGTGGAATGCGACCATTACGCCGCAGACATCACCCGCACCTTTCCGGTGTCGGGCAAGTTCAGCGAACCGCAAAGGTTGTTATACCAATTGGTGCTGGATGCCCAAGCCGCGGCGCTGGCCGAAATCAAACCCGGCAATCCTTGGAATAAAGCTCATGACGCCTCGGTAGAAACCCTGACCAAAGGCCTAATCGAACTGGGCTTGTTAAAAGGCAAACCCAAAAAACTGATCAAAGACGAAAAATACAAACAGTTTTACATGCACCGCATCGGCCATTGGCTGGGCATGGACGTGCACGACGTCGGCGATTACAAGATCAAGGACGAATGGCGCTTGCTGGAACCGGGCATGGTGTTAACCGTGGAACCGGGCCTGTATGTGCCGGCCGACTGCGAAACGGTGGATAAACAATGGCGCGGCATCGGCATTCGCATCGAAGACGATGTGTTGGTGACGAAAGACGGCCATGAAATTCTCACCCACGGCGTACCGAAATCGATCGCCGACATCGAAGCGCTGATGGCGGGCTAAGCAATGCAACACGATTTCGACCTGATCATCGTCGGCGCCGGCCTGGCCGGTAACTGTCTGGCCCTGGCGCTGAAAAACAGCGGCTTGAAGATAGCCTTGGTCGAAGCCAATAGCCGCGAACAATTGCGCCACTCGCCGGCCGGCGACCGCGCGCTGGCCTTGGCCGCCGGCACGGTGGAGTTACTCAACGACTTGGGCGCCTGGCGCGGCGTGGCCGATAAAGCCACCGCCATCAAACACATCCACGTCTCGGATCGCGGTCATTTCGGCAAGACCCGCTTGGCAGCGGAAGATCAAGGTGTCGAAGCGTTGGGTTACGTCATCGTCGCCCGCGACATCGAACAGCATATGGCCGATCTGGTCGAGAAAACCGACACGGTTTGCTTATATCAAACTCGGGTAGCCGGCTTAATGTCCGGCCGCGATGCGGTCAACGTCAGTTTGAAACAGCATGACGGCAGCTCGCTAAATGTCAGCGCCCAATTGCTGATCGGTGCCGACGGCGGCAATTCCACGGTGCGCAAGCTGCTGGAAATTCCGCAGCAAGTCACCGAATACGGCCAGACCGCGCTGGTCACCACCGTACAATCGGCGCTGCCGCATCGCAATATTGCCTTCGAACGCTTCACCGAATTCGGCCCTTTGGCCTTGCTGCCGGTGGCCGGCAAACAATCGGCGGTGGTCTGGACGCGCACGCACGAGCAGGCCGAGACCCTGATTAACGTCAGCGACCGCGAATTTCTTGCCGAACTGCAAAACTGCTTCGGTTACCGCTTAGGCGAACTGAAATTAGCCGCGCCGCGCCGCGCCTTTCCGTTAAGCCTGATCCGCGCCGAAAGCATGGTCTCCGGCCGCACCGTCATTATCGGCAACGCCGTACATCAACTGCATCCGGTCGCCGGCCAAGGTTTTAATTTAGGGATACGCGATGTGGCCTTGCTGGCGGAAATGCTGATAGACCAACACGAACGCGATGGCGATTTGGGCGATGCCCGCCTGCTGAAAAACTACAGCCGGCAACGCCAACAAGACCACGGTAAAACCATCGGTTTTACCAATAGCTTGGTGAAACTGTTCTCCAACGACAACCTGCCGCTGGCCGCCGTCCGCAACGCCGGATTGACCATGCTGGACCACCTGCCGTTTGCGAAAAAACTACTGACGCGGCATGCGATGGGCTTGGCGGATAGGCTGCCAAAAATCGGCGAACGCAAATAAACCCAAACCACACCACCTCACGCAAAAAAACTTAGCCAAATCGCCGCCACAAGACTAGCTAAAGTCAAAGCAGCGGAGATAACTCGGGCAACGGGCCTAGGACGTGCAGCCGTCCATAGCAACAGCGTGCAATATGCAGAAGCCGGCAGTATGAAGCTCAGCAAAATCATCATTAACGCCCGCCCCGGCGCACACGCTTCGTTGCAGATTAATGTCCACTGCTTCCACAAGCCGACTCCCAAAGCGACTGCGAGAATGGCACCTGCCAGGTGCAACAACCATCTGAAACCGATTTGAACCTCCCGGAACAAAATGTCGCGCTTGATACCAACATGGAATGCGGCTTTCGCGTTTCGTGCGAATTGTAGCCGTAGGTCATATTGCCGCGGAAGCGGTTATGTGACATTCAATACTCGCTTCGGTGTATGTCAAGGAACGCTAACGCGCACCCTGACCTACGAGGCCCCATTTAACCCGGAGCCGCGTTTTCGCGGTGATCGGCTCGAACGGCTCGTTGGGCCGGTCTACCGACGATAAATTTGGATACTGTTGTGATTAGACTTTGCTGCAAGTCTGACCAACTATCTGGATCCGCAGACATATGGTGAAAATAGTAGGAGAACTCGCCATCTGTGAACAAATGCGTGCATTGAAGCTCGCTTCCCTCAAAGCAATGCACGAGCGTGTTCACTCTTCCGTCCGGGCCTAGACGGTAGTACTGAATTCGCGGCGAGTGCGATGATCGAGACAAGATCCGCTCTTTGATTAACCCCTTGTGTTGTCCGAGGGCTTCGATTTGGTTCACCCTCGAAGCCTTGTCGAGCCAGCCATCCAACTTGCTGTCGAAGCCAATGGTTATACCAACATAGTTGCACGGCGCCTCCCCGCATTGATATGACTTTTGCGGGGCAAACGTTGGCGAAAGCGCCGCGATAGCGATGTGCGTAGGAGATGTGAAACTAACCAGTGGCGCATACTCGCTTGGAATCGAAAACTGATACCCGCGAAATCGAAAATTCGATCCTGGCGCTCCTGGTGCTCCATACAGGCCCACTTTGCTCAAAAAGTGTCTGGCCGGCTCACAGTAAATCGGCGGCTCGCCGAAAACGCCTTCTATAAATTGGTTCTCCATATACGACCAATGATAAAGAACGGGCTGATCTGGGTTGCCGATGACCAGCACGGCGTGGTTTATAGTTCCGTTGCTTCTCATGTAGAGACCGGCCAGTTCGATCAAGCCTCTGATACTTTTGTACTCTGAGCCGCCAGTAGCGATCTGAATGCAGTAAGGAAATGTTGATGCCGTCTCCTCGGCGCTCGATTTCGCCGATTGCATCACATACAGGGAATAAGCGGCTAGTGCAGTAGCTGCCGCGGCAGCGATGATCAAAACGTTTCTGAACATCACTCTAGAATCCAATCTTCGAGCTAAGCCGCCCGCCGGGGCAGGGCTTAGGCATCACCGCAAGTCACCGGGTACGAGCGAATAAACCAAGGCATTGTGCGGCTTGCCTTGAAAGTAGAGACGGTTCCTCGCTTCGCATTCCAGTTTGGCACCAAGCGACTCAGCCACCCGTTGGCTTGCTTTGTTGTGAGTAAGCACGACAATTTCAAGGCGGGTCAGGCCCAGTTGACTGAATCCAAGTAGTGCCGAGTGGTGGGCTGCGAACCTAGCGACTCCCTGACCAGTATGCTGCGAGCTCACCCAGTACCCGATATTGCCAATCCGATAGGCTCGGTTGATGTGGTTGACGCCTGTCCCGCCAATCACTGCGCCTGAGACAGCATCGAAGATGCCCAAAGGATACTCGGCATCTGCTGCCCAGAGTTGCATGGTGGTCTTGATCCAGTTTTCCGCATCCAGCGGTGTATAGTCCTTAGAGCACCATGGCATCCAGTAAACGAGTTCATCAATAGACTCGCGGACGGCTGAATAGAAGGCCCCGGCATCTGAGAGCTCGAGCCTGCGAACGATGTATTTGGGAGCGTCGGACATTGTGATGCTTAACAAGTAATTCAAAGTTCCGTATATCACCCAAATACGTGCTTAGCAATAAGTCAGAATGAAGTGCAACGAAAACTGGATTATTTCCAAAGAGCGCCTGGATTACGCTCCGCTTCATCCAGGCTACTTTGACTAACTCCTACGCCACCTCAACACCACCCAAAACCCACCAACCATCGGCCAAACCATCCCCGGCAACGGCACAGCGGCGACCGTGTTGACAGAAATCGACGCTGTGTTTGCCGACAAGCCATCGCCGCCGGCATCCGCCAGACCGTTAATCAGTAAATCAAGCTGACTGCTACCGCTGCTCAGCACATTGAAACGGATGATCGCCAAAGTAAAGTTATCGGCTTGCAGGGCTTGTAAGTCCGCCGCGTCGTCCAAGGACGACTCGAATAGGTTCAGCACTCCCGGCCCCAGCACATCGACGGCGGTACTGTTTCCACCCAAGTTAAACACATCCAATTCGTCACCCAACACCGGATCACCGAAGGCCACGCCGGCAAAGGCCAAATGTGTTGGGTCAAACTGAATATTAAAATCATACGTTGCTAACGCAGCGTCGCCCAAACCGGAAATGTTCAAACCGATTTCAATGGCCTCGGCAGTTTGGCTACGGGGGGTGAAATGTAAATCTATGGCCGCATCGGCCGCACCGCCGGCGGCGAATAATGCTATACCGACCAGGCCGGCTTTGAATTGTTTCATCATCGTTGTTAGTCCTATATTCAGCATCCCGGATTCCCGCGTACGCGGGAATGACGGCGTAATTTCGGTGCGTGCGTCAGATTGGAGAAATCTGACTACCCGCCGCTTGAATCAAGCTCGTTTAAATCGCACAGCGTGAGCGCGTACACAGCAAAGTCAGCTTGCGCACATCCAACACATTAATCACGCCGTTTTTATCCAGATCGCGGGGATCGGCTATACCGGTAGCCGGTTGGTTGCGTGCCGCAATGACCAGGTTCAAATCCAGTTGATCGACATCGCGGTCGCCGTCCAGATCGCCTCTTACGCTGATGCTTTCGCAGCTGTCGGGTAAATGATTGAAGTTGGTATCGCCGCTGACCCGGTTTTGAATATCCAGCACGTCCGATTTGCCATTGTTATTGCAATCCGGAAACACGTTCAGGTAATACACATCCTGCTCGCCGTGGTAGGTGGCGGTGTAAGCAATGTGCGCGCCGTTGGCGTCGGAGACTAACTGGGTGTAATCGCCCATTTTGTCGCTTTGCCGTTCTTCGCCGTTCACGATGTTATACGGCAGATGCGTATTGAACACCGGCGTGACCGCCTGATTTTTGCTCCAGGTTACGCCACCGTCCCAGGAGTAGGCGTAGTAAAGCTGCGAATAGCGATACGGCGCGCTGCCGCTGCCGTTGCGGGTGTCGTACCACACCGCGTCGAGGCGGGAGTTGGCCGCCACGCCCAGCATCGGGAACCATTGGTAAGCGTTGGCGGCGGGTGGATCGTCATTCACCCGCACCGGCGCCGACCAGGTAGCGCCGCCGTCACTGCTGCGCACGAAATGAATATCCTGCGGATCGTCGCCAGTTTGCCAGGCATATGGGGAGACATGCGCCAGCAAGTAAATATTGCCGCGCAACGGCCCGGCCGATTGATCGGCGGCAATTTGCACATCGCCGTCGCCACCCAGTGGGTTGGGCAGCTGCAAGCTCGGCGACAGGAACATCATGCTGTTGCCGCCCATATCGACCTTTTGCGCGGTAAAGGTGGGTGAAGCGGCGGGATCTTTGGCATCAACCGATTTCAGGAAATAGTGCCCGCTACGCACTATGCCCAAGGCACTGACGGACAAAATCGTTTCATCGACGCCAAATAAATAAACCTCGCCTTCCGGACCGATGGCCAGCCGGCCGAAACCGAAGTTTGCCACCGGCAACGCCGCATCCGGCTCCTGGTAACTCAAACCACCATCCGTGGAACGGCTGAAATATTTGGGGACATAATTTGGATCGGGGTTACTGTCGGCCGGCCGCCGCCAGGTGCTGTACATATACCCGTCGCTGGGACCGCCGGTTTTATCGATGGCCAGCCAGTTCTTGTCGCCTTTAAACTGATACACCGGCTCCGACCAAGTCACCCCGCCGTCGCCGGATTTAAACACCGAAGTGCTATCCGATACCGCCAAAGACTGGTAATAGAAATTGCCCAAGGCATCGACCTCCAACACCGGATCGGTGCGAGTTTGCAGCGGTAAGGCCGGCAGCATGCCGGTAGTCCAACTCGCGCCGCCGTCAAAGCTATAGGCATAGCCGCCGTGTTTGACGGCAGTGGGCGGTGAATCGAACTTACGCCAGCCCACGACAATATTGGCGGGATTTAGCGGATTCAAGGCCAGCGTCGGTTCGTTGCCTTTGTCGCCGGCGATGTTTTGCCCCTCCGCATCGACGTTGACTTGATGGCTACGATACTGTCCAAAACTTATTACCGGGGAAGGCCCTGCCTGCGCGGCTGTCGTCAATGTCAAACCGATGCCTAAGCCTGCCGCGATTTTTACCAGCCTAACGTTACGGAAAAAGGGTGTACGCCATTCGCCAGGCTCGGGGTAAACGGCAGTTAGCGGCCGAGTCAATCCTGCAACTTCATCCCGTTTCATCACACGATCTCTCTTTTAGAACGACCATTCAGAACCAATCCCGCCAAGCCACTGGCAAACAGCCATACCGCCGTCGGCAAAGGCACCGCCGCCGGCGTTTCTCCCGACACCACGGTGGTTTGGAAGCTGAAAGTACCAATGCGCGTATCGCGCAAGCGGGCGTCGCGAGCGCCCAGATGATCGAAGCCCCACCCTAACCCAAGATTGCCGTTGAGGCTTAACGTATTCCCGACTATTGCGGTGGTGACATCAAACAACTCAAAACCGCCCGCATCGAAACCGATGTGATTGGTAATCACCCAACCGGAACGCCCCGGCGTTGCCGCTTCAAGAGCCGGATCGTATTCCAAGGTCATATCGCCCAACAACACTCTATTGGTCGGCGGATCGACGTCCACTCTAAAACGCATGACACCGCCTAACCCGATGCTACCGCTGGCAGTGCCGAACAAATTGCCGGGTTCGAACGCGAAAGTGGTATTTCTGTTCTGCCGCCCGCCCGGATTGACTATCGGACTCAGCCCGTTGACACTGAATTGCAACCCGGTTGCCGGAATTTCATCGGCCACCGTATCGTACAAATCCGGCGTATTGCCGTCCCGCAGCTCAACAAAGGTTTTTGATGCCGCCGAAGCGTCGTAAAACTCTTCCAGATAAATAGAAGGCCGGCAGCAAATCGGAAAGTCCGCGGTGGGCGTGTCCGGATAATCGTTCACATCAAGGCTGGCGATTAGCACATCGCGGTTTAGGTTAAGGACCAGCGCACCGCCGCTGACTGTGGCGGCTTGGGCTTGGCTAATCGACAATACACCGAAAACGGCTAATAGCCAGGTGGATGATCGATGATTATTGATTTTCATAATGTCACACTCCTTGAAAGATATGGCCTACGGCCTATGCCGATAAAGCCCAAAAAGCCGCTAGCGAATAACCAGACCGCAGCGGGTAGCGGCACCGCCGATACCTGTCCGCAACCGGCATAGGCACCCGTGCCCAAACAGAAACTGCCGACATCAACCAGTTGCGCGCCTTGCAACATGCCGGCGTTTTCCGGCGACATCAGTAAATCGCCACTCAACTGCCAGTTTTCGGCGTTGCTAAAGTTCAGGCTTAGATTGCTTAGGTCGTACACCGCCATCGTGAAATAAATGTTATTGGCTAGGTACCAACCGGTGCGGCCCAAAGTTTGCCGGTTGGCATCGTAAAGCAGCGAAAAATCGCCGTTGACCAAGCCGGCTCCAGTCGGCGGCCAGTTCGGCGCATAAAAACCCTGCACGCCGGTCATGCCGACTTGCGCCCCGGCCACACCGGCCAGTGTGCCGGTATCGATGGCAAACTCGGCTGACGTGGCTTTGACGTAACGCTGGCTGGCTTGCGGACTAGGATCGCTACCGATAGCCGTCAACTCGAACACCTGATTGAGCCCGGAAATCTCGGTGCTGTTGAGCTGGCTAAGCAAATGGTCGCCGGTGTTGGCCGGATTATCAGCATTGGACGTTGCCGTACTCCAAAACGTCGACAAGTAATAACCCCCGGCGTAAGGCGCCAGCGCATTGCGGTCCAGGTTCATCGTAAACGTACCGCCGGATGGCGCATTCAATGTCGCGGCGTCGGCGCATGGATATACCGTCCCCATGCCGATAGCCAGTATGGCCAAAACGGGATAGCTGCGGTTTCTATTGATCTTCATAAAGTCCCTATCAGCGGATGGTCAGAATAAGCCCTCTCCCTGCCTAAATACACAAGCGGCCGTAGTCGACGGCATGCGGGCACGAAGAGGGATTTATTGCCGAAAGTCCGGGCCCGAAGCGAATCTTGGCGACCGCCCCAAGCCCACTTTGTGAGTTAAGCTGCGACCAAGGCTTTTCTGCGACGTGCACCCAGCAAGCCCAGCAGCCCGCTGCCGAACATCCAGACCGCCGCCGGTACCGGTACCGCCGATGGCGCCGTGCTGGGCGCCAGGCTAAAAGTACCGACCACGGCATTGGTATTGGCGCCAACCAAACCGGCCCACAAACCGGTCCATTGCAAGTCGCCGCTCAGTAGTAATTCGCCATTGCTGCTTAGCGACTCGGAGACGTTGGTCAGCTTCAAGAAATTTTGGTAGCCAAAACCGGTATCGTAAGTTTTGATATTCCAGGTGCTCCCGGTTTTTACCAGGCTAAAGTCGTAGGGCGTCAAAATGCCGCTGCCGCCTTGGCTGGTCAATAACCAGGCGCCGCTCAGACCGATTTGACCGACCGAGGTATTGCCGGCGTCCATCGTCGTGGCTTGTTCGGTACGGCCATAGGGACCGGCAGCCGGATAGCTGTTGGTCGTGGTGTTGGCGTTAACCGCAAACGACATCGCTGTGTTGGCGGTTGCCGATAGCGTCGTTCCGCCGGTGGTTGCGCCGGTGATACCCAGCAAATTGTCGCTGGCACCCCAATGTTTCGCGACAATCCAGCCATTCGGATAGCCACTGCCGACATTCACCGATGCCGCCGCAAAAGCGGCATTGTTGATGGTAATGGTGGCATCGCCGCTGACTTGTGCAGCGCTGGCTGTAGCAGGCGCCAAAACGGCGGTCAATGCGCTGAAGGCGAGCAGGCCGGCGCTTACCCATTGAGTGCGGTTGTAGTGCAAGATTGTCATTTTTTATTCCTTAATAAATTACGGTTAAAGTTAATCTGCAAATCGCCAACCCGAATTTCGGGTCTTAAACTGGCAGGTAACCCGGCTGTCTTAATCTCCAAGACCCGTGGCTTTCCGGCTCCGTCTCGCGGCGGATGTGGCATGTTTGTCGCGGTCCTTACGACATCACTCTAAATCCCTGAGTGAGGTGCTCCTGAAAAACTCCTGTGGCAAATAGTTAACGACGGCATCAGTACTTGATTGAAAAACTTAGAAACCCGGCGCGGCCGGCTGCCGGCGCTACCCGGCCCTCGAAATAGCCGTAGGGCTGAAAATAATCCTCATCACTGAGATTTTTGACCGTGGCCGCCCATTGGAAACGCCCGGTTTCGTAAGCCAACGCCGCGTCGAAGCTGTGGTAGCCGGCGGTTTTAAAGCGATTGTTATTGGATAAATAAGCGCCGGCGCGGGCGTACACGCCGAAGCCCAAGCTAAAACCTTGCAACTCATCTTGCTGAAAGCGGTAATGCGCCCAGAGCCGCCCGGCATCTTCCGGAACTTGAGCCAAGCGATTGCCGGCAGCCACCCCGGCTTTGTCGTCCATGAAGCGGGCGTCGGTATGCGCATAGTTTGCCAGCACGCTGAAGCCCTCGACCGGTTGCCAGAGCAAATCCATTTCGATACCGCGCGAGCGTTGCTGCCCTGCGGCGACCGAACGCCGCAGGAAATCGCTGCTGTCGGTGACCGCGACCTGGCTGCGCTCGATTTGGTACAACGCCAGTTGGCCGCTGAATTGATTCGCAAAATTGAATTTCAGACCGGTTTCCAGATGATTCGACAATTCCGGGGCCGGCGTATCGACGAAATTGACAAACGGTTGGCCGCGCATGCCCTCGCTATAAGAAATAAACCAGGAAACCTCGTCGTTTAGGTCGATCACGCCGCCGAGGCGCGGCAACCATTTCAGCGTATCCGTGGTGACATTTACCCCGGTTTGCGCGTTATTAAAATCGATACCCACCTTGCCCAGCCTAAGACCGGACAGCCAATGCAAACGCCGGTACAGCGTGCTTTGCCACTGCAGGTAAGCGCCGTAAGTGAGGTTTTCGATGAACTGATTTTCCCGGCCCGGACCGGGTACGGCATAAGGGGAGTCAAATATCGGTGCGCGCAGATCGACCGTACCGACGCCGAATCCTAAGGCGCCGAAATCGCCCTCGATAAAGCCGGCATCTTGCAAACGGCTGTAGTCCGCGCCCAACAACAGATTGTTTTCGCTAGGACCCAACTTGAAATTGCCCTGTAAATTGCCCAATACGCTGCGTTCATGCTGTTGTTGAAACAATTCGGCGTTCACCAGGGCCCAGCGCGATGCCGACAGCAAGGGCCGATCCGCGACCAGGCCATCGCTGCCGAACAGGGTCTGAATTTTCTCGTCGAATTTAGCCTGCGCATAGCGCGCCTTCAGGTTTAAGCGCCAGCTCGCGGTGAGCTGCCGGTCCAGCGTAGCCCATACCGCATCGGCATCTGAATGGCTATCGGGCAGATTGGCCGGCCCCGGGAACAGATCGGGCCGGGTAGCAAAATCGCCAGCGATGCTGCCGGTGGCGGGCAAGCCCTGGTACTCCGGTTGCTGCCAACGCGACAGTTTGGCTTGGATCGTCAAACGGGTTTGGTCGTTATCGGTCAGCGTCAGGGCCGGGTTAAGGTTAAAACGCTGCGTTTCGATTATGTCGATGTTATCTCTGGCGTTGGTATATTCGCCCGTCATGCGCAACAAAATATTGGCGTTTAGCGGTTGATTGACATCGAAAAACGGCTGATAAAAGCTGTGGCTGCCGATTCTAAAACCCGCTTCGCCGAAGACTTTGGCCTGCGGCAATTTGGCAAGCAGATTCACCACCCCACCCACCGGCGAGCCCGAACCGCCGCTGTAAAGCAAAGCGTTGGAACCCTTCAGCACCTCGATTCTTTCGATATTAATAGTGCTTTCCCGGTCACCGGGGTTGTAGTACTGGGTAAAGCCATCCAGCAGTTGTTCGGAACGAAAACCGCGAATTAATGTGCCTTCGATAACCGGACTATAGAGCGTATTGCGCGCCACTATGCCGCTAACATTGACTAAGGATTCGCTGAGGTTGATCGTTTGCTGGTCGTCTAACAAGGGGCGGTTAAGCGCGTGCACCGACTGCGGGATTTGCTTGATTGGCGTGTCGGTTCCGGTAGCGCTGGCAATATGCCTGACGGCATAGGTCCGCGCCTCGTCAAGCATCGGCTCGGTGGCGATTTCCGCACCGGCCTCCGCTGTTTTCGAGCCCACGACAGTCATGGCATCCAAGGTAACAGGGGGCGGCAGGCTAGACACCTCTTTTGCCGCCGGACTGCGTTCCAAAGTCACCGTGTCGGTATCGATAAAACGGTAGGTAAAACCGCTGCCATGCAGCAAGTGTGTCAACGCCTGCTCTGCCGACATGTCCCCGCGCAGCTCCGGACTGGCAAGCTCACGCAACATGTCCGCTGAAAAAATCAATTCCAACTCGGCTTGCGCGGCAAATTGAATCAGCGCGTTGTTTAAGGACTGGCCGCCGATATTGAAGTGGCGAACCACTTCCGCAGCGACCGCCTGGCTGCTGCTCAATTGTCCGCCGGCCGCCACCAGCCCGATCAACACCCAGGTATCGACACCGACGCGGTTGCCTTTCAGCGCATAGCACAGATATACGGCTGGCCGATGCCATACGCCCACTGCCAGCGGGTAGCGAAAATCGTTAATCCGTGCTTTCAAGATCCGTCCTGTCCGAAAAATAATGTTTCTCAACATAGAAGTCGTTTCAGCACAAAAATCGATCACAAAAATTTCCTGATTGGCAAAAATTCGTCGCTATTCCGACAAAACCGCGTTGAAAAAATCGCAGCGCTGCGCGACTGAGGGAGTTTTCGGCGGAAGGACGACTTTTGCTTGAATGCGGGTAATGAGGGACAGCAGTTGAAGGCTTGAGCCGGTGGGCTGGATTTTTCGACCCATATGCGCCAAACCGTTTTGGACATGCGCGCGCTGCCCGGAGTGGCTTACAGCACCCAAAAAATCAGCGATGCAGTAACACCCAGGGACCGATACGGGTTTCTTGCAACGCCAGCGCTTTACGCACCGAGGACAGCGCCTCATCTGGCGCATCCAGAGAAAACACCCCGGTTACCCGCAGATTTTTAAGTGCGGCATCCGCCAGAAATATCCGTCCCAATCGATAGCGCTCCAACTCGCTGATCAAGTCAGCTAAAGGTCTATCGTTGATCACTAGGCGATGCTGCCGCCAAGCGGACTGTTCCGCGCCCACGGCCCGCGGATGCGGCAGCGGCAGTCCGGGTTGATAGACCAAGCCCTGCCCCTGGGCGACGGTAACGTCACTGTCCTGATCCGCCGTACTGACCGCTACGGCATGCTCCTGGACGCTCACCTCGGTAGGCCCGGTCGCGGTTTTATACACCTCAAACACCGTGCCCAAGGCGCGGACCGTCAAATCGTCGGCCACTACGTCGAAAGGCCGCCGGCTATCCTTTGCCACCGTAAATTGCACCTGGCCGTGGTGCAAGACGATACGTCTGGCCGCGGCGGTGAACGCTACCGAAACCGCGCTATTGGTGTTCAGCAGCAAACGGCTGCCGTCGCTGAGTTGAATCTCGCGAATTTCACCGGTTTGCGTGCGGTAGTCGCTAAAATAATCGCTAAATAAGCGCGCTTGTTGCGGCATGATCAGACTAATCGCCAACAGCCACATCGCCGCGACGGCCAGCCCGACCGCAAACCAGGGCCGGCGCGGCCTGGCCAACGGCCGGCGGCTGACTGGTTTATCGGCCTGGCTCTTGAATAACGTTCGCCCTGAGCCTGTCGGAGGGGTCACCAGCCTGGGCTTCGACGAGCTCGGCTGACACGTAATCCTTCTGATAGATAGGGCCGGGTCAATAATCTGGCCAGCGGCACGATTTTGTTCCGCCACCGCATGTCGAGACGCGGGTTGCAGCGATTCGCTCGCACTGGACAAACTGCCTGCCAGCACCATATCGCTGAACAAAGCCTCAGCCTCGGTAAATGCCTCGGCATGCAATGGGTCGCGGCTCAACCAATCGGCGAAGGCTTCTAGTTCCGCATCGCTCAATCTGTCGTCGCGCAGACAAACCAACCAGGCGATGGCCTGATCTTGCAGACTGGTGTGAGCGGATTTGTCGGACGGCGCTGGCATGCAATCTCCCATTATGCAAGGCTGTTATTGATAAAGACGTGCGAGGCGCGAAAGCGATCATACCAAGCAGGGCAAGCGGTGGCAGTCAACGGCATCGGGATGAAGTGGGTTGTGGAAAAATAATGCGGGCTTTTTGCTTAATCGGCCAGTTGCCGGGCGCAATGCGCCATGGCTTGGGCCAGCAGCTTATTGACTTGGGACTTAGAAACCCCTAAACGTTCGGCGATTTGGGTATAGGTCAGGCCATCGACCCCATGCAGTAAAAACACAGTGCGGCAGGCTTGCGGCAACTCGCCCAGCGCATGCTGCAACGCGGCCAGACGTTGTTGACCTATCAACACCTGTTCCGGCGGCGCGGCGTTACCGGGAAGAGTGTCAACCAGCGCATCAATATCTTCGTCGGCACCGTAACGGTCCCTGACCATGGTTTTGCGCTGATGATCGATGGTCAGATTAATCGCAATCCGAAACGCCATGGCCCGCGCATTATCCGGCGGCGTTTTCTCGGCTATTTGCCGCAGTCCCAGGTAGGTGTCATGGGTTAATTCGGCGGCAATGTCCGGGCATTTCAAGCGCCCGGTTAAAAAGCGCAATAACTCATCGGCCAAGGACTCGGTCCAGAACGCGGAAATATCGGTCATTGGCTGTGCACTCATGCGTATCGGAAATATCCAAAGCTTCAATCAAAAACAGCAGCCGGCCGGCACCCCGCCAAAGCCTTACCGCATAGCTGCGTCAGAGCGTGTGCAATTATCGAACCAAAGGCGAATATTGCCGGCAAGCCCCGCCCGGCGTCCTGCCCTGCTTTGCTCCTTAGTGGCGGGCCGCCCGCGAATGCGGCAAATAACCTGCGGCATAACCGGCAGATAACATAGTTTTATCGAGAATCGCCGCCAGACTCAGCGACTTTGATTTTTAGCGCGCGCCAAGACTGTATAATCCCGGCAATCCCACATATTTATTCACTCAGCTTAACCATCCCCCAGTCATGCGCACCACCCATCTGTTTTTCTGCCTCATTTTCATCCTTGCCGTTCACGGCGCTATCGCCTGGAGCCTGAATCGCCCCCAGGACGCCGGTGTCGATGTGCCTTCGGGTAAATTGCGCAGTTTGTCGTTCGCCCCTTATCGCGAGGGATTCAGTCCGATCGAAGAAAAGTTTCCATTGCCCGAACATATCGACGCCGACCTGGGTTTGATTGCCGATAAAACCCATACCATCCGCACTTACTCCATCCTCGGCGGCATGCAGCCGACGCCCGAATTTGCGCGCAAACACGGGGTGGAAATGATCCAAGGCGGCTGGCTGGGCGATGGGCATGCCAGCAATAAAAAGGAAATCGCCGCGCTGATCGAAGCGGTCAACGCCCATCCGGACGTGATCAAACGGGTGCTGGTCGGTAACGAAGTGCTGCTGCGTAAAGACATGGATGTAGACACGCTGATCGGCTATATCCGCCAGGTTAAACAGGCGGTGAAACAGCCGGTGTCGTATGCCGATGTCTGGTCTATCTACTTGAAATATCCGCAACTGATGCAGGAAGTCGACTTTATTACCGTACACATTCTGCCCTATTGGGAAGACGAGCCGGTGGCGATTGAGGAGGCGGCCGGACATGTGGAGAAGATCGTCCAACAAATCGAAGCCAAAGCCCACAGCATGGGCCTGAGCAAGCCGATTCTAATCGGCGAATCCGGCTGGCCGGCCGCTGGCCGCCAGCGCGGCCGAGCGGTGCCCAGCGTGGTCAACGAAACCCGCTTCATACGCAGCCTGATTGACGTAGTAAACCGGCACGGTTTGGATTACAACATCGTCGAAGCCTTCAACCAGCCCTGGAAAAGCCATAACGAAGGCGTGGTCGGCGCCAACTGGGGCTTGCTGACTATCGACCGCGAACCAGTGTTTCCGCTGACCGGCCCGGTTTACGAAAATCCGGACTGGCTAGGGCATTTTGCCTGGGCGACGGGTTTGTGGCTGGTAATGGTTGCGGCCTACTTTAAAAAATTGGCCCATTTGCCTTGGCCGCGCCAGATTGTGTTTTTGACGCTGACCCAAGTATTTAGCGTTTGTCTGGTCACGCTGGCAAGTTTTGCGTGGTTTACCAGCTATAGCCTCTGGCAACAGGCTTACACCCTCTTGATTATCGCCGCCAACGGCGTGTTGAGCGCTTTGCTGCTGCAACGCAGTTATGCGATTTTAGCCGAGCAATCCGTAGCGCCGACCCTGGCCCATCGTTTGAGAAATACCTATCTATTTTTCGGGATTTTAGCGCTGTACAAAACTTACAGCCTGGCGTTCAACGGTCGGTATCTAAGCTTTCCCGTCGAACAATTCGCGATTCCGGCCCTCGGCGTCTGCGGTTTGATCGTGTGCCTATGCCTGGCCCAGCGGCGCTTTTACCGGCAGATGCTGCGCTTTGACAGCCTATCCGGCGGGGATTCGCAAACGCCACGCGACCGCTTGCTGGCCTATTTTTTAAGCGCCGGCACCTTGGCGGTAGTGATCGGCGAGACCCACGAGTTTATGGCGGCCTACGATTTCATCCAAGCGCATCCCGGCTTTAGTGACGGTTTGCCGGTGGCGCTGGGGTATACGTTTTACAATCAGCAGCTCGTCGCGTGGTTGCTGTGTATACTGGTGCTGTCGATCCCGTTCTGGCCTCTCCGCTCAGGCAAAGCCAAGATTTAACCCGCAAGACCAAGTGGCTTAAGCGGTTGGTATCGGCATCTAACGGGCTGCGCTTGCCATCAACGCTGATTTTTCGATAATCAACACCAGGACCCTCATATGTGGCTGCGCACGAGTTGCGAAATAACCTTCGATGTCAGCATCGACACCCCTTTTATTTTGATGCTGCGGCCGCGTAGCGGCGCAAATCAATGGGTGGCGCGGGAGTCGTATACCTTGACACCGACGGTGCCGGTCTTCGAATTTACCGACTACTACGGCAATCTCTGCCAGCGCCTGATTGCCCCACCCGGCGAGTTTGCCGTGCGCACCAGCGCCGATATTCACACCCATGAGCACATCGACGTCTGCCCCGGCGCACCGTTCACCGAAGTGCAACATTTGCCGGATAGTGTGCTGACCTATTTGACACCCACCCGCTATTGCGAATCCGACCGGTTTATCGACCTGGCCCAGGACATCGTCGCCGACGCCATCCCGGGCTATGACCAAGTCGCCACCGTGCACCGCTGGCTGCGCGAGAATATCCGCTTCAATCCGGATTCGCCGCATTTCCAGCTCTCGGCGGTTGAAACCAATCTGGCCGGCGAAGGCGTCTGCCGCGAACTGGCGCATTTGGGCATCGCCCTGTGCCGGGCTTTATGCATTCCGGCGCGAATGGTGGTCGGTTATTTATACGGTTTGCAGCCCATGGATTTTCACGCCTGGTTCGAGGCTTATGTGGATGGGCGCTGGTACACCTTCGATCCCACTCAAGCCGAGCCTTGCGGCGGCCGGATCATCGTCGCTTACGGCCACGATGCTGCGGATGTGGCCATTTTTACCCAATTCGGCCCGGCGCTGTATCCGAGCCATATGGCCGCCAATGTCGAACGCCTGCCCGGTCCTCCCGATTAAGCGCGATCTGAGCTGAGCAGCATCACGTAACAAGCAAAGACCCGGATTACCGGTATAATGCTGTTTCCGCTGTAATCAATGCTTTATCTATGAGTAATCTTGTCCTGGTCGCCTGCGCCTTGCTGCTGGTATGTCTCAACGGCTTCTTTGTCGCAGTCGAGTTCAGTTTGGTTAAATTGCGACAAACCCGGATTAAAGCCATTGAACAAACCGAAGGTTGGCGCGGCAGGATACTCGCCAAAGTACACAGACAACTCGATGCCTACTTATCCGCTTGCCAGCTCGGCATTACCCTCGCCTCCCTGGGTTTGGGCTGGATCGGCGAACCGGCTTTTGCCGACCTGTTAGTTCCGCTGTTTGCCAAAGCCGAAATCACCTCTCCGGAAATTATCCACAACATCTCGTTTGGCTTTGCGTTTTGCACCATCTCCTTTCTGCATATCGTGGTGGGCGAACAAGCGCCCAAATCGCTGGCGATCCGTAATCCGGAAGGCATAGGTTTATGGAGCGCCGGACCGCTGTATGCGATGTATTGGTTGATGTATCCGGCGATTTGGTTGTTGAACGGCAGCGCCAATCTGGTGTTGCGCATAGCTGGCCTGAGCAACAGCCACAACCAAGACAGCCATTATTCCAACGAGGAATTGAAACTGATTTTGCGCTCCAGCCGGGCTGGTGAAAACCTGACCAGCGACGAATGCAATGTACTGGCCAAGGCCCTGGATTTCGGCAAGTTGGAAGTATCCGATTTAATGCGGCCTATCCACGAAATCACCGCGCTGTACCAAGGGCAATCTCAACAACAAATGCTGGATACGGTGTATAAAAGCTGCTTCAGCCGCTACCCGTATTTCGATGGCAACGGCATCGACGTGTTGGGTGTCATCCACTTGAAGGACTTATTCCTGGCGCAACAAAACGGCCAGCAAATCGACGATTTGGAACCCTATTTACGGCCGATTCAACATATCTCCGCGCATATGCCGGCACTGGAGTTATTCCGGCGCTTTACCCAAGGCTCACCGCACTTTGCCGTCATCGGTCAGAAAGGCCACAAGCCGCACGGCTTCATCACCTTGGACAATTTGCTGTCGGCCATGGTCGGCGAAATCCGCGACGAATTCCGAAAAACCGAAAGCGACTGGACCCGTCAAGATGATGGCAGCTTGCTGGGTAAAGGCAGCTTGCCGATTTTCTCGCTGGAACGGATTCTGGGTATTGATGTGGAAAACGAAGAACTGGATCTGGACGATGTCGACTCGGTGGGCGGCATGATTCTGGCGCAATTGCGCGACATCCCCGAAGCCGGCGAGCGCATCGCTTTCAACGATTTTGAAATCGTCGTCAAGGAAATGAACGGCCCACGCATCGAGTGGGTACAGGTGTATCCGAAGCAATAATGTAAAAAGATCACAGTGTAGCTAGCGACTCAGCCACCCCTTGTAGCCGCGATTAGCGAAGCGTAATCGAGGGAATGATCAGTTGTAGTTGTATTGCTACGCCCTTGGATTCTCCCCCTCTAAACTAATCAAAACTGAAAACTTGGTGAAACAATCCTAGACGCCGATTTCCCTAAGATTCAAGCCTGTATGCTACCTCTCAATTTGATTCTAATAGGAGCTTAGCTGTTGCTCTCACAGCCCATCCACCACGATAGCCCGTTCCCGTTTTTTTACGACAATTCCGCATTTTCTAGGGAGCAGTGCGCGGCGCTTGAGCGTTTATTTTTGCTGGATGCTGACTGGCAGCATCGGGATGGGGCATTTTACCGGTGCTCGCTTAGAGACGTAACCGAGCACATTCCAGCGGCATTTCAAACCGAAGTGCTGGCTAGAATGCGCGAGATTACCGGATTGCCGCTGACGCATCGTGTGTTAGTCACGGCGCAACGCATGCTGCCTGGACAAGTGATTGGCATACACAGTGACCGGCCGCTGGTGGGTTATGAGATTGCCCGGCTGGTTGTGCAACTGAATAAGCAATGGCAACCCGAGCATGGCGGGGTGCTGGAACTATTCGCCTCGCAGGAGAGTGACGCGGTTTTTCGTGTCAATCCGGAATACAACAAAGCCTTTGGCTTTTTGCTGCATGCCGATTCATACCATGGCGTCACAGAGGCTATTCAGCCGCGGCAAAGCGTGGTCTTCAATTTCTGGCATGCGGCAAATACCCCCGAGCTTGCCGCGCACGTGCAAACCTTGTTTGCCGACATGCATTTTTCCGAGCTGCCGGCGGCCCTCAATGCGGTGGCCTCGGCGGCGGAATCGCATCTGCCCGAGGAGACGACCTTTCATGCCGGCCTGGCGGCGCTGGCGTTGCATCGCTGGGGCTACGATGCGGTTAGCGTTATCATCGGCTACCAACACAGCGCCGGCCTTACCGCCTGCGACACCTACGATGCCGAGACCTATGCCGCCGTGCGACTAGCGGATTGGGTGGCGTGTTTGTATCGGGACTCATTTGATTTGGCCCGTTGGAAACTGTTGCGCTGCCAACTTGCAGGCATCGAAATGTTTACACGCCTGAAACCGACATGGCAGCTTTGCCTGCCGGCGTAGCGCAAGCAAACGGAAGCGGACTGACTTTACACAACCAGTGCGTCAACCAGCGAAAACTCAATCGCTGCCGAGTTTCTTGACGATTTGCGGCTTAAAACAAAGATGGAGCAGTAGCAGATTTTGACAGCGGTTTATCAACCAAAAGCCGGTCAGCAATGTGCTTAACGCCACTTCGGGCAAGTAACCCGTGTTATACGGTGCGGGTAGCCAAGCTTCGGCCAAACCCACACCGAGCAGCATAAAAATCAACGGCAGCAAGTAAAGTAATAGCGAAGTGAGCAGCAGTTGGCCGTCGTCTATCGCCACCATCACATGGTCGCCGGCTTGCAGGTTTATATCGCAATCGACTGGAAATTCGCGCTTGGGGAGGACTTTCGCCAGTGTCGCCGTGCCGCAGGATTGTTGTTGCAAACAGCCGCTGCAGGCATTGCTTTGCAGACTTTTGATCCAGGTACGGCCATCGCTAACGCGGGTAACGACGGCCGCTTCTTCGATCATAGCTAGCCTATCAAGCCCAGGCGGAGGAAATAGAATCCAGCCAAGCGCTGAGCCGGCCTTCGCTCAGTTCTTTCTGGTTGTCTTCGTCCAAGGCCAAACCGACAAATTGGTCGCCCAGCAAGGCTTTGGATTTTTTAAAAGTGTAACCTTCGCTGCTGGTCATGCCGACGATGGTGGCACCGGCGTCGGCAAAGGCGTCATATAAAAAGCCTAAGGCATCGACGAAATTGCCGGGATAACCTTCCTGGTCGCCCAAACCGTAGATCGCCACGGTTTTGCCGGAGAAATCGGCGCCCGCCAACGTGGGCAGAAATTCTTCCCAGCTCTCGTTATCGTGTCCGGCGCTCATGCCTGGCAGTTCACCTTCGCCGTAAGTTGGCGAACCGACGATCAAGACGTCGTAGGCCAACAAATCGTCCACGGAGGCTTTATTGATATTGACCGGCTTGTCGGCCGCATCGCCCAATTTCGTCGCAATGGTCTTGGCTACTTTGCGTGTGTTGCCGGTATCGGTACCGAAAAAAATGCCTACTTTTGCCATAGTGTTGTCTCCTTGTTAACTAGATCAGATTTGAATTTGCAGTAAGCCCGGATTTGCCGCCGGTTGCTGAGCGGCCCAAGCTTCAGGCGTATGTGTCTTTAGCGTGACGGCATGCAAACGGCCGGAAGCCAGCGGCGCACTCAATGTAGCCATGACGCCCTGATGTTGTTTGATCATGGGTTGATCGGCGAACAATTCGCTGACCACGGTGATGTTCAAATCGCAACCGGCGCCTTCGATGCCGATGGTCGCCCCCGGATAGGCCGCCAGAATCAAGGCTTCCACTTCGGAATGGGTAATGGTTTGACTGGCGTCCGCACTCTCGGCGGGCTGAACGGTCGCTTGCAACAGCGGCAACAAAGTCCCCTCCTTGTACATGGCCTCGACAATGTCGGCGCCACCGATCAGTTCACCTTTGATGAACACTTGCGGGAAAGTGGGCCATTTGGAAATGGACGGCAGCTTTTCGCGGATGAACGGCGATTGCAAGACGTTGACATAAGCGTAAGGGATCTTGGTTTCGTTCAAGATGCCGACAGTCTTCGCGGAAAACCCGCATTCCGGAGCGCTAGGCACGCCTTTCATGTAAATAATCACCGGATTTTCGGCAAGTTGTTGCAAGATTTTTTCTTTAACGCTCATAGTAGGTTTCTCGATTAACTAAAACTTTTCAATGCAACGACCGGGCTTCAGCTTGTGCAGCCCGGCCGCCAAATTCACTCTCCGCCCGACAAGCGTTTCAAACCGTCACCGTCTGTGGGTTTGTCACGCGGCACCACTTCAATTTCCGCTTCGCCGCGTATCACCTCGGCATTCACAATGCAGCGCTCGACGTCAGGCCTGGAAGGTAATTCGAACATGGTGCGGCGCAAAACGTGCTCCATGATACCGCGCAAACCGCGGGCGCCGGTGTTGCGGGCGATGGCTTTTTCGGCGATTTCCACCAAGGCATCCTGGGTGAATTCCAGCTCCACATCATCGAAGGCAAACAGATGTTGGTATTGTTTAACCAAAGCGTTCTTCGGTTCGGTCAAGACTTGGATCAAGGCATCCACATCCAAGGGCTCTAACGGCGCCAACACGGGGAAGCGGCCGATAAATTCCGGGATCAAGCCGAAGCGTTTCAAATCGTCCGGCTGTGTGGCATTCAACATCGCTTCCAGCGTCGGTTTGTCGTCCGGGTTGCTGACTTCGGCATGAAAACCGATAGCGGTTTTCGGCGGCAGCAAGCGTTTTTCCACGTGTTTTTCCAGACCCGGAAATGCGCCGCCGGCTATGAACAGAATATTGCTGGTATCCACCATGACCGAATCATTACCGCTGTGATCCTTGCGCCGGCCCTTGGAAGGAACCTTGACATGCGAGCCCTCGACCAGCCGCAACAAGGCTTGCTGCACGCCTTCGCCGGACACATCGCGGGTACCGAAAGCCTGTTCCGGGCTGCGGGCAATTTTGTCCACTTCGTCGATATACACCATACCCCATTCGGCTTTGCTGATCTGGCCGTCGGCCACATCCAGCAAGCGCACCAGAATATTTTCGACGTCGTCACCAACGTAACCGGCCTGAGTCAACGTGGTGGCATCAGCGACCGCGAACGGCACACCGACGATTTTTGCCAGCGTGCTAGCCAGCAAGGTTTTGCCGGTACCGGAAGGGCCTATCATCAGAATATTGGATTTACCGATTTCCACGCTGTCATCGGACTCGCCCAAACCGCCGACTTTACGGCTGACGTTTTTCAAGCGCTTGTAGTGGTTGTATACCGCGACCGACAGAATTTCCTTGGCCAAATCCTGGCCGATCACATACTGATCGAGCATGGCTTTCATCTCGGCGGGCTTGGGCAAAGGGCCTTGCATATCGGCTAATTCTTTCTTCTTGCCCCAGCTGGATACCACCTGGCTGGCCAACATCACGCAGGCTTCGCAGATGTAGCCTTCCGTGCCGGCAATCATCGGCACGGCCGCCGACGCTTCGATACCGCAAAACGAACAATGTTTGGGTTCTTTTAACATGTTAGGCACTCCTGTTGACTGCGGGCAGACTGGCCAGCCACGTGCGCTGGCAATTTCTGCGGTAACGATCCTGCATGATCTGCTGAATCTTCGGTGTCGCTTTTTTCAGCGACATGGTTTCGGCCGGGATGATTTTCAGGCATTGAATCACATGAAAACCCATCTCGGTTTCCACCACATCGCTAATGGCGTCTTCTTTCAAATTAAACAATACCGCATCCAGTTCCGGAAACAAGGTGCCTTTGGCCACTGTCCCCACTTCGCCGCCCTGCACTGCCGTGGGACATTCCGAATGCTTCAGCGCCAAATCGGCAAATTTATGCGGCTTACGTTTCAAGGTGCCGAGAATCTCGTTAATCCGCCGCCACGCCGCCTCGCGGGTATTGTCGGGGTAATCCGGATTGATACTGATCAAGATATGTCTGGCCTGGCGCGTCTCGGGTTTATGGAATTTTTCGGGGTGCGAGTGATAAAAGATGCCGATTTCCACCTCGTTAACCTTGGGTGCGCGGGCGGCCACTCTATCCATCACCGCATCGACTTTGCACTGCCGATACAAAGCCGCTTTCAGCATATCGACATCCAGGCTGTTGGCGTTCAATGCCGCTAAAAAAGCGTCTTCATCTTCAAAGCGGCCGCGCACTTCCTTGTAAGCGCGGTCCAGCTCTGTATCGGAAATCACCACGCCAGTCGCTTCGGCGGAGTTCAGGACTCGGCCTTCGATTTCGTATTCGTTTTTGGCTTGCACTTCCACCTGGCGCAATTGCAGTTGCTCCAATTCGGCCGGCGCTTTCTGGAACAGGCTCAAGGCGGCCCGCAACAGGGTGTAAGGCTCTATCGACGTCTGGCTCATCATTATGCCTCCGGTTCTTTGAAGGTGGCCGGATCCGCCGGCTCCAATACACTTTCCGGCACCTGCATGGTTTTACCCGGAAAACGCACGTGGTAGAGCAAGGGATCGCTGTCTCGCAACACTTTCAGGATTTCGCCTTGGGTGCCGGCGGGGTAATTACCGTCCTGGGTGGGGATGTCTATCGTACACACGACCTGGTCGCGAAACTCGAAGCGGCTTGGATTCCAGGGTGCATCAGCCGGGATCAATTCTTCGGCGCGGCAGCCAACCATCCGCCCGGCATCCAAAAAATGCACGGTGTAAATCACTTGGTCTTGCAGAAAGGTGCCGACTTCGATGACATTGCCGACACTGCCCCGGCGCAGCAAAAAGTCGCCGACATCCATACCCGGATAGGTGCCATCGTTGCGAACGTTGCGCGTCAGCCTAACCCGTTCGCCGAATTCGAAGCGCTCTTCGTCGTAACGTTCGTCTATCATGTTTTAATATCCGCTAGGGAAACAAACACGGTTTGCGGTTCCATCATCTTAAAGACCTTAAATACTTTTTCGGTCTGTGCGTCGGAGTCCACAAAATCGCTGTAAGCACGCTGCAACAGCTTTTTGTAGACTTCCCGTTGCGCATCTTCGTCTTCCGGCATGTTATCGCCGGCTTGGCTCAGATAATTGTGGAAGCGCTGCAAAATATGCAGCCGGTTGACGTGGACGACGGTGGTATCGTATTCCAGCTCGAAATAGCGCAGAAAGTCTTCCGCAGCTTCCAGCTCTTCCATATCTTCTTCTAAACTCATCGTCATTACCTCATCATCAGGTGATCGAGATTGGCAGGTTGTTCTCCCAATGCGTACACCACTAATAAAACCACCAGCATCACAGCTGTTTGGGCCAAAAATGGATCGGATTTTTGTTTTTTCATCATGGCGATCACCTTTAGGTTAATAGCGCGGAACAACAAACATCACTTATCGTGGGCATCCAATTGTTGGGCGATGCCTACCCGAAAGCTTGCGGCATGCGAAAAATCCCTTCCGCCGCCTCTTGCCGACGCACAACCAGCTCCAAAAGCCCCTGCGCGCCTATCCTGTCTTTGTCATCCAAGGACACCAACTTTTCGAAAATCGCCTTGCTCAGTTCCAGATTTTCCAAGCGCATATTCAAGAAGCCGATGGATTTCAACGTAAACAGATATAGCCTGATCCGAGTCAGCAAGTCCTTTGGCGCCTCGCTGATATGCGTTCTTTCCAGCTGCCGCCAATCTTCCGGAAAATCGATGCCGGGCCGGATCAAGTTCAAGGCCCGCTCGGAGATCAATAAGGCCTCCGGTAAACGATGCTGGTAGTAATAAAACCGATTCAAAGACACCAGCACATTCAAGGATTCCGGTGCCCGCAAATACGCCTGTAATAACGGCAGCTCCGCTTCACCGGTGGCGTACAGTTCGGAAGCGTATTGGATCAAGTCCTCCACTTCCTGGCTGTCGGCTTTCTCGTAGTACAAGTCCTTGGCGTCGAATTGCAACAGATCCATTTCCATCACTTGCCACCTGCTGCTTGCTTCAGTACCACCACGTCTTCGCCGTGGCAGACACCTTCCGCTTCGCAGCTGCCGCAAGTTTCTTCCGCGACTACAAAGCGTTTTTGATTGCTTTCTAACTCGTCCAGACGTTCCACCAAACAACTCAAGGCTTTGCCCACCGGGTCCGGCACTAAATGGTGATCGAGGTCGATACCGCGCGGGTCCTGAATTTTTATCCCTTTTTGCTGGATAATCCGACCGGGGATGCCGATGACGGTGCAGCATGGCGGCACGTCTTTGATCACCACCGAGTTGGCGCCGACCCGGACGTTATCGCCCAGATTGATCGCGCCGAGGATCTTGGCCCCGGCACCAATCAACACATTGTTACCTAGCGTCGGATGGCGTTTTTCCTTGTTCCAGGTGGTTCCACCCAGCGTCACGCCGTGATACATGGTCACGTCGTTGCCGATCTCAGCGGTTTCGCCGATCACCACGCCCGCTCCATGATCGATGAAAAAGCGTTTGCCTATCGTCGCGCCCGGATGAATATCGACGTTGGTCAACCAGCGGGCAAAGGCCGCCAATAACCGCGCCGTCAATTTCCAATCGGCGTGCCACAAGCGATGGGTGACTCGGTGCAGCAACACCGCATGCACGCCGGGGTAAGCCAACAATACTTCCGGTAAGCCGCGTGCTGCCGGATCCCGGGCAAACACGCAAGCCACATCGTCGCGCCAGTCTTGCCAGAGTCCTGATGCAACGCTGGGACGCGACGGCGACAAAAACATCATTTTGCCAAGCTCCAGGTGGTTTTGCCGGGCATCGGCACGCCAGGCACCCGGAAGAACGAACCGGGGTAACGGTCATCAGGCAGTTCGTGCTGCGCCGCAGTTTGCTGCGGTACGTCGACTTTGGCGGTGCTGGGCACGGCTGGTTTTTGACGATTGCTACTCATCTGACACCTCGCTATAGGCTGTGTAAAAATTGATTCAAATCGGTCGATTGCGGTGCGCGTTTGTGCAAACTGACAAACTCGCGAATCAGCGGCAGCAGGCGGCCGGCCTGCCAGCGGTTAATCTGGATGCCCAATTGTTTGTAGGCGTGCATCACGCCTTGACTGCCGGAATGCTTGCCTAGCACCAGTTGGTGGCTGCGACCGACCAAGGCAGGGTCAACGCCTTGATAATTGTTGGGGTCTTTCAGCAAACCGTCGACGTGAATGCCGGCTTCATGGCTGAACACATCGCGGCCTATCAAACTTTTACGGCTGCCTATCGTGTCGCCGGACGCAGTCGCCACCTGATGGGACAGAGCAGGAAAATTGCGCAAATCCACACCGGTTTCAAAACCGTACAGCTGCTTCAAGCCTACAACCACTTCTTCCAAAGCGGCATTGCCGGCCCGTTCGCCCAAACCGTTGACGGTGGTATTGACGTGGGTAGCGCCGGCATATGCGGCGGCCAAGGTATTGGCAGTTGCCAAGCCCAGATCGTCGTGGGCGTGCATCTCAATGTCCATGTCGGTGACGGCGCGCAGTTTGCGAATCGCTTCAAATACGCCGAACGGTTCCATGATGCCGACCGTATCGGCAAAGCGAATTCTTATCGCGCCGGCCCTTTGCGCAGCCTCGGCCATTTGCGCCAGAAACTCGCTGTCGGCGCGAGACGCATCTTCGGCCCCCACGCAAACCCGCATGCCGGCATCGACCGCGGTTTTCACACAGCGCTCGATGGTAGCCAACACCCAAGCCCGGCTTTGTTTGAGTTTGTGTTGGATATGTTGATCGGACGCGGAAATCGATAAATCCACGGTGCCGACGCCCAAGCCCAGGCAGTGTTGCAAATCTTCTTCACGCATCCTGGACCATACCAATAAATTGCTGGGCAATTTCAATTGAGCAATGGCTTTGATTTCGTCGCGTTCCTGTACACCCATGGCCGGGATACCAATCTCCAATTCCGGCACACCCAGCGCGGACAACTGCTTGGCAATCGCCAACTTTTCCTCCAACGAGAACACCACGCCGGCCGACTGCTCGCCATCGCGGAGCGTGGTGTCGTCGATAATGATGTCGGAGTTGCTGTTCATGGCTAAACCTTGAGTCGCAAAGTTAAAGATTTGAAAACCAGAGCGTGAATAACGCCTTCGATAGGACTAATGCAAAAGACTTGCCAACTGAAAAAGCTTGAAGAATCATGGATTGAGCGAAGGTATTGGCAGGATGGCGACAAGACAAGCTCGGGAGTGCAAGACGAATTGTCGCAAACACGACAATTTATCATCGTGACTGCAAACTAGGCTGTGAGCGTCAAAAAAATCGGCACCGCCGGCAAACTGTTAGCAGTTGCCGAGAATGTCCCGCCTGAGTTAGGCTGATAGGGTCTCAACTCGGTTGCGTCGATTGAGACCGCTCCCGATGTCTCGATCCGCACTATTCCGCCGGCATCCGGATCTTGCCGCCGCATGCTGACAATAGGCGCTTCGGCAATACTGTTGTTTATATATGAACGCTTTCATCTCACCGATTGACAGATCACTACTGGAGACAAACATGACAAAAAAGCCTTATTCAATTGCACTATTTTTCGCGTCGCTCCTGGCAAGCAGCCAAGTGGGTGCGACAGCTTTTTCAAATTTATTCGTATTCGGCGACAGCCTCTCCGATAGCGGAGCCAGCACCTCCTCGGTACTAAGCGCCTATAACCTGGGCGGACAATGCGATTCCGACCATCCCTGCCCACCTTACTACCAAGGCCGCATCAGCAACGGCCCGACAGCCGCGGAATATATAGCCAACTCCGTGCTTTCCGGTGGAGCTAATGCCGGCAATTTTTTTAATTTCGCGGTAGCCGGTTCGACGACGGGAATAGGCAATGAAGGCGATGGCGGCAGCCAAACCAGCCAAGGCGCATTACTTGCCCCAGGTATGGCGCAACAATTCGGTTTGTTTTCAGCGCAATTCACTGCGGCGGTAACCCCGGATTCGCTGTTTTTTGTCTGGGGTGGGGCCAACGACTTTTTGACGGGTAACTCCGCGACGTCAGCAGCAACAAATATTGCCAACTATGTCGGCGCGCTAATCGGCTTTGGCGCACAACATATCGTGGTGCCGAACTTGCCAGACTTGAGCATCACCCCATTCGCGCAATCTCTGCCGGCAAACGTGATAGTGGCTGCACAGGATTATTCATTGACATTCAACCAGGAACTAACCAACCGACTCGACGCACTGTCCTTGTTGTCGCCCAATACTCAAATAGTGGAATTCGATGCGTATAACTTTTTTACCGCTGTAGTCCAAAATCCAACGGCTTACGGCTTTACCAATAGCACGGAAGCCTGCGTCAGCTTGCCTGACGTTTGTTCCGACCCGGCCAGCCGGGTATTTTGGGACGATTTCCATCCAACTACGCAAGTGCATGCGCTTTTTGCCGGCGCCGTAGTCAGCCAAGTGCCGCTGCCTGGTTCCTTCGTATTCTTGGTTAGTGGGCTGATGGGATTACTTTTCGCCAAACGCCGTCCGGCTTAAGTCATTGCTCGGTGAAAGCGGCGAGTGCCTCGGCTGTTTTCACCTGCTTTACCGCTGTTGGATTCGGGCCGGTGTCACCCGATTGCTTATGCGGTGTTCGACTTGATTGACAGCGAAGCGCGCTATGTGCGCTTACAAATCAACTCTTATTACGAAGCCTATCTGGTTTCGGAAATTGGCGAGATCGCCTTTGACGTAGCCGCACCGGCGGCCGTACCGATTCCGGCAGGTATTTGGTTGTTTGTTTCCGGATTTGCCGGCTGGGTTGGCAGCAGTAAAAAGGCTGGCCTGGCTGCTGCGGTTGCGCGAAACATCCTCTAACAGACTAAGGTATATCGAATTTGATGTCTGCGCTTGCGCACTACCGATGTCGGCATTTTTTACATCACTCAACGTTTTAAATGGCATTATCCTAATACCGCTCAACACTTACCAACCTAACCTATTGAA
>Ga0123396_142996_pt1 | contig 30828 bp, 31 predicted proteins | sample T10HLNO3metaT_FD_89924 | JGI IMG/M metagenome (GOLD analysis project Ga0123396, IMG submission 89924) | Methane-oxidizing artificial microbial communities from Washington, USA to study methane cycling - T10-HLNO3 metaT (Metagenome... ...
CAATAAGCTGATTATCGGTGCCATGATGCGTAAATTGATTCATGTGGCATTCGGTGTCTTGAAATCCGCAAAACCCTTCGACTCGGCTATTCATCTGGCTTGACTTGGATAACAGTATCTACGCGGTCTGTTTTGCCCAAATAAAAACCCGGCCCAAACAAAACTCCTTTTCCAAGAATAAAACCCAAAACCCCTTTGACAAAGTCCATAAATAGACTTATTTTAACGTAAAGTTTAGATAAGTTGTTTTGGAGGGCTTATGTTGTCAACAGCTCATGTGCAATTACCGGCCGACAGCGCGCTGGTGGCCGGTGCGGCTTTACGGACTTTTTTTAATATCGCCGATGCCTGGGGTTTGAATGTCGAGCAGGCCATGGTTTTACTGGGGCTGGATTCGCGCAGCACGTATTTTAAGTGGAAGAAAAATCCGGAAAGCGCCAGTCTTAACGCCGATAAATTGGAAAGGTTGTCTTACATCTTTGGGATTTATAAAGCCTTGCAGATTTTACTGCCCAAGCCGGCAGCGGCGGATGGCTGGCTGCATCAAGCCAATCAGGCCGCGCTGTTTTCCGGGCAAACCGCCTTGCAACGCATGTTGTCCGGGCGGGTGGCGGATTTGTATGTAGTGCGCCAATATCTGGATGCGCAGTGCGGTTGGGCCTAATGGCGGTAGCGAAAATCAGTCGGATAGATTGGCGACCTTGCTGGCGCCTGGTGCCTAGCCGGTTTCCGCCGACGGGTTTGTTCGATAGGGTGGCAGACCCGGCTGATCTGGAAGTAGTGTTCGCCATTGAAGCGCTGACTAACGACAGGCTGCGCGACGAAGCCGGCGAAATCAGTTTGGTCGCCGTGGCGGACCGAATTGCCGGGCCGGGGACTACGCCGATCATGGCCGCGTTCACGCATTTAAATCCGGAAGGCAGCCGGTTTTGCGACGGCAGTTACGGCGTGTATTACGCCGCCAAAGACATCGATACCGCGATAGCCGAAACCCGTTTTCATCGCAGCCGGTTTCTGGCCGCGACCCGACAAGCGCCGATTGACATCGACATGCGCAGCTATGCCTCGGATTTGAATGCCGAGCTGCACGACATTCGCGGTCGGCAAACCGAATTACCGGAAATTTACGACGCCGACACCGGCAATTACGCCGCCGCGCAGGCCTGGGCCAGGCAGTTACGCGCGGACGGTGCGGATGGTATCGTCTATTCCAGCGTGCGGGCGGCGGGCGGAGAATGTGTGGCGGTGTTTAAACCGCGTTTGCTGGCGCCGGTCAAGCAAGGCGCGCATTATTGCTATGTGTGGGACGGCAGGCAAATCAGCGCGGTTTATAAAAAAGAACTTTACCAGCCCGGTGTGTAACGGATAGCCATGCTCGATTTGCCAGTACCCAGCCAAGAAAACGATTTTTACGAAACCCATATCCAATTGCTGCTCCAAAGCTATCAGCAATTGCTGGGCAAGCCGCTGTTGGAACAGTCCGCAAACATGGCGCTGGGCCGGCAAGTCTATGAAGCCGATTTTGCCCTGTTGTCGCATAACACTGCTGCCGATCCTGTATTCAATTACGCCAACCGCACCGCACAGGATTTATTCGAGCTAAGTTGGCCGGAATTTATCGGTATGCCTTCGCGTTTTTCGGCGGAGCCGGTCAATCGTGAAGAGCGCGAGCGACTATTGAATCAAGTGACCAGCCAGGGCTATATCGACAATTACAGTGGCGTGCGGATCGCCAAATCCGGCAAGCGTTTTTTGATCGAGCGCGCGGTGGTGTGGAATGTCCACGATAGCGCGCAACGCTATGTTGGTCAGGCGGCTTGTTTTAGCGACTGGCGCTTGTTACCCTGAGTCTGACCCTTTCCATCTACTCACTGTCTGCGAGAAATTTATGCTGAAAATATCCTTAAAACATAGCGGCCGCTTATGCTGTGGCTTGTTGCTCATGCTGGCGGGCGCGGCGCAGGCCGATGAAGTGGGTTGCGTGACCACGGCCTGGAAACTAATCGGTGCCAATCACAAGGTTTGTGTCGACGCCTTTGAAGATCCGAAAATCCCTAACGTGATTTGCCATATCAGTCAGGCCAGATCGGGGGGGATTTCCGGCGGCTTGGGTCTGTCGGAAGATCCGTCGGAATTTTCGCTGGCTTGCCGGCAAACCGGGCCGATCACATTGCCGGCCAAACTGAGCACGGAAGAAACCGTATTTTCGGAGAGCACCTCGCTGTTTTTCAAGTCCACCAACATTACCCGTTTATGGGATGCCAAGCACAACACCCTGGTTTATCTGGCGATTAGCCGGAAAGTGATCGAAGGTGCACCGGCCAACAGTGTGTCGACGGTGCCGGTGATGCCTTGGGGTAAATAGGGCGTTGATTAATGCTATCCCAGGTCCAAAGGCTGGTCGGTAACCGGTTTAATCCATTTCAATAAGGTTTCGTAAAGCGTGGCCGGTAGAATCGGTTTGCCGATGAAGTCGTTCATGCCGGCGGCCAGACAGTGCTGATGATCGCCGTGCATCACGTTGGCGGTCATCGCAATGACGGGTAGGTCGCGGCAAGCCGGGATTTGCCGTAACAGCCGGGTGGCTTGATAGCCGTCCATCACCGGCATTTGTACATCCATCAGCACACAGTCGTAGTCGTGATGCCGCAGCTTGTCCAAGGCCAGTTCGCCGTTTTCGGCAATATCCACCTGTAATTGCGCTTGTTCCAACAGCTCGATGGCGACGATGCGGTTGATTTCGTTATCTTCCACCAGCAATACCCGCCGCCCCTGCAGCCGCGCCAATTTTCCGATGTCTATGCTGGTACGGTGACGGCGGATTTGGAAATTACGGATGGTATTCAAATCGGTGGCGCCGAGCAGCACATTAAAGGTAAAGGTGGAACCGACGCCGGGTTCGCTGCTGACCTCTATCGTCCCTCCCATTTGTTCGATCAGCTGCTTGGAGATAATCAAGCCCAGGCCGGTACCGCCGTAGTTGCGGGTCACGCTGCTGTCGCCCTGGCTAAAAGCCTGGAACAATTTGGTTTGCTGTTCGGCGGTGATGCCGATGCCGGTGTCGCTGATGGCAAATTGCAGACGCACCGAGTGCGCATCGCGGCTGATTTCGCTGAAACTGACGGTTATCTCGCCGTGCTCGGTAAACTTGATGGCGTTGCCGATCAGATTGATTAACACCTGCCGCAGCCGTTGCGGATCGCCGATTACCGCGTGATACTCGCCGACCGGCGGCCTGATCAGTTGAATCCCCTTGTTCGCGCTGAGTTGCAGCATGGTGGAAAACACATGCTCCAGCATCTCTTCCAGCAGAAAGGGTATGGTCTCCATCTGCATTTTGCCGGCTTCCATTTTGGAGAAATCCAGAATGTCGCCTATCAGTGTCATCAAGGACTGCGCGGACGATTCCACCCGTTTCAGATATTCGCGTTGTTTAAAGCTCAGTTCGCTATTCAGGCACAGCTCCACCAAGCCGACAATCGCGTTCATCGGCGTGCGGATTTCATGGCTCATATTGGCCAGGAACTGGCCTTTGGCCTGATTGGCGGATTCCGCCTCCCGCTTGGCGAGCTCAAGCTCCTGCGTGCGGCTTCGCACCTGGCTTTCCAAGTCGGTCTCGTGCGCCTGGATTTGCGCCAGCATATTATTAAAGGCTTCGGCCAAATCGCTGATTTCGTCGTTACCGGCATAATCCGAGCGCCGGCTGTAATCGTGGTCTTTTTCGATTTGCCGCGCGGTATTAGCCAATTTCAACAGCGGGCCTAAAAACGAACGTTGCAAGCGCTGCACATACAAGGCCACCACGCTCAAGGCGATCAAGATAATACCGGTGTTAATCAGGGTATTGAACAGCAAGGAGTGGTAGGCGCGTTTCAGGTCGGCAACCAGGGTAATGTGGCCGACAATCTGTTTATTTTTATGCAAAATCGGCTGCGTGATCTGCCGGGTTTTCGATAGCCAGGCCGGCCACCAGCCGTGCCAATTGCTTGCCGGTTTTGCGTAACGGACCAGCGTGACCCCGCTGGGGGTTTGGATTTGCCCGGCGATGATGTCCGGATCGTGGGCCAGCGCATCCAATATTTCCTGGGCGGTTTGATTGTCGTCGAACAACAAGGCAAAGCTGCCGTTTTGGCCGATCATATTGGCGGTCAAGGTCAATTTTTGCCCAATGTTCTGCTGCAAAGCCGAATATTCCCGAATCGACAGCGATACCGTCGCCACCATCAGGCTTAACATCACCATCACTCGCAGGATTTTACCCAGCTTGCGGCTGATGGAAATGCGAGGATCTGTTGACGCTGTCATTCTATTATTTCGGCCATCCGCAGTAATTTCGAACTCAGCTTTAAATCGGCTGATTTCACCGCCGCTAAATTTACCACCAGTTTTAACCTGTTGTCGCGCAACGTAAATTGCACCATACCCCCGTGGTTAGCAAAGTTTTCCACGTCGCCGACCAACAACACGTGATGCTGCCGGGCTTGCTCGGCTAATACCGGTGTTAAGCCGGCCAAGTCGCTTAGAAACAAGATGCTGCATTGGGTGATGTCGGGGGCGTCGGCCAAATTGACATGCACCGCATTACCGTTGATTTGCTGGCCTTCCAAAACCGGCAAGTAGGCGCGTAACAGGCTGCGGCCTTGCAAACAAATCGTCACCGGCTTGGTCGTCGGCCATTGCGCCAATTCTGCAAAATGGAACAAATAGGCAGTCTTTAATTGAAACTCGCGGCTTTGGCTATTTTCCTCCGCGTGCGCGAAACCGGCGAACCAAACGCAGACACTGAGTAGCAAAAGGGTGTGCAGACGCATTGGCGCAATCAACCGTCTTAAAAATGCCAGGAGATTTGCGCCAGATAGCCGCGTTGAATCTGGCTGGCGACCGGTATGTACAGCACGTCGCTGAATTCAGGATGTTGATCATCCAGCAGATTTTGCCCGCTTATCGATAACTCCAGATTTTTGTGCGGATGCCAGCCCAGGCGTAAGTCCAAGGAGATATAGGCCGGAATGCTGCGTCTATCGATATACAGTTCATCGACATAGCGCGCCCAGGCATCCAGTTCGATTTCGCTGGTCAGGTTGTACAAAGAGCGCAGTGAGAGATTGTGTTGCGGATTGAAATGTTCTTCGGTGAGTGGATCGCGAAACCAGGGCTGGTTTTTATCGTAATTGACCGAGAATTGGTTGGCGCTGTAAGAGGCTTGTAGCCGCCAATCGTGGTTTACCCGGTAATTGACCGCCAACTCCAGGCCGTAACTGTCCACTTGCCGGTAATTGGCCACGGTGGCCTGCTTGATGTTGCCGTACGTTGGGTTGTTATAGGTCACACTGGTAAATTTAGTGCCTTGCATCCGGTCATAGATGTTGTAAAACAAGGCGCTGTCGATATCCAGACTAGTGGAAACTTGCCAACGCCAGCCCAATTCGTAGGCCAACAGATTTTCGGTCAACATGTCCGGGTTGGCTTTGGCTTCGAAAAATCGGTTGGTATCTGGGATTTGTTTGAATAAACGAATGCTGTGTTGGGCCCGATTCGGCAGGACCACGGCGCGCGACACCGCGGCCCACAGGCTGTGCTGCTTATTGGGTGTCCACAGTAGCCGGGCGTTGGGCTCGGTTTCCCAGCCGGTGAAGGTGAAATGCTCCACCCGGTTGCCCAGCGTTAGGGTCAGGTCGTCGGTCAAGCCGATTTGATCCTGTAAAAATACCCCGACATTGTGCTGCGTTAATTGCTCGGGTTCGAAACCCAGAGTCAGCGTGTTATCGAAACTATCGGAGATATTTTGATAGTTCACCCCCCACATCAGTTTGTGGTTGTCGATGATGGCCGGCAGGGTGTGTTGAAAGTCCAAATCGTAATGCGAGCGGCTCATCCGATTCACCGCCAATTGCCATTCGGTTTGGGTAAACGCCATATTCAGTCGCCAGTCGTGGCCGCTGTCGGTGCGATGAGACCAATTGCCCTGCAAACTGCCGGTCACGCCGTCCCTGCCAAAGTCGTCGTTTTGCCACAGCGGTGCTGTCGTCGAGGTTTTACCGATATAGTAGCCGCCCAACCGGTAGCGGGAGACGTTGGCTTCCACCATCAGTTTGTCCTGGGCGCTGAGTTGGCTGTCCAGGCGAAAATTGGCGGTTTCGGTATCGCCGGTGTCGTGGGTGTCTTGCCTGCCGGCCAGATCGATGCTGGCGTCGCGCACCATCGTACTGATCGTGCCGCGCAGAAAGGTGGATTCGGATAATTTCTGGCCGTAACGAATCCCGCCGAAGCCGCGTTCCTCGGTGCCACCGCCGGCATTAAGCAAACCGCCCTGAGTATCGCGAGCCGAACGGGTGATGATGTTGATGGTGCCGTTCACGGCATTCGCGCCCCACAAACTGCCACTGGGGCCGCGCAACACTTCGATGCGTTCTATATCCGGCAGCGACGGATTTTGCTGGCCCCAATAGACCCCGCTGATCAGCGGATCATAAATGCTGCGGCCGTCTATCATCACTTGCAGCTTGTTGGCATATAGATCGTTAAAACCGCGCGCGCTGACCGCCCAATTCCAGGCGTTGATTTTAGCCACATTCATACCAGGCACCATGCGCAGAACTTCCGGCAAGCTGGTGGCGCCGGAGCGGCGGATGTCTTCGGAAGTGATTACAAATGCTGCGGCTGGGCTGTCTTTAACCGTTTGTTCCTGCCGCGCCAGACTGGATACTTCCAGTTCGGTGAGTTCCTCCCAACTTAGCGGCAGCAATTCGTTGGTCGCTTCGATGTCGGCTGGATTGCCTTGAGCAAGCACGTTGGCATGCACCAGGCAAAGCCCGCTGCATAGGTAGGCAAATTGACGCAGATAACGGTTAATCAGCATGACATTTGGGCTTGAAGAGGCAAGGTTCCCGTTATTATAAAAGCCTTAACCGTTAACTGGGCAAATCAGTTGATGATGGGTCAGGTCAATAGAGATCCATTACAAACTTGGCAGCTTGTGGGATTTAATAAAAGCTTCTCCCCCAGGGGGTATCGTAAAAGAGGAGTTTTGTTCCTTCTCCCTTCGGGAGAAGGTTAGGATGAGGGTTATAAAACAGTGACTTACCGCCGTTCTATAAGCCTCTGCCGGGGGAGAGGCTTTTTTTGGGAATTGGCTGTTGAGTCTTAGCGCCATCGAAACGCTTAAAGCAAGGCCTCCACCGCCGCGCATTCCGCGCTACTCAACTCAAACTCGAAAATAGCCAAATCCTCGCGGATATGCTCGGCGGATGTGGTGCCGGTTAACGGCACGATGCCGTTCTGCGTTAAATAGCGGAAGAATATCTGCGCCGGGCCGCGCAGGTATTTTTCCGCCAGCGTTTTCACAGCCGCGTCAGCCAGGATTTTAGGATTGGCCGTCAGCGTCCAGAAGCTTTGATAAACGATCTGCCGCTGCCGGCAAAACGCCCGCAGCTGTTTGTCGTAGCCGGTATCGGCATAAAACCGGTTCTGCAATACGGCCGGTTTAACCGTCGCGTTGTCGTACAAAAATTGGAATAATTTCGGATCATAGCAATTGCTGATACCCAGTTGTTTGGCGCCGCCGCTTTGCTGGATAACTTCCAGCGCTTGCCAAACCTCCAACAACTGCCCGCGATCCGCCAACGGCGAATGTAGCACCAGGCCATCCAGATAATCGGTTTGCAGATTTTTTAACGACACTTGGAAGGATTGTGCGACTTGCTCGGGCAGACCGGCTTTGGGGTCGTAAGGGATGCGTAACGGATCGTGGCCGTTCAGCGGCGTGTACTTGGTTTGCAAATATAGCTCGGAACGCTGCAAGCCCAACTTCCGGCAAGCCGCCAGTACACCTTCGCCAACCCCTGCCTCGTGATAATGCTTGGGCTGACAAGCCGTGTCAATGCCGCGAAATCCCAGCGTTAGCGCCTGTTCCACCAGCGCGGCGGTACGCTCCTGCTTCCAGGCCGTGCCGTAAATAATGCCCGGCATACGCACGCCGGCGGAGAGAATAAAGTCGTTGCTGCTCATCACGGCTCCCGAAAAAGCCTTGATCTTCGGTGATAGCGGCCTGGGCGTCAATTACTGAGGCTACTAAAATCCGGGATTGTTGAGTGAGCTTAGCGTGGGGTGATGGGTTGGGTGCTTGATATTGTCGGCTGAGTTCGGCCAAAGGCAGACAGATGGTTTTTCTGACGAAGGTCTGCTGATAGATCTATAACCGCCAGACGTAATCCCAAAAAGGTGCGGCCACCTATAGGTTGTGCAGAGCTATGCGAGGCGCAACAATCACGAACGGTGCGCCTGACGGCAGCACCCTATAATCTGCGCACCTTATGGCCTTCATGCAATATGCGAGCTGTTATTGCCTTTAACTTGTCTTTGATAAGGGTCGCACGTTCAAGATCGGTTGGCTGAGTTTTACCGCTTCCAGGTTTTTGAAAGGGGGCGAGTTCGAAGATCGATACTAACAGGGCTGTTGATAGTTTCATCTCTTGTAACATCTGTAATCGCTGATCCGATTCCGCTAGTCTGACTTCTGATAATTGTTGTATCGCTTGTTTTAAGCCTGAAAGGTAAGTGTTTTTGATCTTTGAGTTCAACTCCGCTGCGGACATTTGGCCTCTGCGAAAAGTAACTATGTCGAGATCGAGTAAAACAAGTTCATGAAAAATACTATTAGCGCCCTGCACCAATAAGGCTTGATTTTTTAGCTCTGATTTAATGTTCAATGTTGCCTGGGGCGACATCGAGACTAAAGCTGTTGTAGCGATAACCGTCGACGACAGGCCTATTATTAGGTGTTTTTTGACGCGGTGTTTGAAACTTTCCATGTCCAAGCGTTCCGGTAACAGTAAACCCAATAAGCAACCAGTTAGCATACCGCCGATATGCGCCGCGTTATCAATGCCGCGATTGATAAATCCATACAGCAAAGCATAAAAAACAAACAACACTATGCCGCTCAACCTTCGTTTACTAAAAATTTTTGGTAAGCGCTCCCTGTGTTGATACATACCAACCATTAGCGCAATAGTAACGCCTAACACAGCCCCGGACGCACCTGCGGAGACTGCGTATTGCGCACCAAAATAGAGGCTGAGCCCATTGCCGATCAAACCGGAACCTAAATAAATCAGTGTAAAAGGCAGATGACCGTATATACGTTCCACCACCCCACCAACGACATATAGCCCCGCCATATTGATGCCTAAATGTATCAGGCTACCATGGAGAAACATGGCGGTTGCCATTCGCCACCATTCGCCACGTTGAACATCAAATGCAGTATTACCGCCCCAACTCAGTAGCTGCTCGGGTGGCGTTTGCTCTATTTTCGCCCCGGTATGCCACATTGCAATCCAAACCAATACGTTGACACCAATTAGCAACCAGGTGATCCACGCTATGGGAGCATAAGCCTCCAACTGATCATGAAACGCTTTTTCCTCGGCAAGCGGATTAGTGGCGAAATTGTTGGCCGATTGACTGGCGCTAGAATTACCAGTGGATTTGCTAGTTGATTGAGCGAAACCCAAACGCTGATTGATTATTTCCAGCAACTCGATTTGATCTTCTGCAGACAAAGACGATATAGGTAGCACTGGTCGCGCGGGGTTAATGCCAGTCCAGGTCATAGAGTCATCAATAACGCCTACCAAAGCTTGCAATCTGAATTGAATGAAAGGCATGTTCTTGAATTTGGAAACATTCGCCTCCACCAACTCGCCCCAGCTATGCCGTTTAATTGCGCCCGCAAACAGTAGCGATTCTATGCCATCGTCATCCAATGTGATAATTGGTTGGTCGTAGGGTAAACGGCGTTTAAGAAAGCTATCGAATATCGCCACAACCACATATGTGAAAACAATCGGAAGCCAAAGACTGCCGTATTCGTGTTTCTTGCTGATGACAATAAGAAATACCCAGGAAGCAACCAGCCACCACCACAAGCTGTTTCGATATTTGGCCAAGGGGCTCTTGGGAGATGCATAAAATTGTTTGTTGGTTGTTGCGGATTGAGTTCTGTGCATGACGACCCGTTGTTGATAGTCTGCTCCAATTATAGGCAGAGGAATTGGAGAAATGTTGGCCTTGAAATATGCGATTACGTGAGCTAATCGTGCTTACATTTTGAAGGACGGCTTATTTCCCATTTGCTGCCCTGCAATTTAATCTTATTTGTCGGCTTAGGGGCGAGTCCGCCGACCCAGCAAAGCTTCGACAGCAAATGATAGTTTGTTTCCCGTTTCGCTTTGGCTTGGACTCTCAAACCATCGGCCGGGATTCTCGGAAAGTCGGCTTGGCTCCTTGAAAGATCCACTTTGACGAGCAAAAAATCGAGGTGATACTTCCGCATATCGCTGGGGTACTTCGGGAACTGGACGAGGTCGCTCGGAAGGTCTAAGGGCAGCTTCGCAAGTACCCTGTTGATCTTCCGAAGTAAGCCTTCGGTGTGGCGTCGAAAGCCACCCAGGCCCAAGCGCTGAGCCAATCAAGAGAACTCGGATCGAATCAGCATCTTGATATGAAAGCATAGCAGGCGGCATATGCCGTTGCTGTTTTATAATGCCATTTTGAAGCATGGGCTATTGCCTGCACAGCCATGAAAAAAATCATCCAGAAAATTTCCGCCGGGCTCTCGGAATCGTCGTTACCGGAAAAAGCGCAGGCGCACTATGCCGCCGGGCGCTATAAGGAAGCGAGCGATTTATTCAAGGAACTGTTAAAGCAATCGGCCGACGCCGAAACCAAACGCTGCTTGGCCGATTGTTATCTGCAAAGGGCCAGGGGAATGGCGGCCAAGGCCATGTTCAAGGAAGCCTGCGTACTTTGGGAAAATTACGCGGCTAACGCGCAACCACCGCTGCAAGCGCAAGACGCTTACCTGTTGTGGCTGTTGGCCGGCAAAAACGAGCGCAAAGCTTACGCCCTATTGGATGGGTTGAATGCTCGGCAGTTGGACGAAGAGTTTCCGGTGCTTTCGGCTTATCTGGGGATGCTGCTGGTCTCCGGGGTCACGGAATTGTTGCCGCATTTGCCCCAGGATTCCGCATTGCTCAAGCATTGGGAGTGTATAAACGCGGCGCTGGCGGCCTATCGCAACGGCGAGCGGGAACCTTGCGAGCAGGCCTTAAAACCATTGCCGTTTCGTTCGGCGTTTCGCGATTTGCGCAGCTTGCTGAAAGCGCAGCTGCTGGCTGGCGCGGAAATCGAACAAGCCCCGGCCATGTTAGCCAAAATCCCCGACGAATCACCCTATCAACAGCTGGCTAAGGCCTGCTTGGCGTATCGGCAATCCGGCGTGGATTTCGTTGCCAGCCTGTCGAGTCTGGAACACAATCAGCGCCGCATCGTTGCTCAGGCCAAAGGTCTCAACGCCCGTCAGAGCCAGTTATTGGAAGCGCTGGTCAAACTCAACGGTCAGCCCGACACCAAGACCCGCTTCAATCTGGTCCTACAATATCGCGACGTATTCGGCAACGACGCCGCGCAAGCCTATTGCCTGGGCGCGTTGGCCGAGTATCCGGGCGGCGAGAAAGACTATTTCAAACACTTCGCCAGCAAGGACCCGTTCGAGGAAAACCGCTTGCAAGCCTTATTGCACGAGCAAGCCGAAAACGCCTACGACGCCGGTTTTTTTTGGCAACGCTGCATCGATATTCTGAAACAAGACCGGCCGGCCAATGACCGAAAAATTGCGTTGATCCTCAGGCGCATGGCCGACAAGGCCTATTCCGGCGAAGCGGCGGCGATGTTAGCCGACAGCCTGGAGTACGACCCCGACGACCGGCAAAGCTATCTAAAACTGTTAACGGTTTACCAGGAACAGCGGCCGAATGCGGCTCAGTACGAACACTGGTTGGAACGTGGCCTGCAACATTTCCCCAACGATACCGATCTGCTGGTGCGGGCAGCCAAATCGGCCGCCGCCAGAAAAGCCTTTAAAAAGGCGGCGGCCTATGCCAAAGCCTTGTTGCAGATAGACCCGGTCAATACTTTGGCTAAACAGCTATTGTTTGCCAATCATATGGCCCATGCCCGTCGTTTGATCAAAACCGAGAAATTTCATTTGGTCGAAAAGGAAATTCAAGCGGCCGAACAATTGACCATCGATAAAAGCCTGCGCCGCCAAGCCGAGTTGTTGCGTGGTTTTTATCTGTGGCGGGCCGAGGACAAAACCCAGGGCTTGCAACGCATCGCCGATACGCTGGCAAGCCTGTATGACGATCCGGTCAATATGCATGTGCAAGCGCAGATCGAAGCCGGATTGCTGGAACTGCCGACACAGGGGCTTAGCCGCGCGCTGCCGGCGTTTAAGGACTATCTGCTGTCCGCCCCACAATTGCAGCGGCTGATCGGCTTGCTTAATTATTACGACGAGCAATTGGACGATAACAGCTTGGTGCTGAAAGCCCTGGACAAAGTCAAAGCGCCGCTGAAAAAGTCGGTGGAATGGCTGCTGGACCATGAGGCGCTGCTGCTCGCCTGGTGCCAAGCTTTGGAAAGCGTCGGCCATTACGAGCTATTGAAGCACTGCGCCAAAATGGCTCAGGCCCGCAGACACACGCCGGCTTTGATGTATTACCGGACGCTGGCCGAATGCCAAGGCGATGCCAGCCACTTGGATTTAATGAGCTTATACCGCTTGAAAATTGGGTTGGCAGACGCGCGGGCGGATAACGACAACAGGACCGCCGGGTTGATCGCGCGCTTGCTCGAACGGGTCAGCGGCACTCCCGAGCCGCTCGAAGATGAAGCTGAAGACTTCGATCAGCCGTTAATCAGCGACGATCCGATAGAGGACTTGTTCGGCCCCATTCCGGATGCCATGTTCAAGCGCATCGAAAAGAAAATCGAGGAGATCATGCGCAAACGCGGTCCCGATTATTTCGCCGCCCAAATTATGCGTCAATACGGCGACCAGCTCGGCCAGCAACGTCTGGCGATCTTGTTTATGAACCAGGATTTCCTCTGGTCGGTGGCTATACTCGCCGGCGCGGAGGAACTTAAGGTCGAGATCGGCGTCGGTTTCGACGACATCCTCGCGCGATTTGAGAATAACTCCCCACAATATTCACTGCCTTTCAATTGAGTACCGATGATTTCACCGTACCGTATTCTGGGCGTGCCCGAACAAACTAGCGACGCCGACATCAAACAAGCCTATTTGCAGCGGGTCAAGGACAATCCGCCCGACCGCGATCCCGCGCGCTTTCGCGAAATCCAGGAGGCTTTCGAAGCGATCAAAGACCAAGACAGTCGGCTGCGCCATGCATTGTTTGCTATGCCGCGTGTCGAATTCGACACGTTGCTGGCGCAAGCCTTCGGCCAATCGGCTACTGGCGAGACTATGCCTGCGGACGATTTCCTAAAGCTGGCGAGCACGCTGACCATCGAAAAATCGCTCGCTCAATTGACTAAAACGCCATCATGACGACAGACACCCCGCAAGACGAGTTGCTGACAGCCTTGCAGCACTATCTACAGGAAACCGACTTCGCCCATCTGACCGCAATCGACCAACCGGATTTGACCGCTTTATTCAGCGATCTAGCCGGTTTGAAAACCGAAGTCAAAGCCGAGTCGCGGCAATTCAAAGCCACGCTGGATAGCTTGAGCGAGGCAGTCGAAACCTTGAAAGCCGACAATCAAGCCTTGGCGGACGAACTGGCGAAAGCCAACGAACGCCTGCAGCAACAACGCCGCGAGCACGAACGGGCGCTGCTGCTGGAGTGGCTGGATATTTACGACCGGCTCGATGCCGGCTATCGGGCCGTGCAACAGTATCGGCCGGCGGATAGCTTGTTCCGGCATTCCAAACCGCAGGACGTGCGCTTCATCGCCAGCGTTGGCGATGGCCAGGAAATCACGCTGAAGCGCTTGGAACAGATGCTGCAACGCCGGCGGGTGTTTGCCATCGATTGCGTCGGCCGGCCCTTCGACGCACGGACCATGGCGACCATCGCCATCGGCAACGATCCCTCGCAGGCAAACGCCATTGTGCTGGAAGAACTGCGCAAGGGCTTTTTAATGGAAGACCAAGTGCTACGCTTGGCGGAAGTCAAGGTCAATAAACTTTAAGCATTCAGGGAACACATATGAACGACATCATCATCGGCATCGATCTAGGGACCACCAACTCCGAAGTAGCCATCGTCGAAAACGGCAAAGTCACCGTGATCGCCGACAGCGGCACAAAAATATTGCCGTCTTTCGTCGGGCTGGACGATAACGGCGAGATTCTGGTCGGCGCCAGCGCCCGCAATCAATACCTGATTTATCCGGAGCGCACGGTCAAGTCGATCAAGCGCCTGATGGGCCAAGATACGCGAGTCACGATGGCCGGCCAGGCTTACACGCCGCAGGAAATTTCAGCGATTATCCTGAAACGCTTGAAAAGCATTGCCGAAGCCTATGTTGGTCGGCCGATAGCCAAGGCAGTGATTACCGTGCCGGCCTATTTTTCGGACGCTCAGCGCCAGGCGACCCGCGAAGCCGGCGAAATCGCCGGGCTGGAGGTGGTGCGGATGATTAACGAGCCGACCGCCGCCGCCTTGGTTTACGGCGCCGGCCAGCTCGAAGCCAAGCGCATGCTGGTTTACGACTTGGGCGGCGGCACCTTCGATGTATCGGTGGTCAACGTGCAGAGCGGTGTCGTCGAAGTGCTGGCCAGCCATGGCGACAATCACCTGGGCGGTGACGATTTCGATCAACTGATCGTCGAGCGGATTTTGGCGCATATTCGCCAGCAATTCGGTATCGAAGTCGAGCCGCACGGCAAGGCGATGGCGCGTATTGTGCGGGCGGCGGAACAGGCGAAACTGGTACTGTCCGACGCGCCGTTTGCGACGATAGAGGAAGAATATTTGCTGGAACGCCAAGGCACGCCACTGCATTTGACAATGGAATTGGCGCGTTCGGAATACGAAGATCTGATCGCCGACCACATCAACGCCACGCTGGACGCTACCCACATCGCGCTGAAGGGCGCGAAACTGATCGCCTCGGACATCGACGAAATCATTCTGGTCGGCGGCTCGACGCGCACGCCGTGCATCCGCGAGCGGCTGTTCGAGGAATTCGGTTTCGAGCCGCACGGCGAAGTCGATCCCGATCTGTGCGTGGCGATGGGCGCGGCGATGCAGGCGGCGATGATTAATGGCGAGGACATCGGCACGGTCTTGGTCGATGTGACGCCCTATACCTTCGGCACCTGCGCGGTCGGCTACCTGGACGGCATGCCTTATCCGTATCAATACATCCCCATCGTGCATAAAAACAGCGTGTTGCCGGTGCGCAAGTCCGAAGCTTTCGAAACCTTTCACGACAATCAACGCGAAGTGAACGTGCGGATTTTTCAAGGCGAGGACCCGGATGCGCTGAACAACGTCGAAATCGGCGAATTTTTGGTCGAAGGCTTGTTGGACGTGCCGGCCGGCAACATCATCACCTTGACGCTGGACCTGGATTTGAACGGCATCTTGCATGTGTCGGCGCGAGAAAAAGCCTCCGGCAAGGAAAAAGCCATTACCATCAACAACGCGATTTCCCGCTTCGATAGCGGCGAACTGAGCAGCGCCAAACAGCGTATCGACGGCTTGTTCGGCGATTCGGCCGGTGGCGAGGCGGATTCGGTTCCGGAAAGCCCGGCCGTGGCTGCCGCGCGGCAAGTCATCAAGAAGGCCGAAGCCTTATTCGAAACCGTTTCCGCCGAAGACAAGGAAGACATGGTGGATCTGATCGAAGCTATCTCGACGTGTCTGGAAAGCGGTGACGAGGTCGGTCTGAAACAGCCGGTCGAGCGCTTGAACGACATCCTCTACTACCTGGAATCGTGATACCGCGCTGCCCGGCTTGCAACGCCCGGCTCGGTGCGGCCACGGCGTGCCCACGTTGCGGTGCGGAGTTGCAGCACATCTTCCGTAGCGAACGCTTGGCCGAACAGTGGTTGGGCGTCGCATTACAAACCGCGCGGGCCGGACGCTTGGCTATCGCGGTGCCGGCGGTGCTGCGCTCCTTGAGTTTCAAGCAAACGCCGGCAGCTAAGCTGTTACATGGCTTCTTGATCCAACAGTTGTATCGGGCGCTGTACGAAAATTTGGGCCGGCAGGATTGGCAAGAAGCGCGTGGCATTCTCAGTCTGTTACAAATGTTGCAAGCTGACAATGAAACCTTGCGCCGATTTGCCGAGATGATTGCCCAGTTGTCGGCGCAAGCGGAATCAAATCATAGTGTTGATTAGGCTGTTAGCGGATTGCCGCTAAGCTACACATCCCGGCAATTCAAATCCTTTAAGACTTAAATTGGCGACAAGCGCAAGTGCGCTTGGGTATAGTGTCTGCGTCTACTATCGGGAAATCACCATGAAAAAACTCCTGCTTACGCTGCTGGCCATCCTGCTGATCATTGAGGAATGGTTGTGGGATTTTCTGTCGGCTTGCGGGCACTATCTGGCTCTGCTGCTCAGGCTGGAAAGTGTTGAGCGTTGGTTGGCGCAAACTTCGCCGGCCATGGCTTTGCTGGCATTTGCGATTCCGGTATTGATCGTCACTCCGCTGAATCTGGCTGCGCTGTCTTTGATCGTGCATGGCCTGTTGTTGCAAGGCATTCTATTGGAAGTGTTCGCTAAGTTACTCGGTACCTTGCTGGTGTCGCGGGTGTTTAAATTGACCAAGCCGCAGTTGCTGACGTTCGGGCTTATCGCTTTTGTTTATCACACCGTGATGGGTTGGCTGCAATGGGCGCATGCCAAGATTGTCGATACTGAAATCTACAGTTGGTCGCGGCAGGTAAAAGCGCAGGTGAAGGCAAAAGTGAAAGCATGGTTGGGCTAAATTCTTGGCGGCTAATCGGGTTTTGAGCCAGTCAGTTTTTGCCGCTGTTTGAACAACACGTAACCGCAGCTGATCAGCGCCGCTATCATCAACATTGCACCGAGTAGCTGCGCGAGTTTAGCCAGCGCATGATCCTGGGCCAATAGGCCGGATTCGGTCAGTAAATATTCCCAATCGTGAAAACCGTAAGGGGCGGAATGGCCGAAATTGCCGCCCAGCAAGGGCAGTTGCCCGGCGCGGGCGTCGTTGATATACGGGGCAATATCCAAGAAGTTCTCACCCACCCACCATAAACACAAGCCGGCGCCGAACGGATCGCGGGTTTTTAGCAGCAAGGTCAACATGCAAATCGTCGGCATCAGAATTTGGCCGAGGGAGCCGCCCAGTGAGGTGATAAATTGCCCGAACGGCCGGAAAATCACATGGCCGGCTTCGTGAAACGGCAGGTTGACCAGATGCAGAAACGACGCGCCGACCGCGTTGCTCGCCAGGCCCGGCGTAATCAGCAACCAGCTCCACAGCAAAAATCCTGGTAATAATAGGCAGCGGCCCAGAAAAACGGCTTCGTTGTCCCGGTAGGTGTCGTCGCCAAATAGGGTGTCTGCGGGGGCTTCAAGATTAATGACAACTTGTTGATGTTCCGCCGCCGGGGAGTTTGTATCGCCGTGGTATTTGTAATATTTGGCAAAGACGATGCCGCAGTGCGGGCAGGATTCCTCCGCGGGCAGCACATCCCGATGACACTTGGGGCATGGCTTCATGTTGGGGCTCCAGGCTTGGTGGGGGAAGATGAACGCAGCTTAGTGCCCATAAACCTTAGCAGCAAGGTGGGGATTTTTTCTGCTTCGGCAAGGTTTTATTTGTGCGTAAGGTAGCTTGCCGAAGCAGCGAGTTTTTTGAGGTTAATCATGTTGGAACTGACATTTACCAGAGCCGAACCGGCCGATGCCGAGCAATTGGCGGAGTTTATCAATGCGGCGTATCGCGGCGAATCCAGCCGGCAGGGCTGGACCACCGAAGCCGATTTGCTGGATGGCCGGCGCACCGATGCGGCGGATATTCTGGACTTAATCGCCGGTGCGGGGTCTATGATTTTGCAGTGTCGGCGGCAGGGAGATTTGTTAGGTTCGGTGCATTTACAAAAAGTCGATCAACAGGTGCATATCGGCATGTTGGCGGTCGCGCCGGCTATGCAAGGTTTGGGGATTGGCAAGCGTTTGTTGGCGGCGGCGGAAGCAGAGGCCGTACAAACTTGGGGAGTTAATCATTTGGTGATGGCGGTGATCCCTTGTCGGACCGAGCTGATGGCGTTTTACGAACGGCGCGGCTATCGGCGTACCGGCATCAGCAAAGCGTTTCCGATAAATCCCGAGATGTGGACGCCAAAAGTGGCGGATTTGTCTTTGGAGTTATTGGAAAAGTGCCTGTAAGCCAGCTTGTTTAAGCGCAGAACCTAGGTCGGTAAATTAACGGTGGCAATCACTTGATTGCCGTTTCCAAGGTATTCCAGTGAGTCGAAACTCAGCATTCGCGACAAGGCTATGCCGCGGCCATGCAGATCGGAGGCGCGTTCCGGGGAGAAATCCAGGTAAGGAGATGGATCGAAGCCTTTGCCCTGGTCTTTGATGGTAAAGATGGTCTGAGTGGGTGTTCTAACGATTTTAACCTGCACGAATTTGTTTTTATATTCGGGCAAACCCAGTCGGCGCTCGATTTCTTCCCGCCAACAACCTTGACCTACCATTTCGGTTTTTTCTTGATAACTAATGCCCAAATTGCCATGCTCGACGGCGTTGAGCAGCAATTCGGAAAGCCCGGTGGCGACCTTTTCCGGGTTGCATGACAACCCGGTCAGCAGCGCGGTCAAGCCATTGACCTCGCTCAAGGTCCGGAAAGAAAACTCCGCTTTTCTCAATAAACCCAGCGCCACCTTTTTGTTGCTAATCCGGGTTCTCAAAGTCTTGTGGCGGCGGCTGTCTTCCAGCGCTGCCGCTACGAAAGCCAGTAAAATTTTTTCGTCGTAGGGCTTGGTAAGGTAATGGTAAACCCCGGCTTGAATGCCTTCCACGATCGACTCCCGCGATGACTCACCGGTCTGGAAAATAACCGGCAGATCGCTAAAGCGCGGGTCAGCTTTGATCTTGGCCAATAAGGCCATGCCATCCATCTGCGGCATGTTGCGGTCGGTAACCACAATGTCAAACGGCTTTTCGCTGCTGTTCAACATCTGCCAGGCTTCGAGCCCGTCCTCGGCGGATTGAACTTCGTAACCGGCAGATTGCAGATATGTGCGGAGGATGTCCCGCATCAGTTTCACATCGTCGGCGATGAGGATGCAGGCTTTATAGTCGGAATTGGATTTCAACGCCAAATCTCCTTGAGGCTACGGATAATACAAACATTTTAGTAGCCCTGGACTCATAGACAGTCTGCTGTGATAGAAAATAGCGTTTCGAAACAAAGTTTAGCGGCCAATCCCCATTTTGCCCACACAGTGAGTATCGATAATTTATTTTTGCGATTTTTCAAGTATATGTTAAACGAATCACAAAAGCATACGGGCAAAAATGCCGCTTGCTTTTGGTGCGGTCGCGATTGTTTGCGGTCTCGGTTGGATTGAAGACGGAAATTGGGGGAATTACCATGGTTAACAGATTGTGTAGAGTGTTTGCCGGCATCGGCTTTTTGCTGGTTGCCAATGCTGCGATGGCGTTTAACACCTTTGATGACGGCAGCGGTGGGGTGTTGAAGTGGGGCGGGAGCAATACGCCGGGCACGCCGGGCGGTACAATAAGTTGGGGCTTTATCCCGGCCGGCACCGCTGGGTCGGCTTATTGCGGCGATGCCTGCCCGGGCACCGCTCAAACCATGCTCAACATCGAAAATTCGCCGGGCACCGGTTACACCTCGGTGTTGCTGACGGATTTACAGGGCGCCATTGAAGCCGCGATGGATAAATGGGCCAGCGTCGCCAACATCAGCTTTGTCGGACCGTTTACAGATTCCGGATTAGCCATCAATAACCCGGCGGCCGGCAACCCGGATATACGCATCGGCGTATTTGCTTTTGCTTCCGGCGGCGGTGCGGTTGGCTATGCGCCACCACCCAACGGCGGCACCGGTAGCGGCGATATAATTTTTGATGCTAACTCTTTTTATGGCTTTCAACCGGGCAAGGATGGCGATACTTTTTTTCCGGGAGGCTCTTCTACCACACCGAATGACTTCGAAAGTCTGTTGCTGCACGAACTGGGACACGCCTTGGGTTTGGCGCACCCGGCCGCCTTTGACAGTAGTTGCCCGGTGATGGAAGTGGGCGGTTCCTGTTTCGGCAAGATCAATCGTACGTTGGATGCAGACGACATTGCCGGCATTCAATACCTTTACGGCGCGCCTGCTCCGGTTCCATTACCTGCAGCGGTCTGGTCTTTCGGCGCGGCCCTGTTCGGCCTGTCATGGCTGAATCGCAAGCGCGATATGGCCTAGCTTGCGATAACTTTTTTGTATTCTAAGCTGCTTGGTTAGCCTTATCCGAATGTCTTCGATTAAGGCTAACCAGGTTTATTGAAGCCCGCGCTTTTAAGGGTTTGACCTCACGCATGTCTCAGCTATAGTGAGCATTTTCAATCGGTTGCCACCGACTGCGCGGGTTGTATCTTGCTGCAATCTTGGTTGATGAGCCGAGCGACGCGGCGTTATGCCCCGGTCTCGGTCTCCTTATCCTCGTCCACCGACATATCGGAAATTTCCTTTAAACGGGCCACAGCCTTGAAGTTGACGCTGCCTTCCGGATACTGGCCTTCCGCATTGAGCTTGCCGGCTTCCTGGCCGGTTAGCAGGCTTAACGCTTCATCGGCGCTGGAAACGGTGTAAATGGCAAATAGGCCTTGCTCGACGGCATCCACCACTTGTTGCTTTAGCATCAAATTGCGTTTGTTGGATGCCGGAATGATCACGGCTTGTTTGCCGGTCAAACCGCGCGCCGCGCAGAGTTCGAAAAAGCCTTCGATTTTTTCGTTGACGCCGCCGATGGCTTGTACTTCGCCGTACTGATTGATCGAGCCGGTCATGGCAAAGCCTTGTTGAATCGGCGTGCGCGTCAGTGCCGAGATCAAACAGCACAGCTCGGCCAAGGAGGCGCTGTCGCCGTCTATGTGGCCGTAAGACTGCTCCATGGCAATGCTGGCGGAGATGGCCAACGGAAATTGCTGGGCATAGCAATGGCCGAGATAGCCGCTCAAAATCATTACGCCTTTGGAATGGATGGGTTGGCCCAGTTCCACTTCGCGCTCGATATCGACGATGCCTCGGGAACCGGGATGCACGGTGGCGGTGATCCGCGCCGGCGCGCCGAAGCTGCTGCCGCCGATGTCCATCACCGTCAGGCCGTTGACCTTGCCGATGGCTTCGCCGTCGGTGTCGATCAGGATGGTGCCTTCCAGCATTTCTTCCAGGATGGCTTCGGCGATGCGGCCGTTGCGTTGTTCTCGTGCCGATAGTGCCAGTTCGATCTCGGCCTTATCAATATTAATCGCGTTGGTTTGGTCGGCTAGCAGGTTGGCTTCGGCGATGATTTCCAGACAGCTGTTGACGTGCGCGGACAGGCGTTGTTGGTTTTCCGCCAGCCGGCAGCTGTATTCGATCAAGCGCAGCAAAGCGCCATCGGTCAAGGCTTTGGCGCCGGAGTCGGCGGCGTGGCGTTTTAGCAAGGTCACAAACTGGCTAACGTTGTCCGGGCTGCGTTTGATATGGTCATCAAAGTCGGCCAGCACCCGAAACATTTCGTTAAATTCGCTATCCAGCTCTTCCAGCAAATAATAAATATCGCGGGAGCCGACCAGAATCACTTTGACATTGAGCGGGATTACGCCGGGCTTTAGGGTGATGGTATTGATGCCCAACTCGGAATACGGTGATTCAATCTCGATGCGGCCGGCCTGTAATGCCCGTTTCAGGCCTTCCCAGACGAAGGGATAAGTCAGGACTTTTTCCGCATCCAGTATCAGATAACCGCCGTTGGCGCGATGCAAGGAGCCAGGGCAAATGCGCCGATAGCTGGTCAACAGCGTGCCTTGGTCGCTGATGTACTCAATGCGGCCGAACAGATTTTGATAGATCGGATGTGGTTCGTAAATGACTGGTGCGCCGTTGCCGTCGTGTTTGCAATCGACCAGGATATTGGGCAGATATTGCTCGATTAGCGCCAAGCGCTTGGCGATGATCTCTCGGCTATCCTGGCTGCGGCTGGGCATCAGCAATTCGCCGATGGTATTGCTCAGGCTTTTTTCGATTTCCGCCAAGTAAGAAATGACGTCATCGACATTTTGGTATTTGTCGTTCAGCTCGGCCAGCAGCGGCTCCAACGCTTGCTTGATGGTGTCGTTGTCGAGCTGGCGGGTTTCTTCCACCAGCGTACGCCGCCATTGCGGCAGTTCCAGCAATACGTCGCCGAGAAATTCTTCCAACTCTTCAGTGTGTTGGTGGAAGGCGTCGCGCTCCGCTTGCGGCAGTAGAGTGAATTGGTCTTCATCTAGCGCCTTGTCGTTGCGGATTGGTAGAAAAGTGATGGTGTCGCTGTCACGATACAGCGCCACGCTCATCTCGCGGGCTTTGGCGTCGACCAGATCGATGGCGGCGTTGTAACGCTGGTTAAAGCGGCGCTCTATCGCCGTCTTTTTCTGTTGGTAACTAGGGCTTTCGAAGGCGGCCGGAAAGGTGGCCAGCACGTCATCAATCAGCTTTTCGATGTCCTTGGCAAAACTATGCCCTTCCCCGGACGGCAATTCGATAGCCACTGGCTCGCGCTGATTCTCGAAGTTATCGACGTAGGCATAAGACAGCGACGATTCTTGCTGTTCGGCATAGGTGCTTAAATAATGGCTGACCATGGACAAGCGGCCGGTGCCGGGGTCGCCCATCACAAAGATGTTATAGCCCGGCGCCTTCATCGCAATGCCAAACGCTAAAGCGGATTGGGCGCGAGTTTGGCCGAGGATGACGTTGTGTTGTGCGCTTGGCGCGGCACTGGGCAGGTCAATCGCCAGCTTCAGGGCCGAGACCGGCAATTTCAATTGTTCAAGCATGATGCGGGTTATTTGCTGTTAGGCATCGACAGCATGTGGCTCATGCGTTCGGCTTTGGTTTTCAGATATTCAAGATTGTCTTGATGAATGCGGGTTTCGATAGCGATACGGTTGTTCACCTGAATCCCCAGCTTGGTGAGTTCGTCGATTTTCAATGGATTGTTGGTGATGAGCTCAATGGAGCGCACTTGCAGGCTATTCAAAATCAGCGCGGCGATGTCGTATTGGCGCTCGTCGGCGAGGTGGCCTAGCTTGATGTTGGCATCGACGGTATCCAGGCCTTGGTCCTGCAGATTGTAAGCCTGGAGCTTTTTCAGCAAACCGATGCCGCGGCCTTCCTGGCGTAAATAAATCAAAACGCCGCAGCCGGCGGTGTTGATCAAATCCAGCGCCATATCCAGCTGTTCGCCACAGTCGCAGCGCCGTGAGCCCAGCACATCGCCGGTGAAACACTCGGAATGGATGCGTACCGGAACGTCTTCCTTGCCGGCTACCTCGCCTTTCACGAAGGCGACGTGTTCTTTTTTGTCGAGGCTGTTGCTGTAGTAGTGGAGGATGAATTCGCCGTGCTTGGTGGGAATTCGGGTTTGAACTTTATCTTCTATGCTTGCTTTCACTGCTGTGGGAGTCCTCAATCTGCGGCATTAAGCGGCAATTGCCCGCGACTGCTTAGCGGCAGAAGCGATGTTCATATGCCTGGAGCCTTTCGTAATTGCTGAGTTGGCAACGATTACGAAAGGCTCCAGGCCAGCGTGTTTGGCTTTGCGGCTATAGCGAGTTTTGTCGGCGAAAACCTGCGCTTTGTTGAACTGATGGGCGAATTTCGCCACCGGGTTTTTGTTGGGCTTGTCTTGCAAGTCCTTGTTGGGGTTTTGTTTTCTCATGCTTTTTTCTCCGCAAGCTATTAAAATAACGTTTTATTTGAACATAGATTGCCTGTGAAATTCCAGAAAGACTTTGATGTGATCGTAGTGGGTGGTGGCCATGCCGGTACCGAGGCAGCCTTGGCTGCTGCCCGTTCTGGTGCGCAAACTCTGTTGTTATCGCAAAACATTGAGACCCTAGGGCAGATGAGTTGCAACCCGGCCATCGGCGGGATTGGTAAGGGTCATCTGGTCAAGGAGGTGGATGCGCTGGGCGGCATTATGGCGCAGGCCATCGATATAGGCGGCATCCAGTTCCGTATCTTGAATGCCAGCAAAGGCCCGGCGGTACGGGCGACCCGGGCGCAGGCGGACCGGATGCTTTACAAGCAAGCGGTGCGCACAGCGCTGGAAAATCAGCCCAATCTGGCGCTGTTTCAACAAACCGTATCCGATCTGATCGTGCAGGGCGACCGCGTGACCGGTGTCAAAACCCAAATGGGGCTGGAGTTCAACGCCAGAGCGGTGGTGTTGACCGCCGGTACCTTTTTGGCGGGCCGTATCCACATCGGCTTGGAAAATTACAGCGGCGGCCGCGCCGGGGATGCTGCATCGATTGCCTTGGCCGAGCGTTTGCGGGAGCTGCCGTTTCGTATTGGCCGTTTGAAAACCGGTACCCCGGCGCGTATCGACGGCCGCACTATCGATTACAGCAAGTTGCAGGAACAGCACGGCGACACGCCGTTGCCGGTATTTTCGTTCATGGGTAGCCGCGAACAGCACCCACGGCAAATTTGCTGCCATATCACCCGTACCAATCAAGAAACCCACGACATCATTCGCTCCGGTCTGGATCGGTCGCCAATGTATTCCGGCATTATCGAAGGCGTGGGGCCACGTTACTGTCCGTCCATTGAAGATAAGGTAGTGCGTTTTGCCGACCGCGATTCACACCAGATTTTCGTTGAACCGGAAGGTTTGACCACCAACGAAGTCTATCCCAACGGCATTTCCACCAGCCTGCCGTTTGATATTCAGTATCGATTCATCCGGACCATGCTGGGTTTCGAGAATGCGGAAATCGTGCGTCCCGGTTATGCGATCGAGTACGATTTTTTCGATCCGCGCGATTTGAAAACCTCGCTGGAAACCAAGCATATGAACGCACTGTTCTTCGCCGGCCAGATCAATGGCACCACTGGCTACGAAGAAGCTGCTGCCCAAGGCTTGATCGCCGGTTTGAATGCGGCGCGTCTGGCCAAAGGCCTGGAAAGTTGGTGTCCCGGCCGTGACGAAGCCTACATCGGCGTGATGATCGATGATTTGATCACGCGCGGCACCGCCGAGCCGTACCGGATGTTTACCAGTCGCGCCGAATATCGTTTGCAACTGCGCGAAGACAATGCAGATCTGCGTTTGACCGAACAAGGTCGAGAACTGGGCTTGGTTGACGATGCCCGCTGGCAGCGCTTTGAAGAAAAGCGCGAGGCCATCGCCAATTTGCAAGGCAAGTTGGCTAAAAAATGGATACGCACCGAATCGGATGAAGCCGCGCTGGCCGAGCAATTGTGGGGCAAAAAGCTGTTGAAAGAAGCCAGCCTGATGGAAATGCTGCGCCGGCCGGAAGTGGATGTCGAGAATCTGCTGCGTTTCAGCGATGAAACCGAGGTGGATGAACAAGTGGCCGAGCAGGTGGCGATCCAAGCCAAATACGCCGGTTATATCGACAGGCAGCAAACCGAAATTAACCGGACTCAGCGCTACGAACATTTGAAATTACCCGAAAACGTCGATTACAGCCTAGTATCGGGCCTGTCTAACGAAGTCAGCGAAAAATTGAAAAAGCAGCGTCCGGAAACCTTGGGCCAAGCCTCGCGGATTCCCGGAATTACCCCGGCGGCGATTTCATTGTTGTTGGTGCATTTGAAGAAGAAAAGCGCTTGATAATCTGCCAAGACATTAGCCCACTTTAGGAGCGTATGCGATGATTGAATTACCTGCGAATGTCGAAAGCCGCCTGATTCATGCCGCGCAAGACGAAGGTCAAAGTCTTGCGCAATTTGTTGACCGCTTGCTGGAAAGTTATCTGGAAGACAAGGCCGATGCGCAGACTGCGGAAGCCGCCTACCGCGATTTCATCGCCAGTGGCGAAGCCTCGATACCTTTGGACAAATTAATTGCCGAGCATGGGGTATAGGGTCGAATTTACCCCCAAAGTCGCCAAGCAATTCGCCAAACTGGACGCCACCACCAAAAAGCGGCTGCAGGATTACTGGTTAAAATTGCAAGTGCTCGACGACCCGCGTGCTAACGGCAAAGCCTTGCAAGGGCCTTTGGCGGGGTTGTGGCGTTATCGCGTTGGCGATTATCGAATTCTGGCACGGATAGTCGATGACCGGCTTTTGATTCTGGTGGTAGGGTTGGATCATCGTTCCTCGGTTTATAACTAAGGATTGTCCACTGTAAAATATGGGAGCTAGGAACAATTTAATGATTCAGCATGAAAAGCAATATCTTGAGTTTATTCAGAAACGCGGTGTTGGCGCAAATGATCATGTTGCTTCGTCACCAGATTCGTATATCTCCTATCTTCGCTCAGTAGCAACGCTTATTGGGCAAGAGATAACGCCGTCGTTACTCAAATCAGAGGAAGATATAAACAACATCGTGCAAAAATTCACTAGTCAAAGGGAGCCAAAAACCATTCGCAACTACTGTTCCGCAATGCGCCGGTATGTTGAGTTTGTTTTGGAGCTAAAGCTTTAAATGTTCGAAATAACGCGAGTTCTGACGGGGTTCGCTTTGAAAAGGCTTGCCTGGATTTCATTTTGAATTGACATGGATTCACTTATCACCCGTTTAAATGCCGGCCTTGCCGATCTTGCGCTGTCTGAGCCACAAGTCACTTGCTTGCTAGCCTTCATAAAACTAATTGAAAAATGGAACAAAGCCTATAACCTGACGGCGGTGCGCGATCCGCTGGAGATGGTCAGTCTACACATTCTGGATAGCTTGGCGATTCTGCCGTATCTTCATGGTTCGCGTGTTGCCGACATCGGAACCGGTGCTGGTTTGCCGGGGATTCCGTTGGCGGTTTGCCGGCCGGATTGTCATTTCACCTTGGTCGATTCCAATTCCAAGAAAACCCGCTTCGTCCAGCAGGCTGTGCTGGAGTTAAAGCTGAAAAATGTCGAGGTCGTGCATAGCCGCGTTGAACTGCTGCAACCGGCGGAATTATTTTCCACGGTGCTGTGCAGGGCGTTTGCCAGCATGCCCGACATTCTGCAGCTCACCGGTCATTTGCTGGCGGAGGATGGTGTGCTGCTGGCGATGAAAGGTCAGCAGCCCGAGCAAGAGCTGATAGACTTGGCCGCAACATACAGCGTGATTCCGCTGACGGTGCCCGGCATAGACGCCGAACGCTGCCTGATTCGACTGGAGAAACCCAAGCATGGCTAAGATTATCGCGATTACCAACCAAAAAGGCGGCGTCGGCAAAACCACCACTAGCGTCAATCTGGCGGCGGCATTGGCGGCTACCAAGCGCAAGGTGTTGTTAATCGACCTGGACCCGCAAGGCAACGCGGCCATGGGCTGCGGCGTGAATAAGGAAGAAATCGAATATTCCAGCTGCGAGTTGTTGCTGGAAGAAGTGCCGGTTTCCGAGATTGTCGTGAAAAACAAGCAGCTGGGTTTTGATTTGATTCCGGGTAACGCCGATTTAACCGCCGCTGAAGTGCAGTTGATGAGTGCGCAGCATCGAGAACGGCGTCTGGCCGATGCTTTGCTGACCATTAAAGATCAATACGACTACATTTTGATCGACTGTCCGCCGTCGTTAAATATGTTGACCTTGAATGCAATGGTGGCCGCCAACAGCGTATTGATTCCGATGCAGTGCGAGTATTATTCGCTGGAGGGATTGTCTTCACTGATGTCCACCCTGCGCAGCATCCGCGATAGCGTCAATCCCGGTTTGTATCTGGAAGGCATCCTCAGAACCATGGTCGATAGCCGCAGCCGGTTGGGCAAAGACGTCTCGGATCAACTGATTGAGTATTTCGGCGACAAAGTCTTCCGGACCACTATTCCCAGAAACATCCGTCTGGCAGAGGCGCCAAGTCATGGTGTGCCGGTGCTGGCTTACGATAAAGCTTCGCGCGGGGCGATGGCATACATAGCGCTGGCCGGCGAAATGATCAGAAAAGAAAAAGCGGCAAAAAAATGATGCAAAAAAAACGCGGTTTAGGGCGGGGTTTAAGCGAGTTGTTGGGCGATGTGAGCGCGCCGGTGGCGGAAAAATCTCAAGACACGCAAAATTTGCCTATTGAATTTTTGCAGCGCGGCAAGTATCAGCCGCGCAAGGATATGGATCCGGAGAAGCTGAAGGAGTTGTCCGATTCGATTGCTGCGCAAGGCATCATCCAACCTATCATTGTTCGAAAAATAGATAGCGAGAAATACGAAATCATCGCCGGCGAACGCCGCTGGCGCGCCGCGCAATTGGCAGAACTGCGGGACGTGCCGGTGTTGGTCAAGGATTTGGATGATCGCTCGGTGATGGCGATCGCCTTGATTGAAAACATTCAGCGCGAGGATTTGAATGCGCTGGAAGAAGCCGAGGCCTTGCACCGCTTGCAGGACGAATTTGAACTCACCCATCAGCAGATCGCCACGGCGGTAGGCAAGTCGCGCACTACGATCACTAATTTATTGCGTCTGCTGGAGTTGGCCGGCGAAGTGAAAGGCATGTTGGGCAAGGGCTTACTGGAAATGGGGCATGCCCGCGCCTTGCTGGGGTTGGACGAAGCCAAACAAATCGAAATTGCCAATAAAGCTGTGAAACAAGGCTTGACCGTCAGAGCGGTAGAAAAGCTGGTGCGCGAACAGCATGAAGATAAACCTGCGGTAGTAAAAAAAGTCGATCCGGATACCTTGCGTTTGCAGCGTGACCTGAGTGAGCGAACCGGTGCCAAGGTGGAAATTAATCATCAGAGCAGTGGCAAAGGTAAATTGATTTTTACTTACACCAGTTTGGAAGAGCTGGAGGGCATCATAAAGAAAATCAATTGAGTGCTTCGGGGGCTGGCAAATGTCGTATTTCGGTCATGGTTCGGTGCTTTGTCGGATTTGCTACATTGCCGTTTTGGGTAACATTGTAGAAAATCAATATGTTACGAAATGGCATGTGTATTGCTGTAAGCGTTGGAATTGAGCGTTTGGAATACGTCTGTAGTGGCTAGGTGTGGACAGTGGGCTCGTTGGGATAGTCTTGCCAAATCAACAAGGTGGCGACGCTGATTGCTTCTTGCTGAATGTGCTTACCTTGCTTTAGACGTGCTGGCTGGATATAATCGCCCAGCTCAAGACGAAAGGGGAAGTACATGACAGCTAGAAATGATTTTTCTACTGTCAGAAAAGTAGTTTTTGGACAAGTCCTGATGGCTGCATTAGTGGCGTCGGGATTTTTATTGATAGGCGGTTGGAAAAGTGCGGTGTCTCCATTATTCGGAGGGTTTGTGGCTTTACTGCCCAATCTGTATTTTGCCTACAAAATCTATCTGGCCAAGGATTTGGGCGCGCAGGGCATCGTTAATGCATTTTATGCAGGCGAAACGGTTAAGTTAATTTTGACGGTAGCCCTGTTTTCTATCGTTTTACAGATTCCCTCTGTTGATTTCTTAACGCTGATGGTGGGTTACATCGCAGTGTTGTCGGTTTTTTGGTTTGCGCTGTTTTGGTGGCGTGATTAGTTTTTTAGCGAGGACAAATGAGTACTGAAGGTGGCGCAACCGGTTATATAGTCCATCACTTGACACCGTTGTCGGTGGGTGAGGGATTTTGGACATTGCATCTGGATACCTTGTTTTTCTCCGCGTTTTTGGGCGGATTGTTCATTCTGTTTTTCAAAACGGTAGCGGAAAGAGCGACATCCGGCGTGCCGGGGTTGGCGCAAAATATTGCGGAGACCTTGGTCGAATTCGTTGATACCCAAGTTAAGGACAGTTTTCATGGCCGTAGTCCTTTAATAGCGCCGCTGTCGTTAACGATTTTCTGCTGGGTGTTCATGTGGAATGCCATGGACATGTTGCCGGTGGATTTGTTGCCGATGATAGGCAGTTTGATGGGCATGGAATACATGCGCGTGGTGCCGAGTACCGATTTGAACGGTACCTTTGCATTGTCTATCAGCGTATTCTTCCTGATATTCTTTTACAGCATAAAGGTTAAAGGCTTGATGGGGTTTGCTAAGGAAATGACTTGCACACCTTTCGGCCCGAAAATGATGCCGTTCAATCTGCTGCTGAAAACAGTTGAAGAATTGGCGAAACCTATCTCGCTGGGCCTGCGGTTATTCGGTAACTTATATGCCGGTGAGCTGGTATTTATCCTGATCGCTTTGCTGCCACCTATCGTTCAGCCATTGCTGGGTTTTCCTTGGGCGGTATTTCACATCCTGGTTATTACCCTGCAAGCCTTCATATTCATGGTGTTAACCATTGTGTATTTGAGCTTGGCGCACGAAGATCATTAATAGTTTTATTTTCAACTTTCATATCAATATTTAGGAGACACTATGGAACTCGCATCATTAATTGCCAACGTACAAGGCTTCACCGTTATCGCAGTTGGCATCATTTTGGGCTTGGGCGCAATCGGTACTGCTATCGGCTTCGGTCTGTTGGGCGGTAAATTCCTGGAAGGCGCTGCTCGTCAACCTGAGTTGGTTCCAATGTTGCAAGTCAAAATGTTCATCATTGCCGGTTTGCTTGACGCGGTAACCATGATCGGTGTTGGTCTGGCTCTGATGTTGACCTTCGCAAACCCATTCCTTTCAGCCGTTCAATCTGTTGCAGGTTAATTAGCAATTATCGGATTCATTTGAATAAGCTAAGCCTTATTCGCATACCGATAGAATGACAACGGCATTACGAGGAAAGCATCAATGAGCATCAATGCTACTCTGATCGGGCAGATGATAACTTTCACACTTCTGGTTTGGTTTACCATGAAGTATGTCTGGCCACCGATCATTGCCGCTCTGGAAGAGCGCAAAACCAAAATTTC